>Ga0209417_1005056_pt1 | contig 14966 bp, 10 predicted proteins | sample RifGroF2_FD_184002 | JGI IMG/M metagenome (GOLD analysis project Ga0209417, IMG submission 184002) | Groundwater microbial communities from Rifle, Colorado, USA - Groundwater F2 (SPAdes) (version 2) | ecosystem: Environmental > Aquatic > Deep subsurface > Groundwater | place: Rifle, Colorado... | reverse complement strand
CCGTCAGGAATTGAAGGATCCCCGTACTGATTATAAAGCCTAGGATCGTCATGGTTAAATTTCCTAAACCCTGGTATAAAAGCAATATCCTTCCTCTTCTGATATTCAACCTTTAACCCTGAATTAGCTATCTCAAGGTATGAAGTCCTACCATCCTTACCAAAGGCTAAAGTTGCAACTTCAGAATCAAACTCATTTAACCATTCGAGCATTAAAGGAAAGACACACTCTTTCAATACATTTGCAGAATGGACAATTTCATCATCATATTTCCCAAAAATAGTTTCATTGAGGCTATCACCTATGGGATGGATTTGCAAAGCTGGTAGCGTTCCATCTGCTACGGCTGTTTTCATAAGTAAAAGGGCTGAAGGCCCGAATTCAATAACCTGGCTTGGAGCATCAATATTTGTAGGGCTATAAGAGAAGTCAAAAAAATCAATAGCTACATCTACCTCTATTAACTTCTCAAACATTTTAAGATTTTGATTTATAGGACTCAGGTGGAAAGGATCTTGGCTCCATGTACCGACATAACAACCACTGTTTTCAGGTGAAATCAGTTTACCAATATGTTCTTCTTCCCAACTCTTTTTACCTAGTCTTTTTGAATTTTCTAGCTCAAGATTTATTTTCTCTAATTTTGTTAAAGCCTCTTTATAAGAAATTGTCCCAAAAAACAAAGCATCAATTAACTCATCATGAAGAAATGAAGTTCTTGAGAGATCGTAGCTAAAAACTTTTCCATCAAGGCTTCTATAGTAAATTGCCAATTTTTCTTTCAGTTTGTCTCTCTCATTTTCATCTATAGCTATAGGCCCATATTTTGCCATAAACATGGCTATATCTATTAAACCGTTAGCCGAATCAATATTTCCAGCTCTCGCAAGAAAAACTGAGCGCTGAAGGACCATGCCTATTTTATCATTATACTGCTTTACCTCCCTCTTCCTGTTAACTGTATCATTGAAAAGCTTCATTTTACTTTGAATCGCTTTTTCAATAAACCTTTCACCTGTTTCAGTCTCAGTTTCCGGCAGTTTCACATTAAGTAATTCAAGCCCCTTATCAAGGTATTCATTAACTCTTCTTAAATTGTTTTCAGTCTTTGCTTCTTTAATTCTCTCCATTAACTCCCCGATACTTTTGGTATCTTCCAGTTGCTCTGCCATTCTCTTCTGGATCAGAGGTTTAATCTGCTCAAACTTATTTCTAAAAGATTCAATTGAAGATTGTAAAGAAACATTAACAATACTTTTACTGGGAATATCCCCTTTAAGAACGTTCAAACCAAAATAACCTAATATTAAAATAACTCCAATAGATGAATGACTTATCAAAATTAATTTTTTCAACATAATCATATTATCATATATCCATTTTAGTAGGTAATTTAGTACTATTGGTTTTTATGAAATAGCTAAAAGCAAGAGATACACCAACCATTAGCCAGAATAATTTGTAAGTTGGGCTACCTCTTATAAGATGAATAAGCTGGCTAAAAAAACTTGCCTTCAACCCTAAAATAATAATATTATATAATTTATAACATTCCCTAGATTTAGTAATTACTTCAGCTTTAGTTAAATCAATCCATGTATAACCAATAACTAATAGTATTAATATAAGACCAAATATTCCGAGCTGGACAGCAATTCCAGTATAAAAAAACACGGATGTATACTGTGATTCTGTAGTAAACATATTTAGGTATGAAAGTTCTTTATCTTCATCATAATCAACATAATAAAAAAACCCCTCTTCTTCTAAATATGGTTTAACTGCTTCAAATCTACTTTTAGTTTCAATCCCTGTGCCTATTAAGGGGCTATCAATAAATCTTTTGATTTCAGCCCACTGTTGATATAATTCATCCTGCTTAAAATCCTTCTCTACAAAAGTTTGATATATCCTCTGATTTATTTTTTCCTGGAAAGAAAAATATACAATTGGAATTAATAATACTACTGTTAATATCTCTTTTAATTTTATTCCTCTTTTGACCTTCCAATATACATATGTTATGATGAAAGTTAACCAGACAGATCTTGATAATGTTGCATAAATTCCAAAAGCTATAAGAATAGAAGAAATTAAGAAAAAGAATTTTTCTCTACGGTTTTCCATTCCAAAAAGTGCTGCTAAACACACAAAAAAAATTGTTTGCAAAAAATAACCTGTTGTTGGAGCATCTCCAAATAGGCTAGTTGCCCGCTTCATATCGCCCAAAGCAGGATCCGATATCGTTGTATTTATTGCCAGGTAGGTATAAGAATAGTCAACATAGGGACTTGAAAAATATTGATAGACTGAAATTAGTCCAACCACAACCCCTACTATAGTAATCGTCCATATAATTGAATTAATTCTTTTCTTTGAATCTATCATGTTCATAATTATAATAGCACCTAATCCATAGCCAAGAAGCAAAAATGGTTCCTTCGGATTATCTAAATAATTTTCTAATACTCCATCTGCAAAAAAAACAGGAATTAATGCAGATAGAAATAGTCCAAGAATCATCCAGTTTAACGGTGATTTAATCAAAACTTTTTTATTGCCTCTCCTTGATAAGGACTTCGCATACCAAGAAATAGTAGTTATCATAAATATTCCAAATGTTACATTATAACCTGATGGGAGTATGAAAGATAATACATAAAGAATGAGGCCTGTAAAGGGATTTATCCAGACAAAGAAAGCTAAAACTATAACTAAAATTGAAGGAGCAGTATAAAGGGGACTTAGAATTAATCCTATACCAAGAACAATGGTTATTATCGCTGCAAATAAGACCTTTATTCCTTTTGAGTTAATATTCGGTCTATAACTTTCTGTACTGTTGTAAAACCTCATTTATCTACTTCCTGATTGTCAGAAAATCTTTAATATGGCCTGTAATAGCCTTTGCCCCTCTTAAAATATAGCTAATATCTTCCATTGACCTGATATTTAATAAGTGCCTTGCTATGTACGGGGGCGAGAGGAAAACTTTGTAAATGTTCTGGCAGATTTTAATTATTTCTTCTGGCTCCATATCAGGAGTATTTAAGACAGTTTCAGTCATATCATATCTTTCATATTCTTCAGGATTGAATCTGAACCATTTATTCTCTAAAGCCTCCCTGTAAAGAGGAGTACCTGGATAGGGTATAATAACTGTTGCCTGAAGCATCTCGGCATAACCCTTTACCATCAGTTCCTTTGCCAGGTTGAGCGTTCTCAGCGCATCATCTTTTGTCTCCCAAGGGTACCCAACCATCACAGTCAGGTGTACATCTATCCCTGCCTCACTCGCATTTCTGCATCCGTCAATTATATCCTGAACCTTAATACCTTTATTAACCCTATCAAGAGTTTTCTGGTTTGCTGATTCAAGACCTGATTTTATCTTTCTGAAACCAGCTTTTTTCATTAATTCCGGCACGCCTTTTTTAAGATAATCAAATCTCATGTTGCAGGAAAATAATATTTCTTTATTATATCCTCTGTCTATCATTCCTGTGCAAAATTTATTCAGCCATTCACCACCTGGGAAAGTCCCAGTGTCATCAAAGATTTCTTTTGCCCCGTGTTCCTGAATCAGGAAACCGATTTCATCAAGCAGGTTATCAGGCTTTCTTACATTAAAAACCGGATATATTGTTGTCCATGAGCAAAACTTACATTTCGCCCAAGGACAATCTCTTCCAGCCATTGTGTAATAAAAAGGAAATTTTCTTTTCCATTTCTCTCCATAGAGATAAGCTTTAGTCAGTTTCCTATCTATAAAGGGCAATTGATTAAGATCAATGTTCAAATCAAAACCATCAGTATTATTAACCGCACCGTTTTTCCTATGCCAAATTCCTTTCGGAAGGAGAGTTGTATCTCTTAAAAATTTTGCAATGCCCAGGAGGGAAGAGTCATAATTTCCTCCTGTTATTACATAATCAACTGCACATTTCTCCATTGATTCCTTTGGAAGCGCTGTAACGTGGTCTCCCATGAGAACAAATTTACATTCAGGATTTATAGTTTTCAATTTATTAATTAATTTCCAGTGGCTCTTTACTACAGGAGTTTTAGTTTCCATTGCAATGATTTCCGGTTTCTCAGAAATAAAATTCTGAAGAAACCTTTCTTCGTCCCATTTCTCCGCTATAGCATCATTCCAGATGACATCGAACCCTTCTGTTTTGAGTAAGGTTGCAGCCATTGCCGGGACTAGTGGATATATGTAAGAGGGGACGTGATACCACTGAAACTGCCTATTTTGGGTAAGCATAGGACTACCCTTATCATTAAATGGTGGATAAGATATCATTACTTTCAAAAATTTCTCCTCCATCGTTCTTTTAAAACCCTAAAAAAGAATATTGGGTTTCCTAAAACATACCTGCGCCACATCCTCCCTGGTTCCACAGCCAAGCGATACAGCCATTCCATGCCATTATCAAGCATCCATTTGGGAGCCCTGGATACCTTACCTCCTACAAAATCCATTAATGCTCCTACTCCCCATACGATTTTTGCATTTAACATATCAAAATTTTCGTTTATCCATTTTTCTTGCTTCGGGGTTCCCATCCCTACCAACAGGATATCTGGCAGAGTAGAATTAATTTTCTCAATTAAATGCCTATTATAATCTTGTTCAAAGTAGCCATGATGGGTTCCGGTGATTTTTAAGTTTGGGAATTTAGAAATTAACTTGTCCCTTGCTTGCTCAGCGATTCCAGGTTCCCCTCCTAAAAGGTAAATAGAATAATCTCCTTTGGCGCAAAGTTCACAGAGATTATATATCCAATCAGCTCCGGTCATCCTTTGAAGAAGATTAAACCCAAGAATCCGTGATCCCGCTACCACGCCTGCTCCGTCACAATAAACTAAGTCAGCCGAATTTATAATTTTTTTATATTCTAAATCATTCCAGGCAGTATTCATGCAATGAATATTTACATACATCACCTGAAATCTTTGTCCAGAATTTAGAAATTCATCTATACTATTCATAAATCCTCTTAAATCTAACCTGTCTATCCTGATGCCGAAAAGAGTAATAAAATCCCTTTCAGAAACTATTTTTTCAAGCATAAAATTTTTCAGTATTCTTAAATTAATTCTTTGTAATTACGTCTTCTGACGCCTGAAACTGTTGGGAAAGGATTCACACTATTTTGCTGGATTTCTAAAATTTTTCTTATTAAAAAAATAACCTGTTCAACAGATACATGTTCCATACATTTTGGCTCCTTACAGCCAGGGAAAAGACCCTTATAGCATGGACTGCAATCCAGTTTACTCTTGACATATAAATGCTTATCTCTCCCATGGTCAGGGATAAAGGTTTCAGGCATTGTTGGGCCAAAAATTGTGATTGATGGAACCCCCAAGGCTACAGCTATGTGATGGGGGGCTGAATCATTCGTAATCAACAGATTGCTTTCTCCTATCAAAGCTGCAGATTGCCTCAAGGTCAATAAACTACACAGGTTAATAGGTTTTGGGGATATATTATCTACTATTTCTTCAGCTATTAACCTGTCATCTGAAGAGCCAAGGATTATGACGCTGCCATTATAGTCCTTTATAAGTGATTCTGCAACTTCTCTAAATCCCTTGGGACTCCATTGTTTTGCCAGAACATCTTCTCTTGGATTCCTGCCTCCACCTGGTGCTATACACACAAGCAAATTATTCTTGCCAATACCATATCTTTCTAAAAGCGATACCGCAAATTTTTTCTCATCCTCCTTCAAAAAGAAATCTAATCCGTTATTCCTTTTAATTATCCTTCTTGAATCAATTAAATCTAAGTAAATATCAGCCATGTACCTTCCAGTTAGTCCTTGCTCCATAGGTACTTTATGCGTTAAAGAAAAACCTGAATTCCCTTCTTCAAACCCCATCCTCTGAGGAACTCCGATCAAAAAAGCCATAAGATGTATAATTGGGTTACAATGAAACATTATACAGAGATCATATTTTTTTTGCCGCAATTGGAAAATAAGGTGTAGAAGTTTTATAATCTTTTTTTTCTGTAATATCGAATCTTCAAAAGTTATTATCTCATCTATGTATGGGTTTCCTTTGAGTGCTTCTTTAGACCAATCTCCAATGAGCATTGAAATTTTTGCATTCGGGAACCTTTTTCTTATGTATCGTATTGAAGGTGTCACAAGCAATACATCTCCAATTGCATGGGTTTTTATAATCAAAATATTTCGTGGATTTCTTTTGCCGGTGGATTGAGATGATAATATTTTATTCAATCCTGAGAATACTAGTTCTCCTATATGGAAGAGAAATCTTATATAAAGCTTTGAATAATTTTTTTCCATTTTTTATATACCACATGCTGTTTTAATTCAGAATTTGCTTTTTATCCTCATTGAAAGTATTTCTCTCTGATTAAATATTTTTCCTCCAGATATAATTAAGAATCAATCATTACATGCCTCATAATATACCTTTAGAGTTTCTTTAGCTGTTTTTTCCCAACTGAATAGCCTAGCACGCTGCTCTCCTTTAATGCTCATTTCCTTTTTCAATGATTCGCTTGATAAAAGGCAAGATAATTTTTCAGTCAATTCATCCGTATCATAAGGGTTAAATAAAATTCCAGCATCGCCTATAACTTCCGGTAGTGAAGAAGAATTTGACGAAATAACTGGAATGCCACAAGCCATTGCCTCTAAAGGCGGAAGTCCAAATCCCTCGTATAGTGAAGGATAGACAAAAACTTCAGCGCCGTTCATTAAAACTGGAACATGATTTTCAGGAACATAGCCAATGATCTTAACTCGGTCATGTAATTTTAAATTTTTTATTTCTTCGAATATTTCATTATATAGCCACCCTTTTTTCCCTACTATGACTAAAGAATATTCCTTTTTCATATCATCTTTAAGTTGAGAAAAACTCCTAATTAAATTCTTTAGATTTTTCCTGGGCTCTAAGGTGCAAACTGACAGTATATATTTTTGATTGAGGTTATATTTTCTCTTTATTTTTTTTATCATTTCTGCATTTTCAATTCTTCTAAATTCTTTTCTGGGTGCTTCAGGGATTACTCTAATTTTTTCTTCTGGAACTTTTGTAAATTCCATCAAATCATTTTTTGTATTTTCTGATACAGCTATTACCCTTTTTGCCTCTTGAACGGAAAGAGAAAGTCTCTTTAAATAAACGGGGGCACTCTTTATAGTATGAAGCTCTGGATATTTAAGATTTACTAGATCATGGACAGTATAGATTAAATTCCCTTTTTTGAGAGGTGGCGCAATTGAATAAGGGGCATGAAAGAGATCTACTTCTCCAATTATCCAATCTATAGGTGGTGTAGAAAAATATGCCCAGGACAAGCATAATAAGCTATTGATTGGCAATCTAATGATCTTCTTTTTTGAATTCCTACTTTCCAAAAATGGCCTTGAATCCATTTTACTGCCAATGGAGAAACAGATGAAGAAAATATACTCATTATCTTTATCAATTAGGATAAGGTTTTCTGCCAAATTTAACGCATAATATTCAACACCTGTTTTCATTCCCCAGGGGGGAGGAATCTTCATACCGATTCTCATATAATTTCCCAGAAAAACCTAACTCAATTAGTTTTCGCAAAAATCTCTTTAACAATCTTTATCTCTGCATCAGAGAATGTATTCAATAAAAATAAAGGAATTAAATAAGTAACGATTCCTACAGGGATCAACAATGGTAAACTTATGAATCTCAAATTATAAATTAGTACTGACATAACAAGGCAGCCAATCAAAACCTTACCAAGAAGTAGATAATTGAAAGGTACTGATATATATTGTTTGAGGAACCAGATTCCTGATAGAAATAAAACTCCTTCAGTAATTACTGTTGCATAGCTTGACCCAACGTAACTGAAGGGCGGAATCAATATAAAGTTTAAAACTATATTTACTACCATACAAATTCCAGCTCCAATTGTCCAAAGATGCTGTTTATTTATTGAGGTTAAAGCTGTACCGAGCAAGCTATTTATAAAAATAAAAATCAATGAAGTGGACAAAATTTGTAATGCTTTTATAGAAGGGAAAAATTCTTTACCATATATCAGGAGAGTAAATCTCTCTGACAACATGAATAGACCGATAGTTAGCGGCAAAACTAATATAATTAATATTTCAAATCCCTTCTGTAAATAGTTTTTGAACGACTCTTCTGATGATATAAAATAATAGGACAAAATCGGCAATAAGGCGCCCATAAAGCTTGATGGAATGAGCTTGGCGAGACCCTCTATTAATTGATATGCAGCATTGTAAAATCCAACAACCGTGTCACCCTTCATCATAGAGAGCATTATCAAGTCTATTCTGAAATATATTTCGGTGAATATTTCTGTCATTACGAAAGGGAAAGAGTTTTTTAAAATGAGTTTCCAAAGAGCAAAATTTATCTCTAACTTGGGCCTGCTGAATTTTTTGAAAATGATAATCCAGCAAAGAAGAAAACTAATTATATTTCCACCCAAAAAGGCTAAAGAAATAGGAATTAATCCCAAATTAAAGAGGATGCACAATAAACTCAAACAGAGGAAGAAAACCCTTCCGACAAAAGAAACTAACAACTCATATTTCGTCTTTGCTAAGGCTCTAAAAATAAAATTACCAAGGAGAGTAAAAGAATTTGCAATTATTGATAAACTCAAAATATATATAACAGAGACTGTCTCAGAAGGATAGTTAAGAATATTGATTATTATAAAAATCAGAATAAAATTTATTAAAGCAAAAACAGATTTAATCAGCAGGGTATTGCCAAGATACGTATCCAGGTTGGATTTGTCCTTGGCAACTTCTCTGAGGATATAAGTTTTAATCCCAAAATCACTTAATAAGCCAGCAACTAAAGTGAAAGCCAAAGCAAAACTTAATTTCCCAAAGTCAGTGCTCCCCAGATGCTTTGCTATATAAATAAAGGTAACAAAATATAAACCATTACATATTGCCTTAGTGGCAATTAATATAAATGTATTCTTTGCTATGATTTTAACTTTTTCCACTGGAATGCTGGAAATTTGGAATAGTGGTGAGAACTGAATAGCCGAGGATTTTTTCTGCGGCTTCGATAGATCTTATGGTATCGTCCATATATTCTATAAGAAATGCGAACCCAATACTAACCATTAAACCACTCATAAGACCCAAAAGAGGACATAAGACTTGCATTGGCCATTTGGGATACAGAGGAGGTTTTGCCGTATCAAAAACTCTTATCTCATTAAGCTTTTTTGACTCTTCTAAGCGAGCATCTTCATATTGATCCTTAATTTTTAAATAAGCATCTTCAGCAACTTTGACTGCACGCTTGAGCTCATCTAATTTTTTCTCCTTCGTTGGAGCTCGTTGGATTACTGATTCGTATTTTCTAACTACATTCGCAAGAGACTTCTTTTTTGCATATAGAGAATCCATTATCTCTCCAACTTGCTTATTTATCTTCTCTTTTGTAGTTGCTACCTCAACTTTGAGTTCAACGAATTTTCTATTTGAGTCAGTATACTTTTCTTCTAAAGATGATAGCTCAATCTCTGATTTTGCTAAGTCTTTTCTTAACTGGTCAAGTAGGGAATTTTCTTTTTCGGTAGAGGATCTAATCGTATCACCCTCTTTTCTTCCTGAGTACTTGTTAGTTGTAATTTCTTCTTGCACTGTTTTCATCTCTCGTATCTCTGCATTTACCTGATCCAGGGATTTTTGGAAGCTTGATAAAGAACTTAGACCTAATTTCGTCTCCTCTTTTAAATCAGCAATCCTATATTGATCTTTAAATTCTTTCAAATTCTTTTCAGCTTGATCAAGTTCTATATCTAATATCTTAACCCTCTGCTCTAAAAATTCTCTATAACTCCTGGTTTCATCTGAGTTAATGTTACCACTGTATTTTACAAATTCAGTAGCTATAGTGTTAGCAATATCTGCTGCTAATTTTGGATCTTTATTCTTTGCTGTTATTGTATATAGATACGTTTTCAAGTTTTGTTTGACCTTGACACCCTTCTTGTTTAATGCCGTTACTGCTTCCTCAAATGGATCTGGATTGTACCTCCCGTACAATGTATAATAAAATGCCATCTTCAAGCGGGTTTTTATCGGTTTTAATAAGTCCTGAATTTTCTTCCTGAATCCTAAGGATTCCCGAGGCTTATCGAGATTTAAAATTCTGACTGTTCTCTCAAATAAAAATCTCCCCTTTAATAGCTCTTTATATGTTTGAGAAATATATTGTTGTCCTTCATGAGACGTTTGAGTCAAATTTTTACTTACTCCTTTCTCTATCAAGAGCCTGGCTGCTTCCGGCTTCATGTAGACAGTAGTAGATGCTGCATATTTTGCTGGAATTATGAAATATCCCAATGTTGCAAAAAGGGTAGAAAATAATGATATGAGGATAATCATATTTTTATGATTTAAAATAATTCGGATCTGTTCTTTTAAATCCATTTCACGTCACCTAGAAATATAATAATATCTATCGTAAGGATTATAGCTGTAACCATGCCTTTTCGCATCAAACCGGTTCATAACAATGCCTAATACATTTGCTTTAAACTTTTCTATCCTTGCCTTTGCCTTTTTTACAATAGCTTCTTTTACAAATCCTGAATTTAATACAAATATTACTCCATCCACAAACTTTGAGATAAGAACTGCATCGTTAACAGAAAGTACGGGCGGTGAATCAAAAAGTACTATATCAAACTTAGATTTTACATCGTTTATAAAATTCTTTGTTGCGGGAGATCCGATTAACATTAAGGGATCTTTAGGCAGAAAGCCACTTGGAATAACATTTAAATTTGTATTAATATTTTTTATTACCTCCTCAAGTTTTTTTGAACCTAATAAAATTTCAGTTAAACCAGGGTAGCTTTCTATTTCAAAAAACTTATGGATTTTCGGTTTACGCAAATCACTATCGATTATCAATACACTCTTCCCCTCTTCTGAAAAAGATATGGCTAAATTAACTAATATGGTGGTTTTCCCCTCGGCAGGTTCAGAACTAGTTACCAGTAGCGTCTTAAGAGGATTATGAGAATTTAATAAATGGAGGTTTGTTCTCAAAGTACGGTAAGGCTCTGAGAAGTACGGTTTCTGAGAATGGTATTCTATAAGTTCCTGGTATTTTTTTGGTAAATATTCAGGACTCGTTTTTGATTTTTCCCCCTTCTCACTACTTCTAAGCATGTATCACCTCACAGGTATGTTCAAATATGAAAACCCTCATTTACATCTTCGGCATACTTATCTTTGATAAAACTCTTCCCTTACAATATCATTTTCAATTCGGCCACCGGAAATGACGAAGTTTTCTGCATAATCTAAAGCCTGTTTAATTGAATGATCCATATTATTATACCAAAAAGTGCCGCATCTTCCGAGAAGAGTAAAATTATTGTATCGTTTTATTCCGTTCATTTGCTTTTTCAGCTCTTCCTTATAATTGGTTTTATATAAAGGATAGCAATCTTTGATTTTTTCAATAAAAATGCTTTCGATATCCCGAACATCTTCACAAAGCTTTGTTTTAAGAAGATGTTTTTTTATCGTATTAATCAGAAACTCGGGATGGTCCCAGGCATAGTCATTTTCCGTACAGGTTACTTCAAGACAAATTCCGTGCTTCCCTGGAGGCGCTGTTGCTTCACAAAAATTTATCGGAATCGAACACCGGTTGAATATTACGTCATCTTGACCATAATAACACCATTGGTAATCTTTTGCAGGCTGACCATTAAGGATCACATTATAACAGATAATAGAAATAAACTTGAGATCTGCTGGCGGAAGATTTAATAAATAAGCTGCTTGTGTAATGGGAGCTGTCCAGATCACAAAAGACGAATCTATTTTTTCACCATTATTATATTCTATTCCGGTAATTATTTCATTTTGGACATCGATTCCTGTTACCTCATTATTAAGCAAAATCTTCCCGCCAAGCATTTCTATTTTCTTAGCAAGTTTACGGGCAAAAACATCAATACCGCCGCAAAAGGGATACAGGAATTTCGTATCTACAGCTTTCGGTAATAATGCTGATTTAAGGAATTCTTTAAGGTTGCCCATTTTGATATCTTTGTCTATGACAGCTCGATCTATCCCTGCCTGTGCCCAATCTCTGTGAATCTGAACGGGGTTGATTTTAACAAACTTTTCTGTATATTTTCTGAAACAAATATCGTATAAAGTCTTGCCATATTTTCCAATGATATAAGCCTCAAAATTATCATTTGCGTTCAAACCGTTATTCTTCGTAAAGAAATGGTCAATGGTAGTTTTTGCTAAGATAGAGATAGGTACGTGAAGCGCACAGGAGGCATTAATTGGCCAGTCGTGATAACGATTGAATAACCAAATCCCGCTCTTCCGAGGGATTGTCACAATTTCAGTTGACAAAATCTCATAAATGAATTCCAGGACGCGGTGATAATCGGTATGGAATCTATGAGGGCCTATATCAAATACGAAATTATCATAATAAAAGCTTCGAGCTAATCCCCCCACAGAGGATTCCCTCTCTATAATACAAACATCATATCCATTTTTAGCCAAAAGGTATCCTACCGTTAATCCAGAAACCCCCGCACCCACAATAACCACATCTTTCATGGTAAACCGTTCCCCGCTTCTTTTTATAATAGCTAATTTAATTAATATTTTTTCCCTAAAATATAACTGAAAATCCCAAACAAAGATCCAAGGCCGTGCGCAAACATATCAAGTCCTATCACTCCACAACTTTTAAAGAAAAAGCTCCACCCCCTTTTTTTTCTCAGAAAATTTAAAAAGGGGAAATTTATTCCCAGCATCAGAAAATACAACAGGAATGCCATAACGAAAAATAAACTCTGCCGAAAGATTGTTCCTAAACACAGGCATACAAGCAGAAAAAAAGTTATATAAATTCCTCTTCTGAACGAGAGAGGACTTGATTGATAAGTAGACTTGTCACCTTTGCTGAATCCCTTCCTTAGCATAATTTTTATAATACCTTCTGCCCTTTTAAAGCCTGTTTTCAGGAGATCGATAAATGAGTATCTGTGAAGGTGTTTTACCATTAAATTCTTATTTATGCGAAACTTATAGCCTCTTGCAGTTACTCTTTCTCCAAATTCCATATCTTCTATGGAAGCCCCTTCATAATGAGTATCAAACCCTTTACAGATATGAAATACTTCTTTTTTTATGGCAGCAATACTGGTATAAAAGACTGATACCTCATCTGGTAAAAGTCCGTACGCGTAATGCATATAGAGATTTTTATAGCTGCTTGCAAAGTTGTCTGGACATGAATTATCCGATAATCTGCCAACAATACCTGAAAAATGGTGGTTGCCATTAGACATGCCCTCCGCTATCTGTGAAAGGCAATTCCTCTCAAGTATGACATCGGTATCGGTAAAAACGAGAATCTCTCCGGAAGCCATTTCAGCTCCTTTATTTCTTGCTGTTGCTGCACCATAATTATCATCAAGCCTGATCATTTTGACAGGATATCGTTTGACAATCTCAGGTGAATTATCCCGTGAAAAATCATCCACAACCAGGACATCGTAATTGGGATAATCCTGTTCGCAAACAGAGATCAAACACTCTTCCAAAGTCTCGCTACTGTTGTGCATTGGAATGATGACAGAGATTCTTGTATTCGGATCTTCTTTACTAATATTTTATTCCTCCATTATCTGAATGCAGAAAGGAACCGATATAACATAAAAGAACTTTTTTATGTTCGGTTGGAACTACCATCAACTTTCATAAGGCTATCAGGCTGACAGCAGGAAGTGGTTAGGAGAGTTCCCTTCCCCCCATCCTTTCTGTTTTTATGCATCCCCAGAATACTCTTTAAATGTGTATTCCATTTACATAACATATCATAAACGACTTTTTCTAATTTATTCTCCTGCCTTTTAAGAATTACGTTTTTAAAGCTTTTAAAGAATCGCCATGGCCTGAATAAATATGCAAAGAAAAAGAAATTCATATAAGCTCTTACTCTGAGCCTTGCTAATTGTTTATCTGTGAAGTTACTATTCCAAGAGGTCACCGCCATAAGATCTGACATGCAGAGAAGACCGACATAGAATTCGTCATTTAACTCCACTTTTTTTTCTTTAAGGAGTTCATAGAAAATCTCCGATCCAGGTATTGCGGTAAAGGTTGTAATACTTACTTCATTGAAACCTATCCAGGCCAATTTTCGTAACATCTTAAAGGTCTTCTTTATATCCTCCTTTGTTTCGTTAGGAAAGCCAATCACGACAAAAGCACATACAGTAATTCCGGCCTTTACCGAATACCGTGCCGCTTTATAAACATTATTCAAATCAAGTTTCTTTTGAACCCATTTCAGTGAGGCAACTGAACCGCTTTCGGGGGCGAAGGTAATGTCCGTGCAGCCAGCTTTGCTTATCGTTCGAGCAACTTCCTCATCAAACGTTTCAGTCCTTGTACCACAGGGAAGCTGCCAGGATATTTTGATATTTCTTCGCATGATCTCTTCGCTAAATCGCATAATCCAGTCCTTATCAGTGATAGCGGTTAAGTCTTCGAACTGGAAATCATCTGCTTTGTATTTTTCCATGTGGTATTGGATTTCATCGACCACCCTGGAAGGATCCCTTGTTATCCAGTCTTTACTCCACACCTTCGGCGCCGTACAGAAAGTACATGAAAAAGGACATCCTCTTGTACCAATAATTGGCAATGACCTGCCTCTTCCAGCGCCATGGGGCTGCCTGATCTGGATATAAGTTTCAAGGGGTATCTTATGATATGCAGGATACGGAAGGGAATCGAGGTCTTTCCTCCTCTCCCTTTTTGGGTTAATAACTATTCCGTTCCCATTATTACGATACGCAATACCTTTTATATCTTTTACGGGAGAGCCTGATTCGAGGGCGGCTACCAGCTCCCTCATTGTCTCCTCTCCTTCTC
>Ga0209417_1005053_pt1 | contig 14968 bp, 11 predicted proteins | sample RifGroF2_FD_184002 | JGI IMG/M metagenome (GOLD analysis project Ga0209417, IMG submission 184002) | Groundwater microbial communities from Rifle, Colorado, USA - Groundwater F2 (SPAdes) (version 2) | ecosystem: Environmental > Aquatic > Deep subsurface > Groundwater | place: Rifle, Colorado... | reverse complement strand
CCAATGAATGTAGAGTAACTCATTCCAGCTTGCTTAACAGCAGCGTTTATTTTGATAATCCACAAAGCTCGAAAATCTCTTTTCTTATTTCTTCGGTCTCTGTAAGCATATTGTCCAGCTTTTAGGACTGCTTGTTTGGCAAGTTTAAAAACGGATTTTCTTCTTCCAGTATATCCTTTTGCTGCCTTGATTATGGCTTTATGTTTTGCTCTTCTGACTGTTCCTCTTTTGACGCGCATTTATTTCTCCATTTCTGATTTATAAATAAGGAGCAAGCTTTTTGACTTTTTTGGTGTCTGCTTTGCTTACCTCAATCGAAACTTTAGTTCGATCAGATTTATGAGTTAAAAGATGACTTTTAGCAGCTTTAACTCTAAGTAGTTTACCATTTGGCGTGGCTTTTATTCTTTTTGCTGTAGCCTTGTGTGTTTTAAGTTTCATATATTAGCCTTGATTATTCTTGTCTTCTTTTTTCTTTGCAAGCATCACCGTGATCATGTTGCCCATTTTTCTTGGGGAAGTTTCGTAATCCAAATCTGTTTTTTCTGAAAATTTTTTGAAAACTTCTAGTGCTTCGTTAACAAAAGCGTTTTCTCTGCCTCTCAACCTCATCGATACTTTTACTTTGTTTCCCTGGTCAAAGAACTCTTTTGCCTGTTTCGCTTTGTATTCGATATCATGATCGCCAATTTTGGCAGAAAGTCTTACTTCTTTGAGCAAAACCTCTTTTTGTCTAGCCCGATTCTCTTTCTCTTTTTTGGATTGATCGTATTTATACTTGCCAAAATCCATTATTTTGCATATCGGTGGCTTTGAAGTTGGATTTATTTCAACTAAATCCAAACCTTTCGATTCGGCCAAATTTAAAGCATCAAATCGTGACATTTCTCCCAAGTTTTGGCCTTCCTCGTCGATTATGACTAAGGGAGAAAATTTGATTTGATTGTTCGCTCTTAAAAATTTACTTTTCTTTAGAATGACTTCTCCTATAAAATTTTATTTACAACTACTAGATTAACACAAAATGACAAATTGGTCAACATTTAATAGTATCTAGAATATTGTACCTGCCTATCGCCAGGCAGGTGTAAATCTAGGATAGCCCCCCAAGGACAATAAGTATTTAGAATTATAGAGCTAATCACCTATTTTATGTTCAAATTTCAAAATATGCCGACCTACGATCTGCGAAACCTGAACTACGAAGCTCTTAATCAAATACTAAATATGCACTTTTGCCGTTAAGAATGTTGTCTGAATCCCAGTCATGGATTGAATTCATTAGCGCATTGTATCTATATTTGTAGCTCTCTCCTTTTCTTGTTCCTGGATCGTTTGTTATAAAATTAGTTTCGTCGAATCCTTTGATTACTAGCATATGGTAGTTTGGGCCTCCGTTTCTAAAGTTGGGATTTGACAATAGCTTTCCCGCTGCAGGTATTATGACTGGTTTATTGTTAATAATCTCATTTTTAATCATTTCAATTGTGGGGCTTTCTACAATTCTGCCACTATTAAGATTAAAATATTGTTTTGCTATTTCATTTAGTTCGCTTAAGGAAATGGAAAATCCATAACCCTTATCTTCTTCCCATTTTGTTAGTTCAAGAATTGCGCTTTCTCCTTCTTTAGTGCTTATATTTTTGTTATTTTTGTATGCATTGATCATAAGGATACTGGCTTCTTCGCACGCCTCTTCATGAAGGGGGTCCCAATTTGCCAGGGGTGCTTGCGCCAAAAAAGGCATGTCAAGGATTGATCTGGTTATTTTTTCGTTTTGAATATCAGATGTATTATCAATGGTGATAGTATCTGAATCTTCCAAGGAAACATCGGGAATATCGATCGGTTGTTTTTTGTCTTCGATGGTTGTTTCTTTTTGTTCTTCTTTGGCCGTGTTCGGCAAAACATCGTTTGATTTCACCATATAAAATATAATCAGAATGACAACTGTGAAAATCGTCAGGATAATTATAACTCTTTTCATTTTATTTTTTTTATAAAATTATTAATTAGTATGATGGTTTCGTTTAATCCTCTGTCGTGAGGATAAATATATTCCATGTTTACCTGATAGAAATTATTTTTAATTTGGTGAGACATTGAGGGTTTTTCCAAAATAATCGGTTGGGCATATCTATATTTAAATATAAAACTATCAATGATTTTTGTCTTTGGTTTGATTAGACAAAGATCATTCTTTAAAATATCCAGCAATTCGGCATTTGGCAAGTTGTATAACTCACTACTGGGATCAATGTATTTTGTCAAATAAGAAATATGAAAAGGATATGGAGCAAGATTTGATTGTTCTATGACACCAGAGAAGCTTATTTTAGTATCTAAAACATTGTTCCAGTAGAAATTTGTGAGCTTGTCCCGGGTGATCAGAATGGCGCAAATCGCAGCCAAATAATGGGTATTATTAATCTTTTGTCCTACAAGCAGTTCATTTTTACAAGATGGTAGAGTGGAAACAATAAAATCATACTTTTTATTACCGATACAGTAGCTGCCATCTCTTTCATTTAGTTCAACTATTCTCCTGTTTAGAAAAATCTTGCCCCCTTTTTCGAGAATTTTTTCAACTAATCTTTCTGTGAGAATGTTAAAACTGTTTTTTGGATATCCTAACTTTTCATAACCGAAAATGCGCAATTTCTCTCTTTTTTTAATCCGACTGTTCAGCCAACTTTTGTGTATATTCTCAGAAAAATCTCCGAATTTCTGTTTTAGTAATGGTTCCCATAATTTTTTCCATATTTCTTCTCCAAAAAGTTTTTGTGGTGATAAATTTAGCCTGAAAATTTGATCAAATATTCCCAGCGAAATAACTCTAATTTTTGATGTTACCTCGAAAAAGGGGAAAGCTAGGAAGTCGTACACATTACTGAAGCTGTAAAACTTTTGTTTATAAATAATGCTCATACGAGCATCAAGCCATTGAATCTTGTTTGCAATCCCTAGTTCCTTCATGAGATCAAGAAGTGCATAATCGGATTCAAAGAAGTGGTGATAATACTTTTCAATAATAACTTTTTGGTAAGTGAAAGTTTCCAGTAGTCCTCCGACTTTCGAACTTTGCTCGAAAACTTCAACCTCATATTTTTCCGAGAGCTTAAAAGCCAGGACCAATCCACTAAACCCTCCTCCGATAATAGCTACTTTTTTCATCTGTTGGACCGCCTGTGCTTTATAAGGGTTGCTAATCCGTCAAAAGCCAACTGAAACATTTTTTTAAAAGTATAACTGCTTTCTCCTGCCACTCTTTGGTCTCTGGAAATATTTATAATGGTTTTGGGTTCATCTGCTAAACACAAAAAACCTCTTAAGTATCTTGGTTTAGAAGTAGTTACTTTATCAATGACATGCCTATCAATTAGGAAAAAATCTCCGACATTTGGTATAAGCCTTTTGTCTAATAAGTTCAGCAAATAGTAAAAAGATAGGGATAGTGATCTTTTTATAATGCTGTCATTTCTCAATACTCTTTGTGTCAGGACTATTTTGAAACCTTTGTCCCACTTGGAAATCATTTCTTTTATGTAAGACGGGTTGTCTTGCAAATCGCAATCAAGAATAATAGCGCTCGCCCCTTTGCAAATTAACAATCCTGCGACAATGGCTTTTTGTTGTCCGACATTTTTAGACAGAGAGACTATTCTTAGATTAAATTTTTTTTGTAAATCTTCCAGCTTTTCATCTGTGGCATCCGTTGATCCATCATTGACGATGATAACTTCGAATTTAAATGTATCAGGAATTTCTTTAAATAGTTTTTCAATAAAAAAAGGGAGTGTTTGAGCTTCGTTATACGCTGGGGTGATAATCGATATCATTGTTGTATTAGTTTGTTTTTACTATAATAAGGAAAGGGGAGGGAGATGCAAAATAAATTAAAAAGATATTATGCCTTAGACCTATTGCGCGGAACGGCCGTGTTTCTTATGATTTTGGCTCATAGTGTTTATTTTTATCATAACTATTCTAATAAGATAATTACAAATCTGGAGCTGATTGGCAATACAGTTTGCTTTGTTTCGTTCTTGTTTGTATCTGGTGCTGTCTCATATGTCGCATATCTTCAAAAAGGTTCTTTCCATAATTCGGGTAGAATTTTAAAACGGATTGCAGTTTTAATTGTATCTTATTATGCGATCTCTTTTTTTGTCTTGTCCAGAGAGATAATAGCTGGGTATGGGTTTGAGAAATTCAGAATTATTTCTGATGTACTTCTTTTCAGGAATTTACCATCTTATCTAGAATACATTCCACCATTTATAGTTTTTTCTGTGTTAATACTGCTTTTACCCAGACTATTTGATTATATCTCCAGATCATATTCCAGAGCATTGTTAATTTCTGCCATCTTTTATTTAGCTGGCTTTTTTTTATACAATATATCGGTTCCCGAAATAGCAGTTCCCTGGAAAGCGTTTTTATTTGGAAATGAGGGATATTATCGGTTTCCAATATTTCAGTATTTTCCTATATTTATAGCTGGCTTAGTTTGGGGAAGATATACCTGTTATCAGGAATCTGTAGTGAAGAAAAAACAGATGATCCTAGAACTTATCTCAATATTCGTAATTGTAATTTTGATCAGTCTTGCAATAAGTAATTTTTTTAATATCGACCCTGGCAAGATAATGCATCGTTGGCCTCCCACAATATCATTTCTTTCCATTGGACTGCTATCCTCATTTGTCCTAATCTATGTTTTTTATCATTTTCAATTTCTGAAGAAAGCTAAATTTTTACGAGATTTTCTTTTACTTTTGGGTCAAAACGGATTTGCTTTATTTATCACCCATATATTAGTTTTGTATTTCTATCAATTTGCAGGAGGCGAAAAAACTAGCTCAGTTACATTATTTCTGATTTATTTTCTGTTGACACTATTATTTTCCTTGGCTTTGGCTACATTTATTCCTTTCAATTACCGGTTCAACTTAACTTTCATCAGAAATTTTAGGGATACCGAAGAAAGTTTGGGAAATCAGCCTATATACGAATTTGGAGAGGATTTACAGGAAGACTATTCATTCCTGCGAAAATTTCTTTTTCCGCCAAGGGCAAGATTCCAAAGAGATAAGCGTGTGATTAAAAAGAGGCATGTGCTAGGAGGATCATTGATAGCTTTAGCAGCGTCTTTCGTTGTTTTTCCCAGTATTGGTCAAGAAATAGACAAGAACACAAAGTTGCAAAATAATTATACTTGGTGGAGCGATCAGTATGCATACAGGATGATTGTCGAAATCAAGAACGACGAATCTTTCAACCCGCTCAAAGAAGGAGATTCAATTATGCTGACCTTGAACCACAAGGAAATGGTGGATGATAAAAAGGCACTTGCCGATGGTTCTGATATTAAAATAGTTTATTGGACCGGCAAGAGCTACAAGGATATCAAAATCAACAGGATTAATAGTCTAAATCAAACAGATACAAAGTTAGTAATTTCTCTTGCGGATAACATACACTCCGGTCAGACTGACAATAATTATTTTATCTATTTTGGTAATCCTATTTCTGAACAATCCGTAAAAACAATTTCCGTTGAAGATAAATTGAAATACTCTGTTTTTTTTGGTCAGGTTGAGAATTATCCCGTTCTGCTAAATTTGAACAAAAGGTGGTTGTTAAAAGAAAAGGATCTTACCTTAAACTTAAATTTATCTGGGGCTTCTCAATCTTCGATAGTGGAATATCAGATATTGGAAACAAATTCGACCGGAATATTTTCATCTTTTTTACCTGAAAACGATTATTGGACAACCAACATTGATATCAGCAGTCTCAAAGTTGGAAAATACAGAATCAGAGCAAGAGTAACGGATGGAACAGAAACCAAGTACAGTCAAACTAGTGGTTTCAATATATCCAGGCCGGTTTTAGTGAGCTGGACGATTGATTGGGAAGGGTATGACGCCCCGAATAATTATCTGAACAAGATGGCCAACATTGCAGATAAATATGGCATACCTATGACTCATTTTTTCAATCCAAGAATATATATAGCTCCTGATATTTCTATTGAAAGACAGGATTACTTAACCGATTGGGTAAAACAAAGACAGGCCAAAAAAGACGAGGAGATTGGAATGCATCTTCATATGTTTTATGACTTTGCCAGTGATGCGGGTGTTGAACCGTTGAAAGAGCCAAATTGGGGTGATAGGGGAGATGGATATGGTGTTCCAACCTCAAACTACTCGAAAGAGGATTTTTCTAAGCTTATTGATAGGGCATTGTGGTGGTTTGATCAAAAGAACATTGATAAGCCGAAGAGTTATCGGGCAGGCGGCTGGTTTGCGGACATTGAGACGCTGAAAGTATTACAAGATAATGGATTTTTAATAGATAGTTCTGGAAGAACATATTACAGATTTGGCAGTAATAATATATCGGGCTCTTGGGACTTGACTCCCACTACAAAGCCCTATTATCCTGCTTCTGACAATCAAAACAAATCCTCTCTGGATAGCAATCTAAACATCTTGGAAATTCCCAACAACGGGGCAGATTCCTACAAATTTTCCTTTGAAGAGATGAAAGATCGTTTTGATGCAAATTATCAAGGAGGAATAAATGATGAATTTGATCAGGTCACTTTTTTGACTCATCCTCATTGGTTCAACGAGAAAGAACAGACAAGAATTGATAATCTATTTAATTATGTAGATCAATTTAATTACCAAAAAGACCAGGGCCCTGTTCTGTATTCAACTATTTTTGATATTTACCAAGAATATGCAAATCAATAAATTGTTTTATTTTTTAATAGAGCCATCTTTTTTGCGCATATCTTTTTTAGTCATTGTTATACTTCTTGGTCTGCTTCTTGTGATGGTGTTGTTCGCATACATAAAAGACAGAAAATTGGCAGGGATCGAAGAGAAAATATTTCAACAAGGAATGCTTTGCAGGCTTTTGAAATATAAAATTATCGTACTTATAATCTTAGTGTCACTGCTTGGGCTGGCTGCTGTTGGCTATCTGTTTCCACAGTCCAAAGTAATCAATCTTGATGGCCCCTCTTTTGATTCCTTTTCCTTTGCTCCTGAAAAACCGCTTGAACTCATCTTTAACAGGCCTATTGATGCAAGTAAAATTCATTTCGAAATTTCTCCAAGTCTTGCAGTTAAGGCAGAATATAATACCGGCCTGTTTAAACAGCAGCAAAAAATTCTTTTTTACCCCCTTGAGAATCCCGATTTTGATACGCGTTACACCGTTTCGGTGGGTGGATTGTCGAACATTTTTAGCTTAAAAGAAACAAACTTTCTGTTTAGCTTTTTGTCCGCTAAACCTCCTACTGTCGAACAGATTTCACCAAGTGATGGAGATATAGGAGTATTGCCAAATCAGGCAATAACAATTAATATCAACGGTTTTTCACCAAAAACAACTAAATTCGATTTCGTATTAACACCTGAAACAGAGTTTAGTATTGAAGAAAACGCTGATGGCTTTACTTTGAGGCCAACCAAGGGTTTGGTAAAAGGAACTCATTATACGATAGAGATTTTTCAAACATCGTTGAAATATGATTATGTTATTAACAGTATAAAAGAGGAGTTCGAAAAACAAAAGGTTGCACAGAGCTCTTTTACTGTTATTGATTCTCCGAAGATAAAATCATATTCCCCACAAGGGTCCGGGGTTTTAGTTGATTCTGAGATTGTCGTCACTTTTATGCAAGACATGGATCGTCAGAGCGTAGAATCAAATTTCTCGATCGAACCTAAACAATCGGGAATATTCAGATGGGCAAACGATCGGGAATTCAAGTTTTCCCCAGGTAAAGAGATGAGCAAAAACACGAAATATTTGGTAAAACTATCCGCGTCTTCCAAGACTAAGGATTCTCGTCGGCTCGATGAAGAATTTTCTTATTCTTTTACTACAATTGGCCATGTGGCAATCAGTAAAACTACCCCTAGTAACAATTCCGTTGGAGTTGAAATAAATTCTCCGGTTTCGATTTATTTTAATCAGGCCGTTGATCACACTAGTGCAGAAGATTCTTTTGCAGTTGGTCCCAAAATAGCAGGGACTTTTTCTTGGAATGGAAATACAATGATTTTTAACCATAGTAATTTTGATTATGGGCAGAAATATTCAGTGACAATAAATTCTGGTATCAAATCAATTCATGGGTTGGATTCTACACTGCCTCATAGTTTTGCTTATACTACCAAGACCCAATCGATTGATCTAAATGTGACAGCCTACAAACAGCAACACATGTATTCATGCATGATTGCAGCTGCTAGAAGTGCGCTTTCATATAAAGGGGTAAATGTTTCAGAGGCAGATATTATAAATCGCACAGGTTATGACAATACTGCTTGGTCTGGAACTTGGAACGAGCCAGGTTCCGTTTGGGGAGATCCAAATGAAGGTATTGTGGGAGACCTGGACGGAAAGGCGGACAATATAGGCTGGGGATACGGTTCTCACTGGAATCCAATAGCCAAAGCGATTAGGAGCTATGGTAAAACGGCAGAAGTCAAAACAAGTTGGAATGTTAACGATTTGGCAAGGGAAATAGCTGCTGGGAATCCAGTTATAATATGGTGGGTAAATGGGGTGTGGCCAGCCCATGAGGTGTATTGGAATAAAAATGGACAAAGTATAAGGGGTGTTAATTCAATGCATGTTCAGGTAGTAAAAGGGTTTACCGGTACAGTTGATAATCCATTAAGCTTTAAAGTAACCGACTCAGGTTATGGTTATCCAGGTAAATCATTTGATATAGCTACATTTAAGGCTAAATGGAACTGGTTTAGCAATACCGCAATTATTTTGCGCTAATATAAATCGATAAGTATTCATTGCTGAATTCTAGAGACATCGTTTGTTTGATATTTTTTTCTATTTTTTGAGCGTAGGCCAAATCTTCAACTGTTGGCCAGGCTATAATAATTTTTCCATAACTGTTAATTTTTTGCGTTACTTCTTCCTCGGCATTATAGCTTTTATTTATTTCCCCTAAGTACAGATATTTGGAAACTGGTAGCTTCGAAGCTAGGTAATAGTAAGCAATAAATTGATTTTCTGTATAGAGTGCCGAGTCTGTGTTTTTCCTTATCTTAGTTGCAATTTTTACTTGGTCATCATATTTTGGCTTATCAATTTTTTTATAAATTTGCATTGACCATATTCCATTTATCAGGGATGTGGCGATTATAATGCTGATAGCGATTGCATGGGGCAATAATTTTTTTTGATTTTTCAATTCTGTTAGTAGAATGGCCGAGCCAATCGCAACAAAAGGCAACAATTGAATCCAATAATGCTGATACGGCCGGTTTAGCAAAAAAAGTAAAGGGATAACGAAGAATGCAAAAGCGTAAAAATATAAACGCGTTTTGTTTTTGACAAGCGACCAAAAAGCCATAATCCAAAACGGCCAAGTTCGCTTAAGTGTTCCGCCAAAAGAAGATAAAACAACATCTAAAAAGTTTTCATTTGGATAGGATGACAGATTTAATAAAATAATCTGTTCAATTGCCATATTTAATATGTTGTGAAAAAGTAAATACAGGGTTAATAAAACAGTAGGGATTGCTATGCCAAGAAATAAAAAATATAACGCTTTGAAATCTTTCTTTTGCAATAAAAAAATCGCCATAACAAATAAATTAATTATTGCACTTTGTTTAAAAATGATAGCAATCGCTAAAAATATCCCACACAGTATGATAGTGTAGTGCGCTTTGCTTTTTAAGTACGTGCAATAAGAAATTAATGAAAGTATCAAAAACAGAACCATTGGTGTTTCTGTTAGAAAGTAATTTCCCTGGTAAAAGGTGGAGAGATAAAGCCAAACTGCAGCAGCCAACAGTCCAGTGCCGTTTCTTAGTAGATTGCTTAGTCTAAAAATTGAAAAGCAAATGACAAGATTTGTAAGCAGAACTGTTAATCTTACTGTAATAATTGAGATTGGAAGATGATTGAATATCATCGATAGTAAATAGACCCCAGGAGGTTTATGGTCAAAAAAATCTTTGTAAGGTAGTTGGTGGAGTGATAACAGTTTTCCGGCCAAAATAAAAACACCCTCGTCTTGGTTTAAGGGTTTAAATATGCTTAGGGTATAAAAAAATATTCCAAAGAACAAAACAAGATGTACTAGAAAATTTTTACTCTGCCCAAAATACCGGAGCATTTTTTGCTGTAATTAGCCTTAGATTTTCGTCAGTTGACTCAATCAATTGGGGAGTTTTTGCGATTTGTGTCTCACTTGTTATTAAAGGAATTTGATTCTTAGTAAAAACCCTAAGTGATCTTGCTCGTAAAAGCGAATATGCTAATTTGTCATCCTGAACTGTTTTAAATACTGAGGATATTTTACTTATAATACTTCCGTTTTCTGGTCTTACGCTTATCATGGATATATCAAGAAAATCAACGCCAATCTTTTTAATTAAAGGGTTGAAATTGGAAATTTTTAATCCTTTTACCTGAGTTTGTATTATAAAATCCTTAAACTCCAAAGTCACTTCAGTTGGGTGGCTGATCGAAAGCTGCAGTTCAGTTAAAAAGCAAGCCCCAGATCCTGTTCGGCCGATTCTAATAGGGTTTATCTTTCTATAGCGCAATGCTTCACAAGCGTCTTTCCAGCCTTTAACGCCGATAAGAGTGGAAGTGGGGGATTCTTCCAACGGTATAAAGCCCATCGCTTCTTTCTTACCAACCATAACAGAAGCTACGCGATTGGCGATCTCATCCGAACCAATTGCAACAATAGTGGTGTATTCTTTGTTAAGACCCAAATTGACTAATTCTTCGATGGTTTGGGCCGAAGATGGATAGGTGAATTCTCCGGAAATACCCAGTGCTGCAAGATGGTTTTTAATATTTTCGACTTGAGATCGCTTTTTACATTTTTTAATATCAAAAATGTAGTAATACATTAGGTATTATTTCTTAGTAAAGAAACCAGCTTTATCTTCTTGCTCTTCTTCTTTTTGAGGTTTAATTTCTTTATTGTCATCGGTTGCTGGAACTACAACTCCGTCTGATGGCATGATACTTTTTCCGATGAAAGTTGCGCCTTGCTTGATGATCAGTGTTTTAGCATTGATATCACCTATGACTCTTCCCGTTGGATTTATTTCAAGTCGTTCAGTTGCTTCGATAAGTCCTTTTACTTCTCCTGACACTTCAATTGTTTTGGCAACGACAGGACCTTTGATGGTAGCCGTTTCTCCTATGTTTACATTTTCGTCGCTTTTTATTTCTCCTTCAACATTGCCGTTGATCTGAACTGACCCCTTATTTTTGAGGTTCCCCTTTAGTGTTACATTTATGCCGATTATTGTATCGACTGTGTTTTCCATATGGCTCCTTACATTAAATATCTATTCTAAAATCATCATATAACAGAGATAGCTATAATTCAAAGCTGTTATTGTGCCCATTATGTTGATAAACCTGGGTATAAATGCTATACTGTCATAAGCTTTTAAAGGACTAATTATGAATAAAATAAAAATAACAGGTGCCAGAGAACACAATTTAAAAAATGTTTCTCTCGAAATACCGAGAGACAAATTAGTTGTAATCACTGGTCTATCTGGTTCTGGAAAATCTTCATTGGCTTTTGATACTCTTTATGCCGAAGGACAGAGAAGATATGTGGAATCTCTTTCTTCGTACGCCCGTCAATTTCTCGGAATTATGGAAAAACCCGATGTTGACTATATTGAAGGATTGTCTCCTGCTATTTCAATTGATCAAAAATCAGCCTCCAGAAATCCAAGATCTACAGTTGGTACGGTTACTGAAATATATGATTATTTAAGACTTCTCTTTGCAAGAGCGGGAATAATTCATTGTCCTCAATGTAAAAAACCTGTTAGAAAGCAGACAATTCCAGAAATTGTGCAACAAATCGTAAAAAGCACTAAGGCTACTCGAAGAATTGCAGTTCTTGCTCCGGTTGTCGCTGACAAAAAAGGTGAGCACAAAGATGTTTTCGAAAGAGCGCTGAAATCGGGTTATTCTCGAGTCAGGGTCAACGGGATTATAATGGATCTAGAGGAAGCAGAATCGAAAGATTTGGACAAACAAAAAAAGCATACTATAGAAATAGTCATCGATCGGCTTATCTTGGAGTCAGAAGGAGTCGATGAGTCTACTAAAAAACGCTTATACGATTCAATTGAAAAAGCTTTGAACATAGCGAACGGTCGAGTTGGGATTTATGATTTTGAAAAGGACCTTGTTACTATTTTTTCTGAACTTTTTGCTTGTCCTGACTGTGGTATTTCTATGCCAGAAATTTCTCCAAGATCATTTTCTTTCAATTCTCCGCATGGTGCTTGTTCAGTCTGTCAGGGGCTTGGAATCAAAAGAGAAATCGATCCGCGACTTGTATTACCAAATTCAAAGCTGACAATAAATGAGGGCGCTATAAGGCCATGGATTAGGAGTGCGGCAAACTCAACTTGGTATTTTAGTATTTTGGAAGCAGCAGCTTCGGCTAATAAGGTTGATCTAGATAAGCCGGTCGGTAAACTGTCCAAAGAGGATCTTAAAGTAATACTCTATGGTACTAAGGAACGCGTTTATAATGTGAGGGGTTACGAGACTAAATATGAAGGTGTCATACCGAATTTGGAAAGACGATATAAAGAAACTCAATCTGATTACATTAGAAAAGAGATTGAGAAATACATGGTTGTTCACCAATGCCCTTCTTGCCAAGGACGAAGATTAAAAAAAGAGATTCTTGGTGTCTTAATCTCCGACAAGAATATTATAGATATTTCTGAGATGACGATTGAAAAAGCAGCTGATTTCTTCAATAATCTAGAAGAAAAGTTAAATTACGAACAAAAAATAATTTCAAAACAAATTGTAAAAGAAATATCACAAAGGCTGAATTTCTTGCTGGATGTAGGGCTGTCTTATCTAACAATAAATCGAAATTCTGCCACTTTAGCAGGCGGAGAAGCACAAAGAATAAGATTGGCTACTCAAATCGGTTCAGGGCTTATGGGGGTATTGTATATATTAGACGAGCCTTCTATCGGATTGCACCAAAAAGATAATGACAAGCTATTGAAAACGCTAATAAATTTAAAGAACTTGGGTAATTCCGTAATAATCGTTGAACATGACGAAGACACTATGAAAAGTGCCGATTGGATAATTGATGTGGGGCCTGGCGCTGGGGAACATGGAGGGAAGATTATCTGCGAAGGAACCCCTGAACAGGTTATGAAATGCGACCAATCTATCACTGGTCAATACCTTTCTGGCAAAAAAAAGATAATAACTCCTAAGATCCGCCATGCCGGGAATGGCCAATATATTGAGATAGTTGGAGCAAAAGAAAATAATCTCAAAAATATTTCAGTAAAAATTCCTTTAAATACCCTAACTTGCGTTTCCGGTGTTTCTGGAAGTGGCAAGTCAACGCTGATAAATGACATATTGGCTAAGGCTCTGACCAAAAAGTTTTATCGTTCAAAAGAAGAGCCGGGGGAACATGACGAAATTTTGGGAACTGAAAATATAGACAAAATAATTGATATAGATCAGTCGCCGATTGGAAAATCTCCTCGTTCAAATTCAGCCACTTATACTGGTGCATTTACTTTGATTAGAGAATTGTATGCATTGACACCGGAAGCTAAGATGCGCGGCTACCGTGCAGGAAGGTTTTCTTTCAATGTAAAAGGTGGTAGATGTGAAAGATGTCATGGTGACGGTGTCTTGAAGATTGAAATGCATTTTTTGCCTGATGTTTATATTACCTGCGAAGAATGTAAAGGCAAAAGATATAACAAAGAAGCTCTTGATGTGTACTATAAGGGTAAAAATATTGCCGATGTTCTAGACATGACAGTGGAAGAGGCTGCCAAGTTTTTTGAGAAAATTCCTTCTATCTATCAAAAGCTGTCTGTTTTAGCTGAAGTAGGACTTGGCTATATTAAGCTAGGACAACCCGCTACTACGCTATCAGGTGGAGAAGCTCAAAGAATCAAGCTTGCAACTGAATTATCGCACCGAAGCACAGGAAAGACTCTGTATATTTTGGATGAGCCGACAACCGGTTTGCATATGGATGATGTAAATAGATTGCTTGCAGTATTGACTGCTCTCGTAGATCGCGGCAATACGATAATCGTAATTGAACACAATCTCGATGTTATCAAATCCGCTGACTATATTATTGATCTTGGCCCAGAAGGAGGAGACAAGGGCGGAGAAATAATTGCTTCCGGAACTCCTGAGGATATAATTAAAAATAAGCAATCATATACCGGAGAATATTTAAAAAAGGTCATATAAGGTTCACAAATAAAAAATGCCTCTTTTCGAGGCATTTTTTATTTGATTAAGATAAGTTTTAAAGTCTGTTTTCTCTTTCAAATAGGTATTTCTCTGTTTCTTTCACTGTTTTGGACATAACTTCCAAGGCTTTGAGAGGATAGAGTCCGATATTTGTTTCGTTTGACATCATGACAGCGTCGGTGCCATCAAGTACTGCATTTGCGACATCGCTTACCTCTGCCCTTGTAGGAATCGGGGCCTTTGTCATCGAAGCAAGCATTTGAGTCGCGGTAACAACAGGCTTGTCGGCAAAATTGCATTTTTTGATAATTTGTTTTTGGATAATAGGCAATTTCTCAAAAGGTATTTCAACGCCCAAATCTCCCCTTGCTACCATTATTCCGTCAGATGCCTTGATAATATCTTCTAAATTATCGATTGCGTTCGCCCGTTCGATCTTACACATTACTTTAGCTTTACTGTCGCCCATCAATTCTCTTAATCGAAAGACATCAGCATCACTTTGAACAAATGAGATGGCTATCCAGTCAGGATCCTTAGTTAGGATGAAATTTAGATCCTTGATATCCTTGTCAGTCAGAGAAGATGTGGTTGTTTGAGTGAGTGGAAGATTTACTCCCTTTCTTGGATATAAATCACCGCCGTTAATAAC
>Ga0209417_1005050_pt1 | contig 14984 bp, 14 predicted proteins | sample RifGroF2_FD_184002 | JGI IMG/M metagenome (GOLD analysis project Ga0209417, IMG submission 184002) | Groundwater microbial communities from Rifle, Colorado, USA - Groundwater F2 (SPAdes) (version 2) | ecosystem: Environmental > Aquatic > Deep subsurface > Groundwater | place: Rifle, Colorado... | reverse complement strand
GGGCCGCGTCCATAGTGCCGGCGTCGCTCTTCTCCATGCTGACCCAGACCGCGGCTTCACGGGCGGCCGGCAGCAGGCCTCCGGCGGAGGTAGCGGACTCTATCGCCGCCTGGATGGCCAGTTCTATGTCCACGCCCCTGTCGAAGTCGGGGGCGTAAGCGGCAAAAGACTGTGCCGAAGCGGCGGATAAGATCAGGGTGAGCAGGAAGTATTTAACGAGGCGCATGGGTTCTCCGTAACCGCGGGCCGCGAAATTATAATTTGCAATGCGACCCATCTATGGCTATAATACTTTAAATATTGACCTTTGTCATATCCCAAGATCAGTCAAGGAAAGAATAATGAAACGAAACCTGCTGCTGTCCGCCTTCTCCGCCCTGCTTCTGGGCGCGTCCGTAGTCTCCGCCTCCGACTGTACCGGCTTCCTGCCCCCCAACGACCTCAAGATCCCCGTGGGCTCTATCCATGCCCGGGGCATCATCGAGACCCAGTTCAATGAAGTTATCGACACCGTGGAGAGGATCTATAAGCCTCAGGTCGCCTCGCTGGGCAAGGTGCTTAAGGTCAACCGCCTCTGGACCAACGAAACCGTCAACGCCTCCGCCTCCCAGAGCGGCAACACTTATATCCTTAATATGTACGGCGGCCTGGCCCGCCACGAGACCATCACCATGGACGGCTTCGCGCTGGTGCTCTGCCACGAGCTGGGTCATCACCTGGGCGGCGCGCCCAAGGTCTCCAGCTGGGCTTCCAACGAAGGCCAGTCGGACTATTACGCCAACTTCAAATGCCTCAAGCAGGTGTTCGCCGACCAGTCCAGCATGGCCTTCACCCGCAAATCCGAAGGCGACGCGGTAGCGGAGAAGGGCTGTGAAATGATGTATGCCGACGCGCAGGACCGCGCTATCTGCGTCCGGGCCGCCATGGCCGGCAAATCCGTGGCCTATCTCTTCAAGACCCTGCGCAACGAAGCCGTCGTGCCCCGCTTCGACACGCCCTCGCCCGTTGTCGTGACCTCGATGATGACCACGCATCCCCCCACCCAGTGCCGCATGGACACCTACCTGCAGGGTTCGCTCTGCACGCAGCCAGTCTCGGCGCCGCTGAGCCAGACCAACCCGGCCGTGGGCACCTGCACCCGCTCCGCGGGTTTTGTCACCGGCTTCCGCCCGCTGTGCTGGTACAAACCGGCCAACGCCGCCGAGCTGCTGCCGCCGGTCACCAATACCGTCGCCGCGCCCGAAGCCGGCCCGGTCTTCTCCATACTCCAGGGCGCTTATCCCTGGGACAGCGTCCGCCTTCCGTAAGCGCGGGCCAAAGAACCAGGCACAAAACAGAACCGCCGGGAAACCCGGCGGTTTTGGTTTGTAGAATCAGGGATAGTTCGAAGGGCAAGGGCGGATCGGGAGCTTATGAAAAAAATACTCGCGCTGGCGCTACTGCTGGGTTCGGGCTTGCAGCTGTCGGCGGGCTACGCCGAATCTACGGGCGCCCTTAAGACCGCCGGTGATATCAAGGTGGCGGGCAAGAAACTGGACGCGCTCCTGGCGCAGCCGGGCACGGCGCTGGCGAAGGACGCCGACGCCGCCGCACTGCTCGCCGACAACCAGAAAGCGCTGGAACTGTTCAGGCAGGCGGCGCAGGTTCACAATGACGGGTTCCTGTTCGCCGCGAAAGAAGAACGCCCCGGCATGCAGACCCCCCTTCCCAATTTTACATCGCATTATATGCTGTTCAGGCTGCTGCTGCTAGACGCCAAGGTGAAAGCCGGGCAACTGCAGCGGGCACAGGCGGAAAGCGATCTGCTGGCGGCGGCCGGGTTCATCTCGCAGTTGTCCGCCCAGCGGTCGAGCGGCCTTATCAGTTCGCTGGTGGGGCAGCTCTGCCTGAAGAAGGCCTTTCCGGTATTCGCCGACAGCCTGCGCGGCGCGCGGGGCAGCCCCGCCTACCTCAAAGAACTGTCGGCGCGGCTGGGAACCGCTTCCGGCAACCAGGATTCCATGAAGGGCGCCATCCTGGAGGAAATGGAGAAGATCAAGAACACCTTCCGCGCCGAAATGGAGAACCAGTTGAAGACGCGCCCCTTCTGGCAGCGGCTGCTTATTAACAAGGTCATGAGCAAGGACTCCAGGCTGGTCATAGATGAACGGTTCAATGCCGCCATTGACGCGTTGTCCGGGGCCATGACGGACGCCTTTTCCGCAAATGACCCCGCCAGCCTGACCAGCTATATGCAGAAGGCGGAGCAGGAACGGCAGGCGAGGAAGCCCTCGCACAGCTTTGTCCGGGGAGTGGCGCTCGCCCTGACGGGCGGCCGGGCGAAGGACGAATGGGTGGCGGAAGTGTTCACGGACCTTTTCATGGAAATAGCCATACCGGATTACAGCAAGATCGTGCCGCGCTACCACGCGGCGGTAGCCAGTCTGAACGTGCTGCGCGCCGCGGTGGCGGTCAAGACCTACGCGCGGGCGTACAGGCGTCCGCCGGAAAGCCTGGACCGGCTGGTTCCCGCGCTGCTGCCCGCGGTGCCGCAGGACCCTTTCAATAAGTTCGCGCCCTTGGCCTATGCCGCGTCGGCCGGAGGACGGTTCGTGGTGTACAGTTTTGGTCCTGACGGCGACGACGATAAAGGCGCGGCCGCGCTGGACCAGGAGGCTTATACCCTGGACGCGGCAAAGAGCGCAGGGGATATAGTCTACTCGGAGTAGCAAGAAAGCCTGTTCCCGTAAGCGGGCCGTTTACAAAAAAAAGATCCCCGGTCTGCACCGGGGATCCTTTTTGCGCGGCGGGGTTATTTAGCGCTGCTGGGCGGGCTGCTGCATGGCCATAGCGATGGCGGTGATTATCGCCACCAACTTCTTGGGGTAGACGGCCGTGTCCACTTCGCCGTTGACGCCATGGGTATCTATGTTCAGGCGCAGGCCGTTCTCGTAGACGGAGAACTGGCCGGGGCCGAAAGTGCTGCGCAGGTCGAGCTTTATCTGCCGCACTTCAGGCGCGGCGCCTTTCACGTACAGGTCGCCCTTCAGGGTATAGGTGCCGCCCCATTCGTCCATCGAGAGGCTGGTGCGGAAACTGCGGTAGTCCCAGGTGCGGGAGAAGAAGTTGCTGACGCGGCCGTTCTCGCGGTCGCTGCCCACTTCTATTTCGGCGTCGAAGTCGCGGTTGAAGCTCCGGCGCAGACCCACGGTGATGTCGGCGAACGGGTCGGTGGCTTCCACCTGGTTCCAGCCGCCGAAAGAATCGTTGCGGATGGACAGCCAGATGCGCTCGCCGGCCTTCTCTTCTGCTCCCTTCTGCGCGGGCGTATTGTCCACCTGCGCCGCCAGGGCCAGGGTGATCACGGCCGCCAGGGCTTTCTTCGAATATTGGGTGTCGTCGTAGCTGCCGCTGATGCTGTTGCGGCCGATGTTGAGGTTAAGGCCGAAACCGCTCACGCTGTAGCTGTAGCCGTCGAAACCTTTATATAAGGTCAGGTTGACGAACTGCGCCTTATTGTCGTCACCGTACACGCTGCCGGAAACGTTGTAGTTCCCGCTCCAGTTGTTCATGGAGAGGTTCACGCCGGAGCCGGAGAGGCTGAAGTTGGAACCGAACTTGTTAAGGCTCAGCCATTCGTAGTTGTTGCCGGCGCGGACGCTCACGTTGAAGGTGGTATCGAAGACCTTGCGCACGCGCACGTCTATGCCCTGCGAGAAGTCGCTGGCCTGCGATTCCTTGAAGGATTCGTTGAGGTAGACGCTCATCCAGAGGCTCTGGTAATTTTTATTGGCTGAAACGGCCGGGCTGGCTGCCGGGACGCTGTTTCCGGGATTCTTGATATCCGCGGCTTTAATGCCCTGCAGATCAAAGGCGTAGGACGAAGAAGTAAGGGCGAGGAGCACGGCTGTAAGTACGGCTTGTTTCATCTTCAGTATCCTCCGTTGGGTCTTGTCACCTGTATAATATACATATAACAGGTCATTTCCATAAGAGGCTTTAGGCCGTGCCGGCCGTGGGTCCAAAGGCCTATTCCCTAATTGATATAATACAGGCGCATGAACATCTTCGAACTGGCCTTCATCGCTTTCGGCCTCTCCCTCGACGCGTTCGCGGTGGCCATAGCCAGCGGCGCCACGATGAAAAAGCTGCACCTGCCCAACGCCCTGAAGATGGGGCTTTTTTTCGGTGGTTTCCAGGCCGTTATGCCGGTGCTCGGCTGGCTGGCCGGCCTGAAAATGAAGAGCTTCATCTCGGGGGTCGACCATTGGATAGCCTTTACCCTGCTCCTGCTTGTGGGCGGTAAAATGATCTACGAAGCCGTCCACATGAAAGAGGAAGAGGACTGCGGCGAAGGCAAGACCTGTCCTTTCGATACCGGCACCCTCACCGTGCTGGCGGTGGCCACCAGCATAGACGCACTGGCGGTGGGCCTTACTTTTTCCCTGCTGAGCGTTTCCATAGCCGCGCCGGTGCTGCTCATCGGCGCGGTAACTTTCCTCATGTCCGTGGCCGGGGTGAAGATAGGCTCCACCGGCGGCCATTTTTTCGAGAACAAGATGGAGATCTTCGGCGGGCTGGTGCTCATCCTGATAGGCCTTAAGATCCTGCTGGCGCATCTCGGTATCTTTTGAACTGTACCTGAGGGCCGTTACAGCGTATTTTTGGTAGAATAACTTTGATGACCTACGACGTAATAATCGCGGGGGCGGGCATCACCGGGGCCGCGGTAGCCCGGGAGCTTTCCCGTTACAAGCTCAAGGTGCTCCTCCTCGAAAAAGAGGCCGAGCCGGCCTTCGGCGTTTCCAAGTCCAACAGCGGCATTATCCATGCCGGCACCCAGAATTCCCCCTCCTCCGTTAAAGGCTGGCTTTGCGTGGAAGGCAACCGCCTGATGCGCGAGGAGATCGCCGCGGACCTGGGCCTTAATTTCGTGCAGTGCGGGCAGCTGATAGTCGTGTTCGACCTGGCCGACCTGCCGGAGCTGGAGAAGATCAAAAAGGACGGCGAAGCCCTGGGCATAAAAGGCCTGGCGCTGGTCGACCGGGCCTGGCTGGAGAAGAACGAGCCCAACCTGGGGCCGGAGGTAAAAGCGGCCCTCCATGTTCCCACGGCCGGCATCATAAGCCCGTACCGCTTCGTCTACGCGCTGGTGGAGAACGCCGTAAAGAACGGCGTGGACCTTAAAACCTCCAGCAGGATCGTCGGCATCAACCGCATCGAGAAGGGCGGCTTCTATGTGGAAGCCGGCGGCACTGTTTATACTGCCAGGTTCCTGGTCAACGCGGCCGGGCTATACGCCGACGAGCTCTCGGCCCTGGCCGGCGCGCCCACGTTCAAGATAACCCCCCGCAAAGGCGAGGAGTACCTGCTCGACAAGAAGCGCGAGCATATCGCCAGCCACATAATTTTCCCGCTGCCGTCGAAAGCGTCCAAGGGCATACTGATAATCAAAACTTCCGACGGCAACCCGATGATAGGGCCCACCGCGCACGACGTGGACGACAAAGCCGACCTTGCCACCACCGACGAGGGCCTGGCGGAAGTGCTCTCGGGCGTGCGGCGCATGATGCCCTCCGTTTCCAAGAGCGACATCATCGCTTATTTCGCCGGGCTGCGGCCGGTGGCCGGCAAAGATTTCATAATCCGGCACGAGGATTCCGCCCCGGGCCTGGTCAACGCGGCGGGCATACAATCCCCCGGGCTCACCTCGGCCCCGGCCATAGCCGTGATGGTTTGCGACCTCCTCAAGAAGCACGGCCTGAAGCTGGAGCCCAAGGCGGAGTTCCACAAGCTCAGGCAGCGGCCGGCGCATCTTTTCCAGCTGCCGCTCGAAGAGGCCCGCAAGCTTATAGAGAAGAACTCCGCCTACGGCGACGTGGTCTGCCGCTGCGAGCTGGTCTCCGCGCAGGAGGTCCGCGACGCCATAAAACGCGGCGCTTCCACGCTCGACGGCATAAAGTTCCGCACCCGGGCGCAGGCGGGCCGCTGCCACGGCGGCTTCTGCACCACGCGCATCATGAAGATAATGCAGGAAGAGCTGGGCTTCCCGGTCACCGCGCTCACCAAGCGCGGCCCCGGCTCCGAGCTGATAAAGGATGAACGAAAATGAACCTGATCTATCTGCGCCCCGCCAATCCCAAGGCCCGCAAGTTCATAAAGAAGAAGTTGCGCCGCTCCGAGCCCGCCTCCATCTACGACATCGAAGCCGGGGACTGCTGCCTGGCCCCCGCCCCCGTGCGCCGCAGGGATTACATGGTCACTTTTCTAAACGATATTTCCCCGGAAATGCTGGAGTTCATCTACCGCAGCGGCCTGGGCGCCGGGCTGAACAATAACTGACATGAAAGAACGCGAGCTGGTCATAGTAGGAGGCGGCCCCGCCGGGATGGCGGCGGCTGTCGCCGCCCGCGAGCACGGGGTGGAGGACGTCCTTCTCCTCGAGCGCGACCAGCACCTGGGCGGGATACTCAACCAGTGCATACATCCGGGCTTCGGCCTGCACCACTTCAAGGCGGAATTGACCGGCCCCGAGTACGCGGACCGCTTCGCCTCCCTGGTGAAGGAAGATCCCAATATCGAGGTCAGCCTGCGTTCTTTCGTCGTTAAGCTCACTAAAGATCGCGAGATCTCTTTCCTGCGCCCCGGGTCCCTGGAAGAGATCAAGGCGCGGGCCATCATCCTGGCCACCGGCTGCCGCGAGCGCACCCGCGAGATGATCCAGATCCCGGGGTCGCGCCCCGCCGGCATCTACCCCGCCGGCCTCGCCCAGAAAATGGTGAACATGGAAGGCTGGATCCCCGGCAAAGAAGCCGTTATCGTCGGCTCCGGCGATATCGGCCTCATCATGGCGCGCCGCATGGCCCTGGAAGGCGTTTTGGTCAAGGCCGTAATAGAGATACAGAAGACCAGCCGCGGCCTGGTGCGCAACGTGGTGCAGTGCCTCGAGGATTTCGGCATCCCGCTTTATTTCCAGCACCGCATCTCGGCCATCCACGGCCGCGACCGGGTAGAGAAGGTGGACGTGGTGAAAGTGGACGACGAGTTTAAGGATATCACTGGTTCAGGTTTCGAGATCTCCTGCGATACGGTACTGATCTCAGTCGGACTGATTCCCGAGAACGAACTGCTGGAGATGGCCGGCGCCGAGATAGACCGCAAGACCAACACCCCGGTGGCAAAGGACGTCAATCTGACCTCTATCCCCGGCGTATTCGCCTGCGGCAACGCCTGCAAGGTTTACGACCTGGTGGACTGGGTCACCCGCGACAGCATGCTGGCCGGGAAAATGGCGGCGGAGTACCTGAAGGCGAAATGAAGCGTATCATGACCTGCATAGAATGCCCCCAGGGCTGCCGCCTCGAGATCGAGGCCGACGGCTCCAGGCTTATCGAGGTGACCGGCTACAAATGCAAGCGCGGCTCCGCCTACGCGCGCCAGGAGATAGAAGCGCCCCTGCGCACCCTGACCACTTCCGTTCTTACCCGCGGCCTTGAGCTCAAGATGCTGCCGGTGCGCACCTCCGGGCCCATTCCTAAAGAGAAGCTTTTTGCCGCCATGCAGGCGGTAAAGACCCTGGTGGTCACCTCGCCGGTAAAGGCGGGTGCGGTAGTGGCGTCGGATTTCCTGGGGCTGGGCGTGGACCTTACGGCCTGCCGCGCCCTGAACAAGCTATGACGCGTCTCGCCGTTCTTTTTCTGCTCTGTTCCTTAGCAGCCTGTTCCCCCAAGGCAACACCTATGGACGAAAAACTGAAAAAACTTACCCCGCTGCAGTACGAAGTAACGAAGAACTGCGGCACCGAACCCGCGTTCAAGAACGAATACTGGGACGATCACCGCGCGGGCATTTACGTCGACGTGATAAACGGGAAGCCCCTATTCCTCTCTTCCGACAAGTTCGATTCCGGCTCCGGCTGGCCCAGTTTCACCCGCCCCGCGGACGAGGCTCTCGTCGAGGAAAAGAAAGACGCCTCGCACGGGATGACCCGCGTCGAGGTGCGTTCGAAGTCCAGCGATTCCCACCTGGGCCACGTTTTCCCGGACGGTCCCGGACCGGAAGGGCTGCGCTACTGCATCAACTCGGCTTCGCTCCGCTTCATCCCGCTGGAAGAAATGGAAAAACAGGGCTACGGCAGCTATATCCCCAAGGTAAAGAAGTAGTCTTCCGCTCCGCCGGGGCTGAGCGCCGTTTGACAGGTTCCGGTACTTTGTTTTACATTATATATATGGCCGCATTTGTTCTTGCGGCGCAAGTTGTTAAAATTTGTCTATAGTTCTTTATTAAAGATGGTCCTGCTCCTGCTTTCTTTTGTAATTCTCCTTGTAAGCGCCGCTCTGTCGCTATGTTTCAGGCGCAGCCCGGCCCGCGCTTCCGCTGCCGGGGTCTATGGCGCCGTGGCCGCCTCCGTTGCCGGACTCGTGTCTGCCGGCCGGATCCTTCTTTCAGGCGGCACTGAAACTCTTTCCCTTCCCTGGCCCGTACCCCTTGGCTCACTAAGCTTTAACCTGGACCCGCTGGCCGCGTTCTTCCTGGTTCCCGTCTTCCTGCTCACGGCCTTCGCTGCCATCTACGGCTCGGACTACCTGAAATCCTACGCGGGCAAAAAACCGCTGGCCCTCGCCTGGGCGGCGTTCAACCTGCTTACCGCGGCCATGGTCCTGGTCATTACCTCGGCCAACGCCGTCCTTTTCATGCTGGGCTGGGAGCTGATGGCGGCCGCTTCCTTCCTGCTGGTGGTGTTCGAACATGAGAAAGCCCAGGTCCGCAAGGCGGCTTTCCTGTACCTGGTCGTAGGCGCGGCCGGCGCGCTTTTCCTCCTGCTGCTCTTTTCTCTGCTTTCCCCGTCCTCCCCTTCTTTCGATTTTTCGACGTTCAGGCGCCCGGAAGGGGTCCTCGCCGCCGCCGCTTTCCTGGCCGCGCTGGCCGGCTTCGGGTTGAAAGCCGGGTTCATTCCCTTCCATGTCTGGCTGCCGGAAGCGCACCCGGCGGCGCCCAGCCACGTTTCCGCCGTGATGAGCGGGGTGATGATAAAACTCGGCATCTACGGCATCATGCGCATGCTGTCTTTTCTCGCGCCCTGGCCCGCCTGGTGGGGCTGGACGCTGGTTTTTATTGGCGCGGTCTCCGGCCTCCTGGGGGTGCTTTTCGCGCTGTCGCAGCATGACCTTAAGCGCATGCTGGCCTATTCCAGCATCGAGAACGTAGGCATCATAATACTGGGCCTCGGGCTGGCCGTCGTCGGCACCTCGCACGGGATGTATCCGCTGGCGGCCCTCGCCTTCGGCGGGGCCCTGCTGCACGTGCTCAACCATGCCCTGTTCAAAGGCCTGCTGTTCATGGGCGCCGGGGCGGTGCTGCACTCGACCGGGACCACCGAGCTGGAGGCCCTGGGCGGCCTGGCCAAAAAGATGCCGCAGACCGCGTTCTACTTCCTGGTCGGTTCGGCCGCCATCTCCGGGCTGCCCCCCTTCAACGGCCTTGTCAGCGAATTCCTCATCTACCTGGGTTCCTTCGGGGCGCTAAGGGCCCGCGAGGCTTCCACCGTGTACGCGGCCGCCCTGGCTATCGGTTCTCTTTCCGCCATCGGGGCACTGGCGCTGGCCTGCTTCTCGAAGGCTTTCGGAACCTGCTTTCTCGGCGAGCCGCGTTCCGCGAACGCCGCCGGCGCGCACGAGGCCGGCCAGGCCATGCGCGCGGCCATGGCGGCCCTGGCCTGGGCCTGCTGTTTTATCGGCCTGGCTTCGCCGCTGCTGGTGGCCCCCCTCGCCGCCGCCGCCGGCTGCGTCCTGGACCCGCGCGCGGCCTCCGAACTGCTAAGGTACGCGCCCCTGCCCCTTTCCTACCTAAGCGCCGCCGCCGCGGCCTTCCTCGGCGCGGCGCTGGCCGTCGCCCTGCTCCGCGCTTTCGCGCTGCGCGGGCGCGTCCCGGCCGCCGGTCCCACCTGGGACTGCGGTTATGCCGCCCCCACGGCTAAAATGCAGTACGGCGCCTCCTCCTTCGCCCAGCCGCTCACCGACTTTTTTCAGCCGGCGCTGCGCGCGGCCAGGCATTACGCCGGCATAGCGGGCTATTTCCCGGGCAAGACCTCTTTCCATACCGAGAATAAAGCGCTCTTTTACGACAATTTCTATACCCCGGCCGCGGCCTATATCCGCCGCCTGGCTTTCCGCTTCAGCTGGCTGCAGCAGGGCCGCCTGCAGTTCTACATCCTCTATATCGTTACGGCCCTTATCGCGCTGCTTATCTGGAAGCTATGACCAAACAGCTGGCCCAATACCTGGTGGTCCTCGCCCTTTCCCCGCTGCTGCTCGGCGTGGTGAACAGGGTGAAGGCCTTTTTCGCCGGCCGGCGCGGGCCGCCGCTGCCGCAGCTCTATTTCGACCTTTACAAGCTGCTGCACAAGACGCCGGTATACAGCCGCACCACCACCCGGGTGTTCCGCGCGGGGCCCGTAGCGGCGCTGGCCTGCCTGCTGACGGCGCTGGCCATAGCGCCTTTCGGCGGCCGGCCGTCCTTCTTCGCGTTCGACGGGGATTTCATCCTGCTGGTCTACCTGCTGGGCATGGCCAGGTTCGCCACGGTCATAGCCGCGCTCGACACCGGCTCCAGCTTCGAGGGCATGGGCGCCAGCCGCGAGGTGCAGTTCGCGGTGTTCGCGGAGCCCGCGTTCTTCCTGGCGCTGGCGGCGCTGGCCAAGACCACCGGCGCCATGTCCGTGTCGGGCATCTTCGGCGCGCTCACCCCCGCGGTCTGGACCACGGCCGCGCCCGTGCTGGCCCTGGTGACGGCCGCGCTGTTCCTGGTCTTCCTCGCCGAGAATTCGCGCGTGCCCGCCGACGATCCCAACACCCACCTCGAGCTTACGATGATCCACGAGGTGATGGTGCTCGACCACAGCGGCCCCGAACTGGCCTTCATCCTCTACGGCGCGTCCCTCAAGCTCTGGCTGCTGGGCTCCTTCATAGCCTGCTCCGTGCTGCCCCGGCACTCCGGTTCCTGGCTGACGGACGCCGGGCTTTTCACCGCGGCCATGTTCGCCATCGCCGTCGTAGTGGGCGTAGTGGAATCGATAATGGCCAGGCTGCGCATGTCCAAGGTGCCTTACATGCTGATAACCGCGCTGGCCTTCTCCGCGCTGGCGCTGATCTTCCAGGTGGGCAGATAATGCATACTTTCGCCGAACTGATAATCGTCTTCGTGATCCTGCTGGACCTGGCCCTGGCGGTCACGGGGTCGCTGGCCACCTGCATCAGGATAGCCGCGCTGCAGGGCGTGGTGGCCGGCCTCCTGCCCCTCCTGGCCGGCGGCCATATAGAGACCCGCACCTTCCTCTTCGCGTTCGCGATAATCTTCCTTAAAGGCGTGGTTTTCCCCTGGCTGCTGCTCAGGGCGCGCGACCGCTCCGGGGCCGGCAAGGAAGTGGAGACGCTCATCAGTTACCCCGTCTCCATCCTGCTCTGCATCGGCGCCTTCATCGCCTCGTCGTGGCTGGGCTCGCGCCTGCCCCTGCCGACGGCCAACGTAGCCTGGATCGTGCCCGCGTCCCTGGCCACCATCTTCACGGGCTTCCTCTTGATAACCACGCGCACCAAAGCGATAACGCAGGTGCTCGGCTACCTGGTGATAGAGAACGGCATCTATATCTTCGGCCTGGCCCTTTTCGTCGAGCAGCCCATGATGGTGGAGCTCGCGATACTGCTGGACGTGTTCGTGGCGGTGTTCGTGATGGGCATAGCTATCTTCCATATCAGCCGGGAATTCGACCATATAGATACCGCGGAACTTTCGGAGCTTAACGACTGGCGCCGCCCGGAGGACGTGAAATGACGAACGCCCTCCTGCTCCTGCCGCTGGGCGCCGGCCTGCTGGCCTTCCTGATAAGGAACGACGGGACCCGCCGGCTGCTGCTCTTGTACACCGCCGCCGGGCATTTCCTGCTCGCCCTCCTGGCGCTTTATGAGGGACCTTCCCCTGTCTGTAGCGGCTCTCAGCCGGCCCCCTGGTTCGCCTATGACGCGCTCGGCCTGTACTTTCTGGTCATAACCTCGCTGGTGTTCCTGGGCGCGGCCTTCTTCGCCGTCAAATACCTGGCCTCGGAAAAGCGCGACCCCGGCGAGGATTCGGAAGCAGGTTTCATCTTTAATAACGCGCCGGAAGCGGTCTTCACCGGCTGCCTGCTGTTCTTCCTGGCGGCTATGACCGCCGTTACGGCCAGCCGGCACCTGGGCATGCTCTGGGCCGCCGTCGAAGCCACCACCCTGCTGAGCGCGCCGCTCATTTATTTCCACAGGCACAAACGCTCCCTGGAGGCCACGTGGAAATACCTGCTTATCTGTTCCGTGGGCATTGCCCTGGCGCTCATGGGGAACCTCTTCCTGGGGGCGGCCGGCCTCAAATCGGGGGCGGGGCTGGAGCTGGATACCCTCCTGTTGAACGCCCCGTCGCTCGCCAAGCCGCTGCTTAAAGCCGCCTTCCTGTTCATCTTCGTGGGCTACGGCACCAAGATGGGCCTGGCGCCGTTCCACACCTGGCTGCCGGACGCCCACAGCGAATCACCGGCGGTGGTCTCCGCGCTGCTTTCCGGGGCGCTGCTTAACTGCGCCTTCCTGGGCATCCTCCGGGCCCATAATATCTGCGTCGCGGCCGGCCTGGCCGATTTCTCGGCAGGCATCCTGGTCCTCTTCGGCCTCCTGTCCATAATAACGGCCGCCCTGTTCATGCTTGGACAGCGCGATTACAAGCGCATGCTCGCCTATTCCAGCATTGAGCACATGGGGATACTCGCCCTCGGGGCCGGGCTTGGCGGCGGCGCCCTCTTCGGCGCGCTCCTCGGCGCGCTCAGCCATTCGCTGGCCAAGGCCGGGCTGTTCTTCACGTCCGGGCTGGTCCTGATGGCGGAAAAGACCAAGCGCATCGCCGACGTGAAAGGCCTCTGGCGCCGGGCCCCGCGCACGGCCCTGCTGTGGCTGGCTGGCTTCTTCCTGATAACCGGCACCCCCCCGTCCGGCATTTTCCTGGCGAAGTTCCTGGTGCTGCGCCGCCTGGTCGAGCTGGGCCATTACTGGCTCGCCGTGATCTACCTGTTCGCCCTCGGGGTGCTCTTCACCGGCATGGCCCGCGTCTTTATCCCGATGACCTTCGGAGAGCGGGAAGGCAAGGAAGGCGAAAAACCTTTTACGGAACCGGCGGACATGATGCTGCCCATAGCGGCTTTCTTCGTCTGCGTGATACTGGCCGGGCTTTTCCTCCCGGGCTGGCTGCAGAGGCTGATTAACGCGGCGGCCGGGAACGCGGGCGCTTTATGAAGACCGATAACCATTCCTCTTTTATTTTTTCCGCCACGGACATAGAACCGGAGATCTTCCTGGATACGGCGGGCTCGAGGTTGGCCGCCGGGGGGCGCGCCATAGCCTATTTCGCCGTGCCCGAGGGCGCGGCCTACCGCCTGGTGCTGGCGGTGGCCTTCGACCGCGAAAGCCGCGTGGAGGTGTACTCCGCGCCATTGGGCGGGCCGTTCAGGTCGCTGACACCCTCCTTCCCGCAGCTGCACCTCTTCGAGCGCGAGATCTACGAGCAGACCGGCTATACCCCGGAAGGGCACCCATGGCTGAAACCGGTGCGGTTTACCGGCGCCAACGATAAACCAGGGGTGGCCGATTTCTTCAGCGTGCACGGCAGCGAGATCCACGAGGTGGCCGTGGGGCCGGTGCACGCCGGCGTTATCGAGCCCGGGCATTTCCGTTTCCAGTGCCATGGCGAAAAGGTCTTCCACCTGGAGATAATGCTGGGTTACCAGCACCGGGGAGTGGAAAAGCGGTTCATCGGCGGCCCCGGCCCGCGCGACCTGCGCTACGCCGAGACCCTGGCGGGCGACACCTCTATAGGGCACGGCTGGGCTTATTGCGGCGCCATCGAGGCGCTCTGCGGCGTCAACGTCCCCGCGCGCGCGCAGGCGCTGCGCGGGATAATGCTGGAGCTGGAGCGCCTGGCCAACCATACCGGGGACCTGGGCGCGCTTTCCGGCGACGTGGCCTACCTGCCGACGGCCTCTTTCTGCGGGCGGCTGCGCGGCGACTTCCTGAACATGTCCGCCCTGGTCTGCGGCAGCCGCTTCGGCCGGAACATGCTCCGGCCCGGCGGCGTAAACTTCGACCTGGACTACGCCCTGGTCAAAGAGCTGAAACTGCGGCTGGAGACGGTCTACCGCGACGTCGAGAACGCGGTGTCCCTGCTGTGGAACACGGCCTCGGTGATCGACCGCTTCGACGGGACAGGCACCGTCTCCAAGCAGGCCGCGGAGGGCCTGGGCCTGGTGGGCCCCGCCGCGCGCGCTTCGGGCGTAGGGCTGGACACGCGCCGTAATTTCCCTTACGGCCCGTACGAGAATTTCACCCTGGCGGTTTCCGGCAGCGGCGACGTTTACTCAAGGGCCTATGTGCGCTGGCTCGAGATACAGAAATCCGCCGACCTGGTGGCGGCCTGGCTGGACAGCCTGCCGGAAGGTCCGGTAAGCGCGGAGTGCGGCGACTTGAAGCCTGACTGCGGCGCCATCTCGCTGATTGAAGGCTGGCGCGGGCAGATCTGCCATTTCGCGCTGACCGGCGCCGACGGGAAGCTGCGGTATTACAAGGCGGCGGACCCGTCTTTCCATAACTGGCAGGGGCTAGCCATGGCGCTGCGCAACGGCGAGATCTCCGATTTCCCGCTCTGCAACAAGAGCTTCAACCTCTCGTACTGCGGGCACGACCTGTGATTTTAATATGATCAAAGCGCTGATAGCGAGAATAAAGCAGGGCTACAGGACGATGGAGTTCCCGTCGCCGGAGATAAAGCTCCCGCCGCGGTTCCTCGGCCTGCCGGAAATCAAAGCCGCGGGGCTGGAGAAAGCGGCCGCGGCCTGCCCGTATGCCGCCATCTCCGCCCAGGCCGGCACCCTGGACCTGGGCCGCTGTGTTTTCTGCGGCGCCTGCGCCAAGGCCTCTCCCGCCGTAAAGTTCACGAAA
>Ga0209417_1005049_pt1 | contig 14989 bp, 15 predicted proteins | sample RifGroF2_FD_184002 | JGI IMG/M metagenome (GOLD analysis project Ga0209417, IMG submission 184002) | Groundwater microbial communities from Rifle, Colorado, USA - Groundwater F2 (SPAdes) (version 2) | ecosystem: Environmental > Aquatic > Deep subsurface > Groundwater | place: Rifle, Colorado... | reverse complement strand
TAAAGAAATGTTAAAACGCTTTGAGCACATTGATTTCTCAAAAATTGTGACATATGAAGAGACTAATGAACTTGATCAGAAGGCGGAACTTGCCTGTGTCAGCGGTGTCTGTGACATCGACGATGTAGCTGTAACCGAGACGGGTTTCAAGATATAATCAGCAATTAAATTTTTTGATATGTTGGAGATAGCATCTGTCTTCTTGATATTTCTTTAGCCTTGTGCTATAACACACTCAGAATTTTGTTCAACCTAAGTCCGATCTAAGGAGGCAATATGACACCGTATGCAATGTGTACGCCAACCCGGGAGGAATTAAAGATTTTCCTAAGCATTAGAAAGGTTATCAAATCAATGCCTGACATTGATCTTGATGGTAAACTTTTGTCTTGTCACATGATGGCTAGGGCGACGGCCTCGCATTTCCCAGTTCGTTTTACAACAGGATATTTTAAAGGGCCAGGATGGGCACACTCATGGTGTGTTACTAAGGAAAATAATATCATCGACCCTTATCCATGGGCTAGTTTAGGTGGCCCATTGTTTATCGTAACAAAGGACTTATCACCGTGGAGACAATTATATCGCGAGGTAAAACAACGTCGCTACCGCGATTATCTCACTGGCGATATTTTCCTTGGATGTGCCGAAAAAGTAACCAAGGTAATGGGAGACACCATCCAAGCACTGGCTCTTAAATAACTCTAATTATTACATATACTAACCAGAGCAACAGGGGCTTCCAACGAGGCTCCTGTTTTCATTTTCTATTACTCTTGCCGAAGTTAATGTGACCCCTAGGGAAGTTGAATCCCTGTTCTTGCCTTGAGAAGGCAATGTCCTGACCACTAGACGAAGGGGCCCCGATTTTATTAAACGCAGTTTCTATAAAATCAAAAATCCTCATCCCGACTCTTTGAGTCGTGGACGGGACCTTCTTACAATACTACAATTTTTTTAACAATCTTTCAATGGCCGCTCTACTTTTCCAATTTTTAATTTGTTTCTCACGGCATCGAGCCTCTGACAATGTATTATATTTCTCTGTATACTGCAATAACCATGGCTTATATACTTTAGTGCTTTTTACTTTACCCATATTATGTTCAGAAAGTCTTCTCGTTATATTATCTGTACATCCAGTGTAGTAAGAGCCGTCTTTATTTGATTTAAGTATATAAATATAGAACATTTTAGAAATAATCTACTGATAGTCCCGATTCCGACCAATAGTCGGAATCGCGGATCCGCGATTTCCTGAAAGGAAATCGGGAACGATGAGGCCCTACTTCGCCAAGACTATGCAGGGCAAGCCTTAGTGCAGAAAGAATAGCGAAAAAGACGCAACGAATCAACTGCGTGATGGTGGTGATGCCTCTCTGTCTGGCGGGATGTCGTAATAGTTGATGAGAAATTTGGTGATATTCATGAAAGTATCCGTCAAAGTTTCCGATGCGTACTGAACATTTTTTGGATAGTAGGTGTAGAGAAAGATTAGAAACTTCGGTTCGTATGACGGAAAATAACCGAAGAAAGAATGAAGATAACGGTCATCATAATATCCTCCTCCGCCGGGCTTGGCGATTTGGGCGGTACCGGTTTTGGCGGCGATGCTGTAATTGTCAAGTCGGACTCGGCCTTCACGCAAAGATCGATCCACCACTTCAGTTAACATCCGTGATATTTCTGTTGAAGCTTCCTGACTTAGGGCGCGCACTCTTTCTTCCGCTCCGGGATAAACTATGGTTTTAGTTGGTCCCAGTTTATATTTAATTTCTTTAACTAGATGGGGAGTGATAAGAGTGCCGCCGTTGGCCAGAGCTGATAAGGCACGAAGAGTGTTGATGGGAGTAAGGGCAATACCTTGGCCGAAAGAAGCTTGCGCCAATTCCAAATCGCGGTTGGTCTTGAGATTTGAGACGAGAGTTTTGCCCTCGTTTGGCAGGTCGATACCGGTAGTAGTATCTAGACCGAAGGCGAGCATAGCGTTACTAAAATTAAGATTTCCCATACGAGAAGTCACAAAAGCGGCTCCAGTATTGAGTGATTTATTGAGTACTGTTTGCATCGAAAGGCCGGAGCCGTGAGATTTACCATCATAGTTGCAGAAGGTCCTGGTATTGAGAGTCATACACCCCGGGTCATTATATGTGCTTTTGGCTGTAATGGCTCCAGAGTCAAGTCCGGCCGCGAGGGTGAGAGCCTTTATGATTGAGCCCATCTCATAGCGATCTTCTACAGATCTATTTCTAAAGACAGCCGAATTTTTCTCCTGTTGCGGAAAGTTTGGGTCGAAAGTTGGAGTGAATGCCATGGCAAAAATCTCTCCCGTTTTTGGATTAATCACTATGCCACCGGTAAAATCCGAAGTGTATTTCTCGGTTACTTTCTTCACTTCACTTTCCAGAAACGCTTCCACTGACGGTTCAATGGTGGTGACAATATCTCCCTCAAAATTCTCACCTGCATCAACTGCTTTTTTCATATTTGAAAAAATCTCGGCGAAAAAATTGACAAATACGCTATCCTTGCTTCTCCTTAACACCGGTTCATAGAAGCGTTCCAATCCGTATCGTCCGGCAAGTTCATTGTCCAAATAGCCGATAAGACCTATGACATGTGCCGCCATACCTCCACCTGGGTAGGCGCGCCATCTTTCTTGAGTAACATTGAGACCAGAAATTTTAAGCGCTCGAATTTTTTCTGCCACATCAACTGTCAGGCGCCCGGCCAATTCTTCATAAGGATCATTTTTCTTTTTGGCTTTAGCCAAGAAATCTTCTTTACTAATCGGAATGATACTATTAATGGTCATATAAATTTCCTCCAGATCGTCACGCTGATTTAAAATATTCGGATTTAGGTGCACAACAAATCCCAATTTGATGTTGGCTGCCGGTATCAAGGTGCCTTCTTTGGTCGTAAAATAGATTGAACCTCGATCGAAGTAATTTGTTCCGGCTGTATACTGACGCCCTGCTTTAGCTTCGAAATTTTGTCCCGACACTATCTGTACGACATAGAGTCTACTTACAAGTAGGAGGGCAGAAATGACTATAAAGAAAGATAGGAGACGCAGCCTGTTTCTTGGCTTGCGCATAAGTTTTAACGGCTAGATGTATTGAATGAAAGAGCTTGAGGGCGGGTGCGAGAGATATAAAGCGGAGACTTCGCTTCCTTAAACCCGCGTTGATACGCAAGTTCAAGGGTGACGTTGTTTCTAAGTTCGATATAGGCGAACTCCAATGAGTCAAAATGGGCTGACATATCCGCCATTTGTTTCTCCAAGTCTTGTTTTAAGGCAATATTTCTGGCGATGACATTGACGGCATAGATATAGATAAAAATAGAGAGTATTGAAATAGTTATCAAAGCCCAAAAAAGTTGGACTCGCTTGTCGTATGAAATTATTTGTGTCTTTTGCATTTTATTCAACTTATTTCTTTATTAAATTTTCTCAATAACTCTCAATTTGGCGCTGCGTGAGTGAGGATTTCTTTTAATTTCTTCAATGTTTGGAACGATGGGTTTTTTTGTGATTTGTCTGGCCAATTTTTCCTTAATTTTCTTTCGGAAAAAATTTTTCACTATCCGATCTTCCAGACTATGGAAGGAAATCACCGCAAACCTTCCGTTTGGTCCGAGAACTTGGAATCCTTTTTCCAATCCTGTTTCAAGATTTGCGAGTTCTTCGTTGACTGCAATGCGCAGGGCCTGGAAAGTCTTGGTGGCCGGGTGAATCTTACCCCTTCTCTTTCCTACAACTTTGACAAGGTCAAATGTGGTAGCGAAGGGTTTAACTTTTCTCCCCTCCACAATCTCGCGAGCGATTCTTCTTGAATTGCTCTCTTCCCCGAAGCCTCGCAAAACGAGTTCGAGAGCGGATTCATCCCATGAGTTCAAGATATCTGACGCTGTAATTCCCTCTCCGGATATTCGCATATCCAGCGGTTCGTCTTTGAGAAAAGTGAATCCCCTTCCCGACTGTTCAAGTTGATCGGTTGAAATACCTAAGTCGAAAAGGATGGCATCAACCTTTCGTGCCACGACTTTATCCAGGTCTCTGAAATTTGCTCGAATTGCATCTACCTCGGGATCTTGATCGATAGCAATTACCTCAACCGCAGGAAATAGCCTCCCCACCTCTTTGCTATGCCCTCCGCCACCATATGTAGCATCGACGAATATTTTACCTGGTTTAAGATCAAGGGCTTCGATACTTTCGTGTAAAAGAACGGACTTATGCATATTCTGATTCAAGTCGTTTTCTATACGCTGACCAGCTTGAGACATTCCAGATTTCCACTCTATCGTGAACGCCGGTGATGACAATCGGATTTTTCAAGCCCGCGAACTCTCGTAAAAATTCGGGGATTAGAATCCTACCTATAGAATCGATCTCTACTTCAGATGCGCCGGAGAAAGTGAACCGCGTGTAGCGATGGTCGCTTTCAACGTGACCGAGTTTTTTCACCTCCTCCGAGATGGAAATCCAGGTCTTCGTGGGATACAGAAAAAGACAATGATCTTTGCCGCGAGTCACAACTACTTTCTTACCGAGCTCCTTACGAAATTTCGCAGGCAAAGAAAAGCGATTTTTTTCATCAACGGTGTGTGTGTATTCGCCGATAAACATAGCTCTTACCACTGTTTCCCACTAAGAAACATCCTATACCACTCCTCTCCACAACACTACTAAAGTTATCCACTTTTTATCAACATGTTGTCCACAATAAAAAATAGCCAATAATAATTAGGTATTGGTCATATAAAAAGAAACTATTTTTTTATTTTACACGTCTAGAACAGCCTTTTTGGCGTTAGATTGGATAAAAGACTTACGGGAAGGGACATCACTGCCCATTAGAATGTCAAAAATACGATCTGCCTCTCTCGCATCTTCAACATTAACTTGTTTAAGAATTCTGGCTTTCGGATCCATAGTTGTTTCCCAAAGTTCTTCGGCGTTCATTTCTCCGAGACCTTTGTAGCGTTGAACGTCGGCTCCCTCTACAGCTTTTTTATCGCGCTCCGTATCTGAATAAGCGTAGACAATCTCCTTCCCCTTTTTAATTTTATAAAGTGGCGGTTGGGCAATATAAACAAAACCAGAATCAATAAGCGGACGGAAAAATCTATAGAGAAGCGTCAATAAGAGAGTTCGGATATGAGCGCCGTCAACATCGGCATCGGTGGCGATGATAATTTTATGATAACGAAGTTTGGTGATATCGAAAGTGTCTCCTATTGCTGTGCCGAAGGCGACCACTAAATTTTTAATTTGTTCGCTAGCAAGCATGCGATCAAGATGGGCGCGTTCAATATTGAGAATCTTGCCGCGTAAAGGCAAGATGGCTTGAATCCGCCTGTCTCTTCCCTGTTTGGCTGTACCGCCGGCGGAATCTCCCTCCACGATAAAGAGTTCAGATTCTTCGGCTGAACGGGACTGGCAATCAGCAAGTTTACCGGGCAATGTCATACCCTCAAGCGCGCCCTTGCGAAGCACAGAATCTTTCGCGGCCTTGGCGGCCTTTCTCGCCTTGAGTGCGAGTATCACTTTCTGAATAATACTCCTGGCATCATCCGGATTTTCTTCAAGATAGGCGGAGAAGGCCTCACCAAAGATGGTGGTGACCATGCTTTGCGCCTCCACACTGCCGAGCTTAGCCTTGGTTTGTCCTTCAAATTGAATCTCACGCAATTTAATCGAAATGACAGCGGTGAGACCTTCAAGCGCGTCATCTCCAGTGAAATTATCCTCCTTTTCATTTACCAAATTATTCTTCCGGGCATAAGTATTTAGACTTCTAGTCAAAGCGGTTTTAAAGCCGGTGACGTGCGTGCCGCCTTCGGCCGTGTAAATATTGTTGGCAAAGGGTAAAAGACGGGAAGAAATATCATCAACATACTGAAGAGCCACTTCTACCGTCTCGTAGTCATTGCCGTTGGCATTTTTTGCAACATAAAAAATATTCTTATGTATCGGTTTGCTATGTTCGTTTTCAAATCGTACCAAAGACATAAGTCCACCATCAAAATAGAAAGACATTGAAGGCGCGTTTAGACCAAGTTCGCGGGTATAAAAAATTCCTTCCGGAAACTCGGCGTTTTTTCGAGAGGGCCAGACTTCCGCTGCGCGGGCGTCAATAACCGAAATGCGCAAACCCTTGACTAAATAAGCCTGTTGACGCAGATGATTTACGATGCGTTCAAAGTTAAAATTAATATCCGGGAAAATAATCGGATCCGGTTGAAAAGTGATAATAGTGCCGTGGAGCTTGGAGGTGCCAATTTTTTTGACCGCGCTCTTTTTCTTACCCTGACTGTATTCTTGAATATAAATGCCGCTGTCTCGATGCACCTCGGCTCGACAATATATAGAAAGGGCATTAACCACTGAACCGCCGACTCCATGCAATCCTCCAGAAACCTTGTAACTTTCGCCGTCAAATTTACCTCCGGCATGGAGCGTTGTCATAATGGTCTCCAGAGCAGAAACTTTTGTCTGTTTGTGAATATCGATAGGAATACCTCGGCCATTGTCAACCACGCGAATCTGATTGTTTGGCAAAAGAGTTATCTCTATATCGTCGGCAAATCCGCCCATGGCTTCGTCACGAGAATTGTCAAAAATCTCCGTGACAAGATGATGGAGACCATCAGGGCCGGTAGTACCAATATACATGCCGGGGCGTTTACGTACTGGCTCAAGTCCCTCTAAAACTGTGATGGATTCGGCGCTGTACGCGCCCGTTTTCTTGGCTGGTTTAGCTGATTTCGGCATATGTATTTTATGCGCCCATTTTAGCATAAATGGGCCTTAAAAGAAAGGTATTTAAGTGACTTATTCTAGGCGGATTTTGCCCTTAAAATCAGCCTTTGTTTTCTCTTCGATTTTAGAATGAATTTTATTGATTTCCTCATTTGTCAGGGTTCTTTCGAGGCTTCGATAAGTAATCCGGAAAGTATAACTTAACTTCCCTCCCCCGAATTTGTCAGAGTTTTCGTATTTATCTAATAGTTCCACTTGTTCTATCAAATCTTCTCCGATATCCCGAATAACATCGAAGTAATCATTGGGTACAAAATTCTTATCCACAACAAATGAGATATCTCTTACAATTGAAGGAAATTTAGAAACCTCTTTATACTTATTACCAAGTTTTAATTGTCGTTTAACCCTCTCATCCTCTGACCACAAAAGACGAATATCTGGTAGTTCCATGCTCACCATTGCTAATCGTTCAATACCTGGACCAAAAGCCCAACCATTCCATTTTGAAGAATCAACACCAAATTTTTCTAAAACACTGCTCTTAACCACCCCACTTCCTAACACCTCAAGCCATGTGCCATTCCTTTCCACCTCCATTTGTAAAGAAGGATCGGTGTAAGGGAACGTATCTGGAAAAATTTTTAATTTGGCACCAGAACCGAACACTTCTTTGGCAATTGCTCGCAAAGCTACTTCCAAATCTTCAGTTCCGATTATTTTCTTATCCTTAGGAACTAAGTACCAGCCATCTATTTGGTGGAAGACATTCATGTGGCTACGATCAATTTCATCTTTCCTATATACCTTACCGAATGAAAAACAACCTACAGGTTTGCCTGAAGTCATGCGTTTCTGGACACCGGGATTCTGTAAATAGTAATACCACATAACTGTCGTATGGGTCCGTAAAATATGCTTATCATCGACGTAATAAGTATCAGATTTTGAGCGGGCGGGATGATCAGCTGGGAAATCAAATAGATCGAAACTAATATCCGCCGGTACTATTTCTGGTACCTCGATAATGTCAAATCCCTTAAAATCAGGAATATTGATAAAACGCTTAACGATTTCATTAATGGGACTGCCAGGTGTGCGGGATAAATCTGGCATGTTTAAAAATCTCCTTAAACGTTCTGATTCTGGATCGCTTTTAGTTTCTAGAATCTCACGAAGCCGCCTTTCTTCGTCCGATCGGATAACTATATTTTCAGGCATAATCCCATATCTTATGGTATAGTGTGCCTTATCGCAATGGTTGAGATTCAAACATTTATTCTCTATTGTTCTCTTTTCATCACCCTCTTTTTTGAGGTTTTTCTTCTTATTACTTATTTTGAAGTGAAAGAGGAATTGGGTTGGGAAGATAAGTATGTTGGAAAGAATATCAAATGGTTTCCAACTGTGACTATAATTGTGCCCTGTTTTAATGAAGAACTTACGGTCGAAAGTACCATTTCTTCACTTTTGAATTTAGATTATCCACGAGAAAAACTTTCTATTATTGTTGTCGATGATGGTTCGACTGATGGAACGCGTTCTCGGCTTATGCAGTTTAAGGACCGTTCTCAGATCAATCTTTTATGGAAAAAAAATGGCGGCAAACATACGGCGCTGAATTTAGCCTTGGAATTGGTAAAAAGCGATCTGGTAGGATGCCTTGACGCCGATTCGTTTGTCAATACTAATGCTCTTAAAAAAATAGTGCCTTTTTTTGATAATGCGGACATTATGGCTGTTACCCCTTCAATTAAGGTATATAATCCGACAACTATTCTGCAATACGTTCAAAAAATTGAATATAGTTGGGGCATTTTCCTTCGTCGCATGCTTTCTTCTCTCGGTGCGCTCTATGTAACACCAGGGCCATTTTCCATTTTTCGCACTAAAGTATTTCAAGAACTTGGCGGTTACCGTCACGCGCACCATACTGAAGATCTGGAGATGGCCTTACGTTTACAGAAAAATCACTATAAAATAGTGAATTCTCACGGGGCGCATGTTTATACAACAACACCACTTAGATTTCCGACGCTCTTTAAACAGAGGGTGCGTTGGACATATGGTTTTTTAAACAACGTTATAGATTATAAGGAACTGTTTTTTAATCGAAAATATGGACATATTGGTCTTTTTATTTTACCTATTGCCACTTCCTCGATCTTCTCCACTCTCTATCTTGCCGCTCGCGTCCTTTGGAATAATCTTTCCAGCGTTTCTGACACTTTAACGAAGTTTCAAATAATAGGATTCTCTTGGAAATCCCCCACTTTCGACTGGTTCTTCATTAATACAGGTGTGGTACCCTTTTTGACCTTAAGTGCCATTATATTAACTTTTGTCATTTTATATCTTGCCATTAAGCTGACCGACGGTCAATTTACAATTACCAGAGGAGTTTTTTACTATCTTATCATTTATGTTTTCATTGTACCCTTGTGGCTGGCAAAGGCCGTATTCAGCACGGTTTTTAAAAGACAAATAAGTTGGAAGTAATTTAATATAATTTGCCGAAATGATTAATTCTAAGAAATATATTGCTGCCTTTACTATCACCGCTATTATTTTTGGTACCGCTATCTATGTATCAAATATCTTAGGCCAGAAAAAACTTGAAGATGTCCGCGCGATTGAAAATCGAGTAGCGTTGGATATTCTTTCGTCCGAAACCCAATTTATGTTGTTGGAAGAAACATCTTGCAAAGATATCGGCCCCGGCTTTCTTTCCAAAGAACTTGGTTCTATCGGAGAAAGGCTGACTTATGCCGAAAATCAAACTGAATTAAACACTGGGGATCTTGAATATTTGAAACGCTCATACTTTTTGTTGGAAATAAAAGATTATCTTCTGATGAAACGATTGACGGAAAAGTGCGGTATCAAACCGACTTTTATTCTTTATTTTTATTCAACTAAAGATGTTTGCGAGGATTGCGAAAAGATGGGGTATGTCTTAACGGCGCTTAGAGATAGATATCCGGATCTACGGGTATATTCATTTGATTATCACTTTGATGTTGGCGCCATTGATACTCTTGTGTCAATTTATAAAGTCAAATCGGATCTACCGGCCTTGATTATCAACGGTCTTTCGTATCATGGCTTTCATTCCGTTGAAGAATTAGAAGAGAAAGTACCGGCTCTTAAGGCGTTGGCCGCCAAGGCTAAGGCTCTTGAGAAATCCGCCACCTCTACTTCCAGAGATTAATTGAGTGTCTTTATGACTTCACTCGAACCTATTTTATCAAAAATTCGTAACTAATGGAAATCGCCCCGCCACGGCCTCGCTTCACTCGGCAACACCAAAAAGAAAAAAGTTCCTTACTTTTCGGATTTGCGCGCGACCGATTTTTTCTAAAATGGAAAGGACATTTTTCTTTTTGGTGTTCTGCCCTCCAAGTATTCGGGCAGTGTGGCGGGGCGAAATGCGGTGCGGACGAGGCAAAGCAAAACTATTTTTGCGGGAGGAAAAGGATTTGCTTTGCCTCGGCTCTTTTTTCAAAACGGCGGGATTTGGTATCCGCCGCGCAGGAGGGTGCGGGAGGAATGCGCGGCGGATTCCTTTTTGGGTTTTTTGGCGGGGGGTTAAGTCAAACCGATTTTCCCATGAATATTTTTTCCAAAACATCGCTTTCCAAAATGCGGTCTGCTGTATTTTTTATCACCACTTTGCCTTTATCCAAAACATAAGCGCGGTGAGCGATTTCAAGTAGCGATTTAATATTGTGCTCAACTACCATAATGGCCGTTTTGTGCTTCTCGTTTATTTCCTTGATTTTTGCAAAAACTTCTTTAACGATTTTCGGCGCAAGGCCGAGCGAAGGTTCGTCAAGAAGCAAAATTTTAGGGTCAGTCATCAATCCTCTTGCTAATGCGAGCATTTGTTGTTGTCCGCCAGAAAGTGTTCCTGCTTTAGCCTTTCTCTTCTGTCTCAACACCGGAAAAGTTTCCATAACTTCCGCTATGCGTCTTTTCAATTCTTGTTTATCCCCAACAATAAAACCGCCGATTTCCAGATTTTCCTCAACCGTCAAATTTCCAAAAACTCGTCTGCCTTGCGGGACGAAAGCAATGCCTCTTTGTACAACTTCATGGGAAATCGGCTTAATTTCCTTTTCATGCCATAAAACTTTTCCGGAATGAATTGGCGCCAAGCCGAAAATCGTCTTTAATATCGTTGATTTACCCGCGCCATTAGGCCCCATCAACGCTACAATTTCTCCTTCATCAAGCGAAATATCAACACCGTCAAGCGCTTTGACGCCGCCGTAGTGAACTGAAATGTTTTGAAGTTGTAGTAAAGTTTCTTTTTCCATACTCATTCGCCAAGATAGGCCTCGATCACTTCTCTTTTTTCTAAAACATGATCCGGCTTGCCGTCGGCTAACAATTTACCTTCATCCATTACAAAAATATAATCACAAAGCTCGCGAATTAAACCCATATCGTGTTCGATTAAAATTATGGTTTTATTTTCTTGTTTCAATCCCTGAATAATACCGGAGACAACCTTTCTCATCTCCGGAAAAAGTCCGGCAAACGGCTCGTCGAAAAGGTAAATTTCTGATTTCATCGCAAGTGCTCTGGCGATTTCTAAAAGCTTCCTTTGTCCGTAAGAAAGATTGATGGCTAATTGTTCTCTTTTTTCCCAAAGCCCGATTTTTTGCAATACTTCCTCAGCGAGTTTTCGATGATATTCCGTATGCTTTTCAAAAAATGCGCTGAAAACATTCCGTTCGGTTACGACAACCAAGATGTTATCCAACACCGTCATTTGTTCGAAAAGCCGAACATTCTGAAAGGTGCGAGTAATACCGTAAAAAGAGATTTGATGCGGCAATATGCGAGTAAGTTTTTGAGCTTCGCCAATAATCATTTCTCCGCTATCCATCGGAAGCACGCCGCTTAAAAGATTGATGAGCGTGGTTTTGCCAGAACCGTTTGGTCCAATAATGCCGGTAATGCTTCCTTTTTCTATTCCGATTGAAAGGCAATCAACGGCATGAACGCCATTAAATCTTTTTGTAAGATTTTTTGTCTCAAGTATTTTCATAGTTTGTATTCGCCTATTAATCCTTGTGGCCGGTAAAGCATGAGCAAAATCAAAATAACTCCGTACACAACTTGCCTCATTTGAGCTGCTATGTCAGCCGGAAAGCCGACAAAACGTAGAGTTTCCGGCAGAAGTATCAAAAACAAAGCTCCCAAAATTGAGCCGCGCAAGTTAGCCAGTCCACCCAAAATAATGATTGCTAAAATAAATACTGATTCCATCAATCTAAAACTGGAAGGGTCAACGAAAGTAATGTAGGAAGCAAAGAAAGAACCCGCGACAGCCGCTATCGCGGCCGAAATTACAAAAATAGCGAGTTTGAAGTACAAAGTATTGTATCCGAACACTTGAATCGCTTCCTCGTCCTCTCTAATCGTCTTAAGCACTCGACCAAAAGAAGAATTGACGATAAAACGAGAAATGAAATAGATTAAACCTAAAGATACTAGGGCGAGAATCAAAAAATTTAAATTGTCGGCAAAGTTAATGCCGAACAATTCCGGTTTTGAAATTCCGGGAATACCTAGAGGTCCTCTCGTTAAACTCTGCCAGTTGAGGAAAATCGCGAAAACGATCGTATTAAATCCGAAAGTGCCAAGAGCGTAATAATCGCCCTTGAATTTAGATAAAACTATGCCGATGAGAAAACTTACCGCGATTGCTACAATCATCCCTAAAATAATAGAAGCAAAAAATCCCGCGCCGGTTTTGGTTAAAAGTATCGCCGTAGCATAGGCGCCGATTCCATAAAAAGCGGCGTGAGTTACAGACAAAAGACCGGTATAGCCAACAACCAAGTTCAAACCAACGCCGAGCATGGCATAGATAGAGAACAGAATTGCTAAGTGAATTAAATACTCCATATCATTTATTCATAATTCCTTTTGGTCGGAAAATCAGAAATATAATCAATAAGGCAAAAGCGATGGCGTCTTTCCACTCTCCCGATATCTTCCAGATGCCGAAATTTTCTACAAATCCCAAAAGAAACGCGCCAAAAACTCCGCCATAAATGTTGCCAATTCCGCCAACAATGGAAGCAATAACTCCCTTGAGCAATAAACTTAATCCCATTGTTGGCTCAATTCCGGTGTCAAAACCAACTAAAATTCCGGCAAGTCCGGCAATCGCTGAACCGATAAAGAAAGTGTAGCTGATGACTTTATTCGTATTTATGCCGACAATTCGCGCTACCTCCTCATCATCGCTGATTGCTCTCACCGCTTTGCCGAGCTGTGTTTTATAAAGAAGTAAAACAAGACCAACCATAACCAAAATAGCGGCGAGTATTATAATAATCTGGGTTTGTGTTATGACGCCACCGAAAACTTCAAAAATTCTCTGTGTGCCGACACCCTGCGAAAGCGTCTTAAATTGGCTGGTAAATAAAATGGCAATAATTGCTTGTATGGCGGTAAACGCTCCGAGTGAAGCGACCAACAAAACCATATTGGACGCTTTGCGTTTTCGCAAAGGTGAATAGACTAATCTATCCAATCCATAGCCGACAAGTCCAGTAATCAGTACCCCAATAACGGCCGCTAGGTAAATATCCAGTCCCAATGTTTTAGCAAAATAAAAAACCGAATAGCCGCCGACTGCCGCCATTACGCCATGTGCTAAATTAAAAAACTTTGTCGCGCCGTAGATGAGATTAAAACCGAGGGCGATTAAAGTATAAATCGCTCCGGCAATAATACTGTTAATAATAAGTTGCGGGAGTATGTCCATGTACCTAGATTATATCTTTTTTGATGCTTATCCTCAACAAAATTGCCTCAATTGTATTGAGGCAATTTTGTAGAATGTTTCAGCTGTTTTATTTTGCCTCGACAGCTTCTCCGTTCCGAACTACCTTGACGATGTAATTTGCTCCCACTAGATCACCGTTTGAATCAAATTTTATTTCTGATGCAGAAACACCGCCTGTATAACTTGTTTTATAGAGTTCGTTCTTAATTGCTTCTGCGTTAATTCCTACTTTTTCAATCACTTTCGCGATAAGTTTTACCGCATCGTATGCCTGCGGAGTGCAAATCGTAATTTCATCGTTCCCTATTTTGGTCCTCATTTTCGATTTGAAATCACTGTTGAGTGGAGCGTACACCACAGAATACATTGCTCCTTCGCCAGCCGAGCCAACATCTGTCCATATCTTTGAATCATCCCACGCATCACCACCAAAGAGAGGTGCATTAAGCCCCAGTTCTTTGGCTTGTTTTATGCCGGGTATTGATGCTTCGGTGTAACCCAGAAAGTAAACAAGCTCCGGATTTGCTGACTTGATTTTCGTTAATTGCGTTCTTAAATCGCGGCTTGTTTGCTCGTAACCTTCCTCGGCAAGGATTGTCCCTCCGAGTTCGTTAAATCTCTTTACGAAAACATTCTTAATGCCGTTGCCCCAGTCCGACTTTGCATAAAGAATAGCAATTTTCTTTTTACTAAGTTTGTTATAAACATACTCTGCGCCAAATGATCCTTGATACAAATCAGACGGATAATTTCTGAAGATGTAATCTCCGGCTTGAGAAATTGCTGGAGCCGAAGAACAATAGGAAAGTACCGCCGTTTTTGATTGTTCAGCTGCTCCTGCAAAAGAAGATGTTTCTCCCGAACAAGCTCCACCGAGAATCAACGATACCTTATCTATGTTTATCAGTTTGTTAGCGGCATTAGATGCAACATTGCCAGTGCATTGCCCATCTTCATAAATAACTTCAAGCGTCCGGCTGTCAACTCCACCGGCTTGGTTTACTTCGTTGACGGCGATTTCAACTGCAGCGCGGACATTTTGCCCGATATTGGCGGCATCGCCAGTCAACGGCCCGATGAATCCAATTTTAATCGGCTCGGTGGAAACCGGCTGACTTGGACCTTTCGACACAAAATAAACGACTCCAATAATTGCGACTACAACTACCCCAATAATCCATTTTGTTGATTGATTCATAATGTTTATTGTTAATTATGATAATTATTTTTAAGTGCCGGTCGACTTATTTCAGCACTTTTTTAATTTGACCTATGTAATAAAGTATACTCTCTCTCTCTCATATTGTCAATTTATCAGAAAGGGGTTAAAAAGACAACCCCCCGCCAAAAAACCCAAAAAGGAATCCGCCGCGCATTCCTCCCGCACCCTCCTGCGCGGCGGATACCAA
>Ga0209417_1005048_pt1 | contig 14990 bp, 7 predicted proteins | sample RifGroF2_FD_184002 | JGI IMG/M metagenome (GOLD analysis project Ga0209417, IMG submission 184002) | Groundwater microbial communities from Rifle, Colorado, USA - Groundwater F2 (SPAdes) (version 2) | ecosystem: Environmental > Aquatic > Deep subsurface > Groundwater | place: Rifle, Colorado... | reverse complement strand
TTCAGCCCGTGCTTGAAATGGTTTTGAGCCCAAATGGTCAATAATCCCATTGACCGTAGCTTCTGTGCCTGCTGGCCAATTATTAGCCTTAAAGTTCGGAATTGCGTATTGCCGAATGATATTACCCGACGTAATGTCAGTAAGATCCGGCTCAAGCCCATATCCGACTTCAATGCGAACCTTGCGTTCAGTCGGTGCTAAGAGCATCAAGACACCATTGTCTTTGCCTTTTTCACCGATACCCCACTGAGCAAAGAGCTTGCTTGCGTAATCCTCTATTGGCATATCGCCAAGCGAAGATACGGTCACCACGGCCAGCTCAATGCCCGTAATATCACGATAAGACCGTAATCTAGATTCCAAATTCTTGGCCTGATCAACAGTCAGAACATGAGCAAAATCATTCACAAAACCAACTGGCTTGGGGAAAACTTGGCCCCAAACAACATTGGTCATCAACAGAATAGATATTAACACCAGGCCGATTCGAGATTGTTGTCTCATCATCCTGCGTCTCCTGTCTTGATTGGAAAGTTACTAGAATTAACCGATGGGCATATTATACAACTAATTCATTAAAAATCAAGGTTCGTCATGCTCTATTCGACTTATCCACTGAAATTACAAAGGATACCAAATGGCGGTCTTTGATCCGGCAGTTGCCGGACGAAAAGACCGCCATTAAATACGAATACAGCCCCGGCTACTTTAGTCGGGGCTGTATTAAATTCCTAAATCTTATTTGTTCTCCAATCTCTTGATCTTTTTGTATAGCCGCCAGATAACAGCAATCAAGGCTATTAGGATAATTACTACCAAAACCATCCAGCCATTCCCCGTACCTAGAGTAAACATGTCGCCGATCGCAGCCACCAATCCACCAGCCTGGTTATTATCGACATCTGTGTCGCTAGGTTCAGACGAGATTAAAGGAGTTGGGCTCACAGAAGAAGTCGGAGTAGTCGTCGCCGAAATCATCGGAGCGGCAGCAATCGTTACGCTTGCTGAACCGCTATTACCAGCTAGAGTGTTCTTGTTATCAGCTCCTAAGACCAGGGACCCGCTACCAATACTTATAGATCCAGCGCCAGTCTTTTTAGCCTTAAAAACAACTGTACCAAAAACTGTACTCGCCGATAATCCCTTCGGATATCCAGCAGTTTTGATTATGGTGCCGTTAGTATTGTTAATTGAGTCATATCCATCCTGAGCCAGCGCCATCCAATTCGGAGCTAGAGTAAATGATTGCACGCTTAACAGGTCGGCCGGGAATTTCAGTTCCACCTTAGCCGTGTATGTTTTACCTTGGGGATTGATCGAGACAACAGTACTGAAAGTTTGTCCTTGTTTCACGTTTACGACTAGCGGGGAAAGAGACAAGCTTGCCGCATAAGCCGACATTCCCAATACGATTCCGACCAAAATTGTTACTATATATATTTTTTTCATTTTTATGACCAATTTATCATTAACATATTAAAGTCGAAAACATCAACTGAGCCACTGCCATCGAAATCACCTGTTCCGCCGCCATTACCCCAATTGACCATGAGTGTGTTGAAATCCATAACGTCTATGATCCCGTTATTATCAGCGTCGACCTTCTTGGCTTCTTCGGTTAATACGATCTTCGGCGCAGGAGTTGAAGTTAAGACTGGGGTAGGATTCGGAGTTGGGCTTGGCGTTGAACTAGGATTAGGGTTTTGGACTGCTCCGCCACCTCCACCGGAAGCTGGTGTCGGTGTCGGCGTTGCTACTGGAGCTATATCGATATTCAAATTCGTGTAACCACCATTACTAAATACTGCACTTTCCCCTGTATCTACGCTATCGACATAAAACTTAAGTACCTGCCCGGCTCTAGTGCCGTCTGGGTCGGTTACAAGTAAAAGATTTGGCGTATAGCCGTATTTCCCGCTGCTAATTGCGACCGTTGCCACCTGAGTCGTTCCAATCTTAACAATTACACTACCGCTAGTGATGTCCGCACCGTTTGTATATTTGGCCGTACCATAGAACTGATGGGGTATCCCCGGTGCCGCAAAAACCAAGAAGGGAATACCTAGCACGACCATCACTAGTAGGATTGTGTTTGTAGTCTTAAGCATTTTCAGATTGACCCTCCAATTGATCATATCCTATAACTAGAGGGAATTAAGTCAATAGAGCGCATAGCCGCGCCCCATTTTTAAATGGGGCGCAAGCGTCAGCTTCAATTAATTATCGGCGTCACCGAGCGTGTAGATATACGTATCAGTCGCTTTTCCGGATAGCAATACCCAGAAGCCATCTCCAGGATTCATTGCGTCCGTTCCAATCTTATAAGACATCTGCTTACTAGTATTGTTATAACTGACCAACATCGTCCAATAGGAATCTAAGTTATGTTTTAGGGCGTTAGTGGCTTTAGCTGTAGTCGTATTCTCTTTTTGATAATAACCTACCAGGTTCCATCCGGACTTTAGAGTCCTTGATGGAGGAACGTTATTACCTTCCAATAATAGGTTTCCGGCACCAGATAATGTTCCCGGAGTGTCGCTAGTATAATCTATCCAATATCCATACCCGGCAGTCATAGTCATCAAGTTACTAGTCTCTGGACTGGACGGATGATACACCAGCCAAGTTCCATTCTCTGAATCATATGCATAGACTGACTGAATGTTGGCAGAATTAGCACCCAAGACATCGGCCGTATCTTTATCATTCGGAACAACTGGCAAAGATATTAGGTTCCAACCCTTGGTTAGGTTCATCGAATAGCTGGCTGAAGTCGTGAATGACCAGCTTGTTTGAGATAGGGCATTCCCGGCTACATCTTTTATACTCGACAATAGTGTAATCGTATATGTTGAATTATTATCGAGAGTTACGGCCGGATTTATGGTCATCGTTTTCGTGCCGGCGTCATACGTAACCGATGTTGATACTTCGACGTCGCCCTTCCTTAATGTTAGACCGCCAGAGACAGTTGTTAGGCTGTCCATGGCCTCATCAAACGTTACCGTTATGTTTATGCTTGGGTCTATACCAACAGCGTTAACGGCCGGTGATCTTGAAGTTGCAGTCGGAGCAGTAGAATCTTTTATTACGCTCACCTCACTATCAGTTCCCACATTGCCGACACTATCCGTATCTTTGAGGTACAAGGTGAAAGTTCCCTGAGCTAAGGCATCGAATCCGGTCAGATCGGATAGTTTTGTCGTTCCACTTACACAATCAATCCAACTGGTGCTATCTATAGAACACTTTGGACTGGTCGTCTCGTCATTTGTGAATGAAATCACCGAATTACCATTTACTTTAGCGCCGATCGATGGACTAGTTATATTAACTACTGGGGCCGTATGGTCAATCGTAACCAAGACCACGACCGACTTCTTGGTATTACCGGCATTATCATAGACGATCACATAAACATCGTGAGCTCCATCTATCGCATCCGCCGAATCCCAGTTCACGGAATACGGGGAAGAGGTATCGGTGCCGATTAATATGTCAGTGGAACTAGAATGGTAGAACTCTACCTTTTGGACTCCAGGACCAGTGGCATCGCTAGCATCTGCAGTCACCGTAACGGTTCCAGTTAATTTTGTTCCGGCTACTGGCGCGGTAACTGAGCCAGTTGGCGCAGTACCGTCGTAATTTACAGACAATTGCGTAGCAGCCGTATTGTAGTTGCCGTAAGCATCCCAAGCTACATTGCTACCGACGTCTATTTTAACGGCACCATCGGCGGTAGGAATAACAGAAATTGTATAATTAGCCCCAGAGCCACTAAGCCCGCCCGATATAGTTCCATTCGTGATGCTAATATCCGAAGCGGTAAAATCAAAAACTGATTCACTGAGATTGATAGCTACTGGAATGGGTGAAGCGTTAGACAACGACCCAGCTGTTGAAGAGATCGTAACTGTTGGAGCTACGCCATCTTCCGTTGTACACCCTTCTTCGAAACACCATGGGCGATAAATTATACCGGTGGCAATTGTTCCGCTAGCAGGCCCCGTACTCTGCCCCCACCAGTTGCTCTTGGCATCTATGGCACTTGTCATTGTTATCGGTGCATCATTAGCTTCAGCGTTTACCGACTTGCTTACATTAGAAAATTTATTCAAGTGTATAGTGGCAGAAACAGTACTCTTCTCGAAGTTAATTCCCCAATTCAAGTTATGTAAGTTGTTACCTCTTATGTCGGCCGAAGACGTGTCGACGCCAGCATACACAGACCCCACGATAATTCCCGTATCAGAATTGTATATTTCATTGTCATGAATATTAGCGCTAGATGACCCACTGCCTCCATAAGAAGTCACCAATATACCTGGCGAACTCCACGTAGGCGTCGCGCCCGTAGTTAGTGCGTTGTGAAGTTTATTCTCGTAAATTTCAACGTTTGAACCGCCCCACAAGTTAACTAAGTTCTGCACGCGACTAGTGCCATCAACATTATCTCCAACAACCTCGTTGCCATAAAACTTTCCGCTAGAATTAATAAACCTAATACCACGTTTGTGGAAAGAAGATATCGTATTGTTGTGGACCAATGCATAGCTAGAACCTTCGACTCCGACACCATTGCTACCATTAAGCCAAATATTTCTAATGGTCGAATTCTTGATTTCCACCGGACTCGTGCTTGTGCCTGAATTATTTATAAAAATTCCGTAGTTGAACGAATTGGCCCCAGCAGCACTCCCACCACCATTTATCTCTAGCCCATCCAGCGTGACACTGGTAGCGCCGTTAATCTTTACAATATAATCATTAACCAGACTGCCACTTATCGTAGGCTTTAACGATCCGTCGCCGATTATACCTAGGTTCTTCTCGATTAGTAGGCTCTCTGCATAGGTACCAACTGCGACATTTACCATTCCGCCCACGGCTACCGCATCAATACCCTCTTGTATTGTTGTAAAGGCGTCATAACCAAAGTAAGTTGCCGGCCCAACTCCGTCAGGATCAGTCCATTCTTGGGTGCTAGTCCAACCGTCGTCAACATAAACTACGGCTGGTACTGGTAATATCTCGCCACTGCCAGTTGCCGTGCCACTAAATGAATAATTATCAGCATCAGCGCCATTTATCATGATACCTGTGGCCGTTACACTGTGCATTCCTTCAGTAACATCGGCAAAGGTTGCCATCCCTTGGCTATTAACCGTTACAACATCGGTAAGAAGTATGCCATTTAATGTAACACCCGATATTGTCGCCGTATTATTACCATCAACGACTTTCTTATTTGCCGTAACTGTCGCCGTAAGCGGAGCTTGAGTTATGTTGGCAGTTGCGCTGGCCGTCGTATTTCCAAGAGAATAATTCCCCTGATCAGCGCCACCTAAAATAGCTATATTCGTAACGCTTATTGGTTTATCTGTACCGACGGTCTTACCACCAGAGAAAACGGCTTGATAAGTCAAGATTAAATCGTCGCCTCCAATTTTATCGGTAGATAGGTCAACGGCTGCCACATCAGTCGCATTATACATCCTATTATTCCCCGTAGCTGTGGCATTTAGAGTTCTCTTCGTAATCGCTCCATCATTAAGTACTGGCTGTGTTAGAGAATAATTATCCTTGCCAGTTCCGATAAGAGCTAGTCCGGATACTGTCACCGTCTTTCCTGCGCCTACATTTTTATTATCAAATACCGCGGAATGAGTACTAGAATCTAGATTGACGACTCCGGTCCCTTCGCCAGGGACAACTTCCACGAGACCTGCACTCGTAAAATTAATTGCTGCACTAGTATTCCCATCATAGCTCTTAGACACCGTCGTAGCTCCAGAGACGGTCAGTCCCCTTGGCGTTATTACACCCGTTGTGTTAGTGACATAGCTTACATTATAATTTGCTCCGCCATTTCCGTCATTAATTACTAAGTCACTTGGAATAAGAGTCTTGCCTGTGCCGACATCCTTATTATTAAAGGCTTGGATCGGCGCAGTTCCAACAGAATCCCCAGCTGCAAGCGTGCCAACCGTTGGAGCCACAGATGAAGCTACGTTGCCATCATAGACTTTTGTATCCGTCTGCGCTGTAACATTGATATTCTTAACAGTAATATCGGCAGTCGTAGTATTAACGCTAGTTAAATTATAATTTCCCGCAGCCGATCCTCCTAAAATCATATCCACCGGAGTAACAATCAGATCATCTCCCAAATTACGAGTAGAAAAACTTGCAGTTCCACCCGTGAGAGAAACATTGCCCCCATCAAGCCCTAACACGCCGACTAATGAGCGCGTGAGCACCTCTGCTGTTGTTGTCCCGTCATATATCTTATCTGCAGCAGTAAAAGAGCCTGTTATATTAAGCGGCAATATTTGCGCAACAAGAGTGGGCTGAGTAAGGGTGTAATTGCCTAGGCCAGTCCCCGATATAGAAAAACCGGATACGACAACTGCATTATCGCCAGCATTTATCGAATCAAATTGACCTACGGCAGCGCCAACAAGAACTACGTCATCGGCTCCAACAACTCCCAGAAGAGACGGGGTACCACTGATGGTGGCATCGGCATTCCCATCGTACGTCTTATCGGAAGCTGATAATCCAGATACCGTTAATTCTTTAGGAGTTATAGCCCCATTCATTTTATAATCGAAGACGTATTCATAATTATTCCCATCATTGCCGCCCGCAGTGCCGCTTGGAGTTAATCTTTTACCAGCACCCACATTCGTTGTAGCGTATACCTGAGTGAAATTGGCCACATCACCATCAGCCAGAGAGCCTGAAACGATCGTAGGGATACCGGCCGAGGCAAGATTACCATCATAAACCTTCGAGCTAGCAGTAGCCTCAATAGTTAGATGTCTTTTTGTAATACTAAAGGTGTCAATCCCTTCCGCTAGAGATAAGAGATAATTAGGACCAGCACTCAAGTCTCCTAAAGCATATGCATAACTACCGACACTCTCCCCTGCCACTCTACCCAAAACACCGCTTATAGCATCTCCTCCGATAAGAGATGAATTACTATAGGCTAAGACCGGATCGATGTTTCCATATACTTTTGCTTGGATTGCTGTTGGGGTTATCGTAACTAGCATTGGGTCAATATTTGCAGCTCCGGTCGCCGTATTGTCAAATGTATAATTACCAACATCAGTGCCACCAATAGTAACGCCATTTGATGTTACCAAGATACCGGTATCGGCATTAGGATCGCTAAAGCTGGCTGTTCCATCATCAGTTATAGTCACATCGTCACCATCCTCCAAGCTATTAAGTATTACATCAATTATCGTGGCATCCGTTGTCCCGTCATAAATTTTATTACCAACAGTAACAGCAGCGGTTAAAATTTTGGGAGTAATCGCAAACTCACTGCTCGTCGTCGAAGCCAATCCAGCGGAAGAAGCGAGCAACTGTTTTGTACCTACTGCATCGACTTCTAAACCAGAGAATGTGGCCGTCCCGCTGCTGATATCTTGTAAGGACGTGCCTATCAACGATCCGGAACCAGTCGCCAATGACAAATTAACGATTTTGCCAGAAGCTCCATTTGATGAATCGTTGCCGAATTGATCTTGGGTCTTAACTACTGGTTGCGGACTCAGAGTCGAACCATATACTGTGCCGCCAGGCTGAGTTAGAAAAACAAGCTTAGTAATCGTACCGGCTACCGTAGATAATGTCCCAAAACTTGTACTTCCATTCGTCACCCCGGCAATAGCTGCACCAGAATGGGTTATCTCGCCGCCAGTTGAAGGGGTAGTACCAGTCGGCCTAATCTGCATACCACTCAACATTAAGAATGTGCTCACGGTGGAAGGAGTAATTACTGTAAATGAAAAAAAGTTCAAATCAGGCGTGATATTATACGATGCTAAGGCTAATCCATCGCCCTTAAATGCTGTGATGTGAGCACTCGTATTAAATTCCCAACCCGTAGGTAAGCTAACGACATGGGTTCCAACAGCTATCTGGTTAGGATCTGTCTCGGAAATATTTATCGGATCTAGTGTGGTATATGCGCTAGAGCTACTTGCCGATGAAGTATCTATTGATACCGCATCGCCACCAGTAGCTACGCTAATGTTGACGCTAGCTGAATCAGCTAACACAATATTCGGCGCAAGCGAGAGATTACCGATAACCATCACCGAGACAACGACCAGGTATGAGATGCTTTTCGCTTTTGCGAAAATTGTTTTGTTTAACATTTTTAAATAGTCCTGGCTTATATTCGGAAAGGAGAGCTTGCCAAATTTTCTACCAAAACTTTTTTATTTATAGTATTTAATAAACTAGCGAAAAAATCTCTGTCTAAACTAAAATGCTGAGATTTACTCAATATACTATATTCATAGCACTCGTACTTTTCGTGTCAATATAGACGTGTGCCCAAATCATGTTTATCTCCCATCAATTGTGTCCAGCAATTTAGAGAAAGCGTTCTTGATTTCGATATCTGAGCCAGATAAACCAAGGCCTTGATTGGCATATTCCATTGCCTTATCTTTATTGTCGAGATTTAGGCTCATGAGAGCTAAATTGTAGTAAGCTATTGGATCGGCTGGCTTTATTCTTTTAACTTCTTCCAACATTTTTATAGCCTCAGAAAGCTGGCCTTTCTGAACATATATCGAAGCCAAATTTTGATAAGCAAACGGGAAGTTATTATCCTTCTCGATAGCAAGCTTATAATATTCCGCCGCTTTCTCGGTATCCCCTCTGTCTCGATAGATGTTTCCGAGATTGTAGTATGGCTGAGGATATATATTATTTTTGTCAGCGATAATCTGCTCATATATTCTGGCCGCATCATCTAAGCGACCCTTATCTGAGTATATATTACCTAGATTGTTCAATATTCTGATGCTTCCTGGATTATATCTAATTATTTCCTCATAAAACGCTATGGGATTACCCCAGATTAGGTTTCTCCTTATCGATTGGACGGCGAAAAATAACAGATAGCCAATAATAACCAGCCAAGATAGCCAAGTCAGCGCCCTACAAAGGGCGCCTTTGTGCAAAGGCGCCCTTTGTAGGGTAGAGCCCTTCGTGTCCTCTGTGTTTTCTGGGCACGCTAGATAGGCAAACAGCCTATCTAGATAAAAAGCTAGCAACGTGAAAAAGCCAATAAGGGGTAGGTAGAGCCAGTGCTCGTAGATAATGGCATTTATTGGGATTATGCCTGAAACCATACTTAAAGACACAAAGAACCAGGACCAACCGAAGAACCAAATCCTAAAGTTAGAAATTTCCCAATGGCGGTCTTTGAAGCCTAAAAGACCGCCATTGCAGCCGAGGCGATCTCCGACCCCCGAGCTTGGAACTTTCGCATTTCTTTTCTGCTTATATGCCGGTCTTTGCCTGCCTGCGCAGACGGGCCGCCTAAAAGACCGCCGTCTAAATATTTAGAGTTTGCCAGTTCCCTTCTGTATAAAATAATCCCTATGGCTATTATTGTCGTTATCGCTAAGAATCCGAGCCAGACGGGCCACTGGAAGAATGAGGTGTGCACCGGAAAATCCCTTTCCATATGCAAACCTGTGGGAACAAATATAAGCCTTACATACTCAAGAAATACGTGGAAGAAAGTATATATTCTATAAATTAGATTATCGGCATAAACATTCGAGGCGTTATAAAAATTAAGAGTGTTCTGAAAATTGAGCACGGTTAGTCTCAAAATTCCATAAATTCCGGAGATTGCGAAGAATGGGAGTGCTTTAACAATCCCCTGCCACAAAGACTTAAAGAACTTGTCTCGAGAAAGGAAGGATACGTAGAAGACTACCAGGAGTGCTGGCAGTAATATGGCCGTCTCGCGACTTAGAACGGCTAGAATCATAGACACAAGACCTAGCGTCCAATACAAGACCTTCTTAGAGTTGTCAGCGTTGATTCTAATGAAAGCCGCAAGAGCCAGAAGCATAAAAAACACGGACATTGGATCTCCACGGCCAGATATATATGATACGGCTTCAACCTGCAGAGGACTCAATAGAAAAAAGATGGCCGCTAGAAACGCTAAAATCTTCTTACGAAATACGTATAAGAAGATCAGGAATACAAGTATAGCATTAAAAACGTGGAAGGCATTACTGAGTAAATGATATCCGAAAGGATCGGTGCCAGAGATCGCATAGTTAAAGGCGAAAGTTAAGAGGAGAAAGGGACGATAATAGTTACTATTTAGGCCGAAACCAGACAATACGTCTTTAGTAAATATCTCCTTGAGATGAGAGAAATCATGAACATAGTTATTGCCCACTATCCAATCATCATCGTCCCAGAATAGCCCATTATTAAGATTAAAAACGTAAACAAAAAAGCCCATAACCACCAACAGCAAAATGAGTCCGGCATTCTTCTTGAGAGTTTCGGAAAATTGCATGATATGTATTTACTCTAGATCGATTCGGCCCAACTCCATAGAGCCACAGGATATTTTTAATCCAGCTGGCAAAGACTTACTACTGAGAGTAGCCAATATCCAACCTCCGGCGTCTAAGTAATATTCACCATCACCAATTTTAATAATTCGCGCTACCGACGAGTAGCCGTTATCAATCATTACTTTAGTATTGTTTGGATACGAGACCTGCGATGGCTCCATATACGTGCAGTCTTTATCTAAGATAAGGTGCCTGTATAGCGGATCAAGCATGTCAGCCCAATACTTATAATCTTTAACCTCCGAGAACGCTAAGCCTGGAGTGGGCTTAGCCGAGGCTCGAGATAATTTAGGGGTTACCATTGGTGTTGCCGATGCCGATACTGATTGACTGGGTTCTATATTTTGAGTTACCCCGGGCTCGTCATAATTTTCTAAATCATCGGGCCTATTAACTGTATACAAAATGATTCCAGCCACAACGACTAAGCCGGCATAAATATATGTGTATTTGTTGGTTTTCATCATATTTAAATACTTATTTTACCGTAGTGTAATTGGAGTGCACCCAACCATCACGCCCATTAAAATCGATCTTGAACCAAATACCCGATTCTCCAATTTTCTCGTAAGAATCGCTAAGCCTCATCTTCCCGACGATATTAGCAGAAATCGATGCCGATTTTCTTACGTTCAATACGACTCCCCCTTTGACTCCAAGCATGTCCTTGCCTCCAAGCCTAGCGAATTCGGATCCCGAGATGACTGCAACGTCAGCCCACTTATACCCAGCGGAGATAAACTCTTCTAGGGTCTTGACCCAAGTTAAAGTGCCATCGCTAGCTAGAACATATACCTTAGGATCAGATACTTTTCTGTATAACTTAACCGGCGCCGGGAACGCTTCAGGCGTTGAAACTGGGCTGGGGGTCGGAGTAGGAGCTACGGTCGGAGAAATGGTTGGAGTCGGTACTGGAGTTGGAGTCGCCCCAGGTAAAACAAAAGCGTTGCCATAGATTGGCACGCCATCCAAAGCTGGTAAGGCCTGCGTAGAGAAAGTAAATCCGCTAAAACCTACACGGACAGTTCCCGCGGCAGAAGATGCTAAACTAGCACGAATCAAATATGTCTTTGACTTACCATTACCAATGGTAACATTCCCGAACTTAATCAAGTTGGGATTTTCACTTTGGTTAGGATAGGTGCTAAGAAGCGAAGAATTGTAGGTATCGTATAGATATATATTTGAAAAATTTACCAATCCTCCGGCTACATCTGTGGCTAAGTAGATACCATTCAAAAATACGTCTCCCCCAGATGCAGATAGGGTGATACGAGCAACATCGACAGATTGTGCGCCAGTCTCAAGACTTCGTCCCATCGGTGCTTGGCTATCCAACGATGCCGACAACACCGGTCCATCCTGAGCCTTGGCATACATTGAGGACATAAGACCGCCGACCACTAATAAAAACACTAATAGATATTTAGTCATAATATTTAGTATAGCAGAGATAATACCAACCATCAAAAACCAAAACCCCCTTTCGGGGGTTTTGGTTTTTGAGAAACGTTATTAAACGAATCTCGAGATTAGCGCGATAGTTAGACTATTTCGCTAATGACTGAGCCTCTGCAATGGTCTTAAGAAGGCCATCAGTAAACCAATCGGAAGTACCTGTACCATGAGTATAGGCAGATTGATCAGTCCAGATGAATGTAGCCGACTTGACTGCTTGCAAGGTTGACGTAGTCGCTGTAACCGTAGAAGCCGTTGGATTGGCAATCTGAGTGCTGACATTGTCAGTCGCAGCAAGAGTACCACCAACAGTAGCTTTAAGTTCAAGTGTTACATTTGAACCTGCGGCAACAACACGCTCCGTGTCAAAATCGAATTCAACACGAGTAGTAGTACCGACGTCGCTAGAGCTCGCAGTCTCGCCAGTATCAACACCATTCTCAAACAACTTCCAGCTGGTAAATGTACCGGCTGCTGAGTTTGAAGCAACAGTGAAGACTATGTCATTCCAAGCAATCTGACCACCAGTAGCACTAAGAACGGTCTTGAATAAGGTATTCGTACCAGTAGTTAGGACCCCGGTAGGCAAGCTTGCATTCGTAAAGGTCGGATAACCCTTGACGACGACATTGGCATTACCAATGTTACCAGTGGTGGTTAAACCACTCAATGGCAACGTATCACCGATAGCGTTATAAGTACCGCTTGAGTTGCGATATTTCGCACCATCAAGAGCAACGGTTACGCTACCAGCAGTATCGTTAGCTCCAACACCAACGCTAGCAAATACAACATCAACCGTGAAGGTCTTTGTTCCACCTGATTGCGGTAATGGGTAGTTCAAGCCAGTAAACGAAGCGGAACCAGTTGTTGCATTAAGAGTAGCTTCACCTATTGTGGTTCCACCAGTCTTTAATAGCAAGCTAGCAACCGCGCCTACGTTCTTGGCAGTACCTGGAGTCGATATATCAACATATACTTCTTCCAATGTGTAGTCGTCATAACCAGGAGTCAAAGTAAACTGATAAGCAGTCGACGTCTGACCTCCGTTAATAATACGAGCATTTGGAAGAACTCCATTGGCTTTAGTCAACGAACCAGCTGCATAGGCAATAGTTTGACCAGTTACCTGAGTAGCTGTTGACGATGTTCCTGAGCTGGCAGTAGTACCAGCGGCATCAAGATTCAAGGCCATCGCATCAGTAGCATTAGTTACGGCAGAACCAACATTAGCCCAGACTTCAACCTGATAGGTCTTGTTCTTAGGTAATGTGAAGTTCACAGAATAACTGTTGCTGGCTGTTGCGGATACGCTTGCTTTGGCTGGACTTGTATATAGTGTTGTACCAGTATCGGTCAAAACTTTGATATACATGTCGGTCAAATCAGCGGCTGTGAATGTTGCACCAGAAGTGGCGGCTGAATCGATGGTAACGGTATTAACGTTTACATCTTCAGAAGAAGCTGCGGCCATCGTGAAATGACCCATCTTCATGGCTGTCCTTGGAACAACTATAGTCTGGCTAGCATAACCAGTATATTTACCAACCGAGAAAGAACCAGTCTTTACGGTTAGGGCATTACCGGCTACGGCGGCTGCAGGATACGTAACGTATCCAAGGGAAGTCATTCTTTGAACATTGAGAGAACCAATAGCTATGTTTGCAGTGATAGTCGAATTTGCAGCGACATTGTTTGTACCACTTGCATCGTATATATCGGCGCGAATCTCAATTACGCGAGGCTTGCCGGGTTCAACAATAAGCGAGGAACCAAGGCTATATTCGGTATAAGCATAAGTGCTGGAAGCAGCTGGTGAGTTGTCCTCCCAAATTGTTTGGGTGGAACCAATCTGAACACCATCTGCAAACAACGCACCATTTCTCAAGGCGAACATCGGAGATGAAGTGTTGCTAATTCTCAAATTCTCAACCTTCATTCTTTCTCCATTAGCCTTGAACTCAAATCTGGCTAATGCAACTCCAGAGGCATCCTTGACGACATCTCCTGATGGAGAATCGGTTTTCTTGGTGATAGTTAGGGTACCGTTGGATATGGTCATCTGACCAGCTGAAGCTGGGAATGTACCGGTAGCCAACACGGACTGATTTAGCTCACTGTCGACTACGACTATATCACCAGCCTGTCTGAGAGAAACCGTAAAGGTTCTTCCAGAACCGTTAGTAACATTAGTCAAAACCTTAAGTGTTCTTGTTCCAGTCTCTAACTTTACGCCTGAGCCAAGACTGAAAACAATATTTCCATTGCTGTCTTGGTTAGCTACAGCTGAACCAGCCATCACACCGTCGACATAAAGTCTCCAGTTGCTTAGGTCGGTTGCATAAACTGAGCCAATGTTTCTAACCTGTAAACTCTTTAACCAAACGTATCTTGTGCCAACAGTTATGCTACTTGTCCATGATGCATAATCATCCTGAGGATCAAGGGCAGAATTGTCGCCAGATGGCGTAGGAGCTCCGACAGCTACAGTAGCCATCGCAACGTCAGAAACGGTATGTAGGTTTCCAGATACGGATACAGTGCTTGTGACACCATTCACCGTGTAGGAAATTAATTGCACGCCCAATGATTGTCCGGAAATTCCGTCAACGACATTGGTTTTCAATGCAACAGTTTTCGAACCAGAAACAGTAAACAAGCCAGTTGAATCATTGAATGAAATCTGACCGCTCGTCACTGAAGCTGAATCGGTTAATCTCTTGTCACCCTCGTACAGATAAACGGCTGTCATAGCTGAATCGGTTGAAACACCAATTCTAGCAAATTTTACGTTTGTAACTGTACCGCTGCCAGTAAAGGTAAAGTGAGCTAAGTCAGCAATTGCCTGACCAGCGATTACAGTACTGGAAGCCGGATTGTCAGAGGCTAAGCCAACTGACAAACCTGCTCCTGGTTGGACTGAACCACCTCTTGTGTAAACAGGAATCTGGTTAACTGAGGTGTAGTCTGAACCCTTCTGGTACCAGTTGAATTCATTCTGGTTGATGACGAAAACCTTTTTGAAGAAGTTCGGGTCATCGGCAACGGCCTGAGCTCCGGTTGTGTTCACCCAGTGTAAAACTGCAGTGTCCTCACCAGTTGACTGAAGAC
>Ga0209417_1005047_pt1 | contig 14993 bp, 14 predicted proteins | sample RifGroF2_FD_184002 | JGI IMG/M metagenome (GOLD analysis project Ga0209417, IMG submission 184002) | Groundwater microbial communities from Rifle, Colorado, USA - Groundwater F2 (SPAdes) (version 2) | ecosystem: Environmental > Aquatic > Deep subsurface > Groundwater | place: Rifle, Colorado... | reverse complement strand
AGCCAAAGTTGCCGGGCTGTTTGCCGTTCATGATGTTGTTGACGACCGTTCCGGGCTGAACGCCCGTCAAGGTTTGCGAAGACAACGCGATGGGATAGAGACCGCAATCAGCGGCATGAGAAGAAAAACATAAGACCAGCAACAGGATGGGAATGACCCCTCTTCGAAAGATCCGATCGGTAAACAAAGAACATCCCCATCCGAGTATTTCCCTCATAAAGCAGGCCTCCTTATTTGTGCCTGCCGGAAGTTTCTTAGCTGTTAAAAGGGCAACTGACAAGACAATTTTTAAAAAAACGAACTCAAGAGCATTCGTACATTTGTTGATGAATCAGGCGATTACAATGGCGGGACCTTGCGGGGGGCGTTAAAAAGCGACTGCTATTCCAAGGCATTTTTGGCCCAACCGGCAACCTTCTCCACATCCCCGGCGCCGATAACGAGAAGCAAGTCGCCCTTGCGCAATAACGGTCGAAGTTTGGCCCAGGCATCAGGCAACGAATCGGCCAGTAGTACCGGAATGGTCGAGAACCGATCGAACAAGGCCAACAGGTCGGAAGAGGCGCCGCCGGGAAGAGAAGCTTCCGAAGCGGCATAGACGGGCGCAAGCACCAGCGCGTCGATCCCTTCGAACGATGGAGGAAAATCTGCTCCCAGCGCTTTGGTCCGAGTGAACCGATGCGGTTGGAAAACTGCCACGATGCGTTTGCGTCCAATCCCTCGGGCTGCTTGCACAAGCGCGCGAATTTCGGTGGGATGGTGCGAGTAGTCGGAAATCACCAGCCAGTCTTCGTTGTCCAGGACGCGCTCGAAACGGCGGCGCACGGCTTGAAACGCATTTAATCCGCGGCGGATATCTTCGAAAGAGATTCCTGACGCGAGCGCCACGGCGCAGGCCGCCAGGGCATTTTGGACGTTATGAATTCCGGGAACTTGAAGCGCGACGCGCCCCAGGCGAACCCCGTCATGCGTCACGTCGAACGAAATGGCGCCCGATCCGGGCACGACCTCCAAGCCTCTGACGCGGGCGGAAGCCAGCAAGCCGAAGGACAAACCCTTCTCCAACGTTCCGCACACTTGCCGGGCCCGTGAATCGTCCTCCCCGTAGACCAAGGTGCGTTGCGCCTTGCCGGCGAAGGTCCGAAAGCATTTCACCAGCGCTTCTTCAGAGCGGAAATTTTCCATGTGATCGTATTCGATGTTGGTGATGACGGCGACATCCGGCGCGTACAATTCCACCGTCCCATCGCTTTCGTCGGCTTCGACGATCATCACGTTGCCGGCGCCAACGCCGGCCATGTCGCGGCCTTCGTTCCATTCGCCGCCGACGCAGTAGGAAGGATCGCGGCCCGCGGTCATGAACACCTGCGCAATCATGGCCGTCGTGGTGGTTTTTCCGTGCGTTCCGCTGACGGCAATGGAATAGGCGCCTTCCAGCAATAAGGGAAGGACCCAGCCCCGATTGAAAATGGGAAGGCCCCGCGCACGCGCCGCCGTCAATTCCGCCGAATTTTCCGGGACCGCTGCGCTGCGAATCAGCCAATCGATGTCGCGCTCCACATGGGCCGGATGATGCCCCTGCTCCACCGGAATGCCTCGCGCGGCGAGCCACTCCGTGGTACGCCCGAACGACACATCGCAGCCGCTGACCTCGAAGCCCCGCTTGTACAAATGATAGGCCAGCCCCGCCATGCCGATCCCGCCGATGCCGGCCAAATGAACAGCCCCCCTGCTCCGCTGCAATTGCTCCCGAATCCGATCCGTAATTTGAGCCAAAGATTCCATACGCTTCACTGATTACCGTTCACTTCTTTTTATTGCTGCTTACGGCCCCTGCGCTCCCCACCTGCTCGACCAGATCGGCCAAAGCCTGCGTTCCGCTACGTCCGCATCTCGACCGAGCGCCCAAGCGCATTTTCGCCAAGCGATCGGAATTGGATAAACAGCCGGTTAAATACTCCATCAGCCAAGTCTCGCTCAAATCTTTTTCGGGCACGACGTCGGCGGCGTCGCATTTTTCCATGGCGCGCGCATTCGCCATCTGGTGATCGTGCGTGGCATAGGGATATGGAACGAGCAACGACGGCACGCCGAAGGCGCTCAGTTCGGCGCAGGTCGCCGCGCCCGAGCGGCAAAGCGCCATGTGAGACGAGGCATACAGGGACGTCATGTCCTTCATGAACGCATGTACATCGGCCGGCAGGCCGGCCTTGCGATAGGCATCGGTCACCGCCTGTTCGTCCGCAAAGCCCGTCAAGTGCGTCACGCGCAGACGGGGATGTTCCCGATAGAGAGCGCAAAGGGCCGACGAGGCCACCTCGTTCAAGCGGTGAGCCCCCAGACTACCGCCCATCACCAGCACGCGGAAGATATCCTCCGAGGGCGCCTTCCCGGCTTTGGATTCCGCGGCCTCCTCCAATTCCTTCCGGATCGGCATGCCGGTGAGTTGCAGGTCTTTTCGCTTTAAGTAGAATCTCGTCTCCTCGAAGCATCCGGCCACGGCCGTGGCCCAGTGCGAAAGCAAAGCAACCGCGCGGCCGGGCAGGACATTGGCCTCGTGCAGTACAACCGGAACCCGTAAACTTAACGCGGCCGCCACAGGTCCCACCGAGGCGTAACTGCCCATCGCCAGCAAGACATCGGGCTTGCTCAGCCGCATCTTCCGCCGACAGGCCAAGCAGGCGCGAATCAGTTTGAATCCGGCCCGGATTCCCCGCATCGAAAAGCCCGAAGGCAAGCCTTCCGCTCGCACAGTAATGACCGGGCCGGTCCAGCCATGCACCGCGGGCGTCTCCACGTTCCGTCCGGCCAGCCAGAGAACGACTTCATGCCCCCGGCGATGCAATTCCTCGGCCGTCGCCAAACCTGGAAAAATATGTCCGCCGGTGCCGCCGCAGGCGAGGGCGATCTTCAAGAGTCGTCGAGAACTCATCGAGGGACCTCTGGAGTGTTGGAGTAATGGAGTCGTGCAGTGATGAAATGGAGACATGCGATCCTGCGCGCCCAACCCCAAGCCCCCATTCTATCCTGGTTAATCATCGCCAAACTTTTCATTGCAGCCTCTTAAATTTCAACACTCCAACTCCCTATCCCTCATCCCTCCCGTCGGTCCAGAATTTGCCGGATGCGCTTCATGACCTCATCGGTCAGTTGCTTCTTCACTTCCACGGCCTGCAGGTTTTCTTCCAACTGCGCCAATTGAGCGGCGCCCATGATCACCGTGCTGACCCGGGGATTCTTCAGGCACCAGGCCAAGGCCAATTGACCGACCGAGCATCCCAACTCGCCGGCGGTCTGCATCAACTCTTTGACGACCTGAATTCGCTCCGGCGTCAACGTTTGCCGCAGCCATTCCTGATGCTCCAGCCGGCTGCCGGGCGGTATTCCGTTGTTATATTTCCCGGTCAGGATGCCGCCGGCCAACGGACTCCAGATCGTGGCGCCCATGCCGTATTTCTCGTATAAAGGCACATATTCCTTCTCCACGCGATCCCGAACGAAAAGATTGTATTCGGGCTGCTCCACGCAAGGCGGCGCCACATTCATCTCCCGGCACCAGCGGTGGGCGGTTTCGATTTCTTCCGCGCTCCATTCCGACGTGCCCCAATAGATGGCCAGGCCCTGCCGCAGCAGGACATCCATAGCCCGAACGGTCTCCTCGATGGGCGTCTCGGGATCCGGCCGATGGCAGAACAACAGATCGACATACTCCAACCCCAATCGGCGAAGCGACCGTTTGGTCCCTTCGATCAAATGCTTCGCATTCAAACCGGTGTCGTTGACGCCATCGCCGCCCCAGAAAATCTTGGTGGAAATCGCCACCTGGTCGCGGGGAAATTCCCGCAAGGCTTCCCCCATCAACATTTCCGATACGCCTCGTCCGTACGCTTCGGCATTGTCGAAAAAATTGACGCCGTGGTCAAAGGCCGTCCGCATGCACATCCGGACCGCCTGAATGTCGAGATTCCGCCCGAACGTGATCCACGAACCAAACGACAGCTCGCTCAGTTTCAATCCCCATTTGCCCATATGACGATATTGCATGGCCTGCTCCTTTCGAGTGAATAAACGGTGTTTATGGTCTGCCCCAGCTTACTCCAGAAAACGATGCCTGTCCGGGGGCATCGTCTTTTCGTAGAGGCGTGACGAGATCCGGCGAGCCCTGAAAGCTAAACCGTCTTCTCCACCTCCAGCAACAATCGTTTCCAAGGCAATCCACAGGAAAAACCGCCCAGGGTTCCATGTCGGGCAACCGCCCGGTGGCAGGGAATAAACAAGGGCAAAGGATTGGCCCCGCAGGCCCGGCCTACCGCCCTGGCGCCGCCCGGACAACCCACGGTCCGCGCCAATTCCCCGTATTCGGCCGTCTGGCCTTTGGGAATGGCCGCCAAGCCCTTCCAAACGCTGACCGTAAACACCGAGGCTTTGGGCCAGTCCAACTCCGGCGAAGGGCTTTCCTTGCCTCCAAAGAGCCCGCGAACAAACCGCTCCGCTTTCCGCAAGACGGCTTCGTCCCTTGAATTATTGGCTTTGATATCGGATCGGCCCCATTCGAATTTCTCGTGAGGCTCGCTGGAAAAAAAAAAAAAAAAAAAAGCCGTAATCAACGCGTTTCGTGATTTAACGACCAGCACGCCCCAGGAGGATTCCATGCGCAGGACCGACTCGTCTGATGTTACGGCGTTCATCGGAGCAACAGCTTTAATACAATGAATCCAAAGAATAAAACAACGCAAACCATGAAGATGGCCTTGTTGCGCTGGATTTGCTTTTCCTGTTTCAGCGGTCGCGAAGCGATGAAGCTTCCGTTCCCGAAATAGTTGCGAAAGCGTTCGTCGTTCATAACCTTGGGACGGTTGCGATCGGAGGAGACCGCGCTGCCGTTGTCGCCCAGATAGGCGTGCTGTCCGGATGTATCCGGCGGCGTCACCATGTTGCGCCGGGGCGCCCAGGCAAAAAGCTCTCCGCCGCCCGGCGTTTCGATTTCCGGGGGAGGCATCTCGTTTTTCTCGCGCGAGGCTTCCACCGGATCGCGTCGAACGCCTGGTCTCACCGGCGGCGGACGGCGATTCGATTTCAGACGAGGCAGATTCTCCAGCGAGTCCGGCTTTTTCAAAGCCCGCGAAAGAACCTTCATGTCGTCGCGAACGGCTTCGGCCTCTTTTTGAAGTTCCTTCAGACGGAGATCGAGCGGCGATTTCCTATTCGTTCCACCGGCCATAACATTCCTTTAAATCATGCCCGATGAATGCAATAAAACGAAAAACAGGAACAGGATCACCAGGGTCGCCATGAGCGGAGTGGAGACGGCTAATCCCACCTTCATCCAATACATGAAATCCCGGGTTTCCTCATCGTGTCCGTGTCGTTCTTCGAAAATAACGGCCTTGCTTTGCGAGGTCGTTTGCTGGTTTTCGCCCGTTGCGGCGTCGATCTTGGCCATGCCTTTATTGAATTCCAATCGGGCGTCGTCCAGGATAACCAGCGCCTTGCTCAATTCGTCTCGAATTTGATCTTCGGGCCAAGTGTCCTCGCGCAGGCTTTCGATATCCGATTGCATGGTTTTGAAACGCTTGCGCGTGCTGGCCAGCAACTCCGTCAACCGTTCGGCTTGAAGCTCGTCCTTTTCGAGAATAACAAGGCTCTGGCTCAATCGCTCGATCATTTCCCTTTTGCCGGCATCGTAATCCTGTTGCTTGCGGCGGAGATCTTCCAGATCGCGTTTCTCCCGTTCCAAATCTTCCTGCCGCTTACGAAGGCGTTCTAATTCCTGCATGGCCGTGGCGACTTGCTCGTTCACTTCGTGCTTATGCTTGGCCATGCGGGTGAGATTGAAGTCCGATACCGGACGCACGGGCACTTCATCGGAAGCGGAAGGATCGCTCAGCGTGCCGACCGGTTCGTCCGAGGACCCCAGTCTTATTTTTTTTGTGGCATCGCGCTGTTTGATCAGATCGTCGTCAAAAAAATCTGTGTTTGCCATGATCGTTCACCCTTCGGATTCAGTCGTTTCCCATTCATTCCCCTCTCGGCGCGCCCATCGGCCTCACTCCCTTAGGGCAATCGCGGAATCATCAATGTCTGCCCCGCCCGTACGCTTTGCGGGCTGGCGAGCGTTCCGCGATTGGCCTCATAAATCACTTTCCATTTCGTAGGATCTCGATACATCTTGCTTGAAATGCTCGACAGCGTATCGCCCGACTGGACGACGTACGTTTGCACAGGAGGCTGCGCCGGCTGTGGTTTGGCCGCCGCTGGGGCGGTCGAGGAAGCCGAGGCCGACGGGGCCGTCGACTTGGGCGTACCGGAGGAGACCGGGGGCGACGATTGCCGCGCCAACTGCGCCCTCAACGAATCGATCTCTTTTTTCAGCAGCGTGATTTCCTGGATCGCGCCCGAAGGCTGGTCCGGCAGCGAGGCGGCATACGCCAGGCGGGCATGCCGGATGAGATCCTGAATCAGATCCTTCTTTTCCGCATCGGGCCGCATTTCGAGATAACGCTGATAATGATAAATCGCCCGAATGTAATCGCCCTTGGATTGATCGTAGATTAACGCCAGTTCCAAATGAGCCCGGGCCAGGGTGGGTTTGCGCTCCAAGGCCTTTTGGAAAAGGTCGATTGCCCCATCGATATCCTGCGTATTCTTGCGCGCTTGGGCTCGTTTGAGCAGCGGATCGCGTTCCTCGCGCCGGTCTTGCGCCCCGGCGCCGCCGCAACCGGAAAGGAGGATCGCCCCAGCCAGGGCCATCATGAAACTCACCAAGAAAATACGGAATCTGTTACGCATGCTTTTTCCCTAACACCGCTGCTCAAAAACGTCAACTTTTCAATAGAATTATGGAGCCCTTTTCCCCATACCGACACAATCCCGGATAATTTTCGCGTAGTGTAACATATTTTTACACAGAAGGAATCTTAATCACGGCAATGCGAAATTTTTTCGGAACACATAATACCCGCGTTTATCCGGCCACAAGGAATCGCCGGCCCGCAGGCCCAGGGCCTGGGACTGCATGTCCACGAAGGCGTTGGGCGTCAGCCAGATAAACGGCTCTTCGGGCGGGCCTTTGACGCCAATGCCCGGAATCGACGACCAGGCGGAGTCGTCATAACTCACGGCGCTCCAGGAGCCGGACGGTTTAAACTGCATTTTCCACGACATGTCGGTGGCCAGGTTTGTGGAATGCGTCCGCAGGTAGGCCTGTATCCAATTGGGATAGCGGCTCCACAGCGTATACAACGCCAGGCTGTGCGGCCCTGGGGGCAGTTTCACGCCGACAAATTTGGCGCTTTCCGGATTTTCCACGCCGCAAATATCCTGGCCGTCGATCAAGGCCCGGCTCTTGGCGGTGCTGTATAAACTCAGAATGGCGTGAGAGGGATCTTCATGGAACCAAAGCAACAACCGGGCTTGTTCCAGCGCCAGGGCATTGGTCTCGGATGCGATGAATTGTTCATAGAGCGGACGGGCTTTGTCGAAGCCTTCAAGTTGTTCTATGTAGGCCATCTTTCGCAGACGAAGCACGGGCGCGAAGGGGAAAGCCGGATGCTGTTCCAGAAAGAAATCGATATGATCGCTGGCGCCTCGATAATCGCCGAACCGCTCGTAGTTGGTCAGGTCGGTCATGATGGTTGCTTCGGCCAGCGGATCTTTTGGCGGTTCGCGTTGCGCCGTCGCGCCCGTGGAAAAAGCTGCCGGCGCCGGCCGGCTCAAATAATAATAAGCCATGCTTTGCATCCAGCCGTGACTGGCATTATCCGGACCGCGCTCGAAACTCATGGAAAAGGACCGGTCGAACCGAACCGGGTCCATCATGTGCAGGCGGTATTGCAGAATACGGAAAAAAGTTTTGAACGCCAAGCCGTTGAGCGGCCTCGCCAAGGCATTCTGATAATACCAGCCGCCATTGAAGTAATCCTCCAACCCCGTGCCGTGCCAGGAAGGGCGGGTCTCGCCGTCGACGTACATGGTTTCGTCGCCTTCGAGAATCCACCAACTCCGATCGAGGCTCAGTTCGGCGAGCAGGCAACCGACATACTTCCCCTCCCCCTGGGTTTGCAGGATGGAATGCGGACGGCCGAGATCCTGGGGTCCGGTCCGCGACCAGGCAGCATGAAAGTAGCCCCAGGCATTCGTGAAAGAGGCCAGCGGTTCGACCTCAAGCGCCACGGACAAGGCAACCGGCTGCGTTCCCTGATTATCGAAACGCAGCCGTCCCGATTTCTGAAACGGCATGGGGAAGCGCGATTCGAAGGTCGACCCGGTCATGCCGAAATACATCGAATCGTAGCGCAGTCTCCGCCATACGCTGCCGAAGAAATCGCCCAGCGGCGCCTCCACGCTGTCAGCGCCTGAGTCGTCCCATTGAAGGCGCAACACGACATCCTGAAGAATCCGCTCGCGAGCCGATGCGGAGGGCAGCGCAGAAAAATCGGGAGTCACCTGAAGCCGGCGGATCACGGCGGGGCCGACGATCTTCTCCAAATCCACCGAGGCTCCGGCGCCGACCACCACCGACGTCGCCACGGCTCGGCAACGGCTGGCATCGACGTTCGCCAACCCCCGCTCCCAGTAAGCGCGCACGGTCTTTAGGAGGGCATCCTCCTCCGGACTCTGCGGGCCGGCATAGGACTTTACGCACTGGCTTTTTTCCAAGGCGGTGTAATTGATCTGGTAAAAAATGCGCGGCCATCCGTCCGGTTTATATCCCCCCTCCTGGGTCATCACAACGAGTCGCTTGGCATAAGGCAACGGATACAGATTAAACCAGCAGTAGTTCTCGTAAGTCGCCAGCGGGGGAAGAAACGGAGCGGTTCCTCCGCAGAATTCGGCCAAGGTCATGTCGATGGACGGCTTTCTTTCGCCATCAAAATAAAACCGCACGCGATGCGTTCCCTCTTCGTCGGCGCCGGTGAACCAGAATCGCGAGATGTAGCCCGGGCCTTTCAAGTCGGCCAACACCACCCAGCCTTCCGGACCTTTGCGCAGGAAATGATTATAATCTTCGTTGCCGCCGGACGGATCGTAGGAGGTTATGATCGAGGAGCCGGGCGAATCCAATCGGGCCACGCGATCGCTGTTCATCAGCTCCGAAAGCAGCTCGCTCCAAGTTAAGCGAGGTTCTTTGCATCCTAATCCACATCCTGATACCAACAGAAAAACAGACAAAAAAGCCAGGACCATCAAGCGTAAAGTATTTGTTCTCATAGGGGGCTTACACTAGGTGAGCAACGGGTCAAAGTCAACGGGGTACATACCCGCGCAGGATTCTCTAAATTGATAATCACTGAACCGTTTGGACCTTTCGCCGGAAGTCGTACATCATTATTACTATTTATATATTAACAGCTTAAACACATAACACGTCAAAACAACCCATGCCTGTCAGGGGCTGGTACATTTTTTGCTAGGTAATATGGATGCAAGGGGGAAGACATGTCGAATCCAACAATGAATACGGTAGATCAGGTTTTGGACGCGCTTAATCATCAGGATATTGCGACGATCCCTCTCGTGCTCTACGAAATCCTGCTGATGAGCCGAAATCCAAAGGCCGACGCCAACGACTTGGCCACGGTTTGCAAAAAAGACATCTCCGGCAGCGCCCGGCTTTTGAGAGCCGCAAATTCCATCTATTATGGACGACGACTCGACCAGCCGAAGGTCAACACGTTGAAAGAAGCCATTGTTCGGCTGGGATTCAAGCGCGCCCAGGAAATTGTCCTGTCGGCCACCCTATCCCCTCTCATGATGGCCCAAGGTTCGGTGATGGATTACTCGTCCACCGCGCTTTGGAAACACAGTATTGCCGTGGGCATCGGCAACCGGCTTTTATATGCCCGAGCCTTCGGCGTGGATATGAGTCTCGATCCATACCTGGTCGGGCTCCTGCACGACATAGGCATCGCCATCGAGCATCAGGCCCTTTTCTCCAAAGGCTTCAGCGAAGCGGTCCAGAAGCGATACGAAAACGAGACGGAACTGCTCACGGAAGAAAAATTGATCATGGGCGTGACGCATGAAGACATCGGTGTGGCCGTGGCCCAACGTTGGAGTTTTCCGGATTACTTAATTGAAGTCATTGGCCATCACCACTCCCTGGATCCCAACCGTCACCAAAACCACCACCTCATTCACATCAACCGCGTCTCGGAATGGATCAGTTATTTCCTCTCCCTCGGCTATTGCGATTTTGCGCGCCCCTATGCCGAATTGCTTTCCGAAAGCCGGCAAGTTCTGGGCCTAACCCAGGAAGATGTCCGTGAAGTTTCACTGCACCTGAAGGCCGAAATGCAAGGCTTTGTCGGCATGAATTGGTTCTCTTCCACGCAACAGCAGGTCGCCTAGCAACGGACGGCGGGGTCGCCGTCCCTCCCGACTCGTTGGAGCCGATTTCGATAGGCAGCCCCTTTCTTCTTGCGGAATCGTTGTCCCCCTTTATGCTCAACGCCTCACATGAAATCATTTCGGCCAACGCTCGTTCTGCTCATTGCCTATGTGGGCTTCATCAGCTTGGGGCTGCCCGATGGCGTACTCGGCGTGGCCTGGCCGTCCATCCGCCGCGGTTTTGGATTGCCCCTCGACGCGCTGGGCTCTTTTTTTCTCGTCGCCACCGCGGGGTACCTGTTTTCCAGTTTTAACAGCGGCCGCGCCGTGGCTCGGGTGGGCGTCGGCATGGTACTGGCGTTGAGCAGCTTGATTACGGCGCTGGGGCTCCTGGGCTATGCGCTCTCGCCGTCCTGGTGGATCATGGTCACGCTCAGCTTCTTCGCAGGATTGGGCGCCGGAGCGGTGGACTCGGCGTTGAACACCTATGTGGCCACCTTCTTCACCAAACGGCATGTAACCTGGTTGCACGCCTGTTGGGGCGTCGGCGCCGCCACCGGTCCCGCGATCATGACGGCGGTGATTCGATCAGGGAACGCCTGGCGCTGGGGTTATGCGATCATCATGCTGATTCAGGCGATTCTCACCATCAGCTTCTTCGCCACCACCCGCCTTTGGACGCTCTCCCAAGAACCGAATGCGCCCACGTCAGAAAATCCTGTATTTGCGCGACGCCATCACACGCTCCGACTCCCAGTGGTCTGGCTGGGCATCGGCGTTTTCTTTATGTACTGCGGCGTGGAAGTCTCAACCGGCCAATGGATGTACAGCCTGCTGGTGGAATCCAGGCATATCTCCACCGTGAGCGCGGGCCTATGGATCAGCTTTTACTGGGGCTCCTTGACGGCCGGACGGTTTCTGATTGGGTCCATTGCGAACCATGTGCATCCCCGGCTTCTCGTCCGTCTCAGCATGGCCGGCGCCCTGCTGGGAGCAGGCTTGATGACGCTGAAACACCAACCCGCCTTCTGCCTCGCAGGTTTAATTCTAACCGGCTTCTCGCTGGCTGCAATTTTCCCTTCGCTCATCGCTACAACGCCCCAGCGCATGGATGCGGCTCACGTGCCGAATGCCGTTGGATTTCAAGTCGGAGGCGCCAGCCTGGGGTTGGCATTGGTTCCAGGCCTGGCCGGCGTTTTGGCCCAACGTCTCGGCTTGGAAATCATCCCTTATTACATCATCGCCGCCACCCTGCTCATGATTGTCCTGCACGAAGCCATCCTCCGAAGCAGCCCTCAACCACCCCCAGCCCCCGCTTCTGAACGGTCATAAAAATATCGAATGTTCGATATTTCCCCTCCTCGCCCCATTAACTTTGGACCTTGGACCCTTGGACCTTGGACTTTCTCCCTTTGGACTTTCACTCCCCCTTCCGAAACTCGACCCAGTCCAACTGCGCCGCCGCCTTGGAGTCCGTGTACTGGCTGTTGCAGGAAATCCCCAGGCCGAACTTATCCGGGATAAACCCAAACGCCTTTTTAAAATCTTCCGCCACATTTCGTTCTTCGACAAAGAAGGTTGCGCCATCCACATCCTTCTCGTTGCGCAGGGCATGCCATTTCACTGAAACCACTTTCGCGTATTGCGCCGAGCCCTCTGTCCCCATGGGAGTGACGGTTTCCCAACGATAGGCAAGAGACTGTTGTTTGAACATCCCGCCGGTACTGATATAGAGGCCGATCGCCTGATCGTCTTTTTTCGGGTCGCGGCCATCCGCACCGGTCGGCAGAACCGTCGCCCGCCACCGCCAACGCATGATGGGCGTCTTGTTCAGATCTACCGGCAGCGCATCCGACGACTTGAGCGTCGCGCTGGCATCGTCCGCCGTCATCGACAGCCAACGATGCGACGGATTCGCCTCATCTTCGCCCACGGCAAAAACCGCAGCCTGCGTGAAGGGTTTCCCTTGCACCGCCCACCCCGCGGGCATGACTTTGAAATCGAGACGCCACGGATTCGCCTCGGCCGCGCCGACCGTCAACAGGGGAACCGCCACAAAAAAAGAAACGGCTGCTTGAAGGAAATACTGAGCACAATCGATTTTCATCCGTAAAAATCCTCCTTGATCCGACAAATCATAAAGACTGGTGAACCTCGGATCAATCTCCAACACCCTTCGAAGATTCAAAGAGGAAGATACACCCACAGATCACACCGATGGACACAGATTAAGGAATGTCTAAATGCAATCCTGCTATTCATCCGTGTCAATCTGTGTGTTCTGTGGGCAAAAAATCTTTGTCTTTCTCTGCCCCCTTTGCGTTAAAACTCTTCTTCTTCGGCATTCGGCAATTCTTTTCTCCGGATTGCAAGCTTGCATCTCTCCCGCCAACCGTGAAACATGTCGCGCCATGTTGCAGCATCGATTTGACAAAGCGGAATGGAAAGAGCAGGCGGCCGGATACGGCGCCCTGCTGGCGGCCATTGCCCTGTTCAGCACCATCGAAGTGGCCTCGAAAAAACTCGGCACAGGCCTGCCTCCCATTCTCATGGCCGTCTTGCGGTTTTCCATCACCGGCCTGATCCTGCTGCTGCCCGCCGTCAAAACCCTGCGGCTGCGAAAAGATCCGCTCGCCCTCACGGATTTCAAGAACCTGCTTTGGATGGGAAGTATTGGCGTAGCGCTTTCGATAGGGTTGTATCACCTGGCCATCACCCACATGCAGGCCAACGCAGCGGCCATCCTTTTCAGCGCCAATCCGGTGTTTGTTATCCTGTTTTCGCCCTTCCTTTTGAAGGAGCGTCCTTCCTGGAAGAATGGCGCCGCGGTAGCCCTGGGGTTGGTCGGCATCGCATTTTTCTTTCGACATAGCGGCGCCGGGCGGCAGTCGGCGACCGGCGTTCTTTTGATGCTGGGCGCCGAGATCGCCTTCGCGCTTTATACGGTCCTCTCGAAAAAATTCATGCCCCGCTACGGCGCCATCGTAATCACCTGTTTTGCCGGCCTCATCGGCAGCGCAATATTGCTGCCCCTGTCCCTGCTCTTCGAGGGCAATCCGCTGCCGTATCTCCTGCATTGCTCCTGGCCCGGCATTCTTTATCTCGCCGTTTTCGCCACCGCCATCGGCTATCTCGCCTTTTTTTTCGGAGTCGTCACGGTCGGCGCTTCCCGTGGATCGCTCTTTTTCTTCCTCAAGCCGCTGCTCGCCTCCCTGTTTGCTTGGGTTATTCTAGGAGAAAGACTTACGCCGGACCTGCTGACGGGTGGCGTCTTTATCTTGTTGGCCTTGATCTTTGTCATCTGGCCGCTATCCAACCGGCTCATTTCACCCGAATGAAAAAAAATCGAATCCATTCATTGCATTTCTAAAAACCATACAGTAGTATCCGCTACCGTTTTTAGCGTACCTGTAGCTCAATTGGACAGAGCATCTGACTACGGATCAGAAGGTTGCAGGTTCAACTCCTGCCAGGTACGCCATTCCGATTTGCAAAGCAAATCGGAATGAGTCCAAGGTCCCAAGTCCAAGTTGTCCAAAGTTTTATAATTCCTGCTTTCTCTTGATCAGCACCCTCCTGAAATAGCCTTAAAGACCTATTCACTATTCGCTGGAGGGTGCGATGATTCCTGCGCCAAAATCGACCATTGGGATTCAAGAAGGAATAAGATGGTTGCTGATATGAAAAACCGGATCAAGACCGAAATCGCAAACATGTCCAACAATCCCAATAAACTGGATCCGCCCCGCCTCCTGTTTCCGCATGCCGAACAGATGGGTGATCAGATGTATTGAAATGACCGTACCCGACAAGCCACAGAGCCGTAACCAAAAATATCGGTTAACCGACAAAGGCCGTGAAATCGTACGCAAGCATGAGGGAAAACGCCATGAGTGAACCGACGATTGTCTGTCCGAAGTGTAAGGCGGAAATAAAACCTCTTGGCTGGCTTGTGCCGCGGTACAGGCGGCTTTGGTTGATGTGTGGAAGGCGGCGGATGCGTGGTGGGTGGGATATTACCTCTTGATGCCCGACCACATTCATTTAGTCTGTTCACCGCACAAGCCGGAAGTTACTTTGATCGGCAAGGACAAGCAGCCTCAACTGGAACCGCGGATTTTGATTGAGGATGCGGGAAAATCGTATGGCGACAATAAGAAGTTTTCCACCGCCTGCAAGGACCGCTATCCGAATATCGAAGATTCCGGCGATATTGCTGGGACGTTGCGAGTTTGGGAAAGACGATTACAGCCTGAATATCGTCAACATGCCGCAAGACCCGGATGAATCCAATTTCGTTCCCGTTGGTCCACCCAAGGCAATGCCCAAAGCCCGTGAAAATCCGGCCCAGCAGAGTCTTTTCGACAACGAGGAGGACAAGGGATGAGCGCGAACTCCAAAAAAACCATAGGAGACAAACGTCCGAACCGGGAGGGCGCGCATGCTGCGCGCCGCGGACGGCAACATGCCGTCCATCCCTTGCCGGTTAACCCGCATTTCTCACAAAGATAGTTGACGAGGGTTGCGCGTTGTTGTACAACTCGTTTATCACAAATGAGATACACAACATACGGAGGCAACCCGCGTCATGACAGACTGTAGCCAGAACGAGTTTGAGTTTCAAGGTCTGAGTCGGCGAAAGGTTCAGGTGGATTTTCGCGGCG
>Ga0209417_1005046_pt1 | contig 14994 bp, 11 predicted proteins | sample RifGroF2_FD_184002 | JGI IMG/M metagenome (GOLD analysis project Ga0209417, IMG submission 184002) | Groundwater microbial communities from Rifle, Colorado, USA - Groundwater F2 (SPAdes) (version 2) | ecosystem: Environmental > Aquatic > Deep subsurface > Groundwater | place: Rifle, Colorado... | reverse complement strand
CTGCAAAAATTCTTATAATTCAACACATGCCGGAAAAATTTACCGAAATGTTCGCTCAAAGATTGGATAAAATGAGTAAAATTACGGTAAAAGAAGCAAAAGCCGGAGATACGCTGACTAGAGGACAGGCTCTTTTAGCTCCCGGTAATTATCATATGACAGTTACAGAAAAAGGAACAATTGCTTTAAATCAAGAACCGACTGTATTGGGTGTAAGACCTTGCGCCGATTTAACTATCGCATCCGCAGCCCAAATTTATCAAAAGGATATAATTTGTGTTATTTTGACAGGAATGGGGCATGATGGAACTATGGGAGCATCTGTAGTTAAAAAATACGGAGGCTACTGCATTGCAGAGAATGAGTCAACCTGTATAGTTTATGGTATGCCAAAAAGCGTAGTTGTAGCAGGTCATGCAGATGAAGTTGTCCCGCTTCACAAAATAGCCGAATCAATTGTTAAAATGGTTTACAGTTAATATAACAGGATATCTTGTCATTCTCAGCGAGCGAAGCGAGCGTGAGAATCTGCCAAAATAATTGCTTCCGGATCCTCACGGCTGCTACGCAGCCTGAGGATGACAACAAAAATTTATATAAAAAACAGGAGTAATAAAATGTCCGAAGATACAAAAAATTTAAAAGACATAGGGTCTTTATTAAATCTTCCAAAGTTAAATATGCCTTCAGAAGAAGAATTTAATAGTTTTAAGAAAAAAATAGCGTCTTATATAGGTTTAAATCTGTTTAATTACAAAAACGCCCAGATGGAAAGAAGAATCGTTTCTTTGATGAACAGAAACAATATTTTCAAGCTGGATGAATATTATAAGCTTTTAACTTTAGAGAAAGATAAACTTGAAGAATTCACTAACATGCTGACTATCAATGTTACGGAATTTTTTAGAAATAATGATAAATTTGATGAACTGGAACAAAAATTTATTCCTGAACTTTTAAAAAAACATGGTTCAATAAAAATATGGTCAGCAGGATGTTCCTGCGGTGCAGAGATTTACAGCATCGCAATGATTCTTGACAGGCTTAATGTGCTTGATAAATGTACTCTTGTTGCTTCTGATTTTGATCAAAATATTTTAAACAGGGCTAAAAATGGGCATTATTCAAGATTTGAGCTCGGCACTATAAGACCGGAATATAAAAAATATTTTAAACCCCTTGATACTGCAGGTGATAAATTTCAAGTTGATGAGAAACTTACTTCTAAAGTCAGATTTGAGAGGCGGGATCTTTTAAACGGAACTTTTGAAAAGAATTTTCACCTTATTCTTTGCCGGAATGTAGTTATATATTTTACGGAAGAAGCTAAAGACAAATTATACGCTGATTTTTATAACAGTTTGACAACAGGCGGGGTATTGTTTATAGGCTCAACGGAAAGAATACATAATTATAAAGAAATAGGCTATAACCTGAATTCATCGTTCTTTTACCAAAAGTGAATGGCTAAAGTTAAATAGTTTTATTCAAGTAAATATTTAGAAGAATTAGCCCAACAAGCTTTTGGCATCCAATAAGAATCTTGAGCTCCAGAAGGAAGATTGCGTTTTTCTAATACATCAAATTTAAAAATATCAATGCCACATTCATTAGGACTTTTTTTCCCATTGACATCTACTACAATATGACCACACCCAAACATACAATCAAAACTTCCATCAACCTGAATGAATGTTCCGTCAATTAAAATAGCTCCTGCTATCAAAGGAGAGTCTGTTGTAGAGGCCCAGCAATCATTAAGCGCAGCTTGAGGCCAGTTACAGCGTTTAATAACCTTTATATAGTTTTCGTAAACCGGTATTATCGCCCCGCCATTATACCAGGCATCTCTGATAGTGCCCCCATTCTCTTCTCTAATTTGATCTGTTGCTTCAGAAAGAATATTATATGTTTTTTTCCAGGCTGCTTTTAATTGCTGGTCTTGTATATTTTGTACTAAATTCGGAATTGTAAGAGAAGCAACTACACCTATAATAGTTATGACAAGTAGAACTTCCGCAAGCGTAAAGCCTGCTTTTTTATGACCATGAACAAAATTGTCACCCTGAACTTGTTTCAGGGTCTGTTCAATTCGAGATTTAGTTAATAAACCACAATTAAATAGATACTGAAACACCAGATAGGAGCATAAAACTACGGCTCTCATATTCACCTTGTTTTTAGTAATAATTATTACTAATTTTAACAGATTTTATTTAAAAATAATAATTTATTAATGATATGATAAATAATTAACCTTTCGTTGTTTTTGCAGGAAAAATATTTAATTTATTATGAAAAACTATAATTTGCAGACTCATATTGAAACATTGGGAAGTTTTTGGATTAAATCCTTAAAACATGTCTATCTGGAAAACAGTATTGCTTTTTCAGAAAATTCTTATAGCGGTGTTAAAGTGCTTAAAGGATTAAAAATAGCGGGGCAGTTTATAACTGCCGAAGTTAAATGCGCAGATTCCAGAATATATAAAATTAAAATTATTGTTAAAGAAGCTGATAAAAATACAAAAGAGAAAATAAAAAATATTGTATCGACAAATCCTTCGATAGCCCTGGATATTAGCCTCGGGTGTTTTTCGGAATCTTTTATGGATTTGATTGAGAGAGAAAATTTAAATATTTTTCCGCAAAATCCTGATGATGTAAAAACGTTGTGCAGTTGCGGAGAAAAACTTATTTGTCCTCATATATCCGCTGTTTATAGATCTCTTGAAAAAGAAATCAATAAAAAACCTTTTCTGGCTTTAAATTTAAGAGGAATTCCTACAGAGGAATTAATAGAAGCAACAGGTTTTAAAAATGATTATATTGATAAACTTAACAAAAATATCCACGATAAGTTTATACCGGCAGAGGAAGCCCTGTTTAACCGGCATGAAAATCCTGTAAATAATGATTTTTTTGACTTTTCTTTTCCTAAAACAGATATAAATTCTTTATTTTTTATACTTCCAAATGACCCGCTGTTTTTTGAGCGAAAAGATTTTAAGTCTAAATTAATAAATATATATGAAACTGTTGAAACAGAACTGGACAGTATTCTTGTCACAGAAAAATTGCCGCCAGTAAGAAATACGGGCTTTTACCTGTATTATTCCGATGATAATGTTTTGAAAGCCTTTGTTACACCCGTAAATAGTTTTCTGTATTATTTGAAATCAAAAGGCTCACGCGCGCGATTTTCTACAAAAAGCTTAACAGTGCCTGTATTTGATGAAAATAAAATTTTGTTACAGGAAAAAGAAGGCATAAGCGTAAAGGCAGATATTGTTTTTGATTATTTTTTGTATCATTCGCTGAGCGATGATAATGATGAAATTTCTGCCTCTTCGCATTTTCTAAAGACAACGGCTTTACTGGCAGTTGAACTGGTAAGGACACTTTCTTTTGTTCCCGAAGTTGTTATGGATGACAGCGCTAATTTTAGTATAAGATATGTTCCTGTAGCGGGAAAAGCTAATATTGAAGAAGCCGTTGCTTACCACAATTCTGTTATGCCGCCAAATTTTATGTTTAAAGATAAAGGCGGCAAAGTTCTTGCGCAAAAAGCATCTTATGATATTCTGTCAATGTTTTTAACTCACCTTGTTCACAAAGTAACGTTTTTAAGAGCGTCAAAATTCAAAAGTGATCCTGTTACCGGTGTTTTTACCAAACCAAATTCCCTTGGCGCAATTACCGCGGAAGGCAAAAACATCGCGTTAAGTATTTCTCACTGGCTGGAGGTTATTTCTGGTAAAAATAAAAGTATCAGACCTGTTCTCAGGATTGAAGCTCTTAAAACCAATACCGATTTTGCTCTTTATATAGATATTATTAATTCTAAAAACAATGATATAATCCCACTTTCGCAGCTTTTTGAGACAGAAGAGGAAATCTTTTCATTTCCTGCAGGACAGGTTAAATCTGATATAATCGGACAAATTATGGTTGCTTCCAATTATCTGCCTATATTAAAAGATATTTTGGACGCAAAAGGCTTGGAAATGGCTGTTATTAATTTGAAAGAAATTTTGGAAATAATATCAAAACTCTCTGTTTTCTTAAACGCCCTTGAGATAAAAGTTGTAATACCAAAAGAGCTAAAAAAATTAATTTCTCCGCGTATTTTGCTAAAAGCCCGATTAAAAAACTCTAAAAACTTCGATATAAGTACTTTATTTGATACGGAAAACAAATCAAAACTTTCTCTTAATGAGTTGTTAAATTTTTCTTATGAGATTGCGATAGGCGACGAAAAGATTTCCAGAGAAGAATTTTTGGAACTGGTAAAATCCGCTGACGGCATAGTTAAATATAAAGATAATTATATTCTTTTAAAACCTGAAGATATAAGCTCAATTCTTGCAAAGCTAAATGATCCTTCGCCTGAATTTTCAGATTCAATGGGACTTTTGCATTCAGCATTTTCGGGATTTTATAACGGCATAGACTTTGATGCCGGTGATGCTTTCAAAAGAGCTATTGATGATTATCTTAAAATTGAGGAAATCACTATTCCCGAAGGCTTAACAGGGACGCTTCGTCCGTATCAGGAAAGAGGCTTTAAGTGGCTGTATTCAAATTCCATGAGAGGTTTTGGTTCTTGCATGGCAGATGATATGGGGCTTGGAAAAACAATACAGGTTATAAGTCTTCTTTTAAAACTAAAAGAAGAAAAAAAGCTTAATAAACCCGCTCTGGTTATTTGCCCTACAACACTTTTAGGAAACTGGTATAAAGAATGCGCAAAATTTGCGCCGTCTTTAAAGGTTTATATTTATCATGGAACAGAAAGAAGCTTGGAACTAAACGGAATAGACATTGCTTTAACCACTTACGGACTTCTAAGAAATGATTTAGAGAAATTTAATAATAAAGAATGGGATTTTGTAATTATTGACGAGGCTCAAAATATAAAAAATCCTGATGCAGCGCAGACTATGGCAGTAAAATCTTTAGTAACAAAGACTTATATTGCTATGACAGGTACTCCGGTAGAAAATCGTTTGAGCGAGCTATGGAGCATTTTTGATTTTACTAATAAAGGCTATCTGGGCAATTTAAGGAATTTTCAGCAAAATTACGCTATGCCTATAGAAAAATTTAGAGATGAAGAAAGAATAGAAAAACTCAAACTTGCGACAGCGCCTTTTACATTGAGAAGACTGAAAAATGACAAATCAATTATAAGCGACCTTCCTGAAAAGCTTGTTTTTGACGAATATTGTTATCTTTCAAAAGAACAGGCGGCGCTTTATGAAAAAGTGCTGGAAAATTCTTTCAAGGCAATGGAAGGCAAAATAGGAATCGACCGAAAAGGGCATATTTTCAAGCTTATTACTTCATTAAAGCAAATATGTAACCACCCTACCCAGTATACAAAAATAGATAAACTTACAAAAGATTTATCGGGCAAGACAGAAAAATTATTCTCAATAATCGAGCAAATACAGGAGCAGAACGAGAAAGCAATAATTTTCACCCAGTATAAAGAAATGGGTGATTTGCTTGTCAGTATGATAAAAGATGAATTTAAAATAGACACGCCGTTTTTTCACGGCAGCGTAACCCGCATTCGCAGAGATGAAATGGTTGAGGCATTCCAAACCAACGAAGACATAAAGCTTATGATTATTTCGCTAAAAGCAGGAGGAACGGGGCTTAATTTAACTGCGGCTACAAATGTAATTCATTATGATTTATGGTGGAATCCTGCTGTAGAAGATCAGGCAACGGATAGAACTTACAGAATCGGGCAAACTCACAATGTAATTGTCCATAGGCTCATTACGCTGGGAACTTTTGAAGAAAAAATTGATGAAATGATTAAATCAAAAAAAGAACTGGCTGATTTAACCGTCTCCACAGGCGAAAAATTAATCACAGAACTTTCTAACCGGGAATTAAAAGAAATTTTCAGCTTAACAAGAGTTTAAAAAATAATATATTGATAATATTTTTTTATGGGATTAAAATTTAACAAAAGATTAATTTAACAATCAATTGAGAAGAGTGAGAATATGAGTTTATCGTTAAATCTTTTTAAAAACATTTTTTTTGATGAAGAAGATTATAATACAACTCTATCTGCAACTATAATTAAAAAAACCATCAAAACTCCCCTTACTTAAAAAGAGGAGTTTTGTTTTTGTGCAAAAATAATAATAATTAAGGATAAACAAAGATGAAATATTTTTATATAGGCATATTTCTTATATTTCTGGGAGGTTTAATTTCTACAGCGTTTGCTGAAAAGTTAAAAGCTAAAATTGTTTCTTTATTTTCAGGTCTGGGAATGGTTTTTGTTTTAATACCAGCTTTAAATGTTCTTTTTACGGGCAATACAATTTCAAAAAACATTTATTTCCCCGAACCCATTGGAAAAGTTAATTTTCTTATTGATCCTTTGAGCGCTTTTTTTATTCTGGTTATTTCTGTAATGTGTTTTATAGGAACTATATACGCTATTGGCTACATTAAGCCGTATTTGAATAAAAATAAGCTGACATCTTCGCATTTTTTCTTTTTAAGTGTTTTAATAACCTCGATGCTGCTGGTTGTAACAGTCCAAAATGCTTTATTCTTTCTGATTGTATGGGAAATGATGTCTTTATCATCTTTTTTCCTTGTTATATTTGAAAATGAGAAAAAAGAAGTCATCTCCGCCGGTATTAATTACTTGATAACAATGCATATTTCCATTCTTTTTATAATAGCCGGCTTTATTATACTCACACTTAAGTCGGGAAATCTTGACTTTGCCTCATTTAAACAGGTTTTTGAGTTAAATAATTCTTTGGCAAATATGATTTTTATATTTTTATTTATCGGTTTTGGAATAAAGGCGGGATTTGTACCGTTTCACACGTGGCTTCCAAAAGCCCATCCTGCTGCTCCAAGCCATGTTTCGGGAATTATGTCGGGAGTTATGATAAAAACAGGCATATATGGGATTTTAAGAATATTATCGCTTATGAGTATTCCGTCTGTTGAAATTTCGTATTTTGTTTTGATTATTTCCGTTATTTCTGCACTATTCGGGGTTCTTTATGCTATAGCGCAACACGACTTAAAAAGATTGCTGGCATATCACAGCGTTGAAAATATAGGAATTATCGGCATAGGCATCGGTATCGGGATGTTAGGATTGGCTTATCACAATAATTTAATCGCAATATTAGGTTTTTCAGGCGGAATATTGCATATATTAAATCATTCTATCTTTAAAGAACTTTTATTCTTTGCGGCAGGGGCGGTTTATAACAAAACTCACACCAAAAATATCGAAAAACTTGGCGGTTTAATCAAAACAATGCCATATACGGCGGCTTTTTTCCTTATTGGCTCTGTGGCAATTACAGGATTGCCGCCGCTTAACGGATTTATAAGCGAATTTTTGATTTATCTTGGAATGCTGCATAATTTTGAGATAAAAAGCCCTGTTGTCCTGATTATTTCAGTTCTGGCAATAGCATCACTGGCTTTTGTGGGAACTATGGCGCTGCTTTGTTTCACAAAAGCCTTTAGCGTGGTGTTTTTAGGCAATCCGAGAAGCGAAGAAGCCGAATCAGTAAAAGAAGAAGTTTCTCCAATAATGCTTATACCTATGGGAATTCTGGCGTTATTTACGTTTTTAATCGGCTTGTTCCCTCAATACGCTTTATTTTTAGTAAAAAATCCTGTTTATACTATTATTTCAATGAAGGAAACAGTTAAAGCGTTAGATTGCCACGTCGCTTCGCTCCTCGCAATGACAGGGAAAGCCGGATTGTGTTTTATAGGTCTATTCTTGCTTATTTACGCATTAAGAACTCTTTTGCTTAAAAACAAAAATGTATGCAGCTATAAAACCTGGGATTGTGGTTATCAGACAGGGAATAACCGTATGCAGTATACGGCATCTTCTTATGCAAGCCCTTTTTTGTCTTTCTTAAAACCGTTTTTTGTTAAAGAATTTGATACTAAAAAACCTAAAGGATTATTCCCTAAAGAAGCTCATTTTGAGTTGCATATTCACGATATTTTTGAATTTTACCTGATAAATCCTGTAATCAACGCAAATAAAAAGTTTCTCGAGCAGTTTTACTGGATTCAGAGCGGAAGCACGCAGCAATATATTCTTTACGGATTAGTTTTCCTTATTATTGCTTTAGTCGGAACAATTTTTTAAATTTGTAGGAGTTAAATAATGCTTGAAATTCTATTAAATATAATATTTTTGCTTACATTTCCTTTCCTATTTATAGGAATAATAAACAAAACGAAAGCTTTTTGGGCTGGAAGAAAGGGAGCTTCCGTTTTTCAGCCTTTTTATGATTTTATAAAACTGCTCAAAAAGGGCGAAGTTATAAGCGCAACCACATCGTTTGTTTTTGCGATTTCGCCTTCTTTAACTTTTGCGTCTGTGGTTTTTGCAGGATTATTAGTTCCTGTTTTCAATCATAGAGCAATATTAAGCTTTGAAGGAAGTTTTATTTTGTTCGCATATATTCTGGCGTTGGGTAAATTTTTTAGTCTAATAGCTGCTATGGACACGGGAAGCAGCTTTGAAGGAATGGGCGCAAGTAGGGAAGCAAGCTTTTCAACGCTTGTTGAACCCGCTTTTTTCATAATTATGGCGTCAATTATTGCTTTAAGCGGCAATTATACCTTTCAAAGCCTGTCTTTAATACTTCAAAATTCAGGCAGTTTCGGATATTTAATAATTATATTAAGCGTATTCGCTTTATTTATTATGATGCTTGTTGAAGGATGCAGGGTTCCGGTTGACGACCCCAATACACACCTTGAATTAACAATGATTCACGAGGTTATGGTTCTTGATAATTCAGGATCCGACCTGGCATTTATTCTTTACGGTTCAGGAATGAAAATGGTAATTTTAGCCTCGTTAATCGCAAATTTAATTATTCCGGCGGATTTAAGTCTTTTTTATTCAGTCATAGCTTTTGTAGGAATAATATTTATTCTTGCAATTATTATAGGGACTTTAGAATCGTCTTTTGCAAGGCTAAGAATGACTCATGTGTTTGAATTTATATTTACAATGAGTTCTATTTCCCTGATAATTCTTTCTTTGACGATGATTTCAATGAATAAACACGGGGGTTAAGTAATAATGGTAAATATGCTGATAGTTTTATTCGGGCTAACTATGCTATATATGGCGGCTACAAGCCGTATAAAGGCGCATATAAAGATGCTTTCAATTCAGGGGCTGATATTATTTTTGATATTGTTTCTGGATGAGGATAAAACCAATCTTATAAACCTAATTTTTCTGTCAATAGAAACGCTTCTTGTAAAAACAATATTGATTCCCTTGTTTTTAACTAGAATTTTAAATAAAAATGAGGTTTTTAGAGATAATGAGCCTCATATACCCAATTTTTATTCTCTGGTTATAGCCAGTATTATGCTTTTTGCGGGATTTATGATTTCAAATCTTCATGGTCAGGGCTTTGAAAACGTCACTGCTTTATATTTTGGAGTTTCGATTTCAACGATTTTAATAAGTCTTTTTCTTATTACGACCAGAAAAAAGATTTTAACCCATGTTATAGGCTATATAATGATGGAAAACGGAATATTTTTGCTATCACTTTCTGTAGCAAAAGAAATGCCAATCATTGTAAGTATGGGTGTACTGTTAGATATATTTATAGCTGTATTTATTCTCGGATTTCTTGTCAACAAAATAAATACAGCTTTTGATGAACTAAATATATGTGAGTTGTGTAATTTAAAGGATTGTGACTGCAATGATTGAAGCTATATTAATATTTCCGCTTATTGCGTGTTTAATATTATTTTTTATAAAATCAAAAAAATTGAATGATTTTGCGCTGATTGCTTATGCAATTTTTCATTTAGTTATCTCTATAAGCCTTTATTTGAAAAAAATAAACCTTGAAACATCCGCGACAAAACTGTTTGGACCTTATTTTAGTGTCGATTCTTTAAATATATTATTTTTGCTCATATTGTCAGTTATTTTTGCGGGAGTTGCTTTTTATAACAAAAGTTACTTTAAAAACACGGATAGAAGCGATAAAGCCCATACATATTATTCAATAGCAATATTGTTATTTATTTTTTCAATGACAGGAACGATTTTAAGCACAAATTTAGCGTTATCATGGGTTTTTATTGAAGCAACAACTCTGGCAAGCGCTTATCTTATATATTTTAATAAGACTAAACACGCTCTGGAAGCGGCTTGGAAATATGTTTTTATTTGTTCAATAGGTATTGCGCTTGCATTTGTGGGTATTATACTTCTCTCGATAGGAACAGGCAGCATAAATTCGTTATTTTTTAATGATTTATACATAAATGCAGGAAAAATAGTTCCTTTCTGGCTCAAATTATCTTTTGTTTTCATATTGGTTGGCTTCGGGACTAAAATGGGTTTGGCTCCTGTTCATGCGTGGCTTCCAGATGCTCATTCGGAAGCTCCTTCTCCCGTTTCAGCTTTATTATCTGCTACATTATTAAATTCAGCTTTTTTAATAATTTTGCGATTCTATAAACTAATGGAATTAACCCACCTTGATTATTTTGCAAAGATTTTACTTGTTTCTATGGGGCTTTTATCGCTTTTTATAACCGCTGTCTTTGTGTTTAATATAAATAACTACAAAAGAATGCTGGCATACTCTTCTATAGAGAACATGGGAATAATTGCGATAGGCATAGCTGTTGGAGGACTGGGAATTTACGCCGCAATGCTTCATTTATTGGCGCATTCTCTGATTAAATCCTCGTTTTTTCTTACGGCAGGAAATATTTTAAAACAATTTAAAGTTAAAAAAATAAGTGAAATAAGCGGAATATTAAAACAGGATAAGCCGACAGGATGGCTGTGGATTGCATGTTTCGTTGGAATAGCCGGAATACCCCCATCCCCGTTGTTTTTGAGTGAATTTTTGCTTTTAAAAGCAATGATTGAAAGAGATCAAATCCCTCTTGCGATAATATTCGCAATATTATTAACGATAATAATTTTCGGAATCGGAAAGTCTGTTATCAAAATGAGTTTCGGCGATATTAAAATTTTCAATAAAATTGCACCTGGTCAGAATGTCATTCTCAGCGACCAACGGGAGCGTGAGAATCTGTCAGATGATGCTATTTGGATAGATTCTCACGCTACGGCTTCGCCTCCTCTGAGAATGACAATCGGCATGTATGCGCCTCAAATAGTATTTATAACAGCTTCCTTGATATTGGGAATATGCATCCCGTCTTTTATTAATCAGATAATCAATAACGCCGCTCTGGCGGTTTCAATAACGTAGAGGAAATTTAAACATGAAATGGATAATATCAAAAAATAATCAGGTTATAAGTTTAAATGAAATCCCTGTACTCGGTATAGACGAACTAAGAAATGAAATAATAAAGCAATATAAAACTGATAAAAGAGTTGTAGGTTTTTTCGGATGTGCGGAATATTCTAACGTAAGACTTTACACAATTCTTGCGGATGATAACAAATCAGAGCTTTTAATTTCTTCCGTTCGATTTATGGCGGGAGAAAAATCATATCCGTCAATAACAAAGGATATTTCCGCGTTTCAGATGTTTGAGAGAGAATTTTATGAGGAATTTTGTATTGAACCGGTAGGACATCCCTGGTTAAAACCGGTCAGGTACAGCAAAAACAGATTTGATAAAACTCAAAAAATTGAAAATTATCCTTTTTTCAAAATGGATGGAGAAGAAGTCCACGAAGTGGCAGTAGGTCCTATTCATGCCGGAGTAATCGAGCCGGGGCATTTTCGGTTTATGTGCAACGGCGAAAAAGTTTACCACCTGGAAATTCAGCTCGGGTATCAACATAGAGGCACAGAATCTTTATTTGAAAACAATAATAATTTTGCGCCGCACTTAGCTGAATCAATAGCGGGAGATACGGTTATAGGGCATGCCATCACTTATTCAAACGCTGTAGAAGCTTTGTTAAATATTAAAATTTCTGATAAAGCTGAATTGATAAGAGTCCTTGCCCTCGAACTTGAGAGAATCGCCGTACATATTGGAGATTTGGGAGCAATTTCAAATGATATCGCATACTTAATGGGAAGTTCCGTTTTTGGAGCGACAAGAACTCTGGTGATTAATACGCTTCTCTCAATATGCGGAAGTCGTTTTGGCAGAGGATTAATAAGGGTTGGCGGAGTCGCTTTCGATATAGATATTGAATTATCGGAAAAAATTTCAAAAACTCTGGATAAAGTGTTAAAAGATGTTGATAAAATGACAGAGACAATGTTTTCTTCGGCGAGTGTGCTGTCAAGACTTGAAAAAACAGGAACTTTAAGCAATGAAAAGGCTAAAATGCTAGGATTGGTAGGAATAGCAGCAAAAGCATCAGGTTTATCACTAGATATAAGAGCAGACCATTCGTGGGGGTGGTATAAAAAGGTCTCTTTAGACAAAGAAATCCTTGAAAGCGGAGATGTTTTTGCCAGAACCCATATCAGGTATATAGAAATAAAACAGTCAATGAACATAATAAAAGAGTTATTAAGGCAACTTCAGGAGCATAAAGAAGATATGTTGCTTGTAAAAAGCGAACATCAACTTTCCTGCAACAGTATGCTCGTTTCGATGATTGAAGGCTGGCGAGGTGAAATAGTCCATGTTGCTTTGACAAACAACGAAAACAAAATTTTCAGGTATAAAATAAAAGACCCGTCTTTTAACAACTGGTACGGACTCGCGCTTGCGGTTAGAAACAATGGAATTTCGGATTTTCCCCTCTGTAATAAAAGCTTTAACCTTTCATATTGCGGAAATGATTTGTAAATTTTCCCTGTCATTGCGAAGGGTACCCGCTTTTTTGATTAATTATCAAAAAAGAAGGGGGGAAGGCAAAGCCGTCGACGTGGCAATCTAAAACAATTACAATGAAAAAGGATAAAAACTATGTTTGACACATTAAAATCAAGAATATATCAAGGAGATCAGGCAATACCTGATATTAAAAAAGCCGTAATAGAAGAAAAATTCAGGGGCTTGCCATTAATTAACAAGCAAAATAGTTCTGATTATTCTAAATGCATCTCTATATGCCCCACAAATGCCATAAGTCAAGATCTTTCCATTGATATGGGAAAATGTATATTCTGCGGAGATTGCGAAAGAGAATGCCCTGATAATGCGATAAATTTCACTAATTTTCACAAAATTTCTTCAACATCACGGGAAAACTTAATTATAGACTCAAATACAACTCAAGAATCTTTTGAAAGTATTGCGGTTAAATCAACAAAAGAAATTATAAAGCTTTTTGGCAAATCATTAAAATTAAGGCAGGTTTCAGCAGGCGGATGCAACGGCTGCGAAATGGAATTGAATGCCTGTTCTAACGTAAACTTTGATATGGGAAGATTTGGGATTGATATTGCAGCTTCCCCAAGACACGCAGACGGATTAATTATAACGGGACCGATTACGGAAAATATGGCAAAAGCTCTTGAGGACGCATACTTAAGCGTTCCTGATCCCAAAATTATAATACTTGCGGGAACTTGCGCTATCAGCGGAGGAGTTTTCCAAAATTCGGATGCCCTTAAAAGAGATTTTTTGGAAAAATATAAAGTCGATCTTTATATTCCGGGATGTCCGGTTCATCCTTTAACAGTTATTAATGGTATTTTGGATTTTTTAAAGTAAAGTTAAAATTAGCAAAATAACAGAAGAGAAAAAGTAAGAAAATATGATAAATCCTGATAAAGCAAAAGAAATAATCCTAAATAGCAAGGTTTCATTAGAACATGAAACCATAAATGTTATAAATTCCCTTGGAAGAGTCATAAGTTCGGATATTTATAGCAGTATAGATTTCCCTGCGTTTGATAAATCATCTATGGATGGGTATGCATATAATTCATCAGGTGATTTAAGTTCTTTTAGAGTTGTTGAAACAATTCCGGCAGGGTATGTGCCTCAAAAAACCTTAAATACCGGCGAATGCTCAAAAATAATGACGGGCGCAATGATTCCTGATGGCGCAGATAAAGTAGTTCGCGTTGAATTTACAGAAGAAAAAGACGGCTTGGTTCATATTACACAGGAAGAACAAAGCAATAATATTTATTATAAAGGACAAGACCTAAAAAAGAGGGATAAAATATTTAATTCAGGAACTTTAATACGCATTCAGGAAATTGCAGCCCTTTCCTCTATTGGTTTAAAAGAGATTTCTGTGTACAAACAACCGCTCATAGGTCTAATTCTTACAGGCTCGGAAATCGTTAATGCAGGTGAAGAGCTTGAATCAGGCAAAATATATAACAGTAACGGACCTCAATTGTACAACCAGATTACCTCTATACCTGCAAAATGCAATTATTACGGGATTATAAACGATGACGAAAATGCAATTCGGGAATGTATAGAAAAAGCTTTTTCTGAATGCAATCTGGTAATAATTTCCGGCGGAGTTTCTATGGGAGATTATGATTACGTCCCCAAAATCCTTAAAAATATTTCGGCTGACTTGAAATTTGAAAAAGTAGCCGTTAAACCGGGAAAACCTTTAGTGTTTGGAGAAAAAAACGGTGTCTTTGTTTTTGGTTTGCCGGGAAATCCTGTATCAACTTTTGTTTCCTTTGAAGTGTTTGTAAAACCGCTTATTTATAAAATGATGGGTTATAATTTTATTCCGCATCTTTGCAAAGGCGAATTAATTGCTACAATAAAAAGAAAAGACGTTGAAAGATTTGAATATATTCCGATATATTTTGACGGTAAATATATTCACCCTGTGGAATATCACGGCTCAGCTCATATCAATGCTTTATGCAAAGCAAATGCTTTTATAACATTAAATAAAGGAGTATTTGAGCTAAACAAAGGTACGATTACAGATGTTAGACAGCTTTAACAGAGAAATTAATTATCTAAGGGTTTCTGTAACTGACAGATGTAATTTGCGCTGCATATATTGTATGCCGGAAGAAGGTATACAGCTGATGAATC
>Ga0209417_1005044_pt1 | contig 15001 bp, 10 predicted proteins | sample RifGroF2_FD_184002 | JGI IMG/M metagenome (GOLD analysis project Ga0209417, IMG submission 184002) | Groundwater microbial communities from Rifle, Colorado, USA - Groundwater F2 (SPAdes) (version 2) | ecosystem: Environmental > Aquatic > Deep subsurface > Groundwater | place: Rifle, Colorado... | reverse complement strand
ATTCTTTATCGCGGACACGGACCTTCACCAGTTCGTCGGAGGCGCCGATAACCTTATATGGTACGAGCTTTTCTTCGGAGCTTACTTCGTTGTGGCGGCGGCCCATGAAACGCTTGATCGAAAAAACCGTGTTTTCAGGGTTGGTCACCTGCTGGTGCTTTGCGATCTGCCCGACGAGCCTTTCGCCTTTATCTGTGAAACCGACAACCGAGGGCGTGATTCGTGAACCCGAGGAATTTATCAAGACCTTCGGTGCCGAACCTTCCATCACGGCCACTACCGAGTTGGTGGTACCTAAATCTATTCCAATTATCTTTGCCATATCTAACTCCTGTTTTCAAAGCTAGTTAACTATTATATTTTCAGCAAGACTTCTATTATGCAAAGCCCGTGCCAAAGGGGCTATACTCCCTAACTATAGTAAAAACAGGGGTTTGTACAAATCCGCCCGCAGACATTATGCCAAATTGGCAGAGGGAATTAAAAAAGGATACTAAAAAAATTAATTTTCCTAGCAATTTAATATGAATTGCTTGTTGACTTTCACCGTAGTAAGAGTAAACTGATCTTATACTAGTAAATCACTAGAGTATATAACGGTGAAAGGGTAAAAATGAACCTAATAAGACAAGAAACTGATTACGCGTTGCGGCTGATGGGTGAACTGGGGGGCGCAGCGGGAGAAAGTATATCAGCAAAACTGGCGGCTGCCAAAGCCGAGGTTCCTTATGAATTCGCGTGCAAAATACTCCAGAAATTGCATGAAGGTGGGCTTGTGGCAAGCGTAATGGGCCCCAGAGGCGGTTTTAAGCTGGCACGGGCCGCAAGTGAGATCACACTGTTGGATGTGGTGTCGGCGGTGCAGGGGCCTATGATTGTGAATAATTGTGTAGGTACCCAGGCCTGTTGCGGCAGAGAAGATATTTGTCCGATTTCGATAAAAATGTCAGAGCTGCAGGCGCATGTGGATCAATTTTTCAACGGAATAACGTTAGAAGATGTTTTAAATGGAAAAGCAAAAGAGGTGAGCGATGCAAAGTGAAGCTAAGGTGCAAAATCTCAAAGAAATGGTTGCGTACGCGGACCAATCTGTAGTGAGCAGGACAATAATAGATAAGCCAGTTGCGACTGTCACACTGTTCGCGTTCGACAAGGGGCAGAAATTGAGCGAGCACCAGGCGCCCTATGATGCGCTTGTGGAGGTGCTTGATGGATTTGGAGAAGTGGTGATCGCTGGCGAGGCGCACAGGATTGGAGCTGGTGAGATGGTGATAATGCCGGCGAATGTGCCGCACGCGGTTAACGCGGTTGAAAAATTTAAAATGCAGCTTGTAATGATCAGGCAGAAATAATCAACAAAAGTTTTTTACTACAGCGAAAGGAAAAAGAATGGGAATGTTTTGTTATCAATGTGAACAGACAGCAGGCGGGACTGGTTGTACCAAGGTCGGCGTGTGCGGCAAGAACGAGGATATCCAGAGTTTGCAGGATACGCTGATGTTCGCACTCAAGGGAATAGGCGCATACGCGTACCACGCAAGAGAGCTTGGCGCCAGGGATGAACAGGTTGACGCGTTCATGCACGAGGCTATGTTCTCGACACTGACGAACGTGGATTTCGATCTCAACAGGTACATCGGGCTGTGCCTCAAGGCAGGCGAGATGAACCTGCGTACGATGGAGATGCTCAATAACGCGCATGTGGCAAGGTTCGGTGCGCCGACTCCGGCTGATGTTACCGTTGGCACAAAAGCAGGCCCTGGCATCGTAGTAACTGGGCATGACCTGCTTGATCTGCTGGAACTTTTAAAACAGACCGAAGGTAAGGGGATAAATGTTTACACGCACGGCGAGATGCTGCCGGCGCATGGCTACCCGGAATTGCGCAAGTACAAACACCTCGTGGGCAATTACGGCACAGCTTGGCAGAACCAGAAAAAAGAGTTCGAGGAATTTGGCGGGGCAATACTGGTCACCACAAACTGTGTGATGATACCAAAAGATTCGTACAAGCACCGGATGTTCACATGCGGGATCGCGGGGGTTGAAGGCGTAACGCATTTGAAGAACAGAGACTTCGCCGAGGTAATAAAGAAAGCATTGGAATGCGGGCCGCTGAAAGAAAATATAACTGCCAAGACATCGACGGGCTTCCATTATTCCGCGGTGCTTGGAATGGCTGATAAGGTAATTGCAGCTGTTAAGGCAGGCAAAATAAAAAGATTCGTATTCATCGGCGGCTGCGACGGTGCAAAGCCGGGCAGAAATTATTACACCGAGTTGGCTGAGAAAATGCCCAAGGATGTTGTGATACTGACCGCGGCATGCGGCAAATACAGGTTCAATTACCAGGACTTCGGCACGATAGACGGCATACCGCGTCTACTCGACGTGGGCCAGTGCAACGACTGCTACGGCGCGATACAGATCGCGATCGCTCTTGCGGGCGCATTCAACTGCGGTGTAAACGATCTGCCGCTTTCGCTTGTGGTGTCATGGTACGAGCAGAAGGCCGTTGCGATACTGCTTACACTGCTGCACCTTGGCATAAAAGGCATAAGGCTTGGACCCACACTGCCGGCGTTTTTAAGCCCGAACGTAACAAAGGTGCTTGTTGACGCATACGACATCAAGCCGATATCAACAGTAGAGGCTGATATCGCGGCAATAATGCAAGGTAAATAAATATCAGGAAGTCCTCGTGTCGGGGCTTATCTTCGGATGGGCCCCGATGCGAGGCGCAGGGGATATATATGGCTACACGAAACATAGTTAAGATCGACGAAGAAAAATGCAACGGCTGCGGAGATTGCGTGACGGCTTGCGCCGAAGGCGCTATCGCGATAATCGACGGCAAGGCAAAGCTCGTGAGCGAAACATACTGCGATGGGCTGGGGGCGTGTTTGGGACACTGTCCAATGGACGCGATACATATTGAGCAGCGGGAATCAGCCGAGTTTAACGAGGATGCCGTAAAGAAGCATCTGGCCCAATCGACTGCTCCGGCAGCGAGGCGCTTTGCGGGCGGGCAAGGCGGCGGGTGTCCTTCGATGGTCGCGCACACGTTTGAGCAAAAGCCCCAATGCGCATGCGATTGCAGCGGTTCAGAATCCGCGCCGGCTAAATCAACACTTGGCAACTGGCCTGTGCAGATAAAACTCGTTTCGCCAAACGCGCCATTCCTGAAAAACGCGGATGTGCTCCTTGCGGGCGACTGCGTACCTTTTGCGATGCCGGATTTTCACAGCAAGGTGCTCGCGGGCAAGGCGCTGCTTGTAGGCTGTCCAAAGCTCGATGATGGGCAGTTTTACGTCGATAAGCTGGCGGAGATATTTAAGAACAACGTAATAAAATCCTTAACCGTGATACACATGGAAGTGCCCTGCTGCTTCGGCCTGAGACGAATTGCCGAAATGGCGATGGAGCGGGCGGGCAAGGAGATAAGTATAATCGATGTCACGGTGAGTTTGGAAGGTAAGCAAATGTAAAAACTAATACAAAGTCTTATGACGTCCGAGATTGGCGCCTTGCTTTAAGAGTTCATCCTGAACGTCTTCAAAATTGACATGCCTGGGGGCAAGTTTTGTCTGGGCGGCAATCGCGGCGCAGGTTCCGGCTGCCTGACCGGTGGCCATCGCGGTTGGCATGCACCTGAATGAAGAATGTGCTTGGTGTGTACCAGAAATGCAGCGACCGGCAACGAGCAGGCTTTCTATCTTCTGCGGGATAAGACAGCGGAGCGGAATATCATAAGACTCACCGGGCGGGAGATTTTTTAAAATCGTTCCCTTTCCTGCTGGATTATGAATATCAATCGGATATGCGCAGCGAGCAATCACGTCTTCAAATTTCCGCGCTTCCAGAACATCGTGCGTTGTAAGTTTATATAAACCCATGATGCGACGCGTCTCGCGCACGCCGACTGTTGTGCCGCTCTGGAGAATATAACTTTTTTCAAAGCCGGGAACGTAGCGCTTTAGAAACGTGGCGATCTGTCTCATCTGGTGACGGCCGACGATCTCGGCTTTGGTAAGATCCCACACATCAGTTCCGAGCACTTCAATTACGCGGGTGGAGTTAACGGCGATTTCCTTTTTGCGGGGTGTGCCGAAGAAAAGAATATTTTCGCGTCCCAGGTCGAGTTCGCCTGCCTGGTGCGCTTTTTTAACGAGGTCCCACAAACCGTGAACGCCGGACCACTGGGTCGGGTGTGCAAGCGCATATGTTGCGATGGCGATATCGCCGCCCATGCGGAACATTAGAGACATCGGCTGTACTTTGCCGTCCTCTATGCGACCAACTTCGAAAGGCGCTCCTGCGCGGGCGGCGATATCGCCATCACCAGTACAATCAATTACAATTTTAGCATTCACAACGATCGGTCCGGATTTTGTTTCAAATACCACGCCTTTGATACTGCCATCGCAGAGAACATCCGAAGCAAAAGCATGGAATAAGAGAGAGATGTTGTGTTCTTCGAGCATATCAAGGGCAACGATCTTGAATATCTCTGGATCGAATGTCGTAACATAACCCGTGTCAAAGCATGGTTCTACCGCTCCGCCGCGGGCGACGAGACGCAAAACAAATTCCTGGGCAATACCGGCCACAACGGGATCACCCTGGCCGTGGTCTGTGGGGAACAAAGTTGCCGCGCCGGGTTTTTCAGAGACGGGTATCTGGGTGAAATAGGACATCCACGGGATCACAAGCGCAGCTGTCGCGTTTCCGCCGACAAAACCATACTGTTCGGCAAGTACAACTTTTGCGCCGCACATCGAGGCAGCTATCGCGGCTCCCAGACCGGCGGGCCCTGCCCCGACAACAAGCACATCCGTATCAGCAGCGACAATAGCCTTTCTGGATGGAATAGTAACCGTATTATTATGTTGCGGCCTGGGCAAGGCAGGCATTTCATTTCCCCCTGGGCACAATACTTTTTCTTCTAAAACCGGACATGATGAATTCTACGACCAGTTCATTGGTCTGTGCTGCGCGTTTTTGAAGTCCTGGCAAAAGGCGAACTATATTTGCACGTACACGTTGTTGTTTATCCCAGGAAGTATCAATATAAGCGATAAGCCTGCCCGCATTGACGAGGTGAAGAGGCGGAGTATCCATTTTCAGGTCTTCAAGAAAACCGCCCACCTTCGACGCATAAGGCAGCGCGACAAAAGGAACATGCTGCAGGGCGGCAAAGATTAGAAAATGGAGTCGCATACCGACCGCAAAAGAAAAATTCTCCATAAGGCTCAGTATCTGGCCTGATGAATATTCAGATCTGAGTACAGCCGCATGCTGTGGCCGGAGCATTTGCGAAATAACCGCATGGGCATGCTGAAGATCGCGCATGTTCCTTTCCATCGGTATAAAAACGACTTCCGCGTTGAAACGATCGACCATGTAATCCGCCGCGTTTGCAAGCAGAGCGTGGTAATGCTCCGTCGATATATCCGGCGAGGCTGGGCCAGGCTCTCGAACCGACATACCCACAAGCGTCTTTGTTCCGTCGATATGTTCACGTCTGAGCGCTTCTTCCGGCAACGGCTCTGGTTTGAGCAGCAGCGCCGGATCTGCTGTTACGATGATCTCCTGAATTACGCCGAGTTCTTCAAGCAGCGCCTTGGCATTGCGGTCACGCACCGTGATTAATGATGCCTGGTTCAGCAGGTCACGCACAAGAGCCTGGTTTGTCGGGTCGTGAAGAGGACCCGCTGAAATCGCATACACGATAACCGGAATATGTTTCTCTAGCGCAAGGGCAACTTCACGCAGAAAGGACTTAGTTTCTGAATCGAAAAGTATACCCCCGCCGCCCAATATTAATAGATCAAGTTGGCCCACGACCTGGGCAGATTCCGCTCGCGTCATTTTGCGAACAGGAACTGCTTTTTCCACTTTATGCCGCGCCAGCGTGTCTTTGGGATCCCGTGAAAAAACGGTTATCTCAAGGTCAAGAGCTTTTCTAAGCTGGGCTATCATCGATTCAAGAATCGCCTCGTCACCAAGATTATATCCTCCATAAGAGCCGCTGATCCCAATTTTGATAATAGGATTACGTTTGGCCATAAATCCCCCTTGAATGAAAAGTGCACAAGATCAGCATAGCAAATACTCCAAAAGCGGGCAAATAAATAGCGGTCGAGTAAACAATTGTGTTTATCGGACCAAAGTTTAAATAAAATCTTGTTTTGGATTAAGGCCGACCGCCCTGTTGTCGATAGAAAAGTGTCGGATAGGCGCGCAGTGACGCGTGAAAATTTTTAGTAACAAGCAAAAGACAGGGAAGATTTATGCAAAAGGTACGCAGCTTTACGGTGTTGCCGTCTTTGCCCGAGCCGTTGAAAGAACTTAAGACGATAGCCATGAACATGTACTGGTCATGGAATTCGGAATTTATTGAATTGTTCAGACGCATAGACACCAATTTGTGGGAAACGTGTGCGCACAACCCGATGAAACTCCTCGGCACTGTTTCGCAGGCCAGGCTTGACGACCTTGCGGATAACGAAGGGTTCATCTGTCAACTCCAAAGGTGCTCACAAAAATTAAGCGAACACCTGGCCGCGCCGAACTGGTTTGAAAAAGTCTATTCGAAAAACTCAAAGCCGGTGATAGCCTATTTCAGCGCGGAGTTCGGCATACATGAGGCGCTGCCTATATATTCCGGCGGCCTTGGCATATTGGCTGGCGACCATTTGAAGAGCGCTTCCGATCTTGGCGTACCCCTGGTTGGCATAGGACTGCTTTACCAGAAGGGATACTTCAGACAGTACCTTAACACTGACGGCTGGCAGCAGGAATCATATACCGAAAACGATTTTTACAACATGCCCATAGAACTTATTCGCAAGAAAAATTCCAGCAGGGCGCTTACGATATCCGTACAGTTCCCCAACAGATGCGTAACGGCCCAGATATGGGCGGCGACTGTCGGCAGAGTCAAGCTCTACCTGATCGACACTAATGTCACTTGCAACAGCGCATCGGACAGGATGATAACATCGACGCTTTATGGCGGCGATTCGGAAATGAGAATACAACAGGAAATCATGCTGGGCATCGGCGGCCTCAAAGCGCTGATGGCGATGGAGCTTGAGCCGACAGTGTGTCACATGAACGAAGGACATGCAGCGTTCATGGCGCTTGAGCGCATACGCCAGCTCAGGTCTTCAAAGAACATGACATTCGAGGAGGCGGTCGAGGCGACAAAGGCCGGCAACGTCTTTACGATTCACACACCCGTCAAGGCTGGCAACGATGAATTCACGGTCGAAGTAATGGATCGTTATTTCGGCCATTATTTCGCAAACCTTGGAATCAACCGCAAGCAGTTCCTGGCCCTGGGTCGATTCAATCCGGAAGATGAACTTGAAACATTCAAGATGCCGGTATTGGCACTCAAACTCGCAGCCTATCGCAACGGCGTAAGCGAACTCCACGGTGAAGTTTCGCGAAGCATGTGGTCGCAGCTCTGGCCCGATGTACCCAATAACGAAGTGCCGATTAAGTCCGTGACCAACGGCATTCATGCAAAGACATGGCTAAGCGGTGAGCTTGATTCGCTATATGAAAGATATCTCGGCTCGAACTATGCAGACGAGATCGTGGATAAATCAATCTGGAAGCATACCGACCAGATACCGGACGAGGAACTTTGGCGCACGCATCAGCGCGGCAAGGAAAAACTTGTTGCGTTCGCAAGAAAGCGTCTCAAGGCGCAGATGATGCGCAGAGGCTCATTCCACACTGAACTGGGCTGGGCCGAAGAAGTGCTCGATCCGGAGGCATTGACGATAGGTTTCGCGCGACGCTTCGCAACGTATAAACGCGGCAACCTGTTGCTCAAAGATACTAAGCGGCTCATCAAGATGCTAACTGATACCAATAGACCCGTACAGTTCATCTTCGCGGGCAAGGCGCATCCTCGCGATGCCGAAGGCAAGGAGATTATCCGCCAGATAATTCATTTCGCCGCGCAGAATAATATACGCCGCAAGCTGGTGTTCCTTGAGGATTACGATATCGATATCGCTCGCCACATGGTACAGGGCGTGGATATCTGGCTCAACAATCCCCGAAGACCGATGGAGGCAAGCGGTACCAGCGGCATGAAGGCTGCTCTTAACGGCGTGCTCAACATTTCGACGCTGGACGGATGGTGGTGCGAAGGATATGCTCCGGACGGCGGCTGGGTGATCGGCGCCGGTGAATCCTATAACGATACGGAATACGGCGACTCGGTGGAATCGCAGGCGCTTTATAACCTGCTGGAAAACGAGGTGATACCTCTGTTCTTCACGAGGTCCGCTGATAACCTGCCAAGGGCCTGGATACATCGCGTCAAGACTTCGATCAAGTGGATCGCTCCGCAGTTCAACACGCACCGCATGGTGGCGGAATACACACGCAAGTTTTATAATTCGGCTGCATCGAGATGGCGTTACCTTACCGCCTCAGCAATGGCGCGGGCACGGGCGCTTTCGATGTGGAAGTCCAATATCAAGAACGCATGGCATGAGCTGGCGATCAAAGATGTAAACGTGCAGGCTGATGAAGCTGTAACGGAAGGCGGCGAGACTGTGGTAAAGCAGCCGCAGGTCGAAGTAGGCACGGAGCTGAAGATATCCGCACTGGTTCGGCTCGGCAAACTGCGGCCAGAGGACGTCTCGGTTGAAATATACTATGGCACCGTAGATTCGTGGGGTAATATTAAGGACGGCTCGCCTTCACGTATGAACTACGACAAGGTTGGCTCCAATGACGGAGAGCATTTCTTCGTCGGCTCGATACCCTGCAAGATCAGCGGACAGCATGGCTTTGCTATAAGAGTGCTGCCAAGGAACGAAGACCTCGTCGATCCTTACGAGCCAGGCCTGATACTCTGGGAAAACGCGTGCAGCTAACGTGACGCATATGTAGAAAAGCCCGGCCTAAAACCGGGCTTTTTTATTTATCTTTTTCATTGCGGCGCGGTATAAAACCAGCATGGAATACGCGATTATCATTGCTGTCTCATTCTGTGTTTCGCTGCTTACGCTTTTCAGCGGCTTTGGACTTGGCACACTTTTAATGCCCGCGTTTGCGATCTTTTTTACCGTACCTGCTGCGATCGCGGCGACCGCCGTGGTTCACTTGGCTAATAACATTTTCAAAGCCATTCTGCTGGGAAAAAAAGCTGATCTGCGAGTTACACTGCTCTTTGCCCTGCCTGCCGCCGCCGCTGCCATACTTGGGGCACTTCTGCTGAATTTATTCGCCGCAGCACAACCGCTTTACCAGTATGCATTTTTCGGCCCGCGACAGATCACCGCTTTGAAACTGGTTATCTCGGCGCTTATACTTATCTTTGCCATTCTGGAAATTATCCCGCGGCTCGCAAAAATCGGTTTTGGCCGCAAATGGATCCCGCTTGGGGGATTACTGAGCGGATTTTTCGGCGGCCTCTCCGGCCACCAGGGTGCGCTTAGAAGTGCTTTTCTGATAAAGGCTGGGCTGGACAAAGAAGAATTTATCGCAACCGCGGCACTATCGGCGATAGTAGTCGATGTTGTAAGAATAATTGTTTACGGATTTACATTTCTGGCCGGCTCGTTCAACGACGCGGGCGCCGTCCCGCGCAATCTTATCCTGACCGCAATAGCCGCCGCTTTTGCTGGTGCATACCTGGCAAAGCACATGATGAAGAAAGTAACCTTCCGTTCTGTGCAGATGATCATCGCAATACTGCTCGCATTTACCGCTTTGGGCCTTGGCTCAGGCCTGCTCTAGAATCTCAGCATCTCCAACGGCAGAAAATCTATATTCGTAAGCCTGGCCTTTTTCATGCGGCTCATCAGGGACGCTGTGGCGATGTAGTAACGCGGAAAGTCCGGCAGGATGAACAGTTCCGAGCCATCCCATGTTGAGTGGTCAAAATAAAACCCTTCCATACCCATCAGTGAAGGCGGCCCTTTTTTATCAAGCTGTAAGTACCTTGCTTTTGATCTTACCGGATCAAAACCACCCGCACGGCCCATGCAGATAACCCCTTTATATCGATAATCTGTTTTTATTCCGGAGACTGTGACATCATAAGTTTCAATTCGCACACTGCCCTCCCAAACATCAAGGACACGTTGCGAAACGATAAGCAGGCTGTGGCTGTTCCAGATAAAATCCCCTGCGGCCTTTCCCGTGTCGATCTCAACATTCACCGCGTTTTTAAAACCAGGCCCAGCGTCCCAAAGGTGAGCATAATCCTCCTCTTCAAGGTGCACCTGACCATAGTAATACTTATGTCGGCTGTATGTTTTGAGAAGGTCGTCAGTCGTAAGGTAATAAAATTTTTGAGCATCTGTTTTCATTCTAAAATCCTGCCATATCGATTGCGTTTGAGATTATTTCCAGTGCGTTTGGTGAATTCGCGAAAAATCCCCGCCAGGCCACGTTATAACCGGCGCGATGAATCGCAATATGTGAACCTTCATCCATGAGCCTGGTGAACCATGGATGATCTATCGAAAGACCGTATTCTTTGAGAGCTTTATTGGCAACCGCTCGGAATTCCTGCGGAATAACATGATGAACCTCGCCCTTTGCTTTTGTGCCTATCTTGGCCAGAAGCTTGCTGCGGTAATTTGATCTTGTGTAGCTGCCCACGTTTTCTCGCATAACTTTTAGCGTGTTTGCGAAGTGCCGCTTATTGATCTCGGTGATATATCGCCTTGCCCAGTTGAGCGCACCGACGCTGCGCTTTGCCTCTCGCGCGCGAATGTCGGCGGAACTTATTATCCCGCCATAAAGACCCAGCGGGTCTGTGCGATTCAGCGGATCATCAAGGCAGTATAGCAGCGGATGAAAGCTGGCTGGCTCTAGAAAATCCGGCTTGATTGGATCAGCAGTTGTGAAACCAAACGTCTGCGGGTCGTAATAGCGCGATTGACAATAATATTTGTCGATTTCTGAATCATAAAAATATCCCGCAAAACGAATATCGCAATTAATTTGCCCAGTCGCGCCGAGCACATTGCCCCATGAATCATAATTGAACGCAGATACGATCTCGGCATCCGAATTTACCAATGCACGCACGCTGCAAAGACGATCTGTCAAAACAAAAAGCGGGGCCGATGATGTTGATCCATTATACTGAACAATGAGCCTGTCGTTTGCCCAGATGTACGACTTAAGAATCGTTTGCGGCTCGCCAAAGACCATGAGCACCCTGGCGGGAGATGAATAGGTGTCATAAATGTAATAATTATTCCCCCTGCTCACGCGTGGGCCGTCAGGGCTGTAACGTGATATCTCACTAGTGCCATTATGCCAGCAATTTTTTATGAAGCCATCCCAGGTGTAATCTATCGCGAACTGATCGACCTGCGATGCACTCACAAAGGATGACCGGGCGCGAAGATTCTGATCCCATTCAACTGCCCTGCCGTTTGAATCCGCCACGATCTGATCGCCGTTATAAGAATACGTTCCAGGCTCTAAACGAGATTTTGCCAGCAGGTTGCCTGCGTCGTCCCAAGTGTATGAGATATCTTCATCGCCTGTTTCATTCGTGAGCCGCGAAAGCATATCATAGCCGTACGATAAATTCATAGCCCCGCCCGCACAGGTTTGGTTTGAGCCGCGCAGGCGATTCAAGCCGTCATAAGAATACGCAACGGCAAAATTGACGCTCGAAGGTGATACACTCACAAAAGTAATATTATCATCACGATCATAGCTGTAATTAACATCCATCACCTCGCCGCCGAACAGCGAACTGGACAAATTAAAGCGGGTCTGCTTGACGCGCGAGTTCCTATCATTTGTAAAACTCGCCGGCATCGAAAAAGTATTTGGCATAAATATATTGGCAAGCCTGCAAGCCCCATCATATTCATACATGATTTCATATATTGGCTCGCTGCCCCCGGGAGCAAGGACACAGATACTTCCAAGCTTATCGTTTGCGGCATAGGAGTATGATGTTACAAAACCGCGGTGATCTTTGGCTTCGATGAGCCTGTCAAGCGGGTCGTACGAATATTCAATGCAGGATGAACCACCGATATTTTCTGATCCGGTTCTGAAATCTCTCGTGCAGATCTTTCTTGCGAAACTGTCGTATTCGTGCAGAACGTATCCGCCATCAGGATAGTCTGTGCGCATGCGATTTCCATAACCATCATATTGGTAGGATATCCACCGCAAATTCCCTTCATCATCGAACAAAGCCCGCGAACCAATCGTTCCATCCACGTTGTAATTGGCAAGTTTTACCGCGCCGGATGGATAGAGCATCTTGATCCAGTTTCCCATCGCGTCTGTACGGATAAAAGTATCTTTGCCCGCCGCATCAGTTATACGGATATTATAAATTTCACCGTCATGATCAAAACCTGTATCGAAGTATTGATAAGAAGTCACCGCGTTTCGCATCGATCTGCTGTGTGATCCTTATAACCCGCCGTCTGGCATCATATTCTAATTGTTTCTTCGCAAGCACCGAGCCATCATGATCATAAGACGTAACACTCTTTTCAAGTCCATTGGCATAATACTCGTATCTGGTTTTGACCTGTCCCGCCAAATTCGGATCAACCTGCGAAAAATATTCCGCTGTTTTGTGCCCCGTAAGATCATACTCATAGTGGGTTTTGGTACCATTGGGATCAATTTCATGAACGCAGTTTCCGCTCGCGTCATAGCCATATAACGTAGCAAGCGCAACCGAACCCGGCGCGACAACACTTTGTATCCTCCGGCCAAGAATGTCATACTCATCAAGCGATTCGTAATCCTGCATCATGTCCCCGCTCACCCGCTTTAACGTGGCGGATCCTGATGCAGTGTAACCCTGCCGCACTGATTTCAGCAGCGTCATATCATCATAATCGTAATGATCTGTTTGGATTAAGCGCGACATGCTGTCATATGCATGTTTAATTACGAAGTCGTTCACATCACGGTTTATGCGCCGCTCCTGAATTTTCAGACCGCGCTGATCATAGCTGTATTCTATCCCCCCGCCGTCGTCGTAGAGCTTGAGTTTCGGCGCATTATTGCGTGTGTAGTTGGTTCTTACCGTACCGGATGAAAGCAGCCGTTCAAATGTCTTATTCGACCGATTGTCAAATCCAGCCTGCGTAAAGCCAAGCTGTACCACACCGTCATAAGATGATGGCACAAATTCACCGCTGCTTTTGCTCATACACTGTGGATCATCATACAAATCGGTTTTATAACAGTTACCGAAATCGTCAAGCCAGTATCTTGTAACCAGCCCGCCCGCCGAAGCCTCAAGACACAACCTGCCCAGGCCGTCATGATAGTATCGCTTGACCGGCTGCAATTCGCCGCCCTGCAAAACTTTTTCAAACGTCTTATTACAAAAAGAATCATATTCGTAAATCGTAACAAAATTATTCGGATCGATCTTCTTGCTAACAAGCCCGTTTGGTAAATATTTAAATTTCGTAGAAGCCCAGACCGCGTTCGGCTCGCCGGCCGCCCCCGATATGAGAACCTTTTGCTCAACCATGTACTTGCCATACTCATCCGCCTGGCCAGAGGCATCTCCGTAAACATATCGCGTCTGTACCCGCTCGCCCCTGCCGCTAAGTTCCGTAAAACCGGTTTTACAAATTTGTTCGCTGTAATCTGGATGATACGCGAACAGTTCACAAATATACTCTGTCGCGTCAACATAAACGCGTTTTTCAACAGCATCACCGAACGCATTATAAACGATCTTCGTCTTGCGTTTAAAACCATCGAACGATTCCGTTATTTCCGTGGGCTTGAGCGGATGCCTCACATCAGCGAATGTGCAGTTAGAATCGATTGCCGAACAGCCATCTGCTGTTATTATCTTCGACTCCACCGCCGCACCGTTCGCATTCTGTATCGTGATCTCATCCTTGTAAGGCGTCGATTCGATTGTTTTGAGCCACCATGCCTCGCCCGCACCTTCAGGCCGAAAAAATTCATAACTGTATTTCGTTTCCAGCCAAACCCCCGCCTCTACAAAATCCCTCCTCGCCTTCACCCTCGAAAATTCGTCATAATCTATCTCGATCGAGGCCTTTGAAATATCATCGTACGAAATTCGCCTTACCAGCGCATTGGCATCATACTGATACCCAACAACCTGTTCCATGAGCCTAGTCGTATCATACACGCCGTTTGCATCGACTCCGCTGCCCCGCTTTATTACTTTATAGATCGAAGCCCCATCATCCCACACATAATCCACCCGCAGGCATATCTGCCCTTCGCTTACAAGCCTGGCCTCCGTATAAAAACCATTGCCATCAAGATCAAGCTCTATCGTCGCGCTGGGGCACGTCATCCTGGTGATAGCTTTTTGCTCGCTGTCCCATGTAAAATTGATCTCATTGCCGAATCGATCCCTCACCGCTGCCAGATTCGCGTTTACACAGAACCCGATTTCACCAAATGGCCCAGCCGCTTCGATACTCGGATTCTCCACGCAAAAGAACTGCTCCGTCCCGTCACGATCCTTCACCACATATTCTATACGGCTTACCATCCCGCTGCCGTCATCGTAGCTTGTTCGTTCGAGCGTTTGCCCCGTATCATTATCCGGCCAAAGCTTATAGCTTGCTGTCGCCGATGAAGTAAAACCGCCCATGCGCCATCGCCAAAACCCAGCAGCGACCCATCCCAAGATGGCACTTCAAATACCCCACCCGGTTCGATCGCATAATAAAACCTCGCGTCCTCAGTAAGCGTAACATGATACGAGTGCGAAAAACCGTTCGCGAACGGCTTGGGATAAAAACGCCGCGCACTGTTATAAACCCGTGTAAGCTCAAATTCCACACCGCCTGGCCACGCGACCTGGATATCCGGCTTCTCCTGATGCACAAATGAATTCGACTTGAAATCCCCAACCACCGCAAACCGCTTGAACAACTGCTGCCCTTCGTAATCTGCAGTGACTATCTGCACCCCCTCCGGACACGAAAGATGATCGTCGAAAATTGCTATCGCCAAAAAGAAA
>Ga0209417_1005040_pt1 | contig 15004 bp, 11 predicted proteins | sample RifGroF2_FD_184002 | JGI IMG/M metagenome (GOLD analysis project Ga0209417, IMG submission 184002) | Groundwater microbial communities from Rifle, Colorado, USA - Groundwater F2 (SPAdes) (version 2) | ecosystem: Environmental > Aquatic > Deep subsurface > Groundwater | place: Rifle, Colorado... | reverse complement strand
CACAAATTCCACAAGAAAGGAGAGTAGGGTGAAGCTCGCCTCGCCGGCGAAAAAGGCGTTGTTATTTTTTAAAAAAGAGGAACTTTTTACTTTGCTCAAAACCGGAACTTTTCACCTTGCGTTGACAGGAATGTGTTGTTTTTCTTGACTTATTGTCAGTTTTTTGTACATTAGAAAATAAGAGATCGCGATGGGCGTGTCTATCCAGTTTTTAAAAATTTGAAAATCTGGGTGGATTCACTAATGAGGGGTACGGCATTGGTTGGATTTGAAGATCGTCATGAATGCGTCTGGTTGCATAATTCTCGGTTTGCGAAACAGTGCGAATCTGAGGGAGCAATCGACGTGCTTGAAGCTGTGATTGAAGCTGAACTGTTTGCATCGCAATTTGAGTTTTCGGCTGAGCGTGAGAGTGAGCTTGTACAGCTTGAATTTCTTGAGTTTAGAAAATAAAAATTAAGTCTAAATGGGGGTAGGGTGATGTATTTTAGTAATTGGAGGCACTCGCCTCTTGCCCTTTTTTTAACTTTTTTCTTTGTCTTGTGCAGTGCGTCGAGCGTATTTTCTGCGTCTATGGTGCAGGAAGGAGTTGTGAGAAGCAGGGCTTTGTCAGAGTTTGTAGCGCCGAAGAGCGTCGAGTCGCGTTCATTCTTTTCGTTGAATAAAACTTTTGTTAATCCTGTTTTGAGCTGGAGCCGACGGCATCCGCTTGTTCTACTGAGTGCGTGTGGGCTTGGCGTAGGGCTGTGTGCTGCCTATCGCTATGGCTTATTTGGGATGCTTAAAAACTTCTTTTCTTTAGATAAAAAAATCAGTCTTAAAGTTGTCTTGAATCCAACAAAAACAGGTTGTACCATTTCTGTTTCGAGCAAAAATTTCACTCAAGATTTTACGGGGAAAGCGGCGAAGTTTCTAACACTTGTCAGCAAAGATGCGTCTGTGGTACAGTCCGAAAAAGAGAAAGTAAAACTCTTGGAAAGCTGTGGCTACACAAAGGAGAAAGACGCAATGACTATAAAAAACTTACTCTTAATAGCGGGTGTGTTGGGAGCACCACAAGGTTTAACTGCCGATACGTTCCAAGAATTTGCACGTGCATGCGATATAGTTGCAAAGGGCGAACAGCCGGAATTAAAAATTGAAGAAAAGATTGAGAAAAAAGAGCTTTCGGTGATTAAGCATGTAGAGTGCCTTAGGTCACTCTACAAGAACGAAGATCGCTTTGCAGTGCTTGAGAAAAATGGATATTTTTTAAGTGGTGTTTTTGATGGCCATGGTGGTTCACAGATTGCTGAGGCTTTGCGTAAGGAATTTTTAGAGCGCCTTTATGATGCGATTTCAAAATTGCCAGATCTCAACAACGAAAAAACGGTTCAAGAGACGATTGTTCGGGTATTTGAAGAAGAGGACACATATTTCCTGAAAAATGTATCCAAGTACGAAGATACAACAAAATCTGAGGGTGAAGTAGCCGGCTCAACGGCAACGGTTGTTGTTATTCCACCAAAAGGCGAAAAAATATTTGTGGCCTATATTGGTGATTCTCAGGCCATGGTGGGGTATAAGCGTAGAGGCACCTTCACACTTGGCGCGCATAGGCCAGTTAATGAACAAGAACGTATTAAAAAGGCTGCAGACGAGAGTGATGAAAAGATAGAGGATGTGCTCTCGATAAAAGAAGGTCGTGTCAGCGGGCTGGAGGTATCTCGAGCTTTTGGCGATTTTACGTTTAATCTGATGACGAACACATGGAAAAAAGTGACGGGAATTATCGCTACTCCTCGTGTTGAAACTTTTAGTCGGTCTGACGTTGATTCGATTTTAATTGGATCGGACGGATTGTGGGATGGATTACCATTTGAAATTGGGCGAGATACGACTTTTACCCATAGTCAATATTTTAACATATTTGGTGATCTTGCTGAGAATAAAACTACGGTCGAAGCAGTTGCTGAAAATCTTTGCAAAACTGCAGAACAGGGTTGGGAAAAAGCGCAGAAAAGCGTTGTACCTAAAGAGTCTGGTTTTTCAAGCAAAACAAAAGATGATGTGACCGTTGTCTTAGTTAAGCTTCCACAATCAAAGTAAGAACGAGTGGCCATGGGGCTTGCTTGAGCCAATTGTATTACAGATCTAAAAAAAGAGTGTTTTTCTATTGAGAAAAGCACTCTTTTTTTATAGGGTCAGTGATTGAGCATTCGTCCACGGTGTTGTATACTACAAACTATTATAAAAGATTTTATTTGCCAGCATTGCAGAAGAAGGGCCCCTCATGCAAGAACATACAAAGCCGGTTTTAATCGAAGAAGAATTACAGTCTTCATTTCTTGACTATGCGATGTCGGTGGTGGTGAGCCGCGCGATTCCTGATGTACGTGATGGTTTAAAACCTGTGCATAGGCGAGTACTTTATACCATGCATCAGCTTGGTTTTTTTTATAATCGTCCGTACCACAAATCCGTGCGCGTTGTTGGTGAAGTTTTAGGTAAATATCACCCTCATGGAGACCAAGCGGTTTACAATACCATGGTAGGCATGGTACAAGACTTTTCTAAGCGTTATCCCCTTTTGGATGGCCAGGGTAACTGGGGTTCGATCGACGGCGATAATGCTGCGGCGATGCGTTATACTGAAGTCAGAATGCAGAAAATTTCGCAAGAAATTCTTGCTGATCTTGAAAAACGAACCGTTGATTTTGTTTCAAACTTTGATGATTCAACCGTTGAACCAGTTATTTTACCGAGTCGGTTTCCTCAACTGCTTGTTAATGGAACATCTGGTATTGCGGTTGGTATGGCAACATCGATTCCTCCGCACAACTTAAGCGAAGTTATTGACGGCTGTTTAGCGATGCTCGACAACCCACTTATCCCTGAAGAACAGCTTTTTAAATTGATTCCTGCGCCTGATTTTCCTACGGGTGGCGTCATTTGTGGCCGCTCTGGGATTTTGCAAGCATATCGCACTGGTCGTGGTAATGTGATTGTTCGTGGTGTTATTGCGGCTGAAGAAACCAAAAAAGGTGCAGCGCTTGTCATTACCGAATTGCCGTATCAGGTTATTAAAGCAGATCTTATTATTAAGATTGCTGATCTGGTAAAGGACAAAGTGATTGAGGGCATCTCCAATATTCGTGATGAATCAGATAAAAAGGGTATGCGCGTTGTTATTGAATTGCGCCGTGGTGAAATTCCAGACGTTATTATTAATCAACTTTTTAAGCATACGAACTTGCAAACGTCGATCAGTATTTTAATGCTTGCACTTCTTGATAATCGTCCACTGGTCTTTTCGCTTCGCCGTCTGGTGGAAGAGTTTATTGCTCATCGTCAGACAATTGTGTATCGACGCACTGAGTATGATCTTGAGCGTGCGCGGGACCGTGAGCATATTCTCAATGGCTTTGTGATTGTTTTAAACAATATTGATGAAGTTGTACGATTGATTAAAACATCGTCAAATGCAGATGAAGCGTTGGCGCGGCTTGCTCAAGCATTCCAATTTTCTGAAGTGCAGGGCAAAGCAATTCTTGAAATGCGACTTCAGCGGTTAACAGGCCTTGAGCGGGATAAAATTTTTGCAGAAATTGAACGGCTTCGTGAATTGATTACTTTCTTGAAGAGTATTTTGGATGATCCTGAAAAACTTCGTTCAGAAATTCGTAAAGAATTGGTTGAATGCAAAGAGGTTTATGGCGATGCGCGGCGTACTCGTATTGAGGGCGCTGCCGATGAGCTTACTGATGCAGACCTAATTCCTGATGACAGTGTGGTGGTGACATTGACGCGTAAAGGATATATCAAGCGTGTTCAGCTTGAGCTGTATGGCGTTCAGCATCGCGGAGGCAAGGGCAAGCAGGGAATGGCGGCACTCGACGAAGCAGACGATGTTGTTCAAGATATCTTTGCAACACGCAACCATGATGAACTCATGTTCTTTACCAATCTTGGTCGTATCTATACAAAGCGTGTTTTTGAAATTCCTGAAGCATCACGGATTGCAAAAGGGCGTGCGATCGTCAACATTCTGCCGCTTCAGCCTGGTGAGCAGGTGGTCAAGTTACTCTGTGTTCGTGATTTTGCAGAGAAATTTTTAGTTTTAGTTACCAAGCTTGGCGTGATTAAACGCACAGCTGCATCCGAGTTTAGCGCAGTACGGAGCACGGGAATCCGTGCAGTCTCCTTGCGTGACGGGGATGAGCTGGCCTTCTGTAACTTAAGTTCTGGAAAAGATTCGATTGTTCTTGCAACACAAAAAGGGCAAGGAATTAGATTTGATGAAGCTGAAGTTCGGTCTATGGGCAGACAAGCAGCTGGTGTCCGTGGTATTAAGCTCCGTGAAGGTGATATTGTTATTGGGATGGAAGTTGTTTCTGATCAAGGCGACCTCCTTTTTGCAACAGAGCGTGGGTTTGGCAAGCGTGTGGGCATTGCTGATTTTCGCGTTGCGCATCGTGGTGGATTGGGTGTCCGTACGATTCCTGCAAACGCTCGTAATGGAAAAGTTATTGGGCTTGCGATTGTTGATGATACGTCAAGTCTCTTGATGATTGATGCCGCTGGAAAAATTATTCGTCTCATGCCAAAAGAGATCCGTACGATGGGTCGTCAAGCAGCAGGTGTGCGCCTTATTCGCCTTTCGCCTGAGCAAAAATTGATGGGAATTTCTGTGGTTGATGGTGTTGAAGAGAGTGCAAGTGATGAGGTGGTAACACCGGATCGTGAAACCAATGAACCGGTAAAAGGTGCATAAAAACGTATGAACCGGACGCTGTTACATCTTTCTTTGATTTCTGGCATTGGTCCGGCAACGGTTGCGCGGCTTTGCGAAGTGGTGAGTGCAGAAAAACTTGATGATCTCTATCTCTGGTCGGCGAGCGATTTTGTCGCCCGTGCTCACCTTTCGCTTGCAGTGGCAGAGGCTCTGGTTAAAGGTTTGCGTGAGCGAACGCTCTTGGAGCAGGAACTTGAATTCATTACAAAGCATGAAGTTCGGTGTTGTACGCTTGCAGATGAAGCATATCCTGAACTTTTAAAACAGATTCATTATCCGCCCATTGTTCTTTATTGGTGGGGTATCGATCTTTCTCAGTTTTCATCATCGGTTGCTCTTGTCGGCTCTCGCGCTGCGCAGGGGTATGCGCGGCAGGTGATTGATGTATTGGTTCCTGACCTTGTGCAAGCGGGGTGGAGTGTGGTGAGTGGCGGTGCGCTTGGTGCTGACACATTTGCACATACCGCAACGCTTGATGCAGGCGGAAAAACAGCGGCAGTGATTGGATCGGGGCTCTTATACCCGTATCCTGCGTCGAATAAACGACTTTTTATGCGTATGCGAGAAATGGGTGGAGCGGTGATCAGCCCTTTCCCCTTAACGATGCAGGCAATGCCGGGGAATTTTCCGGCGCGTAATCGTATTATTGCAGGGCTTTGTAAAGCGACTGTGGTGGTGCAAGCTGCAGAAAAGAGTGGTGCTTTGATAACCGCACTCTTTGCGCTTGAACAAGGGCGTGAAGTTGGTGCGGTGCCTGGTGCAATTACCGATCCCCTCAGCAGTGGGTGTCACATGCTTTTAAGAGATGGCGCGTTCTTAGTGTCATCAGCACGCGATATTTTACGTGCATGTGGTGAAGGAGAAGAGCTCTCTGCAAAGAGGATAGAAAAAGAAGGCGACGCGCAGGGCGCACTTGTGTTTGGTGATGAGCTTGAGCGCATATGTGCAGATCCGCAGAGCTTTGACGATCTTCTTGAGCAGCTTGGTTGTTCTTTTCAAGAGTTGCAGGAGCGTCTTTTTAATCTTCAGTTGCAAGGACGCTTGACGCAAGATTTTATGGGGCGATGGCAGCGTCGTTAGTTTTTTAAAAAAACGTAGCTGTCTGATCGCGCTGCGTGCTAATATATCGATGTAGAAAAAAACCGCTCGTAAAGACCCTTCGAGACGATCCTGCGGATCCCTCAGGGCGAGCGGAATAGCTATCGAAAGCGTATTATTAGTATGCTGAAATGGATAATTTTCTATAAAATATATGGAAGGCATGCGTGTTAAAACCGCTCGCCCTGAGGAGCGTGATAACGCGTCTCGAAGGGTTTTTACGAGCGTGTTTTGCAAAAAGAGAGGGTTTTTACATGAAGAAAAAACTTTATTTACTTGATACCAACGTTTTAATTCACGATGCGCGTTCATTGTTTGCCTTTAAAGGTGCATGGATAGGCATAGCGATGCCGGTTCTTGAAGAATTGGATCAGTTTAAGACCGAGACATCGGCACGTGGACGGAATGCGCGTGAGGCTATTAGAACGCTTGACAAGCTTCGAGAGCAGGGCTCTTTGGCCGAGGGTGTTGTACTTGAAGATGGTGCAACAATTCAGATTCTTTTGGCGCCAGCAGATATAGCTGAGTTTGGACTCGATCTGAGTGAGAACGACAACAAGATTCTTTCGATCGCTTTGAGCATGCGAAAAAAGCACGATCTTGAGGTTCATTTTATATCAAAAGATCTCAATATGCGGGTCAAGGCTGATGCGCTTGGGCTGCTTGCTGAAGATTATCGTCGTGAGCATATTGCTGAAGATGATTTTTATAAAGGCTGGATTTCAGTTCCCGTGCATGCAGGTGAACTGCAGCATGATCAGCCCTCTATTTTACAAGCTGTTTTGAACGATCAACCACTTTTTTATAATCAATACGTGCAGTTAGTCAGCGAACGCAATCCTGAAAATTATCGTATCTTCCGGTACTGTGGAGAAAAAGTTTTTAAGCCAGTTGTTGCGCCACGCGGGCTCTGGGGGATTGTACCGCGTAATCCGCAACAGTTTATGGCATTTGATCTTCTTTTTAATGACGATATTCAATTGGTAGCGCTTTTTGGTCCAGCTGGAACAGGAAAAACGTTTCTTGTCCTTGTGGCTGCGCTCCATAAACTTCTCGTTGAACATGCGTATAAAAAAATATTAGTTGCCCGTCCTGTTGAGCCATTGGGTCGCGATATTGGGTATTTGCCGGGAGACATGCAAGAAAAACTCTATTCGTGGATGCAGCCGGTGCGCGATAACTGGGAGTTTATTGCAAGCAGAGCGCACTCAAGCTCTGAGCGCGGTACCCATGAAGGAATTTTTGAGGCAAAAGAGGGTGAGCGGAAAGGCCGTGGGCGTGGTAAAGGTAAAGGTGGAAAAGATGGTGCACGTGGGTTCCCTACCATTGAAGAACTGATGCGAGAAGATCGGTTAAGCCTTGAAGCAATTACCTATATGCGTGGTCGTTCTATTCCAAAGCAGTATATTTTGATTGATGAAGTGCAAAATTTAACACCGCATGAAGTTAAAACATTGGTAACGCGCGTTGGCGAAGGCTCAAAAATTGTCTTGGCCGGAGACCCCTATCAGATCGATTCACCGTATCTTGATTTTGCAAGTAATGGCCTTGTTGTGACAAATGAACGATTTAAAGGACAGAGAATTTTTGGTTCTGTGTTCCTCGAAAAAAGTGAACGAAGCGAGCTGAGCGACCTTGCAGCTCAACTACTCTAAGCGGAGGCATTAAGAATCTTTATTGCAGTCAGGATTAAAGGAGCCGATACCGCTTGCCAGAAGTGTCTTAAACAGGATAAACTAAGAATAATATGGCGGTAGATTATCGATTTTTTAAACGTAAGGAGTCAACGATGTCATCTCTTATGATGGTTCTTCTCGGGTTGCTTGGATTTGTGGTGATTGTTGGTATCTGGTTTATGCAAGGGTACAACGGACTTGTGCGTGTAAAAGCGTTGCTTGATGAAGCGTGGAGTGGCATTGATGTGCAGCTTAAACGGCGGTATGACTTGATTCCGAATCTCGTTGCGGTGGTAAAGCAATATAGTATTCATGAAAAAGAAGTGCTCGAAAATATTGCGCGTATGCGTTCGATTTCGATGCAAGCGACTGATGTTGCGCAAAAAGCACAAGCGGAAGGTCAGCTTACTTCAGCGCTTAAAACGCTTTTTGCCGTTGCTGAAAACTATCCGCAACTTAAGGCGAATGAAAACTTTATGTCATTGCAAAAGGACCTTGGGGCTTTAGAGCAAGATTTACAACTTGCACGCCGGTACTACAATGGTGCTGCACGTAACTTTAATGTGTTGGTGAATATGTTCCCATCGCGTATTATTGCGGGTATCACGGGCTTTGTTGCTGCCAAATACTTTGAGCTTGATTCTGCTGAAGAACGGAATGCGCCTCGTATCCAATTTTAATTAAAGCCATTGTTGCGAGGTTCTTTCTATGAACGGTCGTTATTTGGCGTTTTGTTGCGCTTTTGCATCGGCTTTGCTTGGAGCAGGGCCGAGTGAGCATATTGAACTTTTTGATGCGACGATACGTATTCAAAATTCCGGGGAGCTTCTTATTACGGAGCGTCTCCACTATGTTTTTGATGGGTCCATGTTAAAGCATGGGATTGTGCGTGATTTTCCCACTCAATATCAGGGACCGGGTGGTACAAACTATGCCGTCTCGTTTTTGGTAAAATCAGTTGAGCGTGATGGTGAGCAAGAACCCTATAAACTGCTTTCAACGCATGAGGGAAAGCTTCTAAGAATAGGAAGCGAAGATCGCTTTTTGACCCCAGGACTGCATCAATATGTCATTACGTATTCGACAAATCGGCAACTTCTTTTTGACGATTCTCGTTGGGATGAACTTTTTTGGAATGTGACTGGTCTCAAAACAAAATGGCCGATACGCAAAGCACGAGCGACCTTTATTTTGCCCGATGCCCTGACGGCAAAACAGATTTCTCTTTTTGGCTATACGGGATCTTTTGGCGCGCAGGGTAAAGCCTATACGTTTTTTGAGGCTGGTGAAAAAAAGCTGATAGTAGAAACAACAGCGCCACTCGGCCCTTTTGAGGGGCTTTCTGTCTCCCTTACCTGGCAAAAAGGAATCATACAACGGCCATCGCGTTTACAAGAAATGTGGTGGTTTGTTCGTGATAATCCGGGGATTGTGCTCTTTATCCTTGTCTTTTTTGGATTGTTGATTTTTTATAGTGTTGTCTGGTGGCGCGTGCGGGCAACACAGACCATTGGTCCGGTCATTCCTCTTTTTTATCCGCCTGCAACTATTCTGCCTTCTGGTGGGCGCTATCTTCTCAATATGGGGTATGACTCACGTCAACTTGCAGCAGAGCTGGTCTCGCTTGCGGTAAAAGGCTTTATTAAAATTGAGTTTGAGCCTGGTTGGCTGAGCAAGGGCACCTATACGATTGTTCGTGTTGCAGAGGCGGAAGAATCTTCTACGCCGCGTGAGCCAAGCGAAATTATTTATAAAGAAATGTTGGCACGACTTTTTAGTGTGTCAAACACGGTTCAGTTGTCGCAGCAGGGGCGTGGGTATGTGTCAGCCGCTGCAGATAGTTTGCGTTCGTCACTGTGGAAGCAATTTAAGCCCTATTTTAGTTTTCACGTGCGGTATGGTGTTATCGGTGGAGTAGTGAGTGCAGTAACGACGTTATTGGCTCTGTTGCTTGATGGATGGCTTAATCCATTAGTGCCGATTATGCTCTTTGGGCTTGTTGCGCTTTTTATTTTTCTTTTACGTTCGTATACGTATGAAGGGTGTAAGCTTCGTGATGAGATCAAGGGTTTTAAAATGTTCTTGTTGGCGGCGGAGACGGAGCGACTTGATATCATAGGGACACCGCCGGTGAGAACACCAGAGCTTTATGAAACATATCTTCCGTATGCGATTGCACTTGATGCTGAGCGGCAGTGGACCAAGCAATTTGCACCTGTTTTTAAACATCTTGAAGACGCGGGAAATCCCTATATGCCGACGTGGTACGCAGGGAGAATTTTGACGTATGCAGCGCTTGATGCTTTTGCATCAGATTTAAGTTCGTTTGCATCTGACGTTAATATTCCACTTCCAACCTCTAAAACATCTTCAGGCGGAGGAGGCGGAGGCTTTTCTGGTGGTGGTCGCGGTGGTGGTGGTGTCGATAGCTGGTAAAAAGGTAAGATATTTACTATGTCGTCTATTCATTGCCCATATCTTTGTTGATAAAAATAGCTTTAATCCGCTCATCCAGAGTGTTTTTTCGAAGAAAAAATGTATCGAAGGATAAGAGCGGTAAAAGTTAATGAAAATTAGAGGAGCACATGGAAGGCTTTTACGTCTATGTTCTTCGTTGTGCTGATGGATCTTTTTATGTAGGGCACACTGACAATCTTGAAAAAAGAATCGCAGATCATTGCGATGGGGATGGGTGCATTTATACTGCACGAAGGCGCCCAGTAGAACTTATTTTTTCTGAGAACTTTCAAACACGCGATGAGGCTTTTGTGGTTGAGCGAAAAATAAAGGGTTGGTCAAGAAAAAAGAAAGAAGCTCTTGCTGCAAAAAAATTAAATCAACTTCCAGCGCTTAGTAAAAAGAAGTTTTAAGCCAGTTTACCGCTCTTATCCTTCGATACATTTTTTCTTCGAAAAAACACTCTGGATGAGCGGAGTTGGCGAATTTGCTGCGCATTTAAAGTACTTTTATTTTAGAACTGTTGCCAAAAAAGATGAGAGCTGGCGGGAGTTTTTGAACTATACGCAGTGGACTTAAAGATGAGCTTTAACTGGAAAAAAATCATCGACCTGATACACTGTCGATGTAGTGTATTGGTACTTTACGTAGAGTGTTGCAACTAAAGTTGTTGCAAGCGCATACGGCCCTTATTATTTAGAGGGAAAAGGATACGTCGATGAAATACGAACTTGAACAGATACGGCACTCGTCAGCACACCTCTTGGCTCAGGCGATTTCGGAACTCTTTCCGGAAACGTTGTTTACCATAGGTCCTGCAACAGATACTGGCTTCTTCTACGATTTTCTTGCATCGACTACTATTAGGGAAGAAGATCTTCCCGCCCTTGAGCAGCGTATGCGTGAAATTGTACAGCGAGATTTGCCGATTACTTTTAAAACGGTTTCAAAAGATGAAGCACGTCTACTTTTTAAAAACAATCCATTTAAATTAGAGCTTATTGAGCAGATTCCTGATGAGGTTGTTGGTATTTCTACTCAGGGCACATTCTTTGATCTCTGCCGTGGTGGGCATGTTGCGTCAACGGGTGTTTTAAAAGGGATTAAGTTACTCAATGTTTCGGGCGTTTATTGGCGTGGAGACAAAGATAAACAGCAGCTTCAGAGAATTTCTGGTGTTGCCTTTGAAACTGAAAAAGAACTTGAAGCATTTTTAAAACAGCGTGAAGAAGCGCTCAAATACGATCATCGCAAGTTGGGAAAAGAGATGGATCTCTTTTCGTTTCAGGCAGAAGGAGTTGGTTTTCCTTTCTTCCATCCTAAGGGGATGATTATTATCAATGAACTTAAAGAGTTCATGAGAAAGCTTCTGCAAGATTATAATTATCAAGAAGTTTCAACACCGATGATGCTTAACGAATCGCTCTGGAAGCGTTCGGGGCATGCTTCGTACTACCGCGAAAACATGTATTTTTCAACAATTGATGAAACGGTGCATGCGATTAAACCGATGAGTTGTCCCGGGGCATTTTTGATTTATAATAATCGTCCACGATCATATCGTGAGTTGCCAATGCGCCTTTCTGAATTTGGACATGTGCACCGTCATGAGCTTTCTGGAGTACTCCATGGGCTGCTTCGTGTACGCGCATTTACTCAAGATGACGCGCATATTATGTGTACGGTTGCGCAGATGGAAAGCGAAATTGTTACGGTCTTAAAATTGATTTTTATTACCCTTGCTAAAGTTGGTTTTGAAAACGTTAAAATTGCGGTTGCAACGCGTCCTGCCAATGCAATGGGTGATCCGGCTGCTTGGGAACGTGCAACTGATGCATTAAAATCGGCAATCACACATTCGGGACATACGTTTACCATTAAAGAAGGCGAAGGTGCTTTCTATGGACCAAAAATTGAGTTTTGTATTGAAGACTCGATGGGGCGTCAGTGGCAGTGTGGGACGATCCAGGTTGATTTTGTTCAGCCGGAAAATTTTGATCTTTCGTGTGTTGCATCGAGTGGCCAGCGTGAGCGGGTTGCGGTTATTCATCATGCAATTTTTGGGTCGTTTGAGCGATTCTTTGCAATTTTACTTGAACATTACAAAGGGAAGTTACCTTTCTGGCTTTCACCGATTCAAGCACGTGTTTTGACAATTACCGATGACGAACGCGCTTACGGCGACCAGGTGCTTGCCGCGCTTAAACAAGAACGTATTCGTGCAGACAGTGATGTGTCATCAGATCCATTGGCGGGTAAAATTAAATCAGCTCAGCTTGAACGTATTCCGTGGATGTTGGTGATTGGTAAAAAAGAAGCAGCTGCAGGAACGGTGACCTTACGTAATGCGGATGGCACGCAAGAGTTTGGGCTTACGGTTGATGAGCTTATTAAGCGGGCACGCGAACTGACTAAGTAGTAAAAGTATATTACGTGACAAAAAAAGCATATTCTTCGTTAGAACTTTTAGATTGTATGGGGCGGGTGGTGAAAAACTACCCGCCTTCACTTTCTGTACAGCTTATAAATGAGTACGGGTGTGATCCTTTTTTAATTTTGATTTCGTGCCTCTTGAGTCTCCGTGCACGTGACACCATGACCTATCCTATTTTTAAAAAGCTGTGGAAGCGGGCAAAAACACCGCAAGAGCTTTTGGCGCTTTCTAGTGAAGAGCTTGAAACCCTTGTGCGACCGCTCGGTTTTTTTAGACAAAAGGCACGGGTATTGCATGAAGTAAGTGTTGCACTTTTACAGAATCATGGAGGGCTGGTTCCGCAGGGTGAAGCTGAGTTACTTGCATTGCCAGGGGTTGGGCGTAAAACAATGGCGTTGGTGCGCGCGGAGGCGTTTTTAAAGCCCGAGCTTTGTGTTGACACGCATGTGCACCGTATTGCACACCATCTGGGGCTTGTTCAAACAAACACCGTTGAAGAGACAGAAATTGCGCTTAAAAAACTATTTCCGCCTGAGCGATGGGCTGAGGTTAATCGAGTTTTTGTTGTGTGGGGGCAGCAGGTTTGTCGAGTTGGGCTGAAGCGATGTGTCTGTTTTGAGGCGCTTATTTGATTACATCTGTGTAGAAATATACTAAAACCGCTCGCCCTGAGGGATCCGAAGGATCGTCTCGAAGCATGTCCTGAGTGACCCGCAGGGTTGTATCGAAGGGGGTCTTAACAAAATAAAATCTATTCAAAAAAAAGGAGGCCCGGGTTTTTACACCCGAGCCTCGTATGCTTGTCTGTCTGTCTAAGATCTGCTTAGAAGGAGAGGCTTCCGCCGAGGTAGATACCCCAGGCGTTCATAGCATTCTTATCTGAACAGCTTGCGAATTCTGCTTCGGCACCAGCGTATACAGCTGGTTTCCAATCACAGTCTTCCCATGCGTAGTCAAGGTGACCAAAGATCTTGTGTGTTACATAGCCGTTCATTGCACCTGAACAGAGATCAATGTCAGAGTCTGTAAGGAGTTTAGGTGCTAGAGTTGTGGTGACTACGCCAGTACCGGCGTCAATAGCAAGAGGAGCTGTTGCGGATTCTTGTGCTTTTTTAATAGCGGCAACAGGATCGTTGTCAGCGAGTGGCGCTGTGTTTGTCAATACATTGACGTAGACAAATCCAGGATTTGCTGTATTCCAAAGGTCAAGAGCGTTGTCAACGGCACCACATGCGTATGCAGTCGCAGCACTTTGTGTTGCACCAATACCATGGGCGTTGATGACAGCATAGTTGCCGACCTTAGCGCCATTGATTAATTGGCCTGGATTAGCACCATCAGTGGTATATCCTGGGGCGTCAACTGGTGCACAACCTTTGATACCAACTACTTTAGTGCTTTGTGTGAAGCAGCTATTGCAGCAATCGCCACAGCAGTTGTTGCAGATTTTTTCTTTTGAACGACCGAAGATGTTATAACCTAAGCCAGCAGCAAAGCCACAGCTATTGCGGTAGATGAACTCGAGCAAGCCTTCGCCTTTGACATCAACGCGTACTTTTGGTTTGCGTGTTGTCCAGTCGATTGCAGCATAGAGTTTGTCGTTGTAGGTCAAATCTGTCTTCGATTTGAATTCCTTCAAGAGCATGTAACGGCTCATGACACCATTCTTAAGATCGAATGAACGAACTTGTGAACGGTCAAAGAGGTGAGTTACATAACCTTGGAGGTAAGCATCAATCATGTGCTCATCATCACAGTTGTAAAGCTGTGCAGCACCAGAAATACCCGCACCTAATTGCCAGTGGTAATCACCAATTGTAGGATAGAAGACTGATTGTGCATGTGTATCACAGCCCATATCGGTACCTGTTGGGGCAACGACTTTGGCGTAGATACCAAGGTGATAGTCTGGGCACTCATAGAAGTTGTAACCGAGATCGAAGTAGATACCAGCAAGCTTGGTTGAATCACAGCATCCGCCGAAGAATTTACCATATTTCATGGCAACTTTTTGGCCAATTGCTTCACCGTTCAAGGCTTTTTGAATAGTCGAGAGTGGGGTGAGGGCACCGTGTTCAACGGTATCCATGTAACCAGCAGGAATTGGTGTGGTTTTCAATGTTGTTGTTGCTGGTGTTGTCGTGGTTGTTGTTGTGCAGCAGCTGTTGCAACCATTGTTGCAGCTGTTACAGTCGTTGCAGCTATTGCAGCAATCGCCACATCCGCCTTGTAAATTCCATTTGGTATGAGCCAAGGGGAAATTAAGTTGCATGTAGAGACCTTCGCACAACTCATCCATGCCAACATAGAGACGGAAGTCTACAATGTGGTTTTGGATGCGTGGGCAGAAGGAAATCGAGGTGTTCTCGTCAGTTGCAAGTCCAAAGTAGTCAGCTAATAAAGCATTAGCCGCGACTGTTGCTGGAGTTGTGGTACGTGTTGAATTTTGGCTACCGACCAAATTGAGTGTGCTTGTTCCAAAGAGGCTTTGTGCAAGACGAGCTTGTTTGAAATTCCGCTCATAACGATACGAAATTCCGAATTCGCCGTAGGTGCAACATTCTT
>Ga0209417_1005029_pt1 | contig 15020 bp, 15 predicted proteins | sample RifGroF2_FD_184002 | JGI IMG/M metagenome (GOLD analysis project Ga0209417, IMG submission 184002) | Groundwater microbial communities from Rifle, Colorado, USA - Groundwater F2 (SPAdes) (version 2) | ecosystem: Environmental > Aquatic > Deep subsurface > Groundwater | place: Rifle, Colorado... | reverse complement strand
CTTGTTGTAATCTTTACGGACGTAAAGATTACAACAAGGCCAACACACTTTTCAAAAAAGTGGTCGATTTGTACCCGTTTGGTTACGATGGTTTATTGATGTTGGGCTGGACTTCCTATTTTCTGGGGAACAGCAATCAGGCTAAAGTGCTGTTTAATAAGGTGAATCTGTACAACCCAGGCGATAAGTCGGCCAACGAAGGATTAGGGTTGATCAAATAATATGTTCTTTATATTTTATTAAATCTCTTGACTCACCCCGAGTGCGCTTCGCTTACTCCGCCCCTCTCTTTTTAAAAGAGAGGGGGGAAGCCCGGCAAGCCGGGATTGGGGGTGAGTTAAAAAAATAAGATCTAAAAAAATACCCAATTATGAAACGAATTCTCACAACCTTAATCTTTGCGTGCTCAATTGTTGCCCTTTATGGCCAAATTACCCTGCAAAAAACCTACAACTATTCAACGGCAGTTGTGAAACTCGAAACACTCGGCTACAAATATTACCTGATGGATGTTCCAGCCAGCCAGGTCAGGATTTATAATATGGACCATTCTGTTTTTAAAACGATCAATTGTAGTGTTCCAAACGGGTTCTATCTGGCAGACATTAAATATGTTTCTGAAAACCTGTTTAACTCCGACTCGCAAATTGAACTGGCATATACCTATTACAAATATGTGACAACTTCCACTTCATATTATTACATCTACGGATCGAAGGTTGTTAACGAGAGTGGAAGTAACCTGATAAGCATTGATGGCGCCCAGTATATTTACGTGAATAAAACCGGAGATTCCGAATATAAACTCTTTGCCTATTGTTTTGATTATTCTGTTTCTCCGGAAAAAGTCTGGACCAACATTTACAACATACCTGGCATTTCGGTTTTTTCGGCCAGCATTTCAGACAAACCGCAGGACATCCTCCTGCATGCATGGCCAAATCCGGCAAGTGAGATAATCCGCCTGGAATACGAACTTCCGGCAAATGTTAAAAGTGCCAGTCTGAGTGTCTATGACACCAACGGACGTAAGGTCAAAAACTTCGCAATCGACAGCCATTCCGACCACATTGCCATGAATGTCGACGATCTGGCTGCAGGAACTTACCTTTATAATATTGAATACAATAACCAGCGGACAAGCTCTAAAAAGATAGTGGTTCAATGATTTATAAAAAATGGTAAATGGTAAATAATGAAATAGTAAATCGATCTCCTTTGCCCGATTTGCTGAAAGGATTTGCGGTATTCCTGATTGTTCCTGTTCATATTCTGGAAACTTTCATTGATTATTCAGGAAGGGAAAGTCTTTTCGGGAAAATATTGTTGGTTTTGGGCGGCCCTGTTGCGGTCCCGTTATTCATGATAATAATGGGTTATTTCGTGGCGATAAGCAAAAAAAGTACCGCTCAGAATACTCTCCGGGGAGTACTGATTTTTATACTTGGTATCTTCCTGAATATTGGTTTGAATTTTCATTTACTCCTGAAAATCTGGACAGAAGGCTGGAAGTTCGACCCGCTGCAGGCAATTTTTGGAGTTGACATATTTTATCTGGCTAGCTTGAGTATCATTTTCCTTTCAGTTTTAAAAACTATAAAGTACGGTCAGCAATGGATTGTTTTAGCACTAATTCTATTCGTCAGTGGGTCAACATCGTATTTCAATGAAATATTGATGGTTACCGACCGGAATTACATTTTGCCTTTTATCGGCGGTGAATACTCCTGGTCTTATTTTCCGCTTTTTCCATGGTTAGCATATCCATTGATTGGTTTTTTGTTCCAGAAGACCGAACCTCAGATCAGGGAATTTATTCAAAAGCAAAAAATCGTTTCAATTGCTGTTCTTACTTCAGTATTTATTCTGGTAGTTTTGCTTTCCCGGTTTGGCATCGAAACCACCATCAACCTTTCCAAATATTATCACCACACTTTCCCGTTTTTCTTATGGACCCTGGGAGTTGACGTTTTGTGGGTATTGCTACTCTGGATTGTAGTTCAGAAGTTTAGCGAATTCCCGGTAATCGTTTTTCTGCGGTGGCTCGGCAAAAACATCACTGCATTTTATATCATCCAATGGCTCATTATCGGCAACATTGCCACGGCTATTTATCAGACACAGGAGCTTTCGAAATATGCTTTCTGGTTTGTACCAATTTTTCTGGCGACTGTCGGATTAACTTGGCTGTATGAAAAACTAAACACATCGCGAAAACACTTGCCATACCCGGCAATTGTTCTACATTATTTTACCAGCAAAACCTCCTGAATGGCTTTTACCAAAGTCTCTTTTGGCACGGCGCCCATAGTGGCCTGTGGTTTCCCTTTGACAGGAATAAACAACAAAGTTGGTAAACTTTGAATTCCCATATTTTGCGCAAGCAATTGTTCCTTGTCGGTATTGACTTTATAAACGATGATCTTCCCGGCATACTCTTTTGCAATTTCTTCTACCCTGGGTGATAAAAGTTTGCACGGGCCGCACCAATCGGCATAAAAGTCGATAATAATGGGTAGGTCACCTTCAAACTTCCATTGTTTATTGACCTCGTAGTTAAAAACCTTTTGTTTAAATACTTCGTTTGTCATTATAATAACATTTCCGGAGGTGGATGTTTTTGGATTATCTGTTTTTGCCGGAGTGCCTGCAGTACAGTTGCTTAAAAACAGCATTAATCCAAACGATAATGAAATGATAATTTTTTTCATCCTTAAATATTTTTTTTAAGTCGGAAAGAACCCGCATGTGAAATTCTCATCCGTATTTTATTTTTTAACGAACATGCTCGTTTGATTTTAAAGTTTATTTTCCTTAGCACCTTCCTCTGGCACACGGACTGTTTACAACAAAAAAGCCCATCATACCACCCCAAAATGTGCTCATATAGGGACTGCTTGTAATGGCACAAGTTCCTGAAGTACAGCCTACATAGTAATAATATGAAAATCCGGCAAGGGCACCGATGGTAGTGGCTAAAAATGGTTTCCAGAAAGTCCACGATTTTAGAAACTCTTTGATTGTTCGTGGTCTTGGTTTTACTTCACAATTATTTTCCATGGCAATTGTTTTAAATTGTTTCCCTGCAAATCTAATAAAAGAAAATATTAAATCGCATTAGTGACACCTAAATCTTTTTAGTGACACTAAATTTATTTACATTTGCATCAGGAAAAGTTAATTATGAGCGCAATATTCAGCAATAGCCTTAGCCCTGAGCAGCTTGAAGAAATGTTCAGGAATGACGAAAAATGCCTGGAATTTTTGGCAGGAATAAAATGGATAAATGGTTTTGTCTGTAAAAAATGTGGCAATACCAACTCATGCCTTGGACAGGAGCCCTTTTCGCGCCGCTGTACAAAATGCAAAGCCAAAGAAACCGCTACCAACGGGACCGTTTTTCATGGTGTAAAATTCCCGATTAGCAAAGCTTTTTATATCGCTTATCAGGTCTGCAAAGGAAATGAGGATGTCTCATCCTACGAATTTGGTCGCCGTCTTTCGTTGCGCCAAATGACCTGCTGGAACTTTAAAACCAAAATCCAGCATGCCCTGGAAGAAATGGATTCGCTCACTGAGAAAGAACGAACCTCGATGGAGAAAATATTAACAAGCTGATTTTTACCGCACGGGATACACTTCCATACTTCCACAAGAAGGACAAACCTCTGCTTTATCGGTTCCTGAGCAGCTTTCAACAACTTCCCAATCAACTTCTTCGGGACTACCCTGCCAATTGCACTTTTTGCATTTCAAAACAATCGACTCCATAGGGCAAATTTATTTATTGGCTACCAATAGAAATACCGGATATTTTGCTCCCGACTCGCGCTTTACTTCGAAACATGTCTGGTAATTAATATTCTTAAATCCGGCCATCATTAGGATTTCGGTAAGCTTTTCAGGATCAAAGCCCAAATGGACTTTTACATCTGGCCCATGAAAAGAGCCATCTTCAGGATACAAATCAGCAATGGCCAAATATCCTCCCGGATTTAACATGGAATAAAACGTATAAATTAGGACCTCGTAATCATTAACGTGATGTAAAACCATCTGATTATAGATGATATCGAAATGATCATCATAGTCCTTGTGTTCCAAATCGAACCAAATTGGCAGAATGTGATTGGTTTGGTAGAATGCTGTCTTTTCAGCACATACCTTTATCATTTCCTGAGAATTATCCATCAGGGTAATTTCGGCAAAACGATCTTTCAACAGGAAACTAAGAATACCAGTACCTGCGCCATATTCAAGGGCTTTCATGAAAGGATTAATCGGGATCATTTTTTCGAGTTCGGCGGCAATCGCTACCGAACGGTCCATGTGCATTTTATCTTTGTCCCATTCACGGGCGCGGGCATCAAATTCGCTCATTGTACTATCTATTTTATGACAATTTCATTTCCGGTAAAATTATAAAAAACATCGGATTCCAGGTCTTTACGCAACTCTGCAAATCTTTCTATTCCTGTACAGTGGCAAACGCCAATTGATTTTGGTTTTAGTTGACGAAAATTGTCTATTAGCATTTCGTATTGTTCCGGGGTACAATTCTTCGTATGGAATCCACCTAATACCAGGCCGACCGGAAGTTTAAAATGTTCAGTCGCTTCGGTGCAGATATTGGTAATCCCTCTGTGTGAACAGGCTGTAGCAATGTTTATCTGGTCGTTTTGCCTTAACACCAAAAACAACTCGTCGGCAAACTCATCAGGAGTAAATTCATTTTCAATTTTTTGATACATTCCTTCAAAATGAGTATCAATTGAATCTGAAATAGAAATGTCGGGCATAATAAAGATATTTTCAGCTATTTCGGTTATGCTATCCACATAAACCATCCGGTTGTTAAGTAGTTCCGGGTTTTCCGGAGTACCGATAAAGCGAGTCCGACCACTGTATTTGGGAGTAAAAATGCTACTTTTTGCATACACTTTGGCCTTGCTGTTTTTTTCAAGAAAGGGATATAAACCTCCGGTGTGATCGTAATGTCCGTGCGACAAAACAAGGCTGTCAATATCCTCAATTGCAATTCCCAACTTTTGGGCATTCTGAAGGAACAGGCCACTTTGCCCGGTATCAAATAGAATCCTGCTGGTTTTAGTTTCAATATAGATAGACAATCCGTGTTCAGCAACTAAACCTTGCTGGTAAGCAAGGTTCTCAATTAAGGTTACTATTCTCATTCATCAACATTTTAAAAATATTCAGGTGATCATCATAACTGAAAATCACCTGAACAATCAAACAATCAACTCAATTTTAATGATTACACTGATGTTCTTCCTCGTGGTGTTCGTGCTGTTTACAACCTTCACCCGAATCACCTATTTTGCCTTCCAAAAAGGCTTCTGTTAATTGTCGTACCTCACCGGAACAACCACGATAAACATCAATTCCTTGACTATTAAGAACATTTAATGCACCTCCGCCCATATTTCCGGCAAGCATTACGTTTATGCCCATTTCATGTAAAACAGCCGCGATATTACTTTTACAACCGCAACCCTGCGGCGATGGCAATATTGCTGAACTGATGATTTTATTGTTTTCGTCAATATTGAACACTGTGTACATCTCGCAATGACCAAAATGGTCATCAACTTCATTTCCTCTTGTTGGTACCGCTACTTTCATCATTAATTTCTCCTTTTTATTTTTCAATTGTATTCTGATTTAAGAGTACCAACTCATCGGTTCCAAAGATTTGGCAATTTTCACATTTCACATGATTTTCAATGCCTTCGATTAATTTGTAGCATTTTTTACATCTGAACCATTCATTTTCAAGTTCATAGTCCCCACCTTCAATCTCAATTGCTTTACCTTCAACAAATGCTTTCGTTATAGTTTTCAATGCTTTATTGTATATCCGGGTAAAGGTAGGTCGTGAAACATTCATTTGTTCAGCTGCCTGATCCTGCGATAACATCTCATAATTGATGAGCTTTATACTTTCATATTCTTCAAAAGTGAGTTTAACACTCTCGATTTTGCATAAGGGCAACCCAAAGGGTTTGAATCCCTTCATTTTAGGCGGATTACAAATTTTTCTACTTTTCCGTGGACGAGGCATTTCCGTGGTTTTTAAAAATTGCTTTAATATTCGGAAAAATAAGAAAGAAAAACAGAACCACCGTCAATCCTGAGATTATTTTACCGATCAGGCAATAAGGGCCACAATAAAAATCGTCGCCTAAACCAAATTGGCAGGCAGTACATCCTAAGAGGATCATCAATACATAATCAAGTAATACCAGAACCGGAAAAATGACAAATACTTTAATGATTAAATGATCTTTCATGGTAGTAGTTTTTTACAAAAGTAATGAACCTACGTTCATAAAGCAAATTTATTTTGTACTATGTGCAAAATAATAATGAACGATAGTGCATAACTATTTCATGGTTATACAAAAATGGCGTACCGTATCTGTTTGATTATTAAATGAAAGAAGCTCAATGAAGTGACGAATCTAACATTGGTGGTTTTTGTAACTTATTTTAATACAATATTACCCCAAATAGAAATGGTTGCATGGCGTTAAGCAATGATCTGGAATGAAGTATGGGTATTTTGACCATTAAAAAATCATCTGGATATATAAGAGCTTATCCTTCGTTATAAATACTTTGAATTACTAATCCTGCAAGTGTAAATCCATAGATAGCTGTAATGTGTGCAACGGTTCCGTTTATCACCGCTTTCTGGCTGCACCATTCATGGTCGGCCAAATCCGGATTGCCCGGAGCATTTTTCGATTTTGGGCACAAACATTTATCGGTGCCACACGATGCCCCTGCACCTTTATTTTCAAGCAATTCTTCGCTGTAAACACACATGAATTCCTTTGCCGGTAAATCGCCTTTGCGGATTTTTTTCCGGACAATGTGCCCCAGCGGACAACCTTTTACTTTCCAGAATTCGGCAACACGTATTTTCGTTGGATCGAGTTTGAGTGAAGCGCCCATCGACGAAAAAAATACGGCTTTGGTGCGGGTTGCTTTGCGGATCAGATCAATTTTATTGCTCAAACTGTCGATGGCATCAATAATAAAATCGTATTGATCAAGCTCGAAGAAGTCTGAGCTCGTAGGTTCGTATATTTTCTGAAGGGTTTGGATTTCGGCTGAAGGGTTAATTTCGAGCAGCCGCTTTTTTAGTGCGTCGGTTTTTACTTCTCCTACAGTTAGCGTGGTAGCGTGCAATTGCCGGTTGATATTGGTAATACAAACAAGGTCCGAATCAACAAGGGTCAGCCGACGGATTCCGCTTCGCACCAGGCTTTCGGCACACCAACTTCCAACTCCGCCAATTCCGAAGATAATCACCTTTTTCGATGCAATCTTCTCCATCACTTCATTTCCCAGCAATAATTCGGTGCGTTGAAATATTCCCTTCTCTAATGCCATCAGTAAATATATTTATTACAATTCTAATGTTATTCAACTATTTAAATCAGGTCGCAAATTTATAAAAAAAGGGAAGCAGGTATGAAAATGATTTGAGTCGGAAACAAGTAAAATAGAAAAGGCTGTCCTCTGACAGCCTTTTCACCCGTTACGACGGGAAACTAACCTAAACCAACTAAACCTAATAAACCATGAGCTTACCAAAGTAACCAACTTTGTAGAAGCTACCTAAATAACCATTAAAGTAGACTTTGGTTTGCCAAGTGTATTATATTTTTAAAATATTTTTTTGAATCAATGGTTCAGCTTTCTGAACGCGGCAAAGATATTAAAAAATAGAAATTGTACAAATGGTATATATGTCAAAATTACATTATTTACATTAATGGGGTAAAAGTGACACTTAATGTTAAGAAATTCGAAATTATTCTTTCTGACTGGAAGTAAAAAGGCTTCTTTTTTTAACTAAATTCACGTAAATTACACTAAAAATATTTCAGTTTCGGGTGCCATGTCATCAAAAGCGAAATCAGTATAGTAAAAGTGGTTTATTACGAATAAAGATACCAGTTATGAATGGAAATGTTGATATTTTTTTTGTTTTTAGTGATGAAGCGTCCAGCCAAAAGCTAATTAATCAGTTCAACGAATCTGCCCTGGTAGGAAAGGTTTATGTATTGACAAAAAAACTGGTAACCTTGGAGAACTGCGAACAAATACTGGCCGAAGAGAATAGTTCCTGCTCAACCATTAGGCAGATTGCCAAGTTGGTTAGTTCCGATTTTGCGCTGCTCGCATTGGGAGACTCAATATTTGAATTGGGACAGGGCGCAATTGAACGGCTTGTTCAGGTTGCTGAAAATACCGAGGCCCCTATGGTTTATGCTGACTATTTCGATAAAACGGATACACGGATTGCTCCTCATCCGGTTATCGGCTATCAGTTGGGAAGCATCCGTGACGATTTTAATTTTGGTCCCGTACGTTTTTACAGGACTGAAGTTTTAAAAGCTTTCAGATATGAAAACTATGAAATGCTGAAACATGCCGGAGGATATGCGCTGAGGCTTCGTGCCAGTAGGATGGGAGAATTGGTTCATATTCCCGAATGTTTATTTACAGTAATGGAAACTGATACCCGGGCCTCCGGAGAAAAGCAATTTGACTATGTGAAAACTTCGGCTCGCGAACGACAATTGGAAATGGAGCAGGTTTGTACGGCACACCTGCGTGATATTGGAGCATTACTCTTAGCTCCTTTCCCCGAAACGATACTAACTGAACCATTCGAAGTGGAAGCTTCCGTAATTATTCCGGTCCGCAACCGTGAACGAACCATTCGTGATGCGATTGTATCTGTATTAATTCAAAAAACAACCTTTAATTTTAACCTGATAGTGGTTGACAACTATTCAACCGATGGTACTACCGAAATACTTCAGGAATATGCTTTGTGGGGAAAATTAATTCATATTATTCCGGAAAAGAAAGACCTCGGGATAGGTGGATGCTGGAATCAGGCTGTTTTTCACCCTGCCTGCGGAAAGTTCGCTATTCAGCTGGATAGCGACGATTTGTATTTCGACGAAAATACCCTACAGATTATCGTGGATAAATTTTATGAAGAAAATTGTGCGATGGTGATTGGCAGTTACCGGATGACCAATTTTAATTTGGAGGAAATACCCCCCGGAGTAATTGATCACCGCGAATGGACTGATGAGAATGGCCCGAACAATGCATTGCGTATAAATGGACTTGGAGCCCCACGTGCATTTTATACTCCGGTTATTCGTGAAATCAGGGTGCCGAATGTAAGTTATGGTGAGGATTATGCGTTGGGTTTGGCTATTTCAGGAAAATATAAGATCGGACGAATATACCAGCCGGTTTATCTTTGTCGCCGATGGGAAGATAATACTGATGCATCGCTTGATGTAACTAAACAAAATGAGCATAATTTGTATAAGGATCGTATCCGGACCTTTGAACTTCAATCACGGATTCAGAGGAATAAATTGGTAGATCCGGATAAAGCATGGGAAGAAAATGATTAAAGGCTTAACGAATTTTGCTGTCTTTTTTTGCCAACTCAGTAGCTACTCTAGCTAATAACCTGTCGAAATCATTTTGGGTAATGTTTCTGTCTTTTCGTTCCGGAAATATTTTATGGAAGGGGAATTTGTAGTTTAATTTAAATTCCAACTCATAGTAATCATTTAGTGTCTCGCCGTTCGATGTAAGCTCAGGGACATTTAATTCAATGGGTTCCTTATTCTCACTTGCCCACCCGGGAACAAGCCAAGGTTGTAAACAAGAATAAACCTGAAGTTGACGCTGCAATAATACCCTACTACTGGGCAGTTTTCTATCGCGGGTCCACCAAATATCCCTTACTGCTTCCATAGCCATATAAGTTTCAGCCTCGTTGGCTACCACATCCAAATTTTTCAGTGTTTCATCAATAATACTGGTTACAGCTTCTTCAAAAGGCAATTCACTTTGTAGGGCTTTAATTCCGATAGTAACTCCCAATAAATTTGAAAAGGCATCTTCGATTGAAAAGCTTGAATAGCGTTCGGGTATAAATGGAATTGTTGAAGCTCCAAACCAGGTGGCAATTTCGTGCCAGACTGAAAGATCGTAAGTAATTTTTCCGGCTAACAAAACAAGGTCATTATTGGTAAGGCTGTCGGGAATCTTAACATTCAATGTTTTCTCACCTCCTTCACGTCCCAAAATCATATCGAGTTTCTCAGAAGATTTGTTTTTATAAAGTTGAATGTAAAGATAGGCCGTCCAGTCTACCTGATCGCGTAAGTGACCCATATCAATGAATCCACCTCGTCGGGTGTAAACAATTCCGTTTTCTTCACTTTGGTCGCCTAAATAATGATGAGTTCCAATTTTATCCAGACTAGTGATCTCTGTCAGTTTTATTCCGGGAAGGGCAAGCATTTGCATTTCGGTGCCGAATGAACAACAGGTACGGATAATACGATGAGGTTTTAAATCATAACTTTCCGACTTGAATACGGGAGCTTTTCCGTATAGGTTAGAAAAGCAGGAAACTAAAAGGAAAATTAAAATGGATTTAAGCTTGGCCATAAAATGGAACTATTTTTTAGCAAATATACCAGAATTTAAATACCGTAGGAATTGACCAACCGATCATTGATTTGAAACCGGGATGGTAAAACTAAATGTACTTCCCTTTTCCAGTTCGCTTTCGATAGCAAGTTTACCTTTGTTTTTTTCGATGAAATCCTTGCACAATAGCAGGCCGAGTCCAGTGCCTTTTTCGCCGTTGGTACCTTGTTGGGACTTCATTTTATCAAGTTTAAACAAAGATTTGATATCTTCTTTGGACATCCCTTTTCCTGAATCAGTTACAGAAATAACAAGCCAATCTTCTTCCTTTACTGCCTTTACAAGGATAAATCCATTTTTTGCAGTGAATTTGATTGCATTGGTAATCAGGTTTCGGAGGGTTGATTGTAGTAAGTTAATGTCGGCAAATGCGTACAGGTTTTCTGTAATATCTACTTCAAAAGTAATTCCCTTTATTTCGGCTTGGCTTTGATATAAAATTAACCTTTCGTGTACGATTGAATGGAGGTTAAACTGTACCGGATCGTAGTGAATGGCGTTTGTTTGAAGCATTGACCAGCTAAGCAGGTTTTCGACTAATGTGTAAACCTGTTGCGAGGATGCATGTGCTTTGTTGAGCATATCTATCCGTTCACCATCTGTAAGTTTGGAATATTCACTGATCAAATGTTCCTGAAAACCCAAAATAGAGTTGAATGGACTCCGGAGATCATGTGATATAATCGAGAAAAGTTTAATTTTTGTTGAAATTAACTCTTTGAGCTGCTTATTTTTCGATTGAATTTCGCTGGTGCGATTAGCTACAATGGCTTCCAAAATTCCTTTTTGCTTTTCTAATCGACGGGTTCTCCAGCGAACAAAAACAAAAGGTGCAAGAAGCAAGATTATTGCGGCAATAATTTTGAACCAGATTGTCATCCACCATGGTGGAACAATAATTATCTGGATTGAATTGGCGTTTTCGCTCCAGTCCTCGTTGTCATACCTGGCTTTTACTCTGAATTTATATTTACCAGGCTTTAAATTGTTGTAACTGGCTTCTTTTTTTGTGTCTATATAATTCCAGTCATTATCAAATCCCTCTAGTTTACAGGAATAAGTAATTTTCTCAGATTTAATGAGTTTTATGGCCTGAAAAGAAATGGTTATTGAGTTTGCATTGTAATTGAGTATAATCTCATCGGCGTAACTGATGCTTTTGTCAATGATATCGGGTTCGGTTTTGTAATTAATACTTTTGTTGAAAAGCTTGAAATCGGTAAATACTATTTTTAGCGGTTTAATTTCTGTTTTCAGACTGTCAGAATTAAACATGTCTATCCCTTCCGATCCGCCAAAAAATAAATCCTTATGATTGCTGGTGTAAAATGCCAGTGGAAAAAACTCCCTGGATAATAAACCGTCATTTTGATCATAGTTGGAAATTTTTTTTGTCTGCGGATTAAGTTTGGATATTCCGGAATTCGTACTTATCCAAAGGTTGTTTTTCGAATCACAAACTATTGAACAAACGTTTTTATTTTTAAGTAAATATGAATAACGGGTAAAGGTTTGTGTTTCAGGATTGTACTTGTCTAAGCCGGGAGGAGTTCCTATCCAAATGTTTTGTTGAAGATCTTCATGGACTGCTTGAATAATATTGCTGCTAAGTGAACTGGAATCAGTTTCGTTGTTAACGAAAGTTTGGAAAATCTTTTCACCCTTTGGAAGTAAATTCAGACCATAGGCGCTTGCAACCCATAGGTTCTCTCTTGAATCGATGAATGTTTGAAAGGTATAATCATTACTTAAACGGCTGTTTCTGGTATTGTAATGGCTGAAAGTCTCAGTACTTATATTAAAATAATCTACTCCTTTGCCAAGAATAGCGATCCAAAGGTTTCCTGAGAGATCTTGAGTAATTGACCGAACATCATTGCCAGCAATAGAAAGAGTGTCATCAGGTTTATTCAGGTATGTCTCAAAATTTTTGGTGCGTGGTTTGAATTTCTGCAGCCCTCCCAAATTTGAACCAACCCACATTTGATTTTTTGAATCCTTGAAAATTGAAAATATGGTACCATTTCCTAAGCTTTTTGGATCGTTGGAATTATTGGCATAATGTTCAACTCGGTGTTCTTGCCAATAAAATACATCAACTCCATTATAGAAATTACCAAGCCATAAATTGCCTGCTGAATCATTCGAAATGGCAGTAATATTTCTTTCGGAAGTTTTCCAGGGACCGTTGGTATTGGGACTGAAGTGTATGAATATATTTTCTTTTTCATTGTATTTAACGGCTCCCAGTGAATGGATTGTCCAGTAATTTCCGTCCCGGTCTTCATAAAATCCGGTCAGACTTTTACCGAGTGACTGGGAATTGTTGGCATCATAGTAATAATTAAAAAAGTTGTCAGACTTTGGATCGAAAAGTTTTAATGCGCCAAAGGTGCAAATCCAAAGGTTATTTTTATGGTCAACAAGCATACTTAACGAGATGTTTTCGAAATAATAGGGAGATTTATAATTATTAAAGGTTTTGTTTTTCAGGTCATAACAGTCAAATCCTTCCCCATATGATGCCACCCAAATTTTATCTTTAATCAGGGCAACATCTGTAATTTCGTTGCTCGATAAGGATTGTTTGTTATTTGGATCATTACGGAAGGCTGTGATTAGTTTATTCTGTTGGTCGTAATAGAATAGTCCACCTTCGGCAGATGCTGCAATCCAAATGTTGTTCAGGTCATCGAAAGCTATGGCATTTATTTTACCCTTGTCAAGTTCCGATACTTTTAAAAATAAGCTGTTTGCAGTGTCATATTTAAATATCGATTTTCCGTAAGCGATATAAAGTTGGCCATTATTATCTTCATTAATCACGTAAATATCAGTTCCTGGTATTCCCTTCAGGCCTGCAGCAGTTACAACAGGATTGAAATTATCATATTCGGGATTGTAAACGCAAAGTCCGCTGGAAGTGCATATCCAGATCTTTTTTTTGCTGTCAACAAACAGTTTGTTGATTTTATTTGCTGGAATAGAGTTTGAATCGTTTCCATTTATATAATATGGAAATATAGTTTGACCGTCAAACCGGAAGAGTCCATCAGTTGTCCCAATCCATAAATATCCTATCGAGTCTTGTATAATCGAAGATGCTTTGCTGTTGGTCATTATTTCCAACGCATTTAAAGTCCGGAATTCAAGATTGGGCTGTTGGCTGAAAGAAAAGTATGTATGAATAAGAAAAAACAAAAAGGATATCACTTTCATATATCGCACATCCATCCACCTCCTTTTGAGATTTAGCATAATTTGTATTGTTTTTGAGACTGTTAAGCTAGACATATTTTTTGAAATGAAATTTTTATTCAATTCCGGAAACTAAAAATTTCAAACTGCTAAAGTAATAAATGTGTTCTTGAAGTATAATTGACAAAGTCGTTTATTTTATCCAATTTAGCCGCCATGGAGCTGAATTTGCCCGAATTTCTTTCTGAATTTTATGTGCTTTACCCGATAATAACGAAAACTTCTAGATTCCAAGATATATAACAGGTTGGTATTCAGAACACGAAAAAACTTAGAACAAAATAATTGAAAAAAAGCGTGAGCATGGTTTGGAAAAGGGAAAAAGGTGTCTATATTTGCAGCCGCTAAAAATACAAGAGTTCACTGAAAGTAATGGGGGTTAAAGCAAAGGGTTTGCACTCGGGTAATCCGGTATAGTTTAAGAGTTAGAGGAATGAGATTACAGGAGAGAATAAACCAGTGCAGGCAATAAGTAGAGAAGAAATAAAAGAAGAAAAGTTTTTAAAAAGCTTTGGAGGATTAAAAAAGCTTCTTACCTTTGCAGCCCGCTGAAACGGAATTGAGCAAGACTCGGTAACGTGAGAGCGAAAATCAAGCGAGTTCAAAAGAAAAAGATTGAATGAATCCATTAAGAAAGCACTTCGCAAGAGGTAGTAATTAAGGTGGAGAAATGATAGTCGCAAGACAAAGAGCGTTCATTGAAAATATTGGGAAAAGGAAAAACAAGGAAGGAAGACGCAAGGAATAGAAATTGAGTTAACGTCGAAGAGCTGGAGAATATTAAACTTTTAACTTACAACGGAGAGTTTGATCCTGGCTCAGGATGAACGCTAGCGGGAGGCCTAACACATGCAAGTCGAACGGGATCCCCGAGCAATCGGGGTGAGAGTGGCGCACGGGTGAGTAACGCGTATGCAACCTACCTTTAACAGAGGGATAGCCCATAGAAATGTGGATTAATACCTCATAGTTCTGAGAAGCCGCATGGTTTTTCAGATAAAGCTCCGGCGGTTAAAGATGGGCATGCGTGACATTAGCTAGTTGGTAAGGTAACGGCTTACCAAGGCTACGATGTCTAGGGGTTCTGAGAGGATGATCCCCCACACTGGTACTGAGACACGGACCAGACTCCTACGGGAGGCAGCAGTGAGGAATATTGGTCAATGGGCGCAAGCCTGAACCAGCCATCCCGC
>Ga0209417_1005026_pt1 | contig 15023 bp, 11 predicted proteins | sample RifGroF2_FD_184002 | JGI IMG/M metagenome (GOLD analysis project Ga0209417, IMG submission 184002) | Groundwater microbial communities from Rifle, Colorado, USA - Groundwater F2 (SPAdes) (version 2) | ecosystem: Environmental > Aquatic > Deep subsurface > Groundwater | place: Rifle, Colorado... | reverse complement strand
CTAACTGCATTCACGAGTGCCACTGGATTACCTGTCGCCTGTCCTCTTAACGCAAGTTCGGCAAGCATTAAGTTATTTTCCTGCCAGGTCATCATATCTTCAGGTGAATCCTGCAGATATTTTACCTGGTAGTAATAAGTCGTTAGTTTATTGTTACCTAATTTTGATGCAAGCTTTATCCTGTTTGCTTCTTTCGGATCCGCATCAACGTAACCTTTGAATCTGAAATCACAAACAAATTGTGTTCTTCCGGCACCGGAATTACCCCAGTAATCGCTGCTCTGATTGATATTATGTAAAGCCTGAAATGCTTTATCTCCGCTGATCATTCCTAAATTTGCATAAGTAGCAGCATTTGCGTAATCGCCTCTATACAAATAAATACGTGCAATACAGGAATTAACCAATCTTATAGTTTTTGCATCAGTTGTATATGTTAATGCTTGCTTGAATAACGTTAATGCCTGATCATACAACGCTGCTGCATTTATAAAGGCACTGCCGTCAATTGGTGAACCTCCTTCAGTTGCTTTCCCGAAGTAAGTAGCATATTGATAACGGGCATAAGCGCCATAAAATGAACCGGTATATAAAGCGCTGTTTTTAAGAGCAGGGTCAGCAATTGTTATTTTATTTGCACGCGCTATTAGATTATCTGCATAGAATCTGTATTGTCCTAACGCCGTATATACACCTCTAACGGAATTGTTATCAACAAGAATCTGACCATCGTTGATTTCTCTAAATGTTGGAAAAGTTGCGTTAGGTACATTTTGATCAAATATAAATGCATCCGAAAGACCATCGGCTTGATTATTCAATTGAGTGGTTGCGTTGGCAAAACGTGTCTGAACTCCGGCAATGACAAACGGAATTTGACTGGCATCATTCAACAAGTCATCTTCAATCCGGTCTATAAACGGATCAATGTTTGTAACATAGTCTTTGCAAGAGCTCACCCAAACAGAGACTAAAATAATAAGTACATAAAGATTTATTTTTTTCATTTTTTTATCTCCTCTATTTAGAATGCTACTCTCATCCAAAAATTATAAGTTCTTGGATTCATTAATGTTAAGAAATCATTTCCTCTTGTCAAACTGCGTGAACCGTTATGGTTTACTTCAACATCGGCTCCGGAGTATGGCGTTGATGTCCATAAATTTCTTCCCGAGATTCCAAGAATTAAATCTTTTATATAGTTTTGACCAAGGTCGGGTAAGAAATCCTTAAAACTATAACTGATACTGATTTCTCTTAGTTTAAAATATTGAGCATCAACAATAAAGTTGGAGTTATAATTTCCATCTGTTTTTGCATAAGCATTTGCAGCAGCAATATATTCTGGTGTTCCAATTGCAAATGGTGTGATACCAGGAACAGTTCCAATGCCTATCTGAGCTCCCGAATTAATTCTTGGAACATAGTTGCCAAATCTTGCAGCAAAAAGTTCTGTGTTGTTGAACATTTTTCTATCTAATGCCCAGTCTGCCAAAGCGTAGAGATTAAAGTTCTTTAAGAATTTGAAATTAACTGTAAATGATCCTGTATGTGATGGAATAGGATTTCCTAAATCTGACCTTGTAGATTGAACATCTACACCGATATATTTACCGGTACCGTCAAACCTCGCTCCATTTACAACTTCTCTATAAAATTCGTGTTTTGCTAAACCTTCTTTTATTACGCTATTACTAAAACCATCATAAATAGGTTGTGCGCCGCCAAGATCAACAACTTCATTTGTCTGATAATTCCATATAAATCCTAAGTTTAGAGCAAAATCCTGGCTATTTAATAAATTAGCCTGTAATAAAGACTCAAATCCGGAGCCCTTGATCTCGCCAATATTATAAGGCACTGATGATGCAGTTAAACCTGTGGAAGGCGGATTATTAAATCCGACTATAGATTTTTTAGCAGTTGTCATATAATAAGTTAATTCTAGAGATAAGATATTGAATAATTCTGCATCAATACCAAACTCAAATTCTTTTATTCTTTCAGGCTCTATTGCTGCATTACCAATACTTATAAGAGTTCCACCTCCGCCATATGCGCCGGATGTTGCAGTCCATAGCAATGGAATCGCATCGGTTGATTGAGGTAATAGACCGCTTTCTCCGTACGCAACTCTGAATTTTAATAAATTAAAAATATCCCTGGGCACTACTCCAAGACGGTCAAGCCGTAAAGCAAAACTGGCACCAGGATATATAACTGAAGGGGCATCTACACCAATTGAACTAGCATAATCTTGACGAAGTTTGAGCGTTAGAAAATATGTGTCTTCGTATGAGAAACTATTTTCTGTAAAAATTCCTGCATCCCGGGTATTTGAAAAAGCTTCACCATAACCTGCTACGAGAGACCCGGCACCTAAATCTGTTATTAATTCTGTTGCAAAAGTTTGTGTTTGTACAAATGCACTTCTGAAGGACCTGTTAAATAATTGCAGACCAACAACAGATGTAGCATTTATATCGTCAAATAATGTGTAATGATACTTAGCATTAAGATCATATGTAAATTGTCTGTTATTGTTATCATAGGCATCACGTTCACCTCGTGTACGCCCTGAATATATTAAATTTGCAGGGAAGGTTCTATCTTCTCGAATACTGCTATTATCAATACCAAAGCCGGCAATAATCTCAAGATCCCTAATTGGTACGAATGTAGCATACACGCTTCCAATAAATTGTGAAGTTCTGCTTATATCAGTTAATCCTAAAATAGCAGTACTGTCTGTGAATTGGTAGGATGTTGGAAAGAGAAGAGTATTACCAAGAAATCCTAAAATATTATTATCGTTTTGCCCTCTGTTAACATCTGTGTAGTTAAAAGTACCTTTGAATTCAAGAGTTAGTTTATCATTAGGGTACGCAGTAACTTTAGCTGTTGCCGATTTTCTCTGCAAGTCATTGTTTGCTTGAATACCGCCTTCATAACGACTTGAAAAACCGCCATAATATTTTAACTGGTTACCACCCCCTGCAACATCAATTGAGTTCTCACGGATATAACCTGTAATAAAAGTTTTATTTGCATCTTCCGCAGATTTAAAAATGTCCGTTGTGTATTTCTTTGACTGCTCGTTGAAACCGTAAGTAAATTTATAATTTGCAGCAAACCCGGTACCGCCGACAGCAGTTCTGCCTGATTTAGTTGTAATAAGTATTACACCGTTTGAACCGTTAACTCCATATGAAGAAGCACCGGCTGGTCCTTTTAATACTTCTATATTTGCTATATCATCCGGATTAATAGAGGCAAGTGCACTATTGCTTTGCCCGCCCACTCCGAAGAATCCGGTTTCGGCATCATTAATTCTAACACCGTCCAAATAAATTACCGGTTGTTCGTTTCCATTGATACCGCCGCCCGAACGAACAAAAAATCTAAAGCCGCCGCCAACGTTACCGGAAGAAGTCTGTAATTGAACTCCGGCAATCTTACCGCCGACTAATTGTGATAGACCACCATAGGTATTGATTTGTTGAAGACCTTCAGCAGATATTTTTCCAACAGAAATTTCTGAAACAGATTTTGAAGTTTTGGATGCAATACCGGAAACAACAATTTCATCACTTTGGAATATGTCTTCTTCTAAAGAGAAATTCCTGGTGACGTTGGAACCGCTTAAAGCAAATTTGACAGATAACTTCTTGTAGTTAACATAAGAAGCTATCAATTCAACTGATTGTCCCTTTGCAAGATCTGTTGGAAAGAATAGTTGCCATCTAAATCTGTCGCTCCTCCAAGATTTAAGGGTTTTAAAATAACTGCAGCACCAATCAGTGCTTCGCCGGTTTTAGCATCCGTTACTTTTCCACTCACTTTAAAAGTGCTTTGGCCGAGTAAGAAACCGGGAATAATAATTAGAAATAAGAGAGAAAACTGTATTAGTTTTTTCATACACTCCTCTTGAGTTGGTTATGATTATTATTGTTTTGTACGGGATGGATAATTACAATATTATTCTGCTACTAAGTGACTCACTACTTTGTTGGAGAATGATATTGTGTCCTCTTGTCGAATTCAAAAACAATGTAAGTTGAAAAATTTAAAAACACAATGATTTTTTTAAGGACAGATATTTTTTTTACCTGTCAGATATATAAACTAAATTTGCTGTGAAGAAATAATACGAGTATGTACAATTACAAATTATTAATCCAATACGACGGTACAAATTATGCCGGATGGCAAATCCAGAGCAATGCTGTAAGCGTTCAGCAAAAAATTGTTGATGCCGTTGAAGTAATTCTGAAAGAAAAAGTAAATCTTATCGGTTCGGGAAGAACAGACACAGGAGTTCATGCATTAGGTCAGGTTGCCAACTTCAGAACTGAAAACGAATTAGATCTCTATAAGTTTCGTTACTCACTAAACTCAATCTTACCAAACGATATTTCAGTATTGAAAATGGAAAGTGTTAACGAATCCTTTCATGCACGGTTTGATGCTAAGAATAGGAGTTACATTTATCTTTTTTGTGATCACAAATCGCCGTTCTATAATAATTATTCTTATTATTTTCCTTCTCTATCAAAATTAGATTTTGATTATCTAAACAGAATATCCAAAGCGTTATTAGGCAAGCATGATTTTACCTCGTTCTCGAGAAAGAATACTGAAATAGAAGACAAAACTTGCGAGGTCAAAGAAATTATTTGGCACAAAGGGAAAACTGTTTCGACATTTTATATCTCTGCAAATCGTTTTATGCATGGAATGGTAAGAACAATTATCGGAACACTTTTATTTGCGGCAGAAAAAAAAACCGGTGAGGATTATTTGCTTGAAGTTCTAAAAGAAAAAAATAGAGAAGAAGCGGATGAATCTGTTCCCGCTAAAGGTTTATTCTTATTTAAAGTGAGATACTAGAATGATAGATCTTTCGAACAAAGTTACAATAATAACAGGCGGCTCAAGAGGAATAGGGGAAGCTTGTGTAAAATTATTTTCGAGAGCAAACAGCAAGGTCGGTTTTACATATAAGAGTGCAAAATCACAAGCAGAGAAACTGGAAAAGAAACTTGGTAAAAATGTTAAAGCTTATCGCGTAGATATGGAATCCGAAGAAGAAATTTTTGAAATGGTAAAAAAAGTTGCTAAAGATTTTGGAAAGATTGATATACTAGTTCATAATGCAGGAATATGGAACGACGGCACACTTGAAAAAATGACACTAGAACATTGGAATGAATTAATCAGAATAAATCTCACTTCAACATTTTTATTCTGCAAAGCAGTAACTACGTACATGAAGAAAAACAAATTCGGGAGAATAATATTAATCACTTCAACAGCGGGGCAAAGGGGAGAGGCATTTCATTCTCATTATGCCGCTTCTAAAGGCGGGATGATTTCATTCACAAAATCTCTTGCTGTGGAATTGGCTTCCTTTAATATTACTGTAAATTCCGTAGCCCCAGGATGGGTTGATACAGAGATGAATGATGATGTATTTGCCGATAAAAAATATAAAGAATTAATTAGGAAAGGAATTCCCGTAGGAAGAATTGCGAAAGCCGAAGATATTGCGGGACCAACTTTATTTCTTGCATCCGATTTAGCACAACATATCAACGGAGAAATACTAAATGTAAATGGAGGCAGTGTTCTGTGCGGATAAAAGCCTATCCCAACCCTTCCCTAAGGGAAGGGTTTTTAGAAAAAACAATTAGAATATTTTTTAATCTTGATTAACTATCTTTTGAACAAACGAACTTATATTTTATATTATCTCTCACTTAAATAAAACATTTTTATAAATAAGAATAATTGGAAAATCTTCCATTGATATTGCTGCCGAATATTTTCTTCCCCTTTGGGGGAGATAGAGGGGGCTTTCTATGGAATTTTTAGCTGAACTTCATCCGCGCATCGTTCATTTTCCGGTAGCATTATTTATTTTATATTTTTTTCTGGAAGCATTTGGCATTCTATTAAAGAAGGATTACTTAACCAAATCAGCATATATAGTTTTGATCGCAGGAATTATTACTGCAATTACTGCAGTACTTACGGGCAATCAGGCACACGAAGCGGCAAAAATAATTTTGAAGGGAAAGAATAATTTGTTGAGTAGAGCAATTGAACAGCATGAACAAAATGCAACAATAACGCTCTGGTATTTTTTTGCAGTTTTAATTTTTAGAACATATTTAATTCTTAAAGAGAAATTTGAAAATTATTGGAAATACATTTTTATTCCTCTTGGATTAGCAGGCTGCTATCTAATATATATAACGGGAATCCATGGCGGGGAATTAGTTTTTAAATACGGAATCGGGACACAACTTTTTGGAAAGTAATCAACAAATACAACTGTGATGAAAAAACTTTTATTCTTTCTTATACTTTTTACTTCTGTAGCTTTTGGCCAGTTCAAATTTGGAGCTGCAAAAGGTTTGTTTATGGGAATTGCAGTCGGTCCGCGATTCCCAATTGGAGAATTTGCCGATGCACAAAATATCGGGATTGGAGCTGAAGTAATTTTATCATATACGGACAATGAGTTTCTGCCTGTATTTCTTTATACGATGATCGGGTATCAACATTATCCCGGCAGGCAAGATTTTTATAAACGAAGCGACTATGCATCATTCTCAAGCAATGTTTTTATGATTGCACCGGGAATAAGATATTATTTCAAACCGATTTTGGAAAATGTAGTTTTACTAATGCCGATAATTGATATCGGCGCCGAGTATGCATTGTTTGAGAACTGGCATCAGTTCAAAATAGACAGCGGTAAACAAAATTTTGTTGAAGATGTTAGTAAGGTCGGGTTTCATGTCGGAGCCGGCTTTTCTATGTTCATTCTTGATGTTGTTACCTATTACAATTACTTACCTAAAAATCAGTATTTGTCTTTCAACATGAGAGCAAACATTCCAATCTTTGTAAAAATGTGATGAGGAATTTATGAGTTACAATAATATTTTATTTGAAGTAAAAAATAAGATCGGATTTGTTACAATTAACCGTCCGGATAAATTAAACGCACTTAACTATGCGACACTTGATGAACTGAAAGAATGTTTTAATTCGATCAAGAATGATGAAAATATAAATGTTGTAATTGTAACAGGTGCCGGAGAAAAAGCGTTTGTTGCAGGAGCCGATATTTCCGAATTAAATAAATTGGATGAATCAACAGGAAAGAAATTTTCTGAGAACGGGCAGGCAGTTTTTAACTTGATCGAAAATCTTGGGAAACCGGTTATAGCGGTTGTAAACGGATTTGCACTTGGCGGCGGATGTGAACTTGCATTATCGTGTCACATAAGATTTGCAAACGAGAAAGCAAAATTCGGTCAGCCGGAAGTTAATCTTGGAATAATCCCCGGTTACGGCGGAACACAAAGATTAACACGATTGATTAACTCCGGGCGTGCTGCCGAATTAATATTAACCGGTGATATAATAGATGCAAATGAAGCATTGAGAATCGGGTTAGTTAATAAAATTTTTGCTGCTGATGAGTTAATTAGTAAAACAACTGAGTTTGCAGAAAAGATTTCTTCGAAAGGACAAATTGCCGTTAGAAAAGCTTTGCTTGCAATAGTTAGCTGCGATGAACTTTCGGAATCCGGCGGATTAAATTATGAAGCAAAATTATTTTCCGAAGGATGCGGTACGGAAGATTTTAAGGAAGGAACAACGGCATTTTTAGAGAAACGTAAACCAAATTTTAAAAACTCGTAGCGCAGAATCGTATTCTGCGCCTAAAAAAGTAATGAGGCTGTCTCAAAAGTAATTATTTTTTAAAAATAGCACGCTGATGTCACTGATTAAAACTGATGCTTCGAAAACTCAGCACAGGTCTTCGCAGATTTCTTATTTGAAAATTTACTTTTGAGACAACCTCTTTGACTAATACTTTGACAAAACAAAAACAAAAATCCATTAAATATCTTTTAGCAGCCGCAGTTTCTTTGCTTGTTATTAACATTGCCATCGAATCACTGAAGAAACCTAAAAAAGAATCTGCTGTTCATGAACTTTCGGTTTTACAAATTGAAACTGTTTTTTTTACAGTTCTTGATGAATATGGAATTGAGACAAAATGGATTTCGAGAAAAAAATATAAATCGGCAGATTATGATTCCGTAAAAACCGAGTACAGTGTAAAAATTCCCGCAGATATGCCTGTTCCACTGATTATCAAAAACATTAATAAAGTAATTGAAAAAGATATTACCGGATTTGTTTCCGAAGAAAAAAAAATATTCGGAACAACCGAGATCAGGGTCTATACAAACGAAGTTCTAAAATTAAAAGCAACATTGATTCCGGATAAAGAAATTATCCGAAAAAGAAACGAACTTGCATTTGTGATCAACAACGCATTTGATCTCAGCGACAAAGATTTCAATAATTTCTTAAGTGTTCATCATCCGCTTTCCTGTACAGTCGTTCCGGGGAATGATCAGATTTTAAGAGCTGACTCTCTGAAGGATTACACAAAAGAATATGCGATTTTACTGAACAATGATATCAGCGACCCAAAGATGAAATTAAAATCGGATTATCAGAAAGTAATACTTCGCGGCTCAATGCAAAATATTATTTCCGGTTTTAGAGATGCGAAAGCTTACATCATAGAGGAAAATTCTACATTATATAATTCTCCGATTTATAATTATGTTCGCGATGAATTTAACCGCCAGAGTATTTACCTGTATCCCAGCGCTGAATTAATAGAATTAAATGGGGCTGAAGACTCGGAGATAATTTCAAAATTTAAATTTTATTGCCAGGATACAACAGGAATTCATCAAAAAGTTTTTATTAGTTCGCTCGATAATTTTTTGAAAATCCAGAATGAAATTGAAAAGATTAAAAAGAAGGGCAATAAGATAATTCCGCTTTCAAAAACATTTTTGGCAAGAAAGCCGGCTGCTATAAAAACTAAGTAACTGAAGTTACGCAATAATATAGAATTTGATTTGTATAGCCCCGACTTTCAAGTCGGGGTTACAGGTACACAAAGAAAAGATGGCTTTAGCCATGAATATTATAACATTTTGGGCTAAAGCCCAGATCATTGTGGTTTTTAACTCCCCGACATAAATGTCGGGGCTATGGGAAATGGATTTTGCGTAACTTCAGTAAGTGAGTAAATTTCCATTCAAATCTAATTCAATAGGTTCTGCGCCAGGAATTTGTTTTAACTGTTCAAAAACCTTTTTACGGTCCCCAACAACAACCACAACCAATTGATCCGGCAATACATTTTTAACTGCAGAAGAAATTACTTCTTCATTAGTAACCGATTGAACTTTATTAGTATAATTAATGAGCTCATCAATAGGAAGTGAATGAATTAAAAGTGACTCAAGATTTTTTGCTATTTGGTTCAAAGTTTCGAAACGGGAAGGAAATTGTTTTATCAGATAAGACTTGGCAAAATTTATTTCTTCATCGGAAATATGTTCACGAATACCGTTGAGCTCCTTTAAAATTTCTATAATTGCTTCCCCCGTGTTCTCGATATTTACTGCTGTTGAAATTTCGAACAGCCCTGCTTCCTTGTAATAATGGAAAGATGAATTAGCCCCGTAAGTAAATCCTCTTTTTTCACGCAAGTTGGAATTTATTCTGCTCGAGAACTGTCCGCCTAAAATGGTATTCATAATTCTGGTAGGAATAAAATCAAATGTGTTTCGTTTATTAGAAATGTGTCCGACCCGTATTTCACTTTGTGCAGAATCAGCTTTGTGAATAAAATAATATGATGTTTTTTCCCTTTTGGGGATTTCGAAATGTTGAGTGTTATCCGATGAAGAAGTCCATCCGTTAAAATATTTATTAAATAATTCAACAATCTCGGACTCTTTCAAATTTCCGACAGCAACAATTTTTGCGTTGGAAGAAGTAAACGTCTCGGCAAAAAAATCTTTAACATCTTCATTAGAAATTTTTGCTACACTTTCTGCAAAACCGATTTCCGGAAATCCGTAATAAGAATCACCAAAAACACGGCGTTCAAATGCAGATGAAGCAATGAATGAAGGTTCATCTTTTAACTGAAGAATTCTATCTAAGACTTTTTTCTTTTCACGTTGAAAATCTTTTTCTTCGAACTTCGGCTGAAGTACTATTTTAGAAACCAATTCAAGTGATCTCTCGAAATTTTCAGTGAGTGATAAAATGGAAAGAATTGTTGTATCGTGGTCTGTTGAAACGGAAAAGACCGAACCGAGTTTTTCAAATTCCTCGCTTAATTGAAGTGCATCAAATTCTCCGGCTCCTTCATCTATTAGAAGAGAAGTAAGATAGCCCAATCCTTTCTTATCGGGTGGATCGAACCTGCTGCCGGAAAAAATAATTATCTCGGAATAAATGATTGGAAGCTTCTCTTTATGTACAAAGCTTATATCAATACCGTTACCGGATTTCAAAAATTTTATCTCGGGAATGTTAAATAATAATTCTTTCGTAGGTATTGGTATTACTGATCTTTCTAACATAATTATCACATCTTTTTAGGAATAATATTTAGTTCAGTGTTCGGTTTAGTTAAAAACTTTTGTGCAGCGTCAATTATTTGTTCGCGAGTTACCTTTTCATAACGTGAAAGATCAAATAGAAAAGAATCCGGTTCGTTCAGATAAAAATTATAGTGATTAATATGATCTGTTATCAGGTCAATTTTTTGAAGCGAGAAGATATAGGAAGACTTAATATTATTTTTAGCTTTGATCAGCTCGTTTTCAGTAATGCCCTTGGATATAAGTTCATCAATTCCTTTCGCGATCTCATCTTTAATTTTTTCGAGAGTAACACCCGGTTTTGCAGTTGATGCAATTACAAATGAACCGTCAAGTCTTCCGGAGTATTGAAAAGAAGAAATGTCCTGTGCAATTTGTTTTTCGAAGACAAGCGACTTGTGCAACCTGGAATTTTTTGATGATGTTAAAATATCCGAAAGCAGATCGAGTACTGCATCTTGCTCGTGAAATGCTTTAACTGTATGCCATGCAAGATAAATTCTTGGGAGCTGGACATTGTCTTCATAAATTATTTTTTTTGATTCACTAAGGGATTGGAATGAAGTTTTGATCTCCGGAATCGTATTATTTCCTTTTATCTCTCCAAAGTATTTTTCAACAAGATCTTTTGCGTTGGATTTATCAAAATTTCCGCCGATAACTAAAGAAGCATTACTTGTAGAATAATATTTTTGGAAAAAATTTTTTACATCATCAAGCTCAAATTTTGAAATATCATCCATCCAGCCGATAGTCGGCCATGAATACGGATGATCTTCCGAAAATAAATTTGAGAATAATTTTTCCCACGCTAATCCATACGGTTGGTTTTCATACCGCTGTCTCCGCTCATTCATTACTACATCTTTTTGATTATCCAGTTTCTCTTGATTCAACCCGGGCAGCATAAATCCCATTCTATCGGATTCCAACCACAAAGCTAGTTCAAGATAATTTGCCGGAACAGTTTCATAATAATTTGTACGGTCAAAACTTGTCGAACCGTTTAAGCTTCCTCCGGCTTCCTGTATAAATTTAAAATGTCCTTCTTTAGGAACGTTCTGTGAACCTTGAAACATCATGTGTTCAAACAAATGTGCAAAACCTGTTTTACCGCTTATCTCGTTTGCGGAACCAACACGGTACCATAAATTTACAGCAGCAACAGGAATAGAAAGATCAGGATAAAGAATTACCTGCAACCCGTTGGGAAGAGAATATTTCTCGTAATCAATTTTAAGTATGTTGTTTGTCATTGTTGTTTTATTGAGTGAATCAAAATCAGTAGTCAATTTAATCAATAATTATTCTTCCAACCAATTACATAACAAATTACATTTTGATTATTAGAGAATTTCACTATCTTATTACAGGTAGTTAAAACATTCATTTTCTCATCCTAAAAAACAATATGGAAAAAGGTTTAAATTATAAGTTGGGGGTTTATTATGTATTTCGTAAAAATAATGTTGCTTACCTATTTCGTAATTGGTTTTATTCCCGTCTTTCGATTTCACAAGCATAGGTTTTTCTATTATATTTTTTTGTCGGCAGTAATAGATCCTTTTTTCTTTATATCTAACCAATACTTCTATTTAAACAATTTTACTTATTTCTATATCTCGTATCTGGCAATACTATGGTCGTTTCCTCTAATTGAATATAAGCTCAAAACTCTAATATCAATTCCCTTTTTTATTTCAATATACCGTTATGATTTCATAAATGTTTTGAGTCTAATTATAATGGATTCGACATTTTTCTTTATTTTCTTGAAAATTATTGAATGTTATATTGCCGGACAAAAAACCGAGGGTAAAGGTGAAGTATTTTTAATTATATTATTTCTTAAATCATTATTAAGCGGATTAATTATTTTCTTGTTTGTTGAAGAGTTTTCAGTGTTTGTTCAAATATATCTCTATTTACTGCTTATTAATATTTTGTTGATTACAGTTTTATCATTAACCGGTGCAAAATCAAAAATAAGGATGCCCCTTTTAAAGTTCGGAAATAAAATTAAACTATTTTCTTCCGTTAAGGGATATAATTATCAAGTTGACGATATCAATAACCATTTGCCATTAAATACCCGGAAAAATAATAACAATGAATTAACCGATAGAGAGTTACAGGTGTTAGGGTTTATTTGTGAAGGGATGACGAGTAAAGAGATAGCAGATAAATTATTTTTATCAAAAAAAACTATTGATCACTATCGTATGGTGATAAAACAGAAATTACATATACAGAAAAAATCCGAGATGGTTAAATATTATGATAATAACTTTTTCATTTCCCATAATTACATCCCAAAATAAGGGTTAGTACAAAATACTAATTCATTTTTAGTATAAAGTGCTAATCGAATTAATACTTTGTGCTGATGTGCATTATTATTTGCTAGTCTAAATTTGCGCTGAACAAATAATTCTTTTTATGCAGAGCGCATCTAATAATTTGCAAATAAATCCTCATTTTATTTGCAGGGTATCAGGGTTACCTACCGATCAAATTGAAAATCTTAAATCTTCTTTGTTGCAACAATTAATAAAGAAATTCTTTTCTGAGCTAAAAAAGATAGAACTGAAAAAAAATGAGTTATCACAAAGGTTATATCAATTAATTAATACTGTTAACGATAAAAAAATAAGAAGCCGGTTAATAAATCTTAAGAGAGATATTTATAATGAAAAAGATGAATTGACCGCAGATGAACTAAACTTATCTGAAGATATTCTAAATGAATTGGCATCGCTAAAAGAAATATTTGTTCAAAAAATAATTTTAGCTAAGCAGTTAAAGGAAAGTTATAATAAAGAAAAGCAAAGAACAAGATGTTTGTTTGCAGATTATTTATCCGACGGTGATTTTCAAAAGGGGCTTCTTCTATCTTCCAAGACATTGTATTCTACGCAAAAGATATATCAGAAATCTGATTTTGAAAAATTAGACAGAAAAATCGAACAAATTGAACGTGGGTTACTGCGTTATTTTTCTAGGACATCAATGAAAGCAACTCCGTTTGGAACATTCTGCGCAATCATTCCCGGAAAATTAAATGGCACTAATGGCAATTCTTCTTTAAGTTTTTCAGAAAACCCGTTGAAGAAAAAAAGTTTAATTTTAATAAACAAAGACATTTATGGAATTATCTCAAATTTTATTAGAAAAGATCCCGACATAAGAAAAAAACTTTCAATCGAATTGAATAAAACAATTGATAAAAAGGAAACAATATTTTACTTCTTAACTGAAATTGAAGGCAAAGAAATATTCCAAAGACTGGAAATCAATCCGGTACTTGAATTGTTGCAAGAATGTTTTGAAAAGCAGCCGGTAATTGTTTATGAAGAACTGGTTAATAATTTAGTATCAAATGTGGAGTTAGAAGCTACTAAGGAAGAAGTAGAAACATACATAGATAAACTTATAGGCATAGGTTTTATTCGTTTTAAGATTGGAATTCCCGAGCAGATGGTTGACTGGCAGGAACCGTTAATTGAAATATTAAAAAACACGGGTATTAAAAATGCCGGACAAATTTGTGGTTTCCTGGAAAAAATACAAAGTATAGTGAAAGATTACGAAATAAATAGTGTTGAAGAACGTGTTAAAAACTTAGGGGAAATTACAATTACATTGGAGAGTGCGTTTAAGGATTTGAATATCACAGCAAATATTAGAAGCAATCTCCCTCTTTATGAAGACGCTACAGCTTATTGTTCTGTTAGTGTTAATGAGAATAATATTAAAGAAATTGAAAATAGTCTCTTTTCTTTTATTCATAAATCACAAAAACTTTCGTACCCGCGTGCAGAACACGCAAACATGAGACATTTCTTTAATAATTATTATAATGACACGTCAAAAGAAATCAGTCTTCTGCAATTTTATGAAGATTATTACCGAGAGCATCTTAAATCGCATCTTGAGAAACAGCAAAAATTTCAGTACAAGAAAGACGCGGAAGAGCTTAAAGACTACGATTTAATGAATCCATTTAAAATAGATCTCATAAAAGAAATACAAACTGCTAATAAAAATATTTCAATGTTGATTTCAAAAAAATGGCTTGAATTCCCTGACAACCCGGAAATAAATATTAGCAGAGATGAATATAATTTAGCGACTGAAAATGTAAAAGAAATTGATCAGCATAATCTTTCCGTTTCATTATTCTCTCAATTTATTCAAGAAGGCAGTGATCATTCAAAAAATAAATTATTACTTACAGGCGGGCATTATTTATCCGGATTTGGTAAATACTTTTCCAGATTTTTATACTTATTTGATCCAGAAGTTATTGAAGGTATTTATGAAGCCAATAGTAATACAAACGGCGAAATTTTGGCTGAAATTTCAGGAGACGCAAACTTCAACGCAAATTTGCATCCGCCGCTTCTAAAATATGAAATAAGTTATCCTACTTCGGAGATTGGTTTGGCGGAAATTCCGCTTAAATGTACAGACATTATTGTTGAGAGAGACCCGAGTGATACTAATAGACTCCGT
>Ga0209417_1005025_pt1 | contig 15026 bp, 11 predicted proteins | sample RifGroF2_FD_184002 | JGI IMG/M metagenome (GOLD analysis project Ga0209417, IMG submission 184002) | Groundwater microbial communities from Rifle, Colorado, USA - Groundwater F2 (SPAdes) (version 2) | ecosystem: Environmental > Aquatic > Deep subsurface > Groundwater | place: Rifle, Colorado... | reverse complement strand
ATCGGCAATCCTGCACCGCTGCATATAAAAATCGCGTTAAACCCTTCTTCAAGCAAATCGTTGATGGTCAGGGATTTTCCTATGACGACATTGGTCTTGAATTCGACTCCGAGCTGTTTAAGATAGTTTATTTCCCTGTCAAGAAATTTTCTCGGAAGCCTGAATTCTGGAATCCCGTATCGCAGAACGCCTCCGGTCGCATGAAGAGCTTCAAAAATTGTCACACTATGACCTGCTTTTGCTAAATCAGCCGCTGCGCTCATTCCTGCGCAACCTGAACCGACTATGGCGATTTTTTTATCACTTTTCTCTTTGTTATCTTGAACGACTTCGTCATTGCGAGGAGCTTGCGACGAAGCAATCCACGCATTATTAGCTTGCGAATGGATTGCGTCGCTTTGCTCGCAATGACGATCAGGAGTGGTGTTATCACCAACATATCTTTCAAGAGCGCCGATTGCGACAGGTTCGCCTTTTATGCCAAGAACGCATGCGCCTTCGCATTGTTTTTCTTGAGGACAAACACGCCCGCATACAGAAGGCAGGGAGTTTGTTTGCCTTATAATTTTTCCTGCTTCATCAATATTTCCCTTTTTTATCTCGGAAATAAATCCGGGAATGTTTACACTCACGGGGCAACCCTGAATACATCTCGGGTTTTTACATTGAATACAGCGTTCCGCTTCTATTTTAGCTTGTTCATCCGTAAAATTAGATTCAACCTCTTCAAAATTTTTGTTTCTGTAATCAGGTTTTAAAGAATGAGGTATTTGTCTGTTTTTCTTATTAGCTGTCATATTTTTTTCACTTTAAAAAGCTGGCTGAACGTTTCTTTCCGAACGAATTCTTTCGATAATTTCATCTACTTCTTTTTCGTCCAGTGTTTCTCTTTCAAGAAGAACTTTAACGATTTCTTCAATTATATCTTTATTTTCGAGAAGCAATTTCTTTGCAAATTCATATCTTTCTTCGATTATGGTTTTTATTTCTCTATCAATAATAGACGCTACTTCTTCAGAATAGTTTTTGTCTGCGCCAAAGTCTCTGCCCATGAAAACATGTTCATTTCTCTTGCCTACTGCGATTGGTCCGATTTTATCGCTCATTCCGTAAGATGTAACCATTTTTCTTATCAAATCAGTAGCTTTTTCTATATCATTCGATGCGCCGGTTGATATTTCTCCTTCACCAAATGTTATTTCTTCAGCGATTCTTCCGCCTAAAAGCATAGCTATTCTAGACAGCAACTGGGATTTTCTATAAGTCAAATGATCTTTTTCAGGTAAAGTCATAGTAACACCGAGTGCCATGCCTCTAGGTATAATACTTACTTTATGAAGAGGATCGCAACCCTTGAGTAATTTCGCCAGTAAAGCATGTCCGACCTCGTGATATGCTGTATTTTCTTTTTCCTGATCATCTATTATGCGACTTTTCTTTTCCGGTCCCGCGATAATTTTATCTATGGCAGCTTCTAAATCTGACATATCTATTTCTTTTTTCTCATGACGGGCTGCTAAAAGCGCTGCTTCATTTATTAAATTTGATAAATCTGCGCCTGTAAATCCCGGAGTTCTTTTTGCAAGAGTTTTTAAGTCAACTTCAGGAGCAAAAGGCTTACCTTTTGCGTGAACCTCAAGTATTTTTTCGCGTCCAAGTATGTCAGGTCTGTCAATTACAACCTGCCTGTCAAATCTACCCGGTCTTAATAATGCATTATCAAGAATATCAGGTCTGTTTGTAGCCGCTACTATTATAATTCCGGTTGTTCCGTCAAAACCGTCCATTTCAACCAAAAGCTGGTTCAAAGTTTGTTCTCTTTCGTCATGACCGCCGCCCATGCCGGCGCCTCTTTGTCTGCCTACTGCGTCAATTTCGTCTATGAACACAATGCAAGGAGCATGCTTTTTAGCCTGTTCAAACAAATCTCTTACACGTGAAGCTCCAACGCCTACAAACATTTCAACAAAGTCTGAACCGCTTATACTGAAGAAAGGAACTCCAGCTTCACCGGCAACAGCTTTTGCTAGAAGAGTTTTGCCTGTTCCGGGCGCGCCAACAAGGAGAACGCCTCTGGGAATTTTTGCGCCAAGCGTATGATATTTCTGGCTGTTTTTAAGGAAATCAACGATTTCTTCAAGTTCCTGTTTGGATTCATCAATACCTGCAACGTCAGCAAACGTGATTTTAACTTTATTGTCAAGCATCATTTTGGCTTTGCTTTTTCCAAACGACATAGCTTGAGAACCGCCGCTGGATGCGCTTCTAAACATTAAAAATAATGCTATTAACAAGAACAAAGGAAATATCAATGTGCCGATAAGCCCTATCCATTGTCCTGAATTGCTGGGACGACTTACGTTTATGTCAACATTGTTGTTTTCAAGCTTTGTTATTAATCCCGGGTCATTCAAAGGGATTAAAACCTTATATTTTACAGCTTGTTTGGAATTTTTTATATTTGATTCAGCAATTAAATAATCTTCAGAGATAGAAGCTTTTCTGATTTCCCCCTGTTTTACTTTATTTATGAAAGCTGTATAAGAGATGTCTTTTATTGCATCTGGCTTTGTGGTCATTAAAGATGCTATAAATGCCATTATAATAACTAATAAAGTTATATAGACACCTGTTGACTGGTATTTTTTCATTAATAGTCTCCTCAAATAATGATAAAAATTAATTTTTTTCAAAACGCATTTGTTACAAATTGTTACAATATTATTATGACAAATTTATAATATTTTTACCAGTTCTATTTAACCGCTTAGTAACTATTTATACAAGTATCAAATAAAATTTTATTGATTTAATATACTTACAAAGCAGGATTATCATGCCATAAATTTAAAAAAATTCATATATCCAATTCTAAAATTAACATTATAAAGGATTAGTTTATTCGGGTATTTATTCAAATAGTTTATTCTTCTAAGCTAATCAAAAAGTCTATTAGCCCGATATACATTGATAATTCATACTTATGATGCTAGCATGTTAAAAGTATGACAATTAAAAAAAGAAAAAAATCATATTATAAGCTGATAAACACACGCGTATACTTTTGGTAAAATTGTAATTAATTAAATTTATAGATTTTTGTTAAGTTATTTTTATTAATGCTGTATATTCACTACAATCAACAATTACAACCTTTTAAAAACAAAATTTCAGATATCGAGGTTTACTTAATGATTTGTAGATATTAATATTAAGGCTGAATAATATTTATAATATTTTTTAAAATCAAAATTCAAAAGTTATTTTAAAGATCATGAAGGATGTAAACAGATTTTGCTTTAGGAGGAAACTTTCTTGGATCAGAAGTTTTTAATAAATGGCGGGAAGAAATTAAAAGGCGAGATTAATATAAGCGGCGCTAAAAATGCTGTTCTTAAGTTAATGGCGGCAGCGCTTTTATTGGATGATGCATGTGAAATTCATAACGTGCCGGAGCTTGCTGACGTACAAATAATGGTTGAAGTGCTCAGAAGTTTAGGCGCAAAAGTTGATTATGACACCGATGAAAAGAAAATTATAATAGATTCTTCTACATTAACAAGCGTTGAAGCTTGCTATGAACTGGTAAGCAAGATGAGGGCGTCATTTACTGTATTAGGAGCGTTACTTGGAAGATGTAAAGAAGCAAAAGTCGCGCTTCCCGGAGGCTGTTCCATCGGTGAACGCAGAATAGATTTTCATATCAAAGGGCTTGAAGCATTAGGCGCTCAAATAAAAATCGAGGGCGGTTATGTTATTGCCAAAGCGAAAAAACTTGTAGGCACAACCGTATATCTTGATAGACCAAGCGTTGGAGCAACTGAAAATATTATGATCGCCGCTATACTTGCAGAGGGATCGACTATTATCAGCAATGCGGCGCAAGAACCCGAAATTGTAGATCTGGCGAATTTCCTTAACGCTCTAGGCGGTGATGTTACAGGCGCAGGAACTTCTGAAATAATTATTAACGGCGTTAAACAAAAAGATTTGCATCCGACAATTTATACCACAATTCCTGACAGAATAGAAGCCGGCACTTATATAGCAGCAGTTGTCGCCACAAGAGGAAAAGCCATTATAAGAAACATTTTCCCCAGTCATTTAAGCGCTGTTATAAGCAAATTAACCGATATGGGAGCAAATATAAATATCCTTGATCCGTTTAGTATTGAAATTTCTTGCGGAAAGATTATAAATGCCGTTAATATCGTTACGCAACCGCATCCCGGATTTCCTACAGACCTGCAATCGCCATTTATGTCTGTATTGGCGGTAGCTGAAGGAATAAGTGTAATTACAGAAAGCATTTACGAAAACAGATTCAGGCAAATTGGCGAATTGACAAGAATGGGTGCAAATGTTCAGCAAGAAGGCAATAGAGCCATCGTAAAAGGCGTAAAGTCCCTTACGGGAGCTCAAGTAAAAGCCAGCGATCTTAGGGCGGGAGCTTCTCTTCTTGTTGCAGCGTTATGTGCCGAAGGAACTACCGAAATTACTGATCTTTATCATATTGATAGAGGCTATGAAAAAGTAATGGAAAAACTTTCCGGGTTAGGCGCCGATATTCAAAGAGTTAATATTACTGAAAATGATATTAATGCTAAACTTATTGCAGATGAAATTCATGTAATTTAATTTTTAAATTAAGTTATACTAAAATAAGATAAATATAAAACTTAAACTTTAATAAAAATAGGTTTAAGCAATTTTCTAATTTAAATCAAGGAAATCAATAAAATGGCTGATTATAAACGTTGGTATGACCATGATCCTTTATTAATGGAAGTCATGGAATTGTTAAGAAATTTTCAGGATGATCTTAGGGATCAAGCCGAAGTTTTTTTAGCTAAAATTGAAGACCATGTTGGAAAAGAAGCTATTGATGCTTTCTATGAAAAAGTTAAACATACAAACGGCAGCCGATGGTATGATCAGGATCCTGTTCTCGCAAAAGCTGTGGAATTATTAAGAGTCGTTCCTCAAAATATACAAAGACAAGCCGCTCAGAACTTTCTTGATTCGCTTAAAGCGCAAGGGATTACAACCGATATAATTAAGCAAAACCTTGAATGCTAGAAATTATAAAATATTAAAGGCTTTATCGTGTTTAAAGAACTCATAAAAAAAATAGGACAAAATAAATATTTTTATCTTTTTCTATTTTTTTCTATCTTTTTGGGTATTTTTCTAAGATTTTACGTTTTTTTGCAACAATATTCTTTTGAAGGTGATGAATGTTCACTTGCCATAAATATTCTTAAACAAAAAACTTTTCATGAACTGATTTTTACACCTTTATATTGGTATAATCAGGCTGCGCCTGTTGGATTTATGGTCATTTCAAAATGTTTTTCCAATATTTTTGGAATAAACGAACTGGCTCTAAGAATTTTCCCTTTTCTAAGCGGAATATTTTCAATATTTTTATTCTATTTTTTTGCAAAAGATTATTTATCATCAAAAAGTCTGCTGTTTAGTGTGTTTATTTTTGCTGTATCCGGTTCATTAGTTTCTTACAGCGTTTTTTTTAAACCTTATTCTGTAGATTTAATGGCAACCTTAAGTATTTTTATTATGGCAAAATATTTTTTAAATAAAGAAAAAATAAATATTTTTATTCCTTCTTTATTAGGTCTTATTCTGGTTTGGTTCTCTTATCCTGTTGTTTTTGTATTAGCTTCTGTTGGAATTTATTATGGTTTTTTATACATAATTAAAAAACAAAAAAATAATTTATTAAGATTATCTATCATTTGTTATATATGGTTAGCAAGTTTTTCAACTTCATATCTTTTTGCTTATTCTAATTTTATGCGCAGCAAAGATTATTTTTTAGAATATTGGAAAGATTATTTTATGCCGGTTCTGCCTGATTGGAATTGGTTTTTGCTTGTTCTGAATCAACTTTGTAATATAACATTCCAAACTATATTTCAACATTCATTATTAATATATTTATTAATAATAACAGGTGCAGGGCTTTGTGTTTTTCAAAAAAAAGAAAAATCAGTATTGCTTGTTCTCCCGATAATATTTACTCTGGCAGCTTCCTGTATAAAAGCTTACCCTTTTGGCGACAGATTAATATTGTTTTTAGCTCCGATTGTTATAATTTTTGTGGCAAAAAATTTGGAATATCTTAATTATTTTGATAAATTTATTAAAAATAATATTATTAAAAACGGCTTAGTCTTATTAATAAGTTCAATTATTTTATTTCAAATACCTTTTAATACAAAAAATTATTTTCATCTAAGAACAAATATAAAAATTAATGATTTTCTTGTATTTATGAAACAAAATATGGAAAAAAATGATTGTGTATATTTAACATATTTTGATAATGGTTATTTCCGTTATTATAAAATGATATACAATTTGAATGAAAATTATGATTATGTGAATAATAAAATATATTCTACCGGCAAACAAAGCCTGGATAGTTTTAAAAAAGATATGAAAATTTTAAAAACGCAAAAATCCAGGATATGGTTTCCATTTTTTGCCGCATATAATAACGATTATGACTCATTAACAAGAGAACAAACAAAAGATTTTAAAAAATATTTGGAGAGCCAAAAAGATTTAAAATTGATAAAATATATGAAAGATGAAAAAAAAGGAGGAGAAGTTTATTTATACCAAACTATTAAATAAAAAGACTTTCTTGATTATTACTTTACTTTGACAGTCTTTTAAAAACACTCCAAATTCCGCCTATTATACCTAATATAGTAAATAATATAGTAAATACAGGCAACTGCAGTTTTAAAAGATTATCAATATACAAACCTATAAAAAAGCATACTACAAAGAAAGCCAACAATATAAAAGGAACATCATACACCGTATACACCTTAAAATTTATTTTAATTTGGTATTATAATTATCTTATGAATTCATCCGAACGTAATCAGGAATATAACCTAAATTTATCAGAAGTTTTAACTAAATCTGATAAAATTTTTCATATTGTATTTAATAAAGAAGGATTAATTATAAATTTTTCCGAAAGATTACCGGAAAAACTCGGTTTTAGTCAGGATGAATTTTCTAATCTAAGCCTGCATAAAGTTTTTGATTTCAGAATATCTGAAATTGCTAAAACCCTGAATGAAGTCAGCGAAATTTCTTCTGAAATAAACTTAATACAAAAAAATAAAAACTTTTTATTCACAAAAACAATATTTTTAAAAAATAATGAAAATATTGTTTCTTTGTCAATGCCGGCTTCTGAATATCAAAACATCAAAGAACTCAATAACAGGCTTATAAAAACTCTCCATACAAATATGGAAATTTTTGACGGACTAAATTATTCCGAAGAAAATATCTTTAACAGCATTCTGAAAAAGATAAAAAACCTTGTGAATTATGATAAATCCATTATATTTCTGCTTGAAGGAGATACTCTTGTCACAAAAGTTCAGACTGGATTTAAAGATTATCCGGCTAATTATAGAAAAGTTATAACCGACAAGGATAAAATTTTAAATTATATCCTTTCAAACGGCAGGAGCATTGTAGATAACAATAATGAATTTAACAGTTCAATATTGAAAGAATTAGGTCTAAGCGATGACACTGAATTTTCTGCAATAATTTCACCTTTAAAAATCAGGGAAACTGTTTACGGTTTCATAATCCTTGTTCAGAATCAGCCAGACAAATACGAAGAAAGCGATGTTTCAATCCTTGAAACCATAAGTTCAACTTCTTCTTACTTGATAAAGGATGCTGAACTCAGCCAAGTATTTAAAATGCAGCTTAAAATACTTAAAGAAAACATTACAGAAAGAACAAAAACGCTTGAACTTATAAAAGAACAGAATAAAAAAATTCTTGAAGCCGACAAAATAAAAAATGAATTCCTTGCAAATATGTCCCATGAGCTAAGAACTCCTTTAAACGCAATTATAGGGTTTTCTGAAGCTTTAAATCTTAAAATATTCGGGGAATTAAACGAAAAACAATCTGAATATATAGGAGATATAAATTCCAGCGGTGTGCATTTGCTTGGAATGATTAATGACTTGCTGGATTTATCCAAAATCGAATCCGGTAAAATGCAGGTGAGCAAAGAAATATTTAATGTAAAATCAGCAATAAAAGAAGCTTTAAATATAGTTTCTCCGCTTCTTATCCAGAAAAAGCAAAATATAAAGTTTGAATGCAAGGATGAATCTTTTGAAATTTGCGCAGACAGAAGAAAATTTCATCAAATACTATATAATTTGATAAGCAATGCGATAAAATTTACGCCGGAAAACGGTAATATTGAAATAAAAGCGACAAAAGACGGCAAATTTTTGAAAGTATCGGTAAAAGATAACGGTATTGGAATACCTCCTGCATTTCATGAAAAGATTTTCGCAAAATTTCAGCAAGTAGATAGTTCTTATTCATCAAAACAGGGCAGCACAGGGCTTGGTTTGACTATAACAAAAGAGCTTGTGAGTCTTCATGGCGGTAAAATAACTTTAGAAAGTCAATTAAATAAAGGTTCAACTTTTATTTTTTCTCTTCCAATAAAGGATTAACAAATGCAAACCTCTAAAACTATACTCATAGTGGAAGATAACCCTACAAATTTAAAACTGTTAAGAGATATATTAAGTTTTCAAAAATTTAATGTAATTGAAGCAATAGATGGAAAATCTGCCCTTGAATCCGTTAAAGAAAACTATAATAAGATTGATTTAATCCTCATGGATATGCAACTTCCTGATATTAACGGGCTAGAAGTTATTCAAAAAATAAAAGCATATCCTGAAAGCTTGAATATCCCAATAATTGTAGTATCAGCCCACGCAATGGAATCCGACATAAAAAAATGTTATGAAGCGGGCTGCATTGACTATATTACCAAGCCCATAAATGTTCAGGAATTTATCAATAAAATTAATTCATTTTTTTTGAATAAATAAACAAATAAGTATAACAACAAACGAATATTATATATGGTTGTTTTTGCTATAGTTGCTATTGCAACTATAGCTTGTTTTTGGTTTAATTAATACAACAACTAACTTGTAACTAGCTTAATTTAGACAACCGGGGAAGGCAATATGGATACTCAAAAATTTGTTAATGAAGATTGTATGAGTCACTTTATCGGAAAAACCGTACAAAGTATTAAAAATCTTGTTTTTAGAGAGTTTAAAGCAAAAAACTTTAACATTACCCCTGAACAATGGGCGGTTATGTCATATCTTCACAAAGAAGACGGGCTTTATCAAAAGCAAATAGCTGATTTTTTGTTTAAAGACAAGCCTACAGTCACGAGAATTCTTGACATTTTGGAGAAAAAAAACCTGATTATTAGGATTTCCGACGAAAAAGACCGCAGGAAGTTTAAAATTTATCTTACGCAGGATGGCAAAGACACCGTAGCCCAACTGATTCCTATTGCAAAAGAAATTCAATTTAAAATCAGAGAAAATATTCAACAAGAAGAATTTGAAATTTTAAAAACTATCCTGAACAAAATTTATATGAACGCGGTCAACTACTGATTGTCATTGCGAGGCGTAAAACGTGAATTGTAAACGAACAATCAAGCTTACGAAGCAATCTTCCAAAGTGGCATATTACTCTTTGGAAGATTGCTTCGTGAAAAAAATCAATTATTTTAAAAAATATTTTAAGCCTCGCAATGACATCAATTCACTTTTTACTATTGCAAAAATTTTTATTCTTATTATGGCTGTTAGCTTCTTAACAGTTACTCATTGTTTTGCTCAGGAAATAATGCCCAATCAACCCGAAAATACTGATAAAATTATTGAAAAACAGGATCAGCCAATTACTCCTGAAATATTTAAACCAGAAGAAAAAACCGAAATAATTGATAAAGATTTTAAACTTGGTAAAAATGCTTCTGCTTCAGTAGCTGAATTTCTTAAACAAAACGAACCTCCGGTAGAAGTTCCGAGGGATCCAAAACCGGAACGCCCAAAAAATGTAAATCCCGATAAACCTGATATTTGCAGCAGCATAATCTTTGATTTAACAGAAAAAGAGCAGCCTATTAGTCTTAACGATGCGCTGGCGATTTCTATGGAAAAGAACTTTGACATTAAGATATTCGGACAAAGAGCAGAAAAAAACAAATGGGATTATTACGCTTCAATCGCTGATTTTCTTCCTAATATAGATTTAGAGCAAGGTGTTCAAAAAAATATAGGGGAGTTTGTCGTATCAGGCATTATTCCTGATTCAGTAAAAGAAACCGCTGTTCAATTAAACTTTTATTATGATTATACAATAAGCGCAAGTAAGTATTTCAACTTACAAATAGCAAGAAACCAGTATAAGTCACAGAAGAAAATATTAGAATTCACAAAGGAAGAAGTATTAAAAAATTCTACAATACAATATTATGAACTTTTGGAAAGTAAAAGAAAAATAGAAATTTTAAAGACAAACCTTAAACAAATTAAAGAACAATTAAGAATAAATACTGAAAAACAAACAGCGGGAATAGGGACAAAATTTGATGTTTTAAGGGCTCAAGCGGATTTAGCAAGGGCTAATCAGGAATTAACACTTGCAAATGATGTGTATAGATTTAATCAGGCCAAGTTGGCAAATATTATAGGATTGTCTGTTTTTATTCAGCTTGTGCCGGATGATAAAGATATTAAAATAAAAGAAATTTTTAAAGATTGTTTTGATATTGATAAAGCAAAAGATATGGCGATATCTAACAGGCAAGACCTTCAGGCTGCAAAATTCGATATAGAAGCGGCAAGGCAAAAAAGAAACAAGCTTTATGCAAATTATTTGCCTGATATTGCGCTTTTTGGTATAAGTTCAGAACAGGGAGTAGTAGGAAATAAAGTTGCTCCAAATCATCAATTCGGAGTATTTGTAGGATGGGATTTGAAATACAGATATTATAATCAAGTAAGTTATTTTGCCGGACAAGGACTCGGGTTAATCGGATATGCTGATATTAAATCTAAAACAGCCGAATTAAATGAGTCAAAGTTGACTTATATAAAAAAATCAAGAAATATTGAAGAGAATCTTGTAAGAACTTTTTTTAATACAGTAGCTTCAAGAAGTCTTATAGATTCAACATGGGCAGAAGTTCAAGCGGCAAGCGAAAGCAGAAATATTTCCGTAATAAGACTTAAAGCAGGAATAGGTACTTTTATTGACGTTCTTCAAGCGCAAAGCAGTTATACAACAGCAAAAATAAATCATGTAGCTGCTGTTTTGGGTTATAACAAATCACAGGTGGAATTATTGTTTGAAATGGGCGTAATTTCGGTAAATAATATATTAGAAGGTTTTAATAGCAACAACTGCGGAACCACAAAATAGGTAATTTATGAATAAAAAAGAGCGATTAGATAATTATCTTGTAGTAAATGGGTATTTTGACACAAAAAATCAGGCACAGGGAAATATTCTCGCCGGAAAAGTCAAAATAAACGGTGAAATTTTAACAAAAGCCGGCTTTCAGATAAATACAGAAAAACCTCAAAATATTGAAATAGAATCGATGCCTTATGTTAGCAGGGGCGGATTTAAACTTGAAAAAGCCTTAAAAGAGTTTAATATAAATCTTCAGGACAAAATTTGTCTTGATGCCGGAGCTTCTACGGGAGGGTTTACTGACTGCATGCTTCAAAATGCTGCCGCTAAAGTTTATGCGGTGGATGTAGGCTATGGTCAAATAGCCTGGAAACTTAGAAACAGTCCGAAAGTTGTCGTCATCGAAAGAACTAACATCCGAAACGCTACGCTGGAAGAAGTTTATAAAAATTTGTTTTTATTGCCATTTTCTTTAACAGGTAATGAACTTGGGGAATTTAACAATATTGATGATCTGAGAAATGCGGCAATTAAACATTATAAAAATAATATTCAAGGAACAATTATTAAACATCCTGAACTTGGAAAAATTCTTTTTACAGGAAAAGGTATTGATAAAACAAGAAATGCAAGTGCAGATATAAGAAAACTTAAATCTATTCCTGAATTGTCTAAATTAGTTAAAAATGGAGATTTTGAAGGAACTTTAAATAATTATAAAAACAGAAAAGATGGAATAACTAAATTTCATTATTTGAGAAATACAATTAATATTGATGGAAAACCATTTGAACATAGAATAACTATTGCAAAAGATAGTTTTGGAAATAAATATTATGATTTAAATGACAAAGAGATAAATCCACCAGCTTTTGCCGATTTACAAAAATCGGGTGCTGATGGACTTACTAATAATATAACAGATTCTGCAAAAAATTTAAACCCTTACAATGAAATTTTTAATAAATTTTCAGAATTTTGTACTATGGATTTGTCTTTTATCTCCATAACAAAAGTTCTTAGCAACATCAAAAATTTAATGAATCCTGAAAAACAAGAACTCGTTGCCCTTATTAAGCCGCAGTTTGAAGCGGGTAAAGAACTTGTGCCAAAAAGCGGAGTGATTAAAGATAAAAATATTCATGTTAATGTGATTAAAAATATTGTGGATTTTGCAAGCGAAATTAATCTTTTCCCCGTAAATTTGACTTTTTCTCCTATTCAAGGACCTGCGGGAAATATAGAATATCTTATTTATCTTAAGAATAAAGCGGAGTATAATAAAACAGAATTTGAAAATTCAATCACAGAAACAGTAGAGAAGGCTCATGAACACTTTAACTCAAATAAAATCAACAAATAACAAAATCTTAAATCTTTCAAAAATCGGCATTATTTACAATACCGACCATAAAACAGCCCAATCCGTCGCTGAAAGCCTTGAGAAAATTCTAACTTCCAAAGGATTTTCCGACATTAAAATATTGGCAATTACAGGAAAGCAAAAAAATCAGACTTATACTTTTCCTGATATAAGTATGGCTTTTATTATCGGCGGTGACGGCACTTTTCTTGGAGCTTCAAGATTTTTTGCGCCTTATGACATACCTCTCTTTGGAATAAATACCGGTCGGCTCGGATTTCTTTCACAGCTTATTCCATCAGAACTGGAAAAAGGCGTAGAAAAAATACTGGAAGGCAAATTTGCGATAGAAGAACGACTTATGATTGAGTCAAATACTTCTATAGACGAATCAAAAACAAAAATTGCCCTTAATGATGTGGTTATAAAAGGTGGCGATGTTTCAAGATCAATGCAGCTATTTTTATACATAAACGATAAACACGTATGTGATTATATCGCGGACGGCTTAATTATCTCCACACCTACAGGATCAACCGCATATACTCTTTCTGCGGGAGGACCTGTTGTAGTGCCTGAGTTGGAAGCTTTTGTAATTGTTCCGATATGTCCTCATACTTTAACCACAAGACCTATAGTAATTCCGGCGAATGAAAACATTACAGTAAAAATAAACAGCGAAGAAGAATCTGTTTATGTGACTTCTGACGGGCAGGAAAACGTAAAAATTTCCGGCAATGACGCAATTAGTGTACAAAAATACGAACACAAAGCTCTTTTAATACAGATAGAAGACGAAGATGAAGGCGGTTTTTACGGCATATTAAGGAAAAAACTCCATTGGGGAGTTTCTCCAAGTTCTTAAAAAGTCATCTTTTTTGAATATATGCTATAACAGGCAAATGATCGCTTCCTGTTGAAGAACCTGTCTTGAAATCAATCGTTTTAAGATCATTTGTATGTAAAATTTGATCTAAAGGGAATCTACAAATTATGGGTAAAGTCATAGACCACGTCGGGTAGAGCCCAAAGCCCTCTCGACTATTTTTCAATCCCGATTCTGCAATTAATCTTTTATATGACGGTGAAAACATACTTGTATTAATATCACCTACGACTATTGCAGAAATTTTACTTGATTTAATCCAATTTGAAATATTTAAAAATTGGCTATTTCTATTTTTAAAATAATCTTGATTCGTTGGCGGAGTCGTGTGTATTGCCAACATTCTGACTTTTTTATTATCTATATATGTTTCAAATAAAATTGAAGGTGTATAATATTCACCCCAATATACAATTTCTATTTTAGTTACAGGTATCCTTGAATACAAAGCTATTCCAAAATTATCTTCTCTTGACTCAGCTATACCATAAGGATATTTCTTTTTTAGTTCTTTTAATTCTTTTAGCCATTTATTATTTACTTCTTGCAAAACTATAATATCAGGCTTATTTTTATCTATAAAATCAATAACTGCTTTGTAATTATTATTTGAGGTAAGTACGTTTGATAAAGCAATTTTAATTCCCTTTTGCGATGTTGAATACTTATGTTTTTCGAAGCTTATCCAAGGTGAAACTTCAATAAAATTGATGATTAGTGGAATAAACACAATAATAGAAACCCATATCGCTTGTTTCTTAAACTTATTGATAAAGGGAAAAATAATAAGAAAAATTACACTAAAAATAAGCAATAATACTCGTAAATGCGAAAGAATATCAAAAAAATAAAAATATTCTCCTGCATAACCTAAAAAAGTAAAAAACAGTAATATTACTACGTAATATTTATATCTTTTATTCACGAAATTAATAATTTTCAGTTTGATTTCATCCTGCATTATTAAATCCTAATTCCAGGTGAATCCGTCTTCTTTCATTCTTTCGACGACTTTATAAAGGTCGTTATCCTCGGCGACAATAGAAAGCCTGAAGAAACCTTCGCCGTTCTCGCCAAATCCTGTTCCGGGAACGATAACAACGCCGGAAGTTTCAAGAACTTTCTGGCAAAATTCCTCGGAATCTTTAAATCTTTGCGGCACAGGCAACCATAAATAGAATGTTGCCTTTGGGATAATCAAGCTATCCATATCCCATCCAAGCTCTTTAAAGCCTTTTACAAGGATTTCCTGCTTTTTCTGATACATTACATTAGCTTTTTTTATGTATTCATCGCCTTCTTCAGAAACAAGAATTTCAGCGGCGGCTTTTTGTAACGCTTTAAAGATACCTGTATCAACAGTTGACTTAAGTTTTCCAAGGATTCCAACAGCGTCTTTATTTCCGCAAGCCCAGCCAATACGCCATCCGGTCATACTGTAGGGCTTAC
>Ga0209417_1005023_pt1 | contig 15044 bp, 15 predicted proteins | sample RifGroF2_FD_184002 | JGI IMG/M metagenome (GOLD analysis project Ga0209417, IMG submission 184002) | Groundwater microbial communities from Rifle, Colorado, USA - Groundwater F2 (SPAdes) (version 2) | ecosystem: Environmental > Aquatic > Deep subsurface > Groundwater | place: Rifle, Colorado... | reverse complement strand
CCCGGAACATCAAGATCCGTCTGCGGGTAGTGGGTCAGTACGCAGTAGGCGTTCATGACAATGCCATTCCGGATTCCCTGTCACTGAACCACAACAAGCCGATGTACACCTTTGACACGAAGGATATCTCCACCAGGCGGAACGATCTGCCGACGGCAGTAGCCGCCCTCGATCTGATCCGGGTGGTTCCGAACCCCTACTACGGCAACTCGGCCTATGAATTGAGCCAGCTCGACAACTGGGTGAAGATCACTAACTTGCCGAAGGTTTGTACCATATCGATCTACATGCTTAACGGGAACCTGGTCCGGAGGATCGCCAAGGATAATGAACGGACATCGGTTGACTGGGATCTGAAGAACCAATACGGTATTCCGATTGCATCAGGGGCATATATCGTATATGTTGATGCCCCGGGAATCGGGCATAAGGTGGTGAAATTCTTTGGGGCGATACGGCCACAGGATTTGAACAGTCTGTAACATTGGAAACGCGTAGAGACGCATTATTATGCGTCTCTACAATATGATTATAAGACAATGCCGTCTATCTTTTCAAGAATCGTTACAGGTGAGATTCCTTGCTATAAGATAGCTGAGGATGATCACTATCTGGCCTTTCTGGATATTAATCCATTGGCCAAAGGCCATACGTTGGTAATACCCAAGAGGGAGGAAGACTATCTGTTTGACCTGACTGATGCGGAGATTGCAGGTTTAATGGTTTTTGCAAAAAAGGTTGCAAGGGCTATTGAAAAGGCAATTCCATGCAGTAGGATCGGAGTGGCGGTTATCGGGCTTGAGGTGCCGCATGCACATGTGCACCTGGTTCCGATAAATGGCATTTACGATATCGATTTCAGCAAGCCCAAGCTTAAGCTATCGCCTGAGGAATTTGTTGAGATCACCGGAAATATCCGGACAGGATTCTAGCGGATCCTGTCCGGATTCTTCCGGATAAACTCTGCCCATGATTTTGCACCTGGTACTGAAACCGGACGTTCCGACTGATAATAGTGGCAAAGGGCGACTGCTACTCCATCAGTAGCATCCAGGTAATCCGGTGTTTCCTTAAACTTCAGGATATTCTGAACCATTGCCGATACCTGCTCTTTTGACGCATTGCCATTGCCAGTAATCGATTGTTTGATCTTACGGGGAGCATACTCAAAAATCGGAATATTCCGGCTGATGGCCGGAGCCAGGGCTACTCCTTGCGCACGGCCGAGTTTCAGCATCGACTGGACATTTTTACCGAAAAAGGGAGCCTCAACGGCGACCTCGGCAGGCTGATACTCATCAATAAGGCTACTGATTCTTTCATAGATTTTTCCCAGGCGTGCCAAAGGATCCGGCAGTTTCTGCAATTTCAGAACTCCCATGGTTATAAGGCCCGGAGCCTTTCCTCCGCAAACAATCAGCCCGAAACCCAGAATCACGGTACCGGGATCGATTCCAAGGATAATTCTTTCGCTCCTGTTATGACTCATTTTTGGGTGATAATTGTTGAATAAGGATTCCTCCTACAATGAAAATGAGTCCTGCGGGTGTGGTCCAGTAAATCCGTTCCCCGAGGATCAGGTGAATCAGACAGAGTGCGATAAAGGGGGCGATAAAAACCATATTGCTGATTGCCGCGTTGTTGCGGGTGTTCTCGAGGGCGGTGAGCCAGCACACAAAAGCAATGGCCATCTCGGTGAGGCCGACATAAATTGCAGGAAGAAAATGAAGCGTTATAGAGGGAGGGCCGGAAAATACGAGAAGGGCTATGCCTGTGAAAAGACTTCCAAAGAAAAAGTTCAGGGTCAATTTAATGATTTCCGGCCGTTTGTCCCGAACATTGACGATCCAGAAGGAGGCCCAGATTACGGAGCTTCCAATGGCCAAAAGGATTCCAAAAGGCTCATTTACTTTTGTCTGAAAAGGGTTTTGTCCCTGTGAGCTGATTACCAGGACTCCTGCGAAACTTATCAGGATGGCGGCCAGGTCGATCCATCGCAATTTTTGGCCCAGGAAGGGTACCGAAAGAAGCACCAGCATCACCGGCCAGGTGTAGTTGAGCGGCTGTGCGATTTGGGCAGGCAACAGGCTGTAAGCTTTCAGGAGGACCATGTAGAACAGAAACGGATTGAGAAAGCCGGCGATTGCAGAGCGGGCGATGCCGGATGCAGTTTGAGAGAAAAGGTCCCGGGTCCTTTTTTTCAGAGCGACGACCGTCAGTAAGGCTATCCAGGCTATCGAAGAAGCGATGAATAGAAGCTGGATAAAATCCATGCCTTGCAAGGCCAGCTTAAACGCGGTTCCAGCGGTGGACCAGAGGAGGATGGCTGTCAGGGCATAGAGGTATACAGTCCGCTTTTTCATCAGGATTGTTTCAAAAGGATACTTCTAAGTCGGTCGCGTACATCCAGAAAATAAAAACTATTGGGGAAATCCCGTATAAAATCATTCATAAGGGCGGCCGCTTTAGCAGTGTCCTGATACTTATCCTGGTAGAGGCAGGCAAGCTCGTAGAGTGCCTTATGACCCCAATATTCATATCGGAATTGATCCATGATTACTTCTAGGACCTTGATCTGTTCAGCAGTTTGACCGTTTAACCGGAGAACCTCTGATTTTTTATACAGGAAGTCATCGTGGGAGGGATCTTCCGGACCAGCAACAAGTAAAACGGAATCTGTTAATTTCAGAGCCTCGTCGTATTTTTTGCGAAAAATGAGGTAATCCAGTTGGGCCAGGGAAGTGAGTCCTGATTGGGTCGAATCCGTTTCGTTTAAGTTCTCCCGGATGAGGAGTGAAAGTTCGAAGGCATCATTTGCAACTGGTTTTGACGTGCTGCCTTTAAGGACATCCAGCTGGGCCATGGCCAGCTTGAAACTCCCTGTGAACCAGGCCATACGGGCTCTGCGAAGGCGGGCTTCAGACCCTGACGGGTTATCGGGATTCTCCATGTCGGCCATCGCATAGATGAAGGAGGCTTCCCAGGGGTCGCCTGATTTCAGGAGGATATCTCCTTTGAGCAACAGGCAATCGGTTCTGAATCCGGGATTGTTGGCAGGCAAAGCCAGCGCTTTTTCCAGAACTGCCAGCGCTTCAACCGTATTTCCAAGCTCTTCTGAGCAGATCCGGGCCAGTTCAGGATAGAGCGGTCCCGATTCCTGGGATTTCGAGAATTCGTCCATGGCTTTACGGAAATCGGACTCGAGGTTCAACCAGGCTGGCCGTCCGGTTCCGGGAGTTGTCCGTAGTTTTTCGGTAAGAATAAGCAGGTACTCTATTCTCGCGGTCCGGAAATAGGAGCCGCCGCTGCTGATGCGTCCCGGAATATTGGCAGGTGCGGGATCAGGCCCCTTTTCGATCAGGTGCTGATAAGCGGCCAGAGAAGCTGAAAAATCCCCTGCCTCAGCTGATATCCTTGCCATTTGAAGTATTTTATCGGGTGTAGTATGGCTGCGCCTGTCCATGGCAATGGTCTGCTCCACCGCTTCAGTGAACTTATTTTCCTGGATCAGTACCCAGATCAGCAGTTCGTAAAAGACGGGGATGCCGGGCAACTGCTGGATGTTTGCAAGTGCTTTTTCACGGGTCTGCTGCAGGAGGGTCTCGTCGACATCGTACATCAGGGTATTTTGTATCATGGCCTCCACCGTAGGGAGGTATTGGGGTTCCCGGAGGATGAGAGCGAAGTACTCATCAAGCATTGCCGGAAATTTACGCTGTGCCGCGTAAACATTCGCCATCTCCATCCTGAAAGCTTCCGGATCGCCCAGTACCTTCCTGCCCAATTCGTATACCGATTCGGCATAGTAAGGTTTCAGATAGGATGAGTAGGCGTTCCCCAGGTTTGCAATGGCCGCGGGATTGTTGGGAAAATCCTTCAGCGGCTCCTGGTAACACTGTTCCGCCATGCGGGTATCCCCGGCTCTTTCATAAACATAACCAAGGTCGATGTACCAGGTGACCTCTTTAGATGTTCGTATATTCTTCCGGATTACTTTAATTGCTGTTTCATAATCAGAGAGTTCGACCAGACAATTGACGTAATAGTTAAGGTAGGTCTTAACCTTGTTCTCCTCGTACATTTTCAGAAACAGGGGAGCTGCTTTGTCATACTCCCGTCCGTTGTAATATTCCCAGGCAAGCCGGCTGGTTGCATCCTGCGCCATCAGCGTGCCGAGGCTCAGGATCAGAAGCAGGCTTATCAGGAAATGCTTCATAGGAGAATGCGGTCGAAGCCGGTATAGGGCTGAAGCACTTGAGGGATCAGGATTTCATTTCCCGACTGGTTGTTTTCCAGCAGGCCGGCCATGATTCTTGGCAAGGCAAGAGCGCTGCCGTTGAGGGTGTGGGCGAGCTGGGTCTTTTTATCATTTTTATCCCGATAACGGAGCTTGAGCCGGTTAGCCTGGAAGGATTCAAAATTTGAAACCGATGATACCTCAAGCCAGCGACCTTGTCCCGCGGCATATACCTCAAAATCGTAAGTCATGGCAGAGGTGAAACCCATGTCGCCTCCGCACAGGCGGATGATCCGGTAGGGTAGCCCGAGGCTCTGAACCAGCGATTCGACATAATTAACCATCTCTTCCAGCCCATTGTATGAATCATCGGGGTGCCGGACCTGAACTATTTCAACTTTATCAAACTGATGGAGGCGGTTCAGGCCGCGGACATGGGCTCCCCAGGATCCGGCTTCGCGCCGGAAGCAGGGGGTATATGCCATATATTTGACCGGCAACTGGTCGGCCGACAGGATCTCGTCGCGAAATATGTTGGTAACCGGAACTTCGGCAGTCGGTATCAGGTAAAATCCTTCGGGTTCTGCCCTGTACATCTGGCCCTCCTTATCGGGAAGCTGACCGGTTCCGTATGCTGAATCCTCGTTGACCAAGATCGGTGGCTGCACTTCGGTATAACCAGCCTGGATTCCCCGGTCGAGGAAGAAGTTGATCAGAGCACGCTGAAGACGCGCGGCTTCTCTTTTGTACACAGGGAAGCCGGCTCCTGTGAGCTTAACGCCCAACTCAAAATCAATGAGGTTGTTTCCGGCGATCAGGTCCCAGTGCGGCTTAAGGCCTTGACCGGCATCCGGTAGTTTACCGCCCGACCGGATCAGCTGATTGTCCTCGGGTGTTTTTCCGGGTGGCACCAATTGATAGGGGAGGTTGGGCAATTGCACAAGCAGGGACTGAAGCTGCACTTCTGCTGCGGCATGCTCTTCTTTCAGAATACGGTTCTCTTCCTTGATGGCCGCAGTCTGATTCTTTGCTCCTTCGGCCTCGGCTGCTTTGCCTTCCTTGTAAAGCTGGCCGATCTGTTTGGCCAGATTGTTCAGCTCTGCCAGCTGGTTGTCAGTCCGGGTCTGAAGCGATCTGCGTTTCTCGTCCAGGCTAAGGATCTGTCCGACCAGGGTTTCAGCATTGAAATTTTTAATTTTCAGTCGTTCGATTACGAAGGGACTTTGTTCCTGGATGAGTTTAAGAGAAAGCATGATGATGGTTATTAGAAGGTATAAAAATAGAAAATCTCCTGAACTATACCGAAGCCGGGACAATTCAGGAGATTCCTGTCAGAAGCGGGTAGTGCTATTCAGCGGCTTCAACGACGACCGAAACGTAAGAGCGGTCATCTCTTTTGCGCTTGAATTCAACTTTTCCATCCTCGAGAGCAAAGAGGGTATGGTCTTTACCGATACCTACGTTTAAACCCGGGTGATGTGTGGTACCGCGCTGACGCACGATAATATTGCCTGCTTTAGCAACCTGTCCGCCGTAAATTTTGATTCCAAGTCTTTTGCTTTCTGAATCGCGCCCGTTGCGGGAGCTACCCATACCTTTCTTATGTGCCATAATCCTGGAGTGTTATAGATTAACCTAGAATGATGTCCTGAATCTGAATCTGGCTGAAATACTGCCTGTGGCCATTCAGTTTCTGATAGCCTTTTCTGCGTTTTTTCTTGAAGACAAGGACTTTGTCACCTTTCATGTGTGTGAGAACCTTTGCTGAAATTTTGGCACCCTTCACAACCGGGTTTCCGACCTGAATCTTGCCTTCGTTATCAATCAGTAAAACCTTCGCAAACTCCACGTCGGTTCCTTCTTCTGCGTCCATCCGGTGTACATAGACCTTCTGGTCTTTCTTCACCTTGAACTGCTGTCCGGCTATGTCAACTATTGCGTACATCTCGTTATATTTTCAGATATCAATTGGGTCTGCAAAGGTAGAAAATAGATTCCTATTATCCAAAGTCATGCCTTGTATATTTATTTGATACATTTACGCAAAAACCGGATCGATGGCAAATAGGGTCAAATTACGAGTTATGGGGCTCACCTATAGTCAGACACAAACGGGTAGCTATGCGCTTGTGCTGGCCGAGGATGCCGGGAAGAAGAGGATTCCGATCATGATCGGAGCCTTTGAGGCTCAGGCTATTGCGCTTCATCTCGAGGAGCTTCAGCCTCCCAGGCCTTTGACTCATGATCTGTTCAGAAGTTTTTCCATGGCGTTTGGCGTGGAACTGCTGGAGGTTTTTATCAATAAACTCGAAGAGGGAATATTCTACTCCGAACTTCTTTTCTCAAATGAGAAGGAGGAGGTCAGGATTGATTCGCGAACCTCTGATGCGGTAGCATTAGCCCTCCGTTTTAAGTGTCCCATATTTACAACTCAGGAGATTATCGACAAAGCGGGTATCATTTTGGAGGATAAAGTGGCAGAAAAGGAAGAGGATTTCATTGGTACCGAAGTGGAAGATGAGACGCTTGAGGACCGGACTCTGGAAGAGCTTGACGCCCTGCTCTACGAGGCTGTTGCCAATGAGGATTATGAGACTGCCTCCGAAATCAGGGATGAAATGAAGCGACGCGAAGGGAAGGAATAGATTTTTATGAAGCAATATCTTGATCTGCTCAATCATACCTTAAAAAACGGAATCAGGAAAGAGGACCGCACGGGAACCGGAACGCTGAGCGTTTTCGGGTATCAGATGCGGTTTAATCTTGAAGCCGGGTTTCCACTGCTGACAACCAAAAAGCTCCACCTGAAGTCCATTGCCTATGAACTTCTCTGGTTTCTGAGAGGGGAAACCAATACAAAATATCTGACCGATCATGGCATCAGTATCTGGAATGAATGGGCTTCGGTGGAAGGTGAGCTCGGACATATTTACGGATACCAGTGGCGCAGCTGGCCCGGGTATTCCGGCGAGCATATTGATCAGATTGCCAATGTTATCAGGTCAATCAAGGACAATCCCGATTCGAGGCGTCATATTGTCAGCGCCTGGAATGTGGCCGACCTGGCCAATATGAATCTTCCTCCCTGCCATATTTTATTCCAGTTTTATGTGGCTAACGGTAAGCTATCCTGCCAGCTCTACCAGAGAAGCGCCGATATATTCCTCGGGGTCCCGTTTAATATTGCCTCCTACAGCCTTTTACTTTTGATGGTAGCCCGGGAGACGGGTTTGGAACCCTATGAATTCATCCATACATTGGGAGATGCCCACCTGTACCTTAATCATATTGAGCAGGCAAAACTGCAAATTACCCGGGAGCCACGAGTTTTGCCAACCTTGAAATTGAACCCTGCCAGGGAAAGGGTTCTGGATTTTGATTTTGAGGATTTTACGCTCATGGACTATAATCCCCATTCCCATATTAAAGCTGATATTTCGGTATGACAGAAGTTTCCGCCAAGCCTGTTTCCATAATAGTTGCTGTAGCCCGCAATTGGGCAATCGGCATGAACAATCAGTTACTCTGGCATATTCCGGAAGATTTCCGGTGGTTTAAAAAACATACGCATGGGCATCCGGTAATTATGGGCAGGAGGACGTGGGAGTCTCTACCGGTAAAGCCGCTGCCAGGCCGAAGAAATATTATAATTACCGATGTTCCGGGTGACTGTTTTGCCGGGACCACATGCGTGGGATCGATCGTGGAGGCAACCGGAATCATGGATTCACATCAGGAGAATTTCATCATCGGGGGAGGGATGGTCTACCGGCAATTTCTTCCCATTGCCCAAAAAGTCTACCTGACGGTGGTTGACCGGGATTTTGAGGCAGATACATGGTTTCCGGAGCTGTTACCCGATCAGTGGAAAGAAGTTTACAGGGAGCCCCACCCTGATTGTGATCCCGGTTATACTTTCCTGATTTACGAAAGGATTGGTTAGCTGGCTTTCAGCCGGTTGGCCGTGATCCTGTTCATCTGCTGTTCGGCATAATCCCTGCTGATATTGATCTCCGGCTTTTTATCCGAGGGTGTCTCAAACATAACATCGATCATGATGGCTTCGCAGATTGAACGAAGCCCCCTGGCGCCAAGCTTAAACTCGATGGCCAGATCAACAATATGGTCGAGCGCCTCCGTGTCGAAAGAGAGCTTGATGTCATCCATCTGGAAGAGCTTGATATATTGCTTGATAATCGAGTTCTTGGGTTCGGTGAGGATCTGCCTCAGGGCATCCCGGTCGAGGGGATTCAAATGGGCGATAACCGGAAGCCTTCCTACGATTTCAGGGATCATCCCAAAGGACTTCAGATCCTGCGGGGCAACATACTGAATCAGGTTATTCCGGTCAATCTCATCTGCTTTCTTTTGGGCGCCATAACCGATCACCTTGGTATTCAGTCGCTGGGCGATTTTTCTTTCAATTCCGTCGAAAGCACCACCGGCGATGAAAAGGATGTTCCGGGTATCGATCGGGATCATCTTCTGTTCCGGATGTTTTCTTCCGCCCTGAGGGGGAACGTTGACAACCGATCCTTCGAGGAGTTTAAGCAATCCCTGCTGAACACCTTCTCCGGAAACATCGCGCGTGATCGAGGGATTATCACTTTTCCGTGCTATTTTATCGATTTCGTCGATAAAGACGATGCCACGCTCAGCGGCTTTTACATCATATTCCGCAACCTGGAGCAGGCGGGTCAAAAGGCTTTCGATATCCTCCCCAACATATCCGGCTTCGGTCAGGACGGTTGCATCCACAATGGTGAAAGGCACGTGAAGCATCCGGGCAATGGTTTTTGCCAAAAGGGTTTTGCCGGTACCGGTTTCCCCGACCAGGATAATATTTGACTTCTCGATTTCGACCTCGTTACGCGTGTCTTCCTGCCCGAGCCTCTTATAATGGTTATATACGGCAACCGAAAGTACTTTTTTTGCATCTTCCTGCCCGATCACATACTGATCCAGGAATTTCTTTATCTGAACCGGTGTTTTTACCTCGATGTCGCCTAGGGTAAAAGGCTTATCGGGTTTCATCTCTTCCCGGATGATGGTGTAGGCCTGTTCGATGCAGAAATCACAGATGTGGCCGGAAACGCCGGCAATCAGGAGATTGACGTCTTCCTTGGTTCTGCCGCAGAACGAACACTTATCCACTGCCGGATTAGCCATCGGAATAAATTATTTTTTATGTTCGCGAACCATTACCTCATCGATCATGCCATACTCCTTGGCCTCATCTGCGGTCATCCAGAAATTCCTGTCGGAATCTTTTTCAATCTTCTTGTAAGGCTGGCCGGTATGGTGGGCCAGGATGTCGTACAACTCTTTTTTGAGTTTCTGCAGTTCCCGCACCTGTATTTCGATATCCGAAGCCTGGCCCTGGGCGCCGCCCAAGGGCTGGTGAATCATTATCCGTGAATGTTTCAGGGCCGACCGCTTGCCTTTGGTGCCGCCGGTCAGGAGTATTGCTGCCATGGAGGCAGCCATTCCGGTGCAGATCGTGACAATGGCGGGGTTAATATATTGCATGGTGTCATAGATTCCCAAACCTGAATGAACCATGCCGCCCGGCGAGTTGAAATAGATGATGATGTCTTTGCGGGGATCGGCTGATTCCAGGAAAAGAAGTTGTCCCTGAATGATGTTGGCCACGTCATCATCGATCGGGGTGCCCAGAAAGATAATGCGGTCCATCATGAGACGGGAGAAGACATCCATGGAGGCTACATTGAGCTGGCGTTCCTCTATGATGGTAGGAGACACATAATAATCATACATCGACTGGTACCGCTCGAGGTTCAGACTGCTGATCCCGAGGTGTCCGACAGCGTATTTGCGAAACTCGTCTTGTTTGTTCATGGCAATAATTCCCTTGGATTAATCCGTCAATTTATTAAAATCTTCCAGACTGACCTCTTTTTCGTCAACCTTTATCAGGGTTTTTACATGGTCAATCACTTTATTCTCCAGGATAACATCGGCAATCTTCTGTTTTTCTTCATTGTTTTTCAGAAGGGCATCGGCAAAGCGGAAGAGCTGTTCAACCGGCGCATCATAAATCCCATACTGAAAATAGCGCGACTGAGCGGTCCAGACGGCTTGTTCCCGTATTTCCTCCTCGGTTGCTTCGATTTTCACTTCATTGATGAAATGATTCTTGATCATCCGCCATTTCAGGTCGAGACCGAATGCGGGGAACTCCTGTTCAAGCTGCTCAGGGGTTAGCTTTTCGTCGGTTGAAGTGGCCAGCATCCATCTTTTCAGGAAGGCTTCGGGAAGTGGCACTTCGGTTTTCGCCATCAGCTTCTCTTTGGTTTCAACATGGAACTTGTACCGGCTTTCTCTTGAGTAGCGGCGGTCTATATCTTCCCTGACCCGTGTCCGGTAAGCCTCCATCGAGTCAATTTCCCCTACGCCATAGGTTTTATCGAAAAGGCTCTGGTCAATCTCCGCAGGTTTGAAACGGCTCACTTCAGAAATGGTGAATTCAAAATCACCATTGATTTCCATGGCTTGTTCCTTGCTGATTTTGAGGAGCGCAGCCCGATCAGTATCATTTGGGAAAGCAATTTTCGGATTAAAGACGATAGTGTCGTTAACTCCGGCCCCGATGAACTGTTTCTTGATATTTTCGTCTGCTATGGACAGAACATGAATCATAGCCCCGTGTGCATGAATCTCATGCTGATGATCGTGATCATGATCGTGATCATGGTCGTGATCATGCTCATGTTCATGATCATGAACATGGCCATGTTCTGAAATCTCGCAAAGGTCCCCTTTAACCATATCTTCTTCTGCAACGATTTCAGAAGGTTCAAAGATGGCGAACCTGCGGGCATTGTCTTCCACCTGCTTGTCAATCATCTCTTCGGTCACAGAAATGTGATACTCGTTAACCTTATCCTTTTTACTGATATTAACATCAATATCCGGCGAGATTCCCAGATCAAAATGGAATTCAAATACTTCCTGTTTTTCCCAGTCGATCGGCGGCGTGTTTTCATTGGCCATCGGCTCGCCCAGTATCCGTATGTTGTTTTCTTTCAGATAATTGTTCAGGGTTTCAGCCAGCATGTTCTGAACCTCTTCCACCTGGATGGCTTTGCCGTAAATCTTCTTAACCAGACCGGCGGGTACTTTCCCGGGCCTGAAACCGTCGATTTTAACTTTTTTACGGTAATCGGTCAGTGTGTTTTCTACTTTGGGCTGGTAATCTGCCGGTTCCAGGGTAATCTTTAATACGGCATTAAGATCGTCAATGTTTTCTCGGGTAATGTTCATGTTTATCTGTAACTTGTAGGAATTAAAAAAGTGCGGATGAAGGGACTCGAACCCTTACGCCTTTCGGCACCAGATCCTAAGTCTGGCTCGGCTACCAATTACGACACATCCGCAAAAGTCCGGCAAAGATAGAAAAAAATCCGATAAGTGGTTACAGTTGCGGGGATTACCGCCTATTTGCGGAGGGCAAAGTTCTGTCCCAGGTACACCTTTCTTACCTGTTCATCCTCAGAAAGTTCCTCGGCGGTACCTGCTTTCAGGATACTGCCTTCAAACAGCAGGTAAGCCCGGTCGGTAATCGTTAGTGTTTCATGGACATTATGGTCGGTAATGATCACTCCGATATTTTTTTCCTTGAGTTTGCAGACGATGGATTGGATGTCCTCGACGGCAATGGGGTCAACACCTGCGAAGGGTTCATCGAGAAGGATGAAGTTGGGCTTAAGTGCGAGGGCGCGGGCGATTTCGGTACGCCTGCGTTCGCCGCCGCTCAGTTGTATGCCCTTGTTCCGCCTTATTTTATCAAGGCCAAATTCATGGATCAGGGATTCTGCGCGCTCCGTTTGCTCCGGTTTCGGGATTTTTGTCATTTCCAGCACGGAATAGATATTATCCTCAACGGTCATGTTCCGGAAAACGGAGGGTTCCTGCGCCAGGTAACCGATGCCTCCCTGGGCTCTTTTATACACAGGGTCGTTCGTGATGTCCCTTCCTTCCTGGAAAATGCGTCCGGCATTCGGCCGGATCAGTCCGACGATCATGTAGAAGGTTGTCGTTTTTCCTGCGCCATTGGGCCCAAGCAGCCCCACGATTTCACCCTGCCGGACTTCAACAGAGACGTTATTGACAACGGTACGCTGGCGGTACTTCTTAACGAGGTTCTGGGTATAGAGTTTCATGGCCGATTATACTATTCCTTCGCGCAGGATGTCGTGAATATGTATTACCCCGATATAGTGCTCGTCCAGCATAACGAGAAGCTGGGTGATGCTGTTGAAACGCATGATTTCGAGCGCAGCTGCTGCAAGTTCTTCGGGCGGGATACTTTTTGGGTTTGCCGACATGATCATGCCTGCCGTGAGATTGCGTGTATCATCATGATTCTTCAGCATCCGCCTCAAATCCCCGTCGGTAATGATCCCCGCAATCCTGCCCTGCTCATCGGCCACTGCGGTAGCTCCAAGCCTTTTCGAGGTGATCTCCAGGATCACAGCAGGGATGCGATCATGGATCAGCACCAGCGGTTTTTCGTTCCGCGTATAAAGGTCGGAAACCCTGAGAAACAATCTTTTGCCTATTGATCCACCGGGGTGGAGCCTTGCAAAATCGCTTTCGGTGAAGCCTTTCAGCTCGAGAAGGCACATAGCCAGAGCATCACCCATTGCAAGCTGCAGGGTGGTGCTGGTAGTGGGAATCATGCTGATCCGGCAGGCTTCGGCCTGAACCGGAATCCTGACGGTGATTTCAGCCTGGCTTTCGAGATAGGATCCTGGGTCCGAAACCATGGCAAGGATATCGTTTCCAAGGGTACGGATCTGCGGGATGAGAATCCGGATCTCCGGGGTATTGCCGGATTTGGAAATAAATAGCACCAGATCCTCGCGACACAGATTCCCTAAATCGCCGTGCAGGGCATCGGTGGCGTGAATAAAAACAGAGGATGTGCCTATAGAATTGAGGGTTGCTGAGATTTTACGGGCAATGAGCGCGCTTTTACCCACACCTGTCAACACCAGCCTCCCGCGGCTTTTGTGGATTCGCTCCACCAGCAGGGCGAAGGATTCGTCGAGGCTCCCAACCAGGTTCGTCAGGGCATCCGCTTCCGTACGGAGGGTTAATTCGGCGCGCCTGAGTATTTCTTTGTGGTCGATCATGATAACTTTTTTTACGGGGGCCTTTTGGTGTTTAATTTTTCTTAAATTTAATCTACAAAAGTAGCAATTCTAAAACGTTGGTTTGGCTAAATTATTGAAAGGATGGATGTGGATACAGCGAAGCTTCATGAATTCCTGAAACTTAATTTTGGATTTGACACTTTCAAGGTTAACCAGGAAGCGGTTATCATGAATGTACTATCGGGCAGGGACTCTTTTGTCCTGATGCCTACCGGCGGCGGCAAGTCGCTGTGTTATCAGCTGCCCGCCCTGTTCATGGAGGGCACCGCCATTGTCATCTCCCCCCTGATTGCCCTGATGAAGAACCAGGTTGATTCCATGCGGGCATTCAGCGCGATTGACGGAGTTGCTCATTTCCTGAACTCTTCACTTACCAAGGCCCAGATAACCAGGGTTCTGGAAGATGTACAGAGCGGAAGAACCAAGCTTCTTTATGTAGCCCCTGAATCCCTGAATAAACTGGATTATACTGAGTTCCTCCAGGGGGTCACGATATCCTTTTTCGCGATCGACGAGGCACACTGCATATCAGAATGGGGTCATGATTTCAGGCCGGAATATCGTCGGATTCGCCCTATCATAGAACAGATCGGCCGGGCACCCATCATGGCGCTTACTGCTACGGCCACCCCAAAAGTGCAGAACGACATCCAGAAAAACCTGGGCGTCCTGGATGCGGATGAGTTTAAGTCTTCTTTTAACCGGGAAAACCTTTATTATGAGGTGCGCACCAAGCAGGATCCAGAAAAGCAGATTATCAAATTCATCAAGGAGAACGCAGGTAAATCGGGCATTATTTATTGCCTCAGCCGAAAACAGGTGGAGGAACTTGCCGAAACCCTGGTGGTGAATGGAATAAAAGCCCTTCCGTACCATGCCGGCCTGGATGGAAATACCCGGGGCACCAATCAGGATAAATTCCTGATGGAGGAGGTGGAAGTAATCGTGGCAACCATCGCTTTCGGGATGGGTATCGACAAGCCGGATGTCAGGTATGTCCTTCATTATGATATACCCAAAAGCCTTGAGGGTTATTACCAGGAGACCGGCAGGGCTGGGCGTGACGGAGGAGAGGGGAATTGCATCGCCTTTTACAGTTATAAGGATATCCAGAAGCTCGAGAAATTCATGCAGGGCAAGCCTGTTGCGGAGCAGGAGATCGGAAGGCAATTACTGCATGAAACAGCCTCATATGCAGAGTCTTCCATTTGCCGACGCCGGCAGCTTCTGCATTACTTCGGCGAAGAATATCAAAAGGACAATTGCGAGAATTGCGATAATTGCCTCAGTCCGAAAACACAGTTTGAAGGGAAGGATTATATCGCAATGGCTTTGGATGCCGTGCTGGAGGTGAAGGAAAAGTTTAAGCCAGAGCATGTTGCAAAAGTATTGACCGGTCAGGTCAACTCAGCCATCCGGACCTATAAACACAATCATCTTGAAATATTCGGACAGGGGAGTGAGAAGGATGAGCGGTTCTGGCAGGCCGTACTGCGGCAGGCATTGATTGGCCAACTGCTTGACAAAGACATAGATAATTACGGCACCTTAAAACTTACCGATGCCGGGAAGCAATTTCTTGATGAACCTGTTTCCTTTATGTTAACTGAGGACCCGAGTTACGAAGA
>Ga0209417_1005018_pt1 | contig 15055 bp, 2 predicted proteins | sample RifGroF2_FD_184002 | JGI IMG/M metagenome (GOLD analysis project Ga0209417, IMG submission 184002) | Groundwater microbial communities from Rifle, Colorado, USA - Groundwater F2 (SPAdes) (version 2) | ecosystem: Environmental > Aquatic > Deep subsurface > Groundwater | place: Rifle, Colorado... | reverse complement strand
CTTGGCGCTGTAAATCCAGATTTGCGATTACCGTCATTATTAACGCCAAACCCCTTAATAACAGCCAATATATTGTCATTATCTCGTCGCGCTTCTGATAAACGTTTTAATACAACTACTCCCACGCCTGCGCCATAAACAGTTCCAGTCGATTTTCTATCAAACGCTCTACATCGACCATCTTTCGAAAAAATCATCCCCTCCTGATAAACATACCCAAAATTCTGCGGTCTTGGTAATGTTGCAGCACCAGCAACTGCAAGATTACACGCTCCAAGCAATAATTGTTTACTTGCCTCAGCTATAGCGACAAGCGAGGTTGAGCACGTCGTATTAATATTTAGCACAGGACCATGCAAATTAAGAAGATAACTCGTTCTAGTAGATAAAAAACATTCATTAGCCAAAAGATTTTTTGCCCATACTGCTGCTTTATCTGCATAATCATAAGACATAACTTCATGAAGAAAATCGTGACTATCCCCAGCACCAGCAAACACACCAACCGATAATTCACTTCTTTTGGTTATATAGCCAGCCTGTTCTAAAGCCATCCAAACATGTTGCAAAAAAAGCCTTATTTGCGGATCCATCATAGATGCATCTTTGGGTGAAATTTTCCAAAAATTAGCATCAAAATCATGCATATTTGATATACAACCAGCTGCAGCCACATACTTATCATTCTCTAAAATCTCAGCAGAAACTCCTAAATCTTTACAATTATGCTTTGCTAGCCTTGTAATACAATCTTTGCCAGCAACGATATTTTCCCAATAGTTATTTATATTTTTACAACCAGAAAAACTACCCGAATAACTTATTATTGCAATACCTTCTGTATCATAATTTCTGCAATTTTTCATATCTAAATTCGCCTCCAGAATGTAAATATTTTAACCACATTTTGTTCTTTTTAATACCGTAATTTTTACGGTGGATAACTATATTTTCAGCAGATATGCGCCTTTTTAAATTAATACCTTATTAACCACACAAACAAAAGCAGGACTTCCTTGGCCGGATTATACTTTGAATATCAAATCAAAATATAAAACAAAAAAGATTTTATTGATTGATATATTGGGATTAGCATATTCTACATTGACATAAACTTCCGATGCTTCCAAAATATATTTACTGACTGCCTAAATCCTCGACATAAATAAATGGGTTTATTATTATAATCCATTGTATATTTATTATATGTCTTTCCAACCATCAACACACCACTGCAAACAACATTCAACACTTTTAATGCATCATCATCATGGCCAACAACTATAACATTTGAGCCAATAGCTAGTTTTTTCGTTCCCCAAACATAATACTGATCATGGCCTGAAATAGGCATAGGAAGACCATATTGATCTTTGTAAAAATCTATAGCACTAGCCTGAGAATAAGTTCTAGAAAAAATAACTGTTTTTTCCCTTTCCGCAATGGGTAATGAGTTATAGACACGGGCAACCTCTTTTGTCATTTGCTTCCACCCAAAACAATCCGCAAACCACTGAGGAAGACTATTCGAAACATCTCTGTATTCTATTGCTAATCCCATTCGCTCTAAAAAGCCCGTATATTTTACGGCCACTCTAGGAAATAAAATAGGTCGGACATATGGAACAAAGAGAAGCCCTGAAACAATAATTAACACACAATAAGTGATTTTTAACCAATTAATATTCATATGTGTTTTTTGCACCCACTTTTCTACCAAAACAGCACCACCAGCAAATAAAACAAAATAATATGGAGTAATTAAATAAAATTTTGCATGAGTAATTAGGCATAAAATAAAAATAAAAACATAAGTTAATCCTAATAATTTAAAACGCCGACCTTCAGTATTAAAAATAAAATAATAAAGTCCTAAACCCCATAAAGGAAAGGTTAATGGGTTCATCGTAATAATTTGATCTTTTAAAAACTTAAATGGTCCAATATTGGATAAACAATGCGAATAATTAACAAAATACTCTATTGTCAAAAAATCATGTGTTACAATCCATATCAAATAAGGAGATACAATTAAAAGAGCTATTAGCCCACATAGCCAAAATTGAGGCGAAGAAAAATACTTTCTTTGGCTGGTGAAAATTAATGCTATTGTAATTCCTGCGCCCAACCATAATATATCGAATTTAGACATCAATCCTAGCCCAGCAGCAATTCCAAAATACAACCAATACTTCTTATTATCAGAAACCAACAACATCACAAGATTATATATAGCCAGAGTCCAAAATAACCGATTGAAGCTATCGTATGTCATTAATGAAGCAAATGCGATATATTGCGGGGCTAAAGTAACGGAAATTAATGCTAAAAATTGAGCAAAAAAGCCCCCGCCAAGCCTTTTCACGACAACGCTTGTTGTTACCAAAACAACCACCCCAATTGCTGCCGGCATTAGATGAATGGATGTTATAGAATTACCAAAAATAAAACGAACAATAGCTAGACATAATGGCATCAACGGAGGAACATCAACAAATCCAAACGACAAATGTTTGCTCAAAGATATATAGTATAGCTCATCACAAAAATACCCATAATGAACTGGAAAAAAAGCAATTATTAACAAAATAAAAATACTAATCAATAATACAATATTACTCTTACTTGATTTAACCATAAAACCTTCCCTCGACATGGTGATATAATAGCCAAAATATCGTTGATACTTTAACCAAAATTTATTTGTAAATATAGTTTTTTAATGTCTGATGTGATTCCAATTAAAATACTCATGATTACAATCATTACACCAAGTGCAATCATAATACTCGTTGTAGAAAAATAATTGAGGCTAGTAACAAGCCCCAATATACCACAGCTAACAGGCTGTAAGCCGATCCACATTGTATTCATAAAGCCATAAAATCTTCCTCGATACTCGTTTGGAACTCTTTTTTGGTAAATGGTTTTCATTGGAATCATAAATAACGAATCAAAAACTTGCCGAATAAACCCTAAAAAACAGAAAATCACATAAATTCCATATGCACTTAAATACTTAAAGCCTATAGGCAACAGTAAAATACCGCTCAAAAACACGGTTACCCCTAAGACAAATACTCCATATTTCAAAAAGTTATATATGACGGAATTTTTTTTGGGAATAATGGTCATTAAACCCAAACCTAATACCCCGCCAACAGAAGCTATAGCCTGCATAATTCCATATTTAGATGCCCCCAAATGTAGTGAAAATTTAATTGTTTTTGGAAGCAAAATAGAATCAAAAGGATAAATAAAGAAATTTATCACCAAACCAAAAATAATTATCAGATAAATTGGTCTATCACTTTTTATAAAAACAAATCCATCTTTAATGCTGGAAAAGATATTTTTAAAGTGCTTCAAAAATTCCAACCCTCGTCCAGAAAAAACACCAACCTTTCTTTCCCGTAAAAATTTGTTAACTTTATAATTATTAGTAAAAACGACAAAAACACCCGTTAAAACAAACAAAACGCCATTAATAGTGAATACACCAACGATTCCTATTTTAGCATATAAAAATCCGGCAATAGATGCTCCAATTATAAAAGTCAAATTTTCATTTAAGCTAATCACTGAATTTGCTTTGACCAAATTTTTATCCTTCACAATATTAGGAATACATGCATTCGCCGCCGGAACTGAAAACGCGATTAAAATGGCATTAATTATTGTTATCAAAAATAAAAACAACATCGGAAAAAACTTTAAAAAAGTTACTCCTGCTAAAATCAGCAAAAAAACCCCCCGAAGCACATTGGTAATAATTATAATATTTTTTCTATTATGCATATCGACAAACATACCTGCAATTGGACCAAACATAATTAAGGGGATCAAAAAACATGAATAATAAAACGCGAGATATAAACCAGATTTTGCGCCACCAAACACACTTAAAATATACCATGTGACCGCTATCGATTGAATAGCACGACCCAAATTAGACACGATTATTGTTTGCAACAGCAACAAAAAATCTCTTCCCTTAATTGAATGATACAACAGAGGAAACTTATACAGCGTTAGCACTCTTTCTCTTTTAGATCGCTCTTTTTTCATCAAAACACCCCGAAACATTACAAGCTATTTTTTTAAAAACCCACACCTTAATAAATAATTAGTATATACCCCTATTAATTTTTCATAAGACTGGGGATAGTTTACACCAAGAGACCACAGTCTTTCTTGTGTAGCAATACTTTCAGAATCGTCAAACTTATCCTCGACATGAATATCAGTTAAATAAAACTCCTTTAATGGATACATCGCGTTATTTTCGTTTGTTTTTGCAACGTAATCTTCTTTCCATTTCTCTGAAGGAATGATATCTATTCTAAAACCATATTTTTTTAACTCTTGAACATATTTTTGTAATGAAATCTTCACGGGATTATTTAAATTAAAAATTTCACCAACAACATCTTTATTCTGAGAAAGCTTAATAATGCCTTTTGCTAAAATATCAACAGGAACCATCTCAATAAACATTTCCGCATCAGGAACCACTCCCATTTGAATACATCCTTTTAACACCAATAAAGAGTGATTTTGTTCATAATTAGAATACCCCGTTATTGAATCCCCCGTAATATTGCTGGGACGATAAATTGTAACAGGAAATCCTTTGCTAACGGCATATCTCAAAATATTTTCAGCAACAAGCTTAGAAAGAGAGTATCCGCTTAAATAGGAAGGAAATTGATTTTCTTCTGTTTTTTTGAGCACATCAAAATCTCTACCGACTCTCGCAGCAGATAGTGCCGATATATAGTGTATTGACTTTGGATGATTCCCGTTTGCCGAAAAAGTTAATAGCGTATTAATGCTTTTAACGTTTACCTCGCTTAACGCTTTATAATCATATACATGGTGAACAAAAGCTGCGTTATGATAAATAATATCAGCTTCATTTATTATTAATGTTAAGTCTTTTTTAGATAATCCAAAATTATCCAGCGAAAGATCCCCTTTTATAAGCTTAATTCTCGCATGATCAATCAAAGAAGCCTTCCCTGCTTTTACTAAAGCATCAGCCATTTTCGCACGAATATCAGAATTGCTACCCCCCCTAATTAAACAAAAAATCGGACATTTGGTGTTTGTTATAAGTGAATCAAGCAAATAAACACCTAAGAATCCAGTTGCCCCGGTAAGAAGAATGCCTTTTTCCGCTAATGAAGACCTATTAACTTTGGCCGTTTTTAATAAATAATCAATAGATCTTCTTGCATTTATTATATCTTTACAAACTAATGTCTGTAGATCATCTTGTGTTTTATGAGTTCTATTATCAATAATATTTGCAACATGTCTTACGGTTGGATAACTCAAAATATCGACAACCTTTAAATTAGTCTCAAATGTTTTATTAATCACTGATTGTAAACGAACTACTGTTAAAGAATTTCCTCCCAAATCATAGAAATTATCGTCGCTTTCAATATCATCAACACCTAAAACATCCTTCCATATTCCTATTAAAACATTTTCCGTATCGTTATTTTGCAATGCAATGTTTTTTTTTCTTGATATCAACTTGATATATTTTGAAACATGCTCCCTATCTAATTTGCCATTCCATAATAATGGCAGCCCGTCAATCTCAACTATTTTTTTAGGCAACATATAACTTGGCATACTCACGATAAGATCTTTTTGCAAATCTTCGATTTTTATATTGCCGTCTTTTTTCAAGTAAGCAACTAACGATATGTCTTTTTTATTTTGCGAAAAATCAGGGAAAACAACACATTGTTCTATGCCCTGATGTGCCAACAAGCGATGCTCAACTTCTTCTACAAAGAAAGCAAAGCCATTAATCTGAACAAAAGACTCTTTTCGTCCAACAAACTCAAAATTACCATCGTTATGCCAACGCACAAAATCTCCTGTTTTATACAATATTTTGTGTCTGTTTTCTTTACTTTCACTAAATGGATTTATAATGTAATTTGATAAAGAGCTTTTCGGTATTGTTTTTAGCAACGGGCTACTAATATATAATTCTCCCACACCTCCGGAAACTACTGGTTGCAAATGTTTCCCTAGAACATAAAAACGAAAATCACCAAAGGGTTTCCCTAAAAAAAAATTAGTATTTTGATCAATTTCATGTGCGGCTATACATAATGAAGTTTCTATTGAACCATAAATATTCCATATTCTTTTGGCTTTACTTCCAAGCCTTTCTGCACACTTTTTAGATAATGATTCTCCGCCACTTATAACCAACATGTTTTTATTTTCTGGCAAAATACTTGCAAGACTTGACCATTGAGAAGGAGTTGCATAAACAATATCTGGCTGAATGCATCTAAACTTCTCAGACAACAAATCAAACCTTGAAAAATTTGCATCATATAAATAAAAAGAAGAACCGGTTAAAAGCGCGAGAAAGCATTCTAAACAAAACATTTCAGATGCATGAGTCGTTAAACTTAATATCTTTACAGAATGATGAACATCCAAACATGACATTAAACGAGAAACACTACCAGCAAGCGAAAGATGTGATAGAGGAAAACTCTTAGGCATGTTGTCTGACACAAAATCATGAAAAATAACGGATACGACATCACCAGGACTTAAATTAACATCTAAATTATTTTTTAGCTCGCCTGAAGTCTCATTACAATATAAATCTAATTCCAACATAAACAAATCAGAACCAAAAATCTTTTTTGCATCTTCCATTAAATCATTTGTCGTAAGCAGTATATGTGAGTTTAAACTTTTAAATTTAGCCGCCTGTTTTGCTTTAGGTTCGTTTAAGTCAAAAAAAACGAATGGCGCTCCGGCCTTTAATGCAGCCACCATAGCAACTGCAAGTTTTATATTTCGCGAAAGGTAAATGCCAACACACTTATTATCTTTTACATCTAGCTTATTAAAAGTAAGTCTAATTTTTCTAGCGAATTGATTGCTAATTTCATTCAGTTTCAAATAAGTCAACTTCTCTCCTGAAGACTCGATCGCAATACGTTCCGGATATTTTAGCACTTGCTCTTCAAAAATTTTATTAAGCGGGCGATCAGTTAGACAACCAATAGTATCAATACTATTTGAAGAAATCATTTGATCAAAATCACTTTTTGTTAATGTTGATAGTTTCGACAAGCTTACTGAATCATCTTCTCCCATCTGTCTCAAAATCATTTTATAATTATCAATCATTTTAGCGATTGATTTCGACAAAAATAAATTGGTGTTGTAATTAAAAGCTCCTTTAATCAGACATTTTTTTTCACTAATATAAAGCGTTAAATCGAATTTTGAAATTTTCTTAGAAAACTCATAAGGCTCAATAATAATATTTTCAAAATCAGCCGCGGCCGACGCTTCATCATCATCAGAAACATAATTAAACATCACCTGAAAGATAGGGCTTCTACTCTGGTCACGCTTATAACCAAGCTCATCAACTAACATTTCAAAAGGCAAATCTTGATTTCCAAACGCATCAAAGCAACTTTGCCTTACATCACTTATCAACGCCTTTATTGTTTTGCCATCTAAGTTTTCTCTAATAACCAAAGTGTTAACAAATACACCAAGAGTTTTTTCAAGCTCAGCAAAATGGCGATTAGCCACAGGCGTCCCAATGACAATATCATCTTGATTGCTATAACGACTTAACAAGATAAAGAATCCGGATAATAGCAACATAAACAATGTCGCATTATACTTAGAAGATAAGTTTTGAAGATTTGCAATAGTGTCTTTATCTATTTGAAATTCGACAAACTCGCCTTCATGTGACATAACTGCGGGACGCAAATAATCTGTAGGTAAATTTAATGTTTTAAATCCTTTTAATTTTTTATTCCAATAATCAAGCTGTTTCTTCAATAACCGATCATAAAAATAATTTCTTTGCCACACAGAAAAATCCGCATATTGAACGTCTAATTGTGGCAAACTAACATTATTATTTTTAGTCAAAGAATTATAAAGACAAGCCCATTCTTTTAAAAATAGATTTATTGACCACCCATCACATATAATGTGGTGCTGATTAATAAATAAAACAAACACTTCCGTTTTCAATAACTTAAATAGCCTTACTCTAATCAAAGAATCTTTTGAAAGATCAAAAGGAACAGAAGCTTCTTTAGATAACCTCTCCTTTAGAACATCTTTAGAAAGAATTTCTGGTATTATTTTTATCTTTGAAATTTCATCAAATGGATGAATAATCTGACAAACTTCGCCTTTTTCATTTTGAATAAAATTCGTTCTCAATATTTCATACCTGTGAATTATTTTATTTAATGATCTCTCTAATGCTAAAACGTTTAAATTTCCAGTTAACTTTCTAGCAAATGAAACAGAATAATTAGCACTTTCTCCACCTTGATATTTATCAAGAACCCACAATCGCTCTTGAGCAAATGACAATGGAATCCTTTGGCTACGATCAGCCTTGCAAATATTTATTTTATTATCCTTTTTTTGTAAATTAGCAATCACTTTTGCTAATTCCTCAACCGATTGATGATTAAAAATCACCTCTAAATTACAATCTATATTAAACAATGATTTTATTCTTGAGATAATCTGAGTTGCGTTTAAAGAATGTCCGCCCAAATCAAAAAAGCTGGTATACTTACTAAACTTACCCACACCAAGAACTTCGACAAAAACGCCTGCGATTTTTTCTTCTAAACTTGTTGACTCGTGTTCAATCAGCAACTTCTTATCATTAGATAACATTTTATCGTGTAATTCTGCTACTGTTGCTTTTTCTTCTTCGTAAGAAATGTCTATAGAGTCTACATCAATCCAACATTTTTTTTGTTCAAACTTATAAGTAGGTAGAGAAACCACTTTAGGCTTTTCGTTTCGACGCAATTTATTCCATTCAACAAAAAAACCTTTTGACCATAATTCAGATATCACCTTATAAAGCAATCTTTCCTCTAAATTTTCATCGTAATCTTTTACAGATGGTATCATGGATATTGATTGCAATGTTTGATTTATAACCCCTACATGCGCCGAAACAAAATTTGACAACACTTTTCCAACACCAACCTCCAAGTAAATAGCATTTGGATAATGTTTATCAACCGCCTTTATTCCATTTGAAAAATGTACCGGCATTCGTATCTGATTAGCCCAATATTTAGGATCAACTGCATTTTTTTTTGAAATAAACTCACCCGAAACACAAGATATAAAAAGAGACTTTGGTTCTTCTAAAACAAACTTATTTAAAAAATTTTGAAATTTCTCGACAGTTGAAGACATCATTTTTGAATGAAATGCATGAGAAGTGTGTAACTGAGAGTGCTTTATTTTTTTCTCAGTCAGTATCTTAATAAACTTAGCAACATCTTTCTTCTCTCCAGAAACAACACAGTATTTATCTGCGTTAATTACTGAAACTTCTAAACTATTAAACAATAATTTTTCTATTTTTCTAAAATCATAATTGACAGAAAGCATTGCTCCCCGAGGGGCTTGCTGCATTAAAACAGCTCTTTCAACAACTATTCGTAAAGCATCTTTTAGAGAAAACACGCCTGAAAGTGTGGCGGCCACATATTCACCTATGCTATGACCAATATAACATGCTGGAAATATTCCAAACATTTCCAATCGTTTTGCTAATGAATACGATAAAGCAAACAATGCTGGTTGTGCATATTCGGTTTCATTTATTTTTTCACGATCCGCACTATTAGAGAAAAAAGTTTTTTTAAAATCGATGTTTTTAATTTCAGAAATATAATCAATACACTGATCTAATAACGCCTTAAAAATATTATCGGTATCGTATAACTTTTTACCCATATTGGCATATTGCACCCCCTGCCCTGAAAACATAAAAATAACGCTAGGAGTATCTCCAAGCTTTTCTTTATAAATATGGCTGGTTGATAATTTGTCATTTCTTAGTTGCGATACTGCTTCATTTTTGTCCTTACATAAAATATATTGCCTATAATTAAAATGCTCGCGTCTTTCTTGAAGGGTATAAGCAATATCAACCATTCTTTTTTCTTCAGATGAATTTAAATAATTTAAAAGAACTCTTCTATATTCAATTAATGATTGATTGCTTTTTGCAGAAATAGGCAAAACATAAAAGTCCTCTTCTAGCAAACTTCTCTCATCCTTTGAGTGTCTAAATTCCTCAATGATTATATGTGAATTTGTTCCACCAATACCAAATGAACTAATTCCAGCTTTTCGAGTAGAAGTTTTTTTATCCCATTTTTTCTTTTTAGTCAAAATCTCAAACGGACTCTCTGTTAAATTCAGCTCCTTATTTGGTGAGGTATAATTAATTTGTGGTGGAATCCATTTCGTTTCCAACATTTTGCAAACTTTTATAACCCCAGCAACACCGGCAGCCGCATCTGTATGCCCAATGTTTGCTTTCACCGAGCCTAAAATACACTTATTTTCTTTATTCTTATAATTATTAAAAACCTCTCGCAGTGCCGCTACCTCTATCGGATCACCCATTTTGGTTCCCGTTCCATGACATTCAATATAATCAATATCATCTGGCGAAATCCCGGCAATCTGCTGAGCAGCTAAAATACATTCAGACTGACCAATAACACTTGGAGCAGTAAAACCAACTTTTCTATCACCATCATTATTTATACCATATCCCCTTATTATTCCTAAAATATTGTCATTATCTCGCTTAGCAGCCGAATATCTTTTCAAGACAATAACACCTACTCCCGCTCCCGGTACTGTTCCAGTGGCATCATCACTAAAAACTTTACAGTGACCATCTTTTGAAAAAATCATCCCTTCCTGATAAATATATCCGAAGTTTTTTGGCAATGGCAAAGTCACTCCGCCAGCCAAAGCAATTTCACATGTACCATTAATAAGTTTTTCACACGCCTCTATAATGCTTACTAAAGACGTTGAACACGCCGTATTAATATTTAGAGATGGGCCCGTCAATCCCATTGAATAACTAACTCTAGTCGCCAAAGCTGAATTACCACTAATAATATTCAAATCCCAAGTATTTACTTTGTGCTTCATTTTAGGATTTAATATAACATGCTCAAACGCATATTCACTTAGCCCACAACCGGCAAAAACACCTATTTTAATTTGCTTTCTTACATTGATGTATCCTGATTCTTCTAGCGCCGCCCAACAACATTCTAAAAATTTACGAATCTGAGGGTCCATTAGTTCAGCATCCCGGGGTGATAATCCCCAAAAGTCCGAATCAAACTTATCAAGATTATTTAAAAATCCTTGAGATGAAATATAATCTTCATCACCCAATATGCTATTAGAAACACCCAACTCTCTACATTCATCTTTACTTAAGTATGAAATACACTCCTCTCCATCCAGAATTTTTTTCCAATATTTTTCGACAGATTCAGCTCCAGAAAATGCTCCAGAAAAACCGATAACAGCAACGCCCTCTTTATCAGATAAAAAATTTTGCTCAACATTACTATCCTTGTTTTTTTGACTTATACCTAAAATATAATCAACAAAACTTTGGATGGTTGGATACTTAAATAGGTCCGTTAATGAAAACTCTTTTAGATTAACTGCTTTCTCAAGACGAGACTTAAGCTGAATAAGTTTCAATGAATGCCCACCAACATCAAAAAAATTATCATGCAACCCAATATCACTTCGTTGCAATAATTCCTGCCAAACAGTTAAGACTTTTTTTTGAATCTCTGTAAGTTTTAACTTGCTCTCTAAATGATTTTTTTCTTTTCTAAAAAACAATCGTTGAAGCACCGCTCGATCGACCTTTCCACTGCTGTTTAATGGAAGAGCATCAATTTGCTGCCAATAATTAGGAATTAAATATTCCGGTAAATATTTCCGTAAATTATTTTTTAATATTTTTGAATCTATAATTGAACCAACATTCTCATAATAACAAATTATTTCATTCTCCCCAGACAGCTCTTTAGATATTACGACATTTTTTAAGTTCAAAAGCTTAGAAATATTTATTTCTATTTCAGCAAGCTCAACACGAATTCCGCGCACCTTCATCTGATTATCATTTCTTCCCAAAAACTCTAACTCTCCATTAGATCGCCACCTAACCACATCTCCTGTTTTATATAGCCTTTCATTATAACCATCTTTTTTCTCTGCCTCTGAAACAAAAGGATTAGGCAAAAATCGTTCTTTTGTTATATCAGGCAAATTGATATATCCTCGCGCTAACGCATCACCACCAATATACAACTCGCCAAAAACACCGTTAGGCAAAGGCAACATGTTTTTATCTAAAACGTACAATGAAACATTTTGAATTGGTTTACCTATTAGTACTATAGGATAATTTTCATTTGTAAAATATTCATGATAACTAACATCAATTGCTGCTTCCGTTGGACCATACAAATTATGCAAACTCACATTATTTAAAAACCCTTTACACTTTAAAGCCAAAGATGCTTTTAACCCTTCACCACTGCAAAATATACATTTTAATACTTTATTAATAGATTCAAGCCGGCCATGAGGAACTGTTTCTAAAAATGCATCCAACATTGATGGAACAAAATGAATCTTAGTAATATTCTGATCCAAAATCAAACCTGATATATAATTAGGATCTTTGTGACCATTCGGTTTCGCAATAACTTGTCTCGCTCCAGAAATCAATGGCAACAACAATTCCCAAACCGAAACATCGAATGTATAGGGGGTTTTCTGTAAAACATGATCTTTTATCCCAAAATCATACTCTTGTTGCATCCAAATTAATCGATTAACAACAGACCGATGCTCAATCATAACCCCTTTGGGTTGCCCGGTTGACCCTGATGTATAAATCACATACGCCAGATTATTTGGGCCACTTATCAACGGCAAATTATCTTGCGCATTTTTTGACGTTGTACAGAAATTTACATCAACTAAAAAAACATCTTTATTGCTAAATCTTTTTTTCAAATCTGTACTAGTTAATACAAAATCGATTCGTGCTTGTTTTATAAGAAAATTTACGCGATCTAATGGACTATCTGGATCAAGAGGAACATACGCCCCACCTGCTTTTAATATTGCCAATAGCGATATAATCATCTCAAAACTACGATCAAAATATAGTCCTATTAAACTATCCGGCTTAAAACCTTTTTTATATTTCTTTTTGTATTCTTCTCTTAAATAATTTGCATAAAAATTTACTCTTTCGTTTAATTGAGTATAAGTTAGGCTTTTCCCTTCAAAAACAACAGCTATATTTTCCGGGGTTTTATTAACCTGATCCTCAAATAATTCATGTAATGTTTTATCTTTCGGATATTCTTTTCTTGTATCATTCCAATCAAAAAGAACCTTCGTCTTCTCATCCTCACTTAACATATTAACATCGGCAATACTCCGATATGGATTTTGAACGATATCCTTTAATATATTTAAGTAATGGACAGATAACAGAGCAATGGTATCTTCATTAAATAAATCAGCATTATACTCGATACTACAAATGACCCCATTGGCGGCTTTTTCAAAAAAGAAGGTTAAATCCAGCTTTGAAATTCCATATTCAAAATCAAAACTTGATGCATCTAATCCATCAAGATTCAAATCAACATCATCCATCGCGTTTTGTAAGACAAGCATAACCTGAAAAATTGGGCTGCGACTTTGATCTCTTTCAACTCTTAATTCCTCAACTATTTTTTCAAAAGGAACTGTTTGATGCTGATATGCTTCTAAACAATTTGTTCTAACTGTTTTTAACAACTCTAGAACAGATTGATTTGGTAATTTACTTCGTATCGCTAAAGTATTAACAAACAATCCAGACACATCAGCTAACTGATTAAACTGTCGATTAGCAATTGGAGTACCAACAACTAAATCATCCTGTCCACAATATCTTTCTAATAAAATATATAAAGCAGATAATAAAACCATAAATAAAGTACAAAAATTTTCTTCTGAAAAAGATTGAATTTGACTAACAAGATCTTTTTCTAATAAAAGTAACTTATGCTTTCCGTTATAAGTTTGAATGGGCGGTCTAGAATTATCTGTTGGAAATCTTATATTTTCAAACCCCTTAAGTTTATTTTTCCAATATTCTATTTGTTCACTCCATTTTTTTAAATTTTGTTCTCCACGTTGCCAAATAGCATAATCAGAATATTGAACTTCTAGTTTAGGGAGATCTATTGTCAGATTTTTATTAAAAGAGTTATATGCCGACACAAGATCTCTTAAAAGTATGCGCAAAGACCAACCATCACTAATTATATGATGCAGGTTTATAAACAAAATAGACTCATTTTTTACCGAAGTCACAAAAAGATTAACCTTAAAAAGACGATCTCTTGATAAATCAAATGGCATCAATGATTCTGCCAATAATTTCTCTCGTATGTTATCAACATTAATTGGATGTATTTTTATATTTAAATTGTCAGAATATGGTTCTATTTTTTGAAAAACTTCCTGGATATCGTTTTCAATAAAAAATGTCCGGAGACTTTCATGCCGACAAATAAGATAATTGATGGCGCGCTCTAATGTTTGAATGTTTAGATTACCAACCAACCTAATGGCACATGGAATATTATAATTACCAAAATCACCTTCTTGATATTTATAAAGAAACCACATTCTCAATTGCGAAAATGTCAGGGGAATATTTTCTTTTTGGTGAATTATCGGAATCGAATCTACTTGTTCGTTCAGCAATTTCTTTTTAGAAACAATAAACTCTGCTAAATCAGAAATTGTTTTTTTATCAAAAGCAATACTAATAGGGCAGTCTATCTTAAAAATCATTCTGATCATTGCTACAACTTGAGATACTTTTAGAGAATGTCCGCCTAACCTAAAAAAATCGTCAAAAACGCCCACATTGTCTAAACCTAAAACTTTCTTCCAAATATCACAAAGTTTACTTTCCGTTTCATTTCTGGGGGCTACAAAATTAAGACTCCCTCTATTCCCATCTTGAATAGATACCTTTGGAAGCAATAATCTATCAACTTTTCCACTTGAATTTAAAGGGATATTTATTAATTTAATAAAACAATCCGGCGCCATATATTCTGGTAAATGA
>Ga0209417_1005017_pt1 | contig 15056 bp, 14 predicted proteins | sample RifGroF2_FD_184002 | JGI IMG/M metagenome (GOLD analysis project Ga0209417, IMG submission 184002) | Groundwater microbial communities from Rifle, Colorado, USA - Groundwater F2 (SPAdes) (version 2) | ecosystem: Environmental > Aquatic > Deep subsurface > Groundwater | place: Rifle, Colorado... | reverse complement strand
TGGACATTGTCGCAGGCTTCGACGATATTGGAGAACTGGAAATTGATTTCGCATTGGCCGGGGCCGACTTCATGATGGCTCGCTTCGACCGTAAAACCGATTTTCTCGAGTTCGAGGACGATGTCGCGGCGGCAGTCGCCGGCGCCGTCGATCGGCGAGAGATCGAAATAACCGCCTTGATCGGTGAACTCCAGCGTGGGTTCGCCGTTTTCTTTTGTCTTGAACAGATAGAATTCCGGTTCAAAGCCGATGTTGAGGGCGGAGAACCCCAGTTTTTCCATGCGCGCGGCGATGCGTTTCAGGTTCGAACGCGGGTCGCCCGGGAATGGTTTTCCTTCCGGGGTATAGACGTCGCAGATGAGCCGGGCGACTTTCCCGTAGGTGGTTTCTTCCCAGTTCATGATGAGCCAGGTGTTGAAGTCGGGATGTAGATACATGTCGGCTTCGAGGATGCGGACGAATCCTTCGATGGACGATCCGTCGAACATGACTTTTCCGTCGAGCGCCGTTTCCAGACGCTTGACCGGGATTTCGACGCTCTTGATCGTACCGTTGATGTCGGTGAATGTCAGTCGGACGTACCGGACATTCTGTTCTTTCGCATCGATGAGAATTTCTTCCTTCGTGAATTTCGGCATTTCCAATATGGTTCGCTTTCCCCTCTGACGATGCTAAGCACTCATGAACGGGGCTGCGGCCTTTCTTTGTGACGGGCGCCATTGTCCGTCGGTTTACATCATTATACTTGCGTTTTAAATCAAAATCAATTCGATTCGGCTTTATTTTCGCCGAGCAGAACAACGCATGCGGCGTATTTCGAGATTTGACGATCCATTGCCGTCCGGAGAATCAGCGCATGCGCTTCCGGTTCGGTCATTCCGCGATCGATCAAACGCTTCTTGCACAGATCCATCTCGCGCCTGAGATCCGCACGCTGCGCCGCCTTCTTCGCCTTGTCGGCGGTGTCGCGGAGCGCCGCGGCGGTCTTGAGGAGAAGCGCGACGGCGACGCCGAGTTCGGCGTCGATGCGCTGGTCGTCGAGAAACGCGAAATACGGATCGTCGAGCAGCGGGCGAAACGGGCCGATGCCGATCTGGGATGTCAGATAGATCACCGGGCGGTCATGGGAGAGAACGAGGTTCCCGACAAAACCCGACAGGTTCGGCATCTTCCAGGAAGAATGGATGATGATCAAATCGAAACGGGCGAGATCATCTTTCTTGATCTGCGCCTTCTGCTGTTCGTAAGCGATGTTGCGGGCGGCGAGTTCCCGGCCGATCCGGAGGATGGTCAGCTGATCTTCGCCGCAGACGAGAACGCGCGCCATCTCAGTTGGGCATCGGGTGGTGAAGAACGAGCGCTGCGACCTCGGTCTTGATGCCGGCAAGAACGGTTTCGTCTTCCGGATGGGCGAGGGCGCGGTCAATCAGCCGGGCGACCTTGCGGAAATCCGTCTCATCGAAGCCGCGCGTAGTCATCGCGGGCGTACCGAGACGGATGCCGCTGGTGATGAACGGTTTTTCCGTATCGTAGGGTATCGTGTTTTTGTTGCAGGTGATGTCGACGCGGTCGAGCAGGTTTTCCGCCTTCTTGCCGGTCATGCCCGTCTTCGATTTCACATCGAGCAAGAGAAGATGGTTGTCGGTGCCGCCGGAAACGACGTGAAAACCGAGTTTCACGAACTCGTCGGCGAATGCCTTGGCGTTTTCGACGACGTGTTTCTGGTATTCCTTGAATTCGGGAGTCATCGCTTCCTTGAAGGCGACCGCCTTGGCGGCGATCACATGCATCAAAGGTCCGCCCTGGATTCCCGGGAAGACGATTTTGTCGATTCTCTCGGCGATCGCCTGGTTGTTCGTCAGGATGACGCCGCCGCGGGTGCCGCGAAGCGTCTTGTGCGTCGTCGACGTGACGACGTCCGCGTATTCGCAGGGATTCGGATGGAGTCCGGCCGCGACCAGTCCGGCGATGTGGGCCATGTCGACCAAAAGCATCGCGCCGACCGAGTCGGCGATGGCGCGGAACCGTTTGAAATCGAGGATCCGGGGATAGGCGCTGGCGCCGGCGACGATCAGTTTCGGCTTGACTTCAAGGACTTGGATCGCCAACGCGTCGTAGTCGATCGTCTCCGTTTCGCGCGAGAGATAATAGGGATGGAATTCATAGTCGACGCCCGAAAAGTTCAGCGGGTGTCCGTGGGTCAGATGTCCGCCCTGGTCGAGCGCGAGTCCCATGACGACGTCATGCGGGCTCAAAATGGCGCGATACGCGCCCATGTTCGCCTGCGACCCGGAGTGCGGTTGCACATTGACGAATTTCACGCCGTAAATGGCTTTCAGACGTTCGCGGGCGAGATCCTCGACCATATCGACGAATTCGCATCCGCCGTAGTAGCGTTTCTTCGGATAGCCTTCCGCGTACTTGTTGGTCAGAACGCTTCCGGCCGCCTCAAGGACCGCCTTGGAGACGAAGTTCTCCGATGCGATCAGTTCGATATGGGAACGCTGGCGTTCCGTTTCCTTCTCGATCAGTGTGAAAAGTTCTAAATCGGTTTCCTGAAGTCTGGACATACGGTCACCTTATCCTTTCAATGTAGACTCCGGCGTTGATGCCGGAGAGGTTGACGATGACGGTTTCATCGAGTGCGGTCGGGGCGTTTTTCCCGACATAGTCGGCCCGGATCGGCAGTTCGCGGTGGCCGCGGTCGATCAGGACGGCGAACTCGATGCGTTTCGGGCGGCCGAGATCGACGATCGCGTCCATCGCCGCGCGGGCGGTCCTGCCGGTGAAAAGGACGTCGTCGACGAGGATGCAGACCTTGTTGCCGACGGCAAAGTCCGGTTGGGTCGCGGGACGGCGCTTCTCGTCGTCGCGATGCATGGAGATGTCGAGTTCGACGACGGGAACCTCGATGCCGGCGTACTGTTTGATGTTGTCGCGGATCAACAGCGCGATTGGCAAGCCCTTTTTGAGAATGCCGACGAGGACGATGTTGGCGACATCGTCGTTCTTCTCAAGGATTTCGTGGGTCATCCGTCGCAATGTTTTGAGGGCGGTTTCGTGATTGATGATCATGGGCACGGCGATTCACCTTCCACACAAGATTATATCATGATTGCAGTCGGAAAAACACCGCATAAAGCGGCTGTGCGATGAAAAAAAGCACTCCGGAGAGTGCTTTTCGGAATCGGTTTTCAACTGGGTTCGGTCGTCGTGACGCTGATGGCGGCCTTCGGTGCGAAATTCCCCGCATAATCTTCGGCTTCGATCTCGATAAGCACCGAGGTCCCGACGACGAGTCCGGTCAGTTTGACGAGATTCAACGAAACGGCCTTGAAAAAGACGCCGTTGATGTAGACGTTGTACCGGCGGACCTGATTGTCGTCGACCGCCTTGGTCCAGAAGACATAAGCCGTCGATCCGACCGCCTGGGCGACTTCAAGCGCCGTCGCGGCGCGCGGCGCGCCGGTATCTTCGGTCACATAGTCGCGCTGATAGACGCGCACATAGTCGATCTCATAGGTGTCGATCACAAAGGAAGGATCGACCGTCCCGCCCATCGCTCCGCCCATCGCGAGATTCAGGATGAGATAGAATTCCTGGTCGAACGGCCAGGCGTCGGCGATGCTGAAGTCGCCGTACGCGACGGCGGCGGGGTTGAACACGTACGTTCCGTATTTGTAGCTGTCGACCCACCAAGAGAACGAATACTCGTTCCAGGTGACCGAATAGATGTGGAAGCCGGTGGTAAGTCCGGGCGTTTCGCGGCCATAGCTGATCTGCGTCCCGATCTTGTGATTGTACGCGGTCGTGTGCAGCGAACCGACGACGTTGTCGATATTGTAAAAGGCCGTATGCTCCATGATATCGATTTCGCCGCTGGCGGGCCAATCGCCATAGACGCTCAAGCGCGGCATCATCCAGAACGCGGGCCATGTGCCGGCGACGCCGGGAAGCTTGGCGCGCATCTCGAACTTGCCGTACTTCCAGTTCTTGACGCCTTGCGTCCAGATCTTGGCGGAGGTGTAGTCATGTCCGCCGTAATCTTCACGCAATGCCGTGATGATCAGTTTTTCACCGTCGACATAAGCGTTCTCGGCGCGGTTCGTGTAATATTGAAGTTCGTTGTTCCCGAAGCCGCCGCCACCAATTTGGTGGCGCCATTTGGTCGAATCGACGGCCCCCTCATAGTTGAATTCCTCGCACCACGTCGGCACCCATCCGCTGACGATCGGGACATCCGCGCATTCGGCGGGGATGTTGGCCTCCAGGCTGTCGGGGTCAAGTGTGATGACGGTCGTGGTCGTATCGGTGGTCGTATCGGAGATGGTCGTTGTTTCAGAAGTGGTCGTCGTCGTTTCAGCGGCGGTCGTTTCCGTATCCGTCGTCGACAGGGTGGTCGCGGCGTCGCAAGCGACGGCGGCGAAGGTGCCGGCAATCAAAACAAGGAGAAGAAGGGTTTTTTTCATCGTTTGTTCCAACTCACGCGGTGACGACCATATCGAAGGTGTTGGACAGGTTCCCTGCATAGTCTTCGGCGATGATGGTCACGATATTGTCGTATGAAAGTCTCAGATTGATGAGCAGGACGGCATTCACGGACGTCTTCTTGGACATGATGCCGTTGACGTACACATAATAGGACTTGACGCGCAAATCATCCGTGGATGGCGTCCAGGCGATGAAGGCCTGACTTCCGCTTTGCCAGTAGATGTGCGGAAAACTGATGGTAGAAGGACTTCCGGTGTCGCCGGTGACATAATCCTGCTGGAAGACGCGCACGTAGTCGACCGTCAAGGTCGCCGGGAAGATCGTGTCGTCGACGCCTTGCGCGCCGCCCCAGGTGCCGCCGATGGCGAGATTCAGGATGAGATAGAACTGCTGGTCGAAGGGCCAATCGAGGCTTGTATCGGCGCTGTAGCCGTTGCCCCATTCTTGATCCGCTTCGACGGTGCCGAAGAGAAATCCGTCAAAGTACCATTCGATCCGCTCTTCGTTCCAGATGATGCCGTACGTATGATAGGTGTTGGCGACGTCGATCGAAGCGACGGTATTGGGAATCAGCGAGTCGGTATTCCCGCCGCGGCCGTTCGTTCCGAAGAAGCGTTCGGTATGGAGCGTGCCGAGCACCGTGTTCATGTCATATCCGACATGTTCCATGATGTCGATTTCGCCGCTGTCGGGCCAGCCGCCGTATCTCGATGTCTTCGGCATCATCCAGAATGCCGGCCATGTTCCGCGGCCGTAGGGCAATTTCGCCCGCATTTCGATCTTGCCGTATTTGAAGCTGGTAGTCGCTTGGGTCCAGATTTTCGTCGATGTATAATTGTTACTGCCATAAACTTCCTTGAGGGCGGTGATCACGAGCGCGCCGTCGCGGATTGCGACGTTGTCGGAATCGGCGTACATGTAATACTGAAGTTCCTGGTTGCCAAAGCCGCCGCCGCCCGTATGATATGTCCACTTGGTCGTATCGATGATCGTCGTGGGAACCGCCGCTTCGAATTCGTCACACCAGGTTGGAATCCAGCCGTCGACGATGGCGATTTCGGAACATTCTTCCGGAATCAAGTCGATCAGCGCCGTATTCGTCGTGGTCGCGCCAGTCGTGGTCGCGGTCGTGGTAAGCTCTGTCGAGGTTTCCGTCGAGGTAACATCGGTCGTCGTCCCGGTCGTGGTTTCTGCGTCCGTGGTGTTTGTGGTATCCGTCGTCGACTCCGTCGTGAATCCAGTTGATTTACTCGTCACGAGCCCGCACCCGACGATCGACGCCATGGTGAGTGAAAGAATAATTAGGATGAGCATTTTCTTGAACATGTTAGTCCTCCGAACCCGTATGGAAATGGTTACACATCAATGATATCATATGTTTCGGTCCTTTTCAAAGAAAAGAGCCGTCAGTTGACCGGCTTTGTTTCTGCGGAACGGATACTCTGGACGGTGAGGAGCGTCATCGACAGGATGATGACGAGGCCGCCGACGATGGTCAGGCTGTCGATCGTCTCGCCGAAAATGATGATGTTCGTCAAAACCGTAAAGAGCGGAACGAAGTTGATGAAGACGTTCGGCAGCGTCACGCCGAGCGCGTCGACGGAAAAAACATAGAGGTAGTAACAGACTCCCGAACAGATCACGCCGAGGAAAACGAGATGCCCCCATTGTGTCGGACCGAAGGACGCGAAATCCGGGAAAGGCCTGAATATCAACGTCGGCAGGAAGATGAACAGCGCGATGATCGACTGCATCGTCGTGATCTTCAGACTGTTGTACTTCATTCCGGCTTTCTTCGTGATCAATGTATATACCGTCCAGAAGACGATCGACAGAACCATGAAAAGATATCCGATCCAGGCGTTCGCGAGTCCGTCAAGAGCGAACCCGTCGTGGAATACGACCATCGCGACGCCGACGATCGACACAAGAATCAGAAGAATCTGGATCGCACCGATCTTTCCTTTGAAGGCGATGCGGTTCCCGATGACCGCGGCCATCGGGGTGAGCGATACGAGAATCGAAGCGGTTTCGGAGGAAATATACAGCATCGAGGAGTTTTCAAAGATCGAATACATGAAGATTCCCATGAACCCGGCGAGGAAGAAGATCCATAGATCGCGTTTCGTGACCTTGAAGCTCATTTTGGACGCAAACGCGACGATCAGGACGAAGATGACGGCGAATACATAGCGGAAAAAGCCGAGTGTGATCGAATCGATGTAGTGACCTGTGACCAGCGCCTCGATCGAGACGAAGGAGACGCCCCAGAACATGACCGCCACGAGAATGGCGAGGACGCCGAACATTTTTTTCATGACGAAATCCTACTTTCTGACGTTCAAAACGGTCAATCGATCGGACAAACGGACGAAGTCGGCAACGTTGAGCGTCTCGGCTCGACACCCAGGGTCGATTCCCGTTTCCCGCAGGATCGCATCCCATTCTTCGCGTGTTTTTTCGGTGTATGTATTGCGTAGGTTATTTATTATAGTCTTTCTCCGCTGCGAGAAACAGCGGTGCACCATTTCGAAAAAGAATGGTTCATCGATGGCAGGACACTTCGGTTTCGGATCGACGGACACCATCACGACGGCCGAATCGACATTCGGTTGCGGAATGAAAACGGCGCGCGGAACCTTGAAAAGGTGCTTGACGGAAGCGCGGTAGCGGATCGCGACGGTGAGGGCGTTGTAATCCTTCGTGGAAGGTTCCGAACTGACGCGCATCGCGACCTCTTCCTGCATCATTAGAACCAGTCGCGACACGGATTTCGACGTTTCAAGGAACCGCATCAGGATCGGCGTTGTGATGTAGTAGGGCAGATTGGCCACGACGACGACTTCCGAACACCCCTTGAGGTGCATCGCGACATCTAGGTCGATGTCAGCTTTCAGGATGTCCCGGTTAAGCAGGATCACGTTGGATGTTTTTTTCAGGGTTTCGGAGAGAATCGGCACCAGTTCGGCGTCGATTTCATAGGCAAGCACGGTTTTCGCGGCGGCCGCAAGCGGGATCGTCAGGGATCCGAGCCCGGGTCCGACTTCGATGACGCCCGTTTCCGGGGTGATTCCAGCCGCTTTGACGATTTTATCCAGGATATTCCCGTCGGTAAGAAAGTTTTGACCCAAATGTTTCTTGATCCGAAACCCGCTATCCGACAGAATACGGCCGATGGATCCTTTGGTCGATTCGTTCATGTCATCCGTCCAGACGCTCGGCGGAAATCCCGAGCATGTTCAGCCATTTGAGAAGCGTTTTTGCGTTGGATGTCGGTAATCCGAGCCGTTGCGACACGATTTCGCGGCGTTTTGCGGCTTCAATCGTTCCGGCGAGCCCTCTCGCATAGAGATCGGAAACGGTCAGCGCGCCTTCGGGAACCGTGCGGATCGTATAGACGCCTTTCAACGCGGCGTCTATCGCATCTGCGGTCGCATGCTCGACGCCGACTTTTCGACCATTGGCACTGATCGCGTCCCGTCTGGGTATAAAAGCGATCTTCGCCCCCGGGACTTCCGCGACGATCCGATCCGTGATCTTCCTTCCGGGATGGTCCGGATCGAGAAAAAGGATCACGCCCCGGACCGCCGCGGCGTTTTGAATGAGCGCGATCGTGGTATCGGCGATCTCGCTGCCGTTTGTCACGATGCATTGCACGCCGGGATAGAGCGATTCGAGTTTCTGCTTGTCGTGAGCCCCTTCGACAACGATGATCTCTGTAAACATTTACAACACCATATTTTCTATATATCTATTATTTCTCTATATCTGGGCTTTTTGCTATTTCTTGGCAACATACTGCGAGGGGAAGTGTTTCCGCTTCGCCTGTTCGGGAACGATGATTGAAATCGCCCTGCGACAGACGTGGATTTCCTGGTTTCCGCTGCCTCCGGACTCGCCGTCGACGTTCCATTTCGATTTTGTGTCGGTCGTAATCTTCATCGATCCGGTCCGGAACCGCTTGACGAGCGGCGTCGACCAGAACGGCAGGAAGAATGAGAAAAAATAGATGATGTTGTTGAAGGGGAAGTAGTACCGATAGAGGACGACGTCGACGAGTCCGTCGTCGAGCGTCGGTTTATAGATCATGTTGATGCCGGCGACGCGCTTCGAATTGATGATGAGCATGAGCGAGAAACTGCCGCGGAACTCGCCTTTGTCATAAGACACGCGCATCCGCATCTTCGGAATCGAGATCAATTCCTCGATGCCTTTGATCAAATAGGCCAAATAGCCGATTTTCTTCTTTAAACCCGAATCCGTGACATAGCTGATGTCGATGTAGGCGCCGTTTCCGGAAACATAACAGAAATAGCGGTCGTTCGCCTTGACGACATCCATCTCCACCGCGGTGTTGGTCAGGATGTTGTCCATCGCTTTCGTGACGTCTTTGGACAATCCGAGCGTGTGACCGATGTCGCAGGCGGTCCCGGCGGGAATATATCCGATCACCGGACGCCGCTCAAATTCCATCATGCCGTTCACGCATTCGTTGAAGGTCCCGTCGCCGCCGACGATGATGATCCGGTCGTATTTGTCTTCGGACGCCTTGCGGGCGAACTCGGTCGCCTGCCCGGGATATTCCGTCTCATGGGTGATGACGTCGTGGCCGCATGCAAAAAGACGGTCGACGACATACTGAAGATGTCCGGCGAACGTTTGCTTGCCGCTTTTCGGATTATAAATGATCATTGTTCTCATAGGGGCGGTCACCGGGCATATTATAACATAAGAATGACGGTTCCCCAAAAAGAAATCTTGCGGCGCCGATGGGTCGGAATGGTATAATGGTGTCAGGTGATGACCATGCCCCGAATCGACGCCGTGCTGTTCGATCTCGACGGAACCCTCGTCGATTCCATTCCGCTGATCGCGGACACGCTCCGAAAGACGCTTCATGAATTCTTTCCCTCCGTTCCCGTCTCGCCGACCGATATCGACGCGATGATCGGTCCCCCGCTCTCGGCGACCTTCGCCCGCTTTACCGCGGACCCGCACGTCGTCGACGTCATGATCGAACGCTATCGTGTGATCTACAAGACCTGCGAACTCGACTCGATCCGAATCTTCCCCCGCGCCGCGAAAACGCTCCGTGAGCTCAAGAAACGCGGCTACCGGCTCGGTTTGGTCACAACCAAGTTCACCGCCTCGGCGCTGCCGTCGCTCGATCATTTCGGTCTCACGCCCCTGTTTGACGTGATCATCGGCCTTGAGACCGTAAAAAATCACAAACCGCACCCCGAGCCGGTCCTGAAGGCGCTCGACGCCTTCCCCCACGGCCAAGCCGTGATGGTCGGCGACACGGAAGGCGATCTTGTCGCCGGTCGCGCTGCCGGGATTCTGACCTGCGCGGTCGGATGGTCGCATCGACGGAATCTGCTTCTGGAGTTGAAACCGGATTTCTGGATTGACGATTACGCGGAATTGATTCCCGCGATCGAACGATATGACTCGAAGGAGGAATTTTGATATGGATTGCGTATTCTGCAGGATTCTGAACGGTGAAATCCCCTCATACAAGGTATTCGAGAACGACGACGTGCTCGCCATCCTCGATATCTCGCAGGCGACGAGAGGCCACACGCTGATCATCGCCAAAAAGCATTATAAAAACCTCTATGACATCGACGCGGCGCTCGCAGGCAACGTCTTCTCGGTGGTCCCGAAGATCGCCAACGCGATCAAGAAAGCGTTCAATCCGATCGGCATGAACGTGGTCGTCAACACCGAAAAGCCGCTTCAGACGGTCTTTCACTTCCACATCCACCTGATTCCCCGCTATCCGAACGACGGCGTCGACATCGATTTCATCAACAACGCGGGCAACACTCCCCGTGAAGCATACGTCGAAGCGGCCGCCCGGATTCGGGACAACCTGTAACGACCACGATCGAAAAAAGCGCGCTTCCGAACCTCGGAAACGCGCTCAGAATGTAGACTAAGTGCGTTGAAAAGGAGCGACTCCATGATTTCACTGTTCAAGAAAAAACCGCTGGTCTACAGAAAAGAGGACATGCGGAGAGTCGAAGACTACATTTCAAGGCATCTTGGCAACTTCGATGAAGTCTTCCATGAACTGGTGTCCCCGGACATTCACATCGACATCGTACCGATTCCACCCGCACCGGGCCGCGACTACCTCACGCTCGTCACAATGGGCATGGGAGCATATCGGATGCACATTCCTCCCCAATTTGCGAATTACGTGAAGAACAAGTATTACCGTGCCGAGCTCGCGATCCGGCTTCCCGGGAATTGGGATACGCATTCCCGGGACGATTCGTGGTTCTGGCCGTTCCGGGTTTTGTATTCGCTGGCCCGCCTGCCGCTTACGGAAAACAGCTGGCTTGGACTTGCCCATACCGTCGACTTCGGATCGACGGTAACGGATCAGGTCGGATTCAGTGGCTTCCTGTTCGATTTCCTCATCCACGACGATTCGCTGCCGGTCCGCCTGACTGACGGCGACGGCGTCCTCATATACAACGTGGTGCCGATTTATCCGGAGGAAATGGCGTTGAAAGTCGCCACCAATGCCCAGACGTTGATGGAAAGGTTGGGACCGGATATCCTTTCCGCTCTCGTCGACATTCACCGCGTGAACCGCTGTCGAACAGACTGAGAATCCCCAGCACATAGACAATAAAAGAGGGAGCGACATTCATGACACCGACGAAGCAAGACGTCCGCAACGCATTCTATCAGATCGGCAGAGAACACCATACGACCCTGACGACCCTCCCCGGTTTCGAAGACGCCAAGCCGTTCGTCTTCCAGACCATCATGGAAATGCTGGCCGATGGCGAAGTCTGGTTCGTCCATGACGATGCCACTCCCGAAGCCGCCTTCATCTTTTACCGCAGGAACGACGGACTCATGATGGCGTACATCTTCCGAAAAGAGAATGGATTCGAATTCGTGCCCGAAGCCTGCATCTGGGTGCATCCGCAGAAGAAGGTCGTCCAGCCGTTCGAGACGGCTCAATTGCTCCTCGTGCTGGAAGCGAACGTCCGGTTTCAAGGGATTGAGCTTCATCTTAGGTCCGCCGAACTCGAGAAAGCAAAGCGTCTGATCGGACAGGCGAAAACGGACGCCGTCCCCTTGTCCGCGAGACAGGCCCGAAACGTCAAGGTGCTTGCGTATGGAGTGTATTACAGCCTTCTTGTGGCCTTCGTGCCGTTGTATCTCCTGGGGTTTGTCCTGTACCTGCATCCGTATTCGGGGGTCCTGAGCCTGTGCTTCGGGCTGTTCCTGTACGGATGCTATCTACTCCTCGGTGCCCTCCTGCGATTCCGTCACATCTACTGTTTATACCAGAATGCCAACCACCTGCCGATGACGCCCGAGGACGTACATTGGAATACGCTCAACCGCTCCGACTACTATGGCGTCCCGGCCGTGTTCATGGTCATGGGGGCGACCGGGACTGTGTTGTCCCTGCTCGCTTTCGCCGGCATCATCGACTGAATCAAGATCCTTGCGAACATCCAAATCTCACTTATAGCGGGTGTCTTCTTGATTCAGAAGAACCTCGTCGAACGGCTCATCCATGTCGAAAAGCGCGATGACGGCGCACTCTCGGGTGAACTCGCCTATAGCGGCGGCGAGTGTTTCGATCTCCTCCACAAAGGCCGCGGAACCCGGCACCTGTTGTTGGACGCACACGCTTCCGATCCGCAGGCACGGAAGGCAGGTGAGATGCTCAACCCGGTGGTGCTCGATGCGAAGCCCTTCGGCGATGGGCCGTGGAAGATCGGTGTTCTGCTCAATAATCTGACGGAGAACTTCGGAATCGAACGGTGCGAGGACGTCTACTCCGAAGTGTTCCATGCCGGCAGTGCTGCACGTGAAAGCGGATTGTTGATGCGAAAGCGTACGAGACATCATCGGATCATCGAAAGGCACCGTCATCACTTTCGATGATTCACAAAATCATCCTTCAAAGCCAGAAAATACAAAACCCAGTCTTCGGAATCACTTCCTAGGACTGGGTTTGTCTACACTCTGAGCACATTTCCGGAATTCGGAAATGTGCTTTTTTGATCATTCGATTCAGTAGCTTTCCTTCAGGAGTTCGTCGACTTCGTCTTCGTTCTCATCCTTTTCGCCGTCTTCCGCATCGGCGGAGGCGTCCTGATTGAGGAAGTGCTTGTAGTCGGCGGAGAGTTTCGATGCGTCTTCGTCGGTCATTGGAACGGTTTTTTCGACAATCGCGTCAGGGGTCGCCGTTTCGCCGTTTCCTGCGACTTCTTCCGGCTCTTCCGAGCGCTGGACGATGGCGATGGTCGCAACTTGATGGTTCTCCACGAGGTTGATGACGCGGACCCCCTGGGTCGACCGCTTGGTCTGCGTGATCTGGTCGATCGGGACCCGGATCACCATGCCTTTATCCGTGACGACGATCAGGTCTTCATCCGGCGTGACGTTCACAAGTTTGCGCAAGACGCCGTTCTTTTCGGTGACGTTGATCGTCTTGACGCCCTTGCCGCCGCGCTGCTGGAGGCGGTATTCGCTGACGATGGTGCGCTTGCCGTAGCCGCGTTCGGTGATGACGAGGATCTCGTTGCGGTCTTCCGTGACGACGCTGACGCCGATCACGTATTCCTTGTCGGCGAGTTCGATGCCCTTGACGCCGGCGGCGTTTCGACCCATCGCGCGGACATCTTCCTCGTTGAAGCGGATCGCCTTCCCGTTGGTGGCGCCGATGATGATGTCGCGGTTGCCGTCGGTAAGCTTGACGCTGTGCAGTTCGTCGCCTTCACGGAGCGAGACGGCGCGGATGCCGTTGGTCCGGATGTTCTGGAAGTCGGACACCTTCGTGCGTTTGACGATGCCGTCCTTGGTCGTGAAGAACAGGTTGCCGCTTTCGAAGTCCTTGACGCTCATCAGCGCCGCGAGCTTTTCGTTGTCGGCGAGATTGAGGAGATTGACGATCGGCAGGCCCTTCGAGTTGCGTCCGAGCGACGGAATCTTGTAGCCTTTCATCTTGTAGACGCGGCCGAGGCTCGTGAAGAAGAGCAGGTAGTCGTGCGTCGAGGTGGAGATGATCGAGTCGACGACGTCGTCGTCGTTGCATTTGACGCCGGTCTTGCCGCGTCCGCCGCGGTTCTGCGACTTGTAGACGTCGATGTTCATGCGCTTGACGTAGCCGTTCGTGGTGACGGCGATGATGACGTCCTCGACCGGAATCAGGTCTTCGTCTTCCAGATCGAAGTCGGCGTCGACGTCGATGTCGGTGCGGCGCGCGTCGCCGAAGCGGGTGCGGATGTCGAGCGCTTCCTGGATCAGGATCTCGTGCTGGACCTGTTCGCTTTCGAGCACGCTCTGATAGAAGGCGATCGCCTTTTCGATTTCGGCGAGTTCGTCGTGGATCTTGCCTTGTTCGAGTCCCGAAAGCTTGCGCAGCTGCATCCCGAGGATGGCCTTCGCCTGGATGTCCGAGAGGCCGAACTTGGCCATCAGGCGGGCTTCGGTATCGTCGTATGATGCGCGGATCGTCGCGACGACCGCTTCGATGTTGTCGAGGGCGATGATGAAGCCTCTGAGGAGATGGTCGCGGGCCATCGCCTTGTCGAGGTCGAACCGCGTCTTGCGGACGAGCACCTCGATCTGGTGACGGAAGTAATGCATGAGGATCTGCTTGAGCGTGAGCGTCTCGGGCTTGTCGTCGACGAGCGCGAGCATGTTCACGGCAAAGGTGATCTGCAGTTGGGAGTTCTTGTACAGGTTGTTCAGGAGCACTTCCGGATTGACGTCGCGGCGAAGTTCCATGACGACGCGCATGCCGTTTCGGTTCGATTCGTCGCGGAGGTCGGTGATGCCTTCGATCTTCTTGTCCTTCGCGAGTTCGGCGATCCGTTCGATCAAGGTGGTCTTGTTGACCTGGTAGGGGATTTCCTTGATGATGATGCTCTTCTTGCCGTTGGCGTGCTCGATGATGTCCGTCTTGGCCTGGACGCGGATCTGACCGCGGCCGGTGAGATACGCCTCGCGGATGCCGGCCTGGCCGAGGATCACGCCGCCGGTCGGGAAGTCGGGTCCCTTGATGTAGTTCATCAATTCCAGGTCTTCGATCTCCGGGTTCTTGATGTAGGCGACGTAGCCGTCGATCACTTCGGTCATGTTGTGCGGCGGAACATTCGTCGCCATGCCGACGGCGATGCCGTTGGCGCCGTTGACGAGCAGGTTCGGAAACTTCGAGGGCAATACTTTCGGTTCCCGTTCGGAACCGTCGTAGTTGTCGACAAAGTCGACGGTGTTCTTGCGGAGATCCTTGAGCATCTCCACCGTGATCTTGTCCATTTTGGCTTCGGTGTAACGCATCGCGGCGGCGCCGTCGCCGTCGACCGACCCGAAGTTGCCATGGCCGTTGACGAGCGGATAGCGGTAACTGAAATCCTGCGCCATGCGGACCATCGCGTCATAGATCGAAGAGTCGCCGTGGGGATGGTATTTACCCATGACGTCGCCGACGATGCGGGCCGACTTCTTGTATGCCTTGTCGGGATAGACGCCGAGTTCGTCCATGCCGAAGAGAATGCGGCGGTGGACCGGCTTGAGGCCGT
>Ga0209417_1005016_pt1 | contig 15062 bp, 15 predicted proteins | sample RifGroF2_FD_184002 | JGI IMG/M metagenome (GOLD analysis project Ga0209417, IMG submission 184002) | Groundwater microbial communities from Rifle, Colorado, USA - Groundwater F2 (SPAdes) (version 2) | ecosystem: Environmental > Aquatic > Deep subsurface > Groundwater | place: Rifle, Colorado... | reverse complement strand
TTCTGCAGGATAGCGCTGAGCAAACCGTTTATAGAATCGGTGACGTACGCGAATTTTGCCGATGACGGGCCGGACTCGCTCAATTTAAGCGGCCTGGTCACAAAAGATCTGCACCCAAAGGCTGCGTATAAGCAGATACTAAACATATCGAAGCTCATCAGCGGAAAATAACTGATGGAGCAAAACGGCAAATACCAGGTTGCTGAAATTTCCACACGGGCATACGCGGCGGCGGCGATACTGGCAGCGGTTGGAGTTTTTTGTCTTTACTTTAGTTGCCCCCGTACGCACCAGTGCGGCGTAAACCTCGAAAAGCAGATCAATATAAATAGTGCGTCCCAGGCCTCGATCGAAAGGCTGTCCAGGGTGGGCGAGAAACTGTCGTCTCAGATAATCGAATATAGAGAAAACAGCAGGACGCAGTCCGGCCAGGCAAGAGTATTTAAAAGCCTGGATGATCTTGATATTATAAAGGGCATAGGGCCAAAGACGCTTGAGCGGATCGGGCCTTATGTCAGGTTCGAGTAGTTGGAGTAATTCATGGATGATTGGCAGATAAAAAAACCGCTGGGCCAGTGCAGCGGAACCGGGGCGGTAATTGAGCCGGGGCAGGAATATTTCGCTGCGCTTGTGAGCGGGCCTGAAGGGCTTGAGAGGCGCGATTTTTCACAACAATACTGGAATGAGGCAAAGCCGGAGGTGTATTGCTACTGGAAGAGCAAAATGCCCACGGGCGAACAGAAGAAGAAGCTGTTTATCGATGACGATATGCTCATGGCGTTCTTTGAAAGGCTTTCGAGCGAAACGGATCCGGAGAAGATCAATTTCAGGTTTGTAATTACTTTGATACTGATGCGCAAACGCATGCTAAAATATGATTCGAGCGAGATCCGGGACGGGGCGGAAGTATGGAAAATGAAGATAACGGGCACAGGCGGAGAAATCGCCGAAGTGGTAAATCCCCATTTGAGCGAAGATCAGATCGAACAGCTTTCGGGCCAGTTGGGGCAGATATTGCAGGTTGAGGAGCTTTAAGAAAATTGTTGCGGGTTGCGCGTTACGGGTTGCGGATTTGGGGAGATATATGACAAAACGAGTTTTGCTTATCATGTTTGCGATGGTGCTGGCGGGGTGCGGGCCTAAGATAAAGAAGCCTGAAATAATTTGCGCGGGGCAGGGGGATATTGGGGCGGCCATCGCGAAATTATCTGCGAACAGGGCAAATCTCACATCGCTCAAAGCGAAATATAACGGCAGGTACGAATACCGGGATGAGCGGGGAAAGCACGGGCCTGATAGTATCACAACAAATATCAGGCTTGAGCCGCCGGGGAATATTTATGTGCAAGGGGATGTTTCGATCATTACCAGAGCGGTGCTGCTTGGCTCAAATGACCAGGAGTTCTGGTTTGCCATGAAGCCGAAGGATATAAGCAGGTATATCTGGGGCAAGTGGCACGAAGAGGGCACTTCGTCCTCGAATCAATGCATGGAAAAACTGTGGCTTGGGCCGGCGGTGTGGTTTGAGGCGATGGGGGTTATCACGTTCGACGCAAATGAGCTTGCAAGCTGGCGGCTGCGGCGAGTCAGGGGCTATGATGTGCTCGAGAGGCGAAATTCCGATAACGTAGTTCTCAAACGCATACACGTTTATAACTGCAATTATGAAGTGCGCAAGATCGAATATTTTGACAACGCAGGCAAGCCGATCGGAGAGGCGACGCTGGATAAATATGAGCCGGTCAAGGGCAGGGAGCAGTGGCAAATCCCGGGCGAGCTTGAAATTAAGCTTTGGGCAAGGGACGGGGTAAGTCAGCGGCTGTTTATAAAGCTCTCCGGCGCAGAGGCGGATCAGTTCACCGACAAGCAGCGGAATGTGTTTTTCAGCCGACCGTCAACGAGGGGGTTTGAGACGGTTATCCGCATCACGGGCGATTGCGAGTTTGTGCGAGAGTGATCAAGCACTTGCGAGAATGTTTTCCAGTGCCCCCATCGTGCGGGCGGTGGCGCCCTGATTGGCCTTGATAATATTCTGGCCGTTCTTGGCGATTGAATTTCGCAGATCATCATCCCTGAGGCACTTGGCTAAAACATCCGCCAGTTGTGCCTGATCCTGCACCATCAGTGCTCCATTACCGGCCAGCAGTGCTTCTACGGTCTGCTGAAAATTAAACGCGTGCGGGCCGAAGATCGTGCATTTACCAAGAGCAGCGGCTTCCATCATATCTGAACCGCCCATCGGTACCAATGTTCTGCCGACGAAAATAATGTGTGCTATCGAATAGAATTTCCGCAAATCGCCCATTGTATCGCCAAGTATCACTGCATTGTCGGCGGGTTCTGCCTTGGCATCGATATCCTTGTACCTGCTGTAACGGATGCAGGTATAGCCGGCAGTTTCTATCAGCAAAGCGACTTCATCGAATCGCTCTGGTTTGCGTGGGACTATGGCAAGCTGGAGGTCTCTCAAGCCTTTATTGCGAAGATCGCGGAATACTTCGAGGATCATTCGCTCCTCATCCGGGCCTGTGCCGCCTGCTACCCAGAAGGGGCCTGGGTTCAAGTTCAGTTTCGCGGCAAGGGCTTTTGAGCCTTCGATCTTATCGGCTACCTGGGCGGTATCGTATTTAAGCGAGCCGGTGACGAGGACGTTTTCGGAATTTACGCCGAGGTATATGAAACGGCGTGCGTAGTCTTCTGTCTGGGCGAGCACGAGAGATATTTTCTCGAACATAGGCTTTATAAGCCCGGTGATCTTTTTATAACGCCCAAAGCTTCTCGCTGAAAGCCTTGCGTTGAGCACGACCACAGGAATATTTCGCTTCCAGGCGGTGTGCGTGAAATTGTACCACACTTCAAGCTCCATCAGCAGGCAAAGGCTGGGGTTTAATGAATCAAAGGCCTTGTTCATCACCCATGAAAAATCGAACGGGAAAAAGAAGATCGTATGTTCCTGGCCGAAAAGCTCGGTCGCTCGGTCAAAGCCGGTATCCGTTGTTGTGCTGATCGTGATCTCATAACCGGGAAATTTTTTCGACAGATCGGTTATGATGGTGCGGGCGGCGTTTATTTCGCCAAGGCTCACGGCATGGAGCCAGATGCATTTTTTTTCGGGCCATCGGCGGGAGATATTGCCGAATCGCTGCCAAAATCCCCGTTTATATCGGCCCTGCGTAATGCTGCGATAGAGCATAACCGGACCAAAAGCGGCCAACGCCAGAACATATATAAAGTTAACAACGTACTTCATGGGTTCTAACCTGTTAAAAACGCATTTATACGTCCAAAGATGTTCAAAGTCAAATGGCAAGGCTTTTACTTGACTTATGACCGTTTTTGACCATAATACTTCGGCATCGGTTTGTAGGTATTGAGTGACTTTTGTCCCCGTAGCTCAATTGGATAGAGCGTCAGCCTCCGAAGCTGAAGGTTTCAGGTTCGAGTCCTGTCGGGGACGTTTTTAAAGCGGATTATATGTTATTCAAAACATCTTCATTTCTTGTTTTGCTTGTGATAATTTTTAGTTTCTCAAGTTATGCTCCGGCGGCAAGTCCTGGTGAGCGTGATTTTTGGAAGCTGCGACAAAAATCCAGCATGATCGTCCGCGGCCAGGTGCTTTCCATGAATTCACACTGGAAGACCAGCTCAGACGGTAACGACATCGTAACCGATATCACGCTGAAAGTGAAAAGCAGGCCAAGGGGCAACAGCGGCGATACGGTAGTTTTTCAAGTTTCCGGCGGCACGGTCGGGGAAGTTACAGATGTTGTAAGTACCATGCCGAAATTTAAACTCAATGATGAAGTAATAGTATTTCTTAAAGGCAATCCGGCCAGGCTTGTGGAGGGCAAACGCGGGACAATACCGGTTGAAAACGGTTTTGTGCGATGGAAGAAGAAAAAAATCGCGGTCGATGCTTTCGTCAATCACCTGAGATTAGAGCAGTCAGATCTTCAGCAAAGGATCGATGCCGAACCGAGCTATGCAACGGCTTATTCCGTTTTCGGACAGGCGATGATCACCAGTATTTCGCCCAGTAAGGTTTCTGCAGGTACAAATTCACAAATAACTATCACAGGAAGCGGCTTTGAAGAGAATGATGATTTTTTCAGCGCGGTGAATTTCACAACCGGCTCAGGTACCGCCTCCGGCCAGATCGTTTCATGGACGAATACGCAAATCAAATGTATCGTACCGCCTATGGATATTTCTTCAGGTGACGGATTCGAGAACGTAAGCAGCGGCCCTGTGGAAATCCGAACAGCAGGTTTTAGAGAGGCTCAAAAAGACCTGCGTATCACTTTTGGCTACTCAAGATACAAGCGGAATAGCGGGGTAATGTCATATTATATAAAACAAAAGACATCAGCTTTCACCACAGCCATAAGATACGCGGCTAATACATGGAATAACTCCGGTTCAAAATTCATATTCGACTACAAAGGTTTGCAAAGCACAAGCGGTTCCTTTGGCAATGGTCGTAATGAGATTTATTGGAGCAATTCCGACGATGTTGACGGCGCACTTGCTGTAACAGTATATCGACTCTCAGGCTCAAGCATCATTGAGTCAGATATAGAATTTAACGACAGTGAATCATGGAGTACAAATCCAGGCGGTTGGCAATATGATGTTGAAAGTATAGCTCTCCATGAACTGGGACATTGCTTCGGCCTGATGGATTTGTACGGTGATGTGGATTCTAATTACGATTATGCGAAAATTATGTATGGAATTGGTCGGCCTGGTGAAACTATACGCACCCTCCACACCGATGACATCGCCGGAGTAATGTACATTTATGGCAAGCAGGGTACCTCGCTCACCGACGGCGTGGCGGTTACGGGCATTTCGGGTTCAACCAGCTCGGCGAAATTCTACCGTATCACCGTCCCCAGCGGGGCGGCCGGCGTAACGTTCAAAACCTACGGCGGCAGCGGAAACTGCAACATGTACATCAGGCGTTCAACTCTGCCGACCACGACAACCTATGATCATGCCGCTGTGACTTCAACGAACACTGAAACGGTCTACATCTCCTATCCAACTGCCGGGGAGTACTTTATAATGCTCCAAGGCGCTTCCAGCTATAGCGGCATGTCACTGCTGGCTGACTATTCCATGTATATTACCTTAACCGACGGGCTGACTCGGACAGGCATTTCCGGTTCGACGGGCAATTACAAATATTTCCGAATAGCAGTTCCAGCGGGCGCTGCCAGCCTCAGAATAAAATCCTCCGGCGGTGCGGGCAACTGCAATCTCTACGCAAGGAAAGGCGCATTGCCTACTACAAGTGTTTATGATCGCAGTTCTGTTACATCAACAAACGCCGAAGGCATAGGCTTCAACAACCCTGCTTCTGGAAGCTGGTATATCCTCGTTCACGGAGCTTCAAGTTATTCCGGCGTAAGCTTGCTTGCTGATTACCTGATCCCGATAACGCTTGCAAATAATGTTGCCGTAACCAATATCGCAGGAACGCCGACCAGTGCAAAATTTTATAAGATCGTAGTACCCGCCGGCCGAACAAGGCTCACTGTAAAAACTTACGGCGGTACCGGGAACTGCAATCTATATGTGCGAAAAAATTACTTACCGACTTTGGCTACATACGATTCTGCGCCGAAGCTCGCCGCAAACACCGAAACTATCGTGATCAACGCGCCAGCAGCGGGTAATTATTTTATGATGGTCTACGGCGCAGCCAGCTATTCGGGCGTTAGCTTAAAAGCGTATTATTGATCGCCGAGGTATTTCTTAAACCACTTAGCCGAGATCGCCGCCACTTCCTCAAGTTTGCCTGGTTCTTCAAACAGGTGGGTAGCTGCGGGTATGATCACCAGTTCATTTGTGGTTTTCATTTTTGAAGCCGCCAACTGATTCATTGCAATAACAATATCATCCCAGCCGCCGACCAAAAGCAGGGTAGGGGCCTTAACGTCCTCAAGCACATCCTGGGCAAGGTCGGGTCTGCCGCCGCGCGATACGATCGCGCCTACCGCCTGGGGCCGCTGCGATGCCGCTACCAGGGCAGCTGCGGCGCCGGTACTGGCGCCGAAATAGCCGAGTTTCATGTGCGAGGTCTGGTCATGATCCCTGAGCCAGTCGGTAACGCCGACCACCCGGTCTGCCAGCAGCTCGATATCAAATCTGTATTCCAGCGTCTGTTCGTCAATAACCTCTTCGTGTCGGGTCAGCAGGTCCATAAGCAGCGTAGCGAAACCAGCCTCGTTCAGCACGCCCGCCACGAAATTATTTCGCTTGCTGTGCCTGCCCGAACCTGACCCGTGCGCGAACAGAACCATTGCCTGCGCCTGGGCGGGGATATATATATTCGCGAAAAGATGAAGATCGGCTATATCAATTTCAATTTCTTCGAGCTTGTCGGTTTTTATTCCAAGCGATTTCATCATCGAGCCTTTCTATTTGGATGCGGTATGGTGTCTTCGGAGTATCCCCATGACCTCTTCGTCGGATACCTGGTCAAAGCTGATATAGAACTGGCCGATGGCATAAAAGTAAGATGTCGTTCGAAGGCAGATAACTTCATCGGCGTCTTTGGTCAGTTCATAAAGTGTTTCTTCCGGGCCGACAGGCAGGGCGGCGATTATTCTCGCAGGCTTGTGCTGACGGGTAGCCCATATTGCAGCCTTCATCGTCGCGCCGGTAGCCACGCCGTCGTCGGTTATAATTACGTCTTTTCCGGTTACAACGGCCTTGGGAAGAACAGCCCTGTAGGATTCAATGCGGTCCTGTATTAGTTTATTTTGCACGATCGCTTCGCGGCGGATATATTCATCATCCGCCCCCGTCATTGCGGCTGTATCATCTTGTATAAAAATTTTTCCGTCCTCCGCGATCGAGCCTATCGCGAGTTCAGGGTTCATTGGTGCCCCGATTTTCCGCGCAAGCACAATATCCATTTCGCAATTGAGTTCATCCGCGATCGTACCGGCTATTACCACCCCGCCGCGTGGTATACCCAGAATTAAACACGCCGTGGCTGAGAAGTCGCGCAAATGATCCGCCAGAAGCCTGGCAGCTTCGTCGCGGTCGCGGAAGGGTTCTTCGCTTCGCTCAATTATTTGCAGATTAGCCATAAGTTACCCCCTTAAATCACCGGCTTCGATTTTAACATATATCATCAAAACAAACTCAAAGTTCAAAAAGAGTTTTTTTAGGTACTCGATCATGTCCGATTAGATTTATCTCAAACACGGTCACTTACAAACGTCAACACTGGATTTAATTTGTTTTTTAATACGATGAGAGTTAAAATTCCTCCTTAAATAAGGGGAAATTTATAGGAGCGGTATATGAGCGATGAAATGAGCAGGATAGATCGCAGGGCATTTCTTAAAACGGCAACCGGTCTGGGTATAGCTTCGGTGATAGGCGCATCGAGCGCATTTGGTGCAGATGCCAACCAGACCCCAAAACCGACCGACGCAAATTCACAAGGCAAACGCAGATTTGAACAGGTGGCAAAACGCAAGCTCGGCAAGACCAATGTCATGGTTCCGATACTCAACCTGGGTGGTATGTTCGACACGGTTGAAAATCAGCTTATGCTCAGAAGGGTGATAGACTGGGGAGTTACATACTGGGATACAGCCTATGGGTATAATAATGGTAACAGTGAACTCGGTATGGGCAAGTTCATCGGTAAAAATCCAAAGCTGCGAAAAGAGCTTTTTATCGTAACCAAGACCAGCGGCCAGCGCGATGCCGCCGATATGAAGGCCAAACTTGATGAATCGCTAAAACGTCTTCAGACTGATTATGTTGACCTACTCTTCTGGCACGGCCTTGATAAGCCTGAACTCCTCACTGATGAAGTTAAGAATTTTGCTGCCCAGGCCAAGAAAGAGGGTAAGATAAAGTTTTACGGTTTCAGCACGCATAGCAACATGGCCAAATGCATGGCGGCAGGGGCAAAGCTCGACTGGATAGACGTTATTATGACCAAGTACAGCTTCCGCGAAATGCAGGATAAGGAAATGCTCGACGCGGTGGATGCTTGTTATAAATCCGGCATTGGGATTGTAGCGATGAAGACACAGTCTAAAGGCCCAACTCCTGAAGACCCCAATAATCCTTTGGGCCAGTTTATGGAAAAGGGTTTTACAAAGGAACAGGCATGTCTCAAGGTTATCTGGCAGGATGAACGAATAGCCAGCATCTGCTCGGCCATGCCGAATATCGCCATCCTCACAGCCAATGTTTCAGCCGCCCTCGATAAAACCCGCCTCACTGTGGCCGATATGGAGATATTCCGGCAGTATGCCCTGGCTTCCTGCAGCGGTTACTGCGCGGGCTGCACAGAGATATGCCGCGGTGCCATGCCCGAAGTTCCTGTCGGCGATATCATGCGTTATGTCATGTATCACGATAGTTATGGCTCAAAGGCACTGGCAAAGCAGGAATTTGCCGCAATCGATGCTGCCGTTCGTACAAAGCTGGCCAATATTGATTTCGGAGCCGTCGAAATGGTTTGTCCCAACAGGCTCCCGATCGGACAGATAATTCGTGATGCAGCCATAAAGCTGGCATAAGAAAAAGATCCCGGCGCCGCCAAAGGCCGGGATTTTTTCTGTGCATAAAAAAAGCCAGATTTCATATGAAACCTGGCTTCGGAGGAGGGTGATGAAACTTATGAATCACCGCTTCGGATGCGGCGTTATTAATTTTCGTTCTGTTAATACTATCGAAAAAACAGGCTGTGTTTCTTTAATTCTATTGTGAATATATTAACAAAATAAAAGCCAGAGGCTCGTATTCAAAGATAAATTGCCCACTGCGCAATTTGCTTAAGTAGCCGCGGCAGTAAATTTAGTATAAGGTGTCGATGTAAGTGCTTGTTTGAAATAAACTTATGATTCTTGTAACTGCCGCGATCCAGGATTTTGATCCCCGCGTTTTGTTGCATTGGATTTTACGACGAGTCATGTTATATTTAACTGTTAGCTTGTTAAAAATAGCCCTTGTCTAGAAGAAGAGTTTTGAATGGATAAAATAATTGGAATTTCGGAACTTGCTCAATATCGCAGCCAGAACAAAAAATTCGCCGCTGTGGCCTGCTACGACTACACCACAGCCAGGCTTTTATCTCAGACCGATATAGAGATAGCCCTTGTTGGTGATTCGGCCGCGGAGTTTGTGCTCGGCTTCAAAAATACTCTCGGGGCAACGATGGATTTCATGGTGGCAATAACTGCCGCCGTGCGGCGCGGCGCTCCCAATGTATTCGTCGTAGCTGATATGCCGTTCTTGTCATATCACGTCAGCATCGCCGATGCGGTCAAAAATGCCGGCCGCTTCATAGTCGAAGCCGGCGCGGATATTGTCAAATTCGAGGCATCCGACAAAGACCTCCACATAATAGAATCCGTTGCAAATGCCAATATACCTGTCATGGCTCACATCGGCATAAGGCCCCAGACCGCCGCCATGGGCAAGCTTAAAGCTGCCGGTACCGACGAAGCCAATGCCAAACGCCTCGAAGAAACCGCGAAAAGGATGGTCGAAGCCGGTGCCAAAATGCTGCTCCTCGAAGGCGTAGCCGGCCAGACCGCCGCCCACATCACCCAGAACTCGCCAGTACCGGTTATCGGTTGCGGCTCCGGGCCGGACTGTGATGGACAGGTGCTTGTTGCGCCGGATATTCTCGGTTTACTGCCGGGTTCTGCGATGCCGAAATTTTCCATGTCTTTCGGGCAGGCCGGCCAGGTCATGCTCGATGCTCTCGATGCCTATTCACGCGAGGTACATGCGGGCACTTTCCCTGATGATGCCCACACCTACCATTTCAAAGGGCAGCATTAGAGCATTATAGCTTAGTATTGCAGCGCCACAAGATGCCTTGCTTAAAAATGTAAGTACTTGTTACCATTAAGGTTAAAAGTTCGAAATCCGAAACTCGAAGCTCGAAACAATATCAAATGACCCAAAAACAAATGTTCCCAGTCTTGTGGCACAGTCTAGCGAAGCTGGGCTGTGTTAATGTCGAATGCTCCAAACAAAACTCTCGGCAACCGTGATCTTGTTTTGGTCATTTGAGTTTAGAATTTTCAATTTGTTTCGGCTTTCGGAATTCGGGCTTCGGATTTTGAGACATTGCCAAGACCTGTAGAACATGACGCTGTAATATTAAACTGCTCTGGTTTTGAGTTTCGCCAGCCCTGTTCGATATACGGCCGTGTTTGAAAAGACTTGCTCAAATCCGTCCGCATCCATAGCCAGGATGCTTTCACGCCTCAGTGCCGCAATATCATGCCTGAATGCGAACTCGTTATTTGTATTAGCCGGGGCATTTTGCTCGAACGGACAAGCCTGTATGCACCTGTCGCATCCGAATATCGATTCCCCGCATTTTGCTTTCAGTTCAGCTGACATCTCCCCACTATGTTCGATTGTCAAATAGCTTATGCATCTGCTCGCATCAAGCATATCGTCCTTTCGCAAAGCACCAGCTGGACATACTTCGATACATTTGCCGCAGTCCCTGCATAGATCCGCTATTGGCTTATCATATTCAAGTTCAAGGTCTGTAATTATCTCACCCAGCAGTATTTTGCACCCCAGTCGCGGGTTTATTAGCATGTGATTTTTTCCGATAAACCCCAGCCCCGCGCGACTGGCAAGCGACCTTTCCGCAACCGGGGCGGAATCAACGCATACCTTGAACCTGAAATCCCTCGCGAATTCCTTGATTTTGGCAACGGCCGCAAACAGCTTTTCCTTGATAAACTTATGATAATCCTCGTGCAACGTGTATGAGGCGAAATGCCCCACTTTGCCGTCATGAGCACTTTTATAATGAAGCCCCACGCAGATGACCGATTTTGCTCCTTCAAGCAGTTTGGCAGGGTTTACGCGTTTTTCAAGATTCTTCCGCATGTAATTCATATCCGCGCAATATCCGCTATTGATCCATTGCCGAAGCAATACCTGCTCTTGTCCGTCTATCTCACTGGCGTCGGTTACGCCACAAAGGGCAAACCCCATCTCGCCAAGCACCGCTTTGACCCGGCTTGTAATACTTGAATTGTGATTTGTATTTTGCATTTATTGCTCAATTCATTATAATAACAGCGACTTTTGATTTTTAAATATAAACTGTAAAATAATGAGATGCTTTGCTTAAAATATAAGTAATGCTCCAAACAAATAGCCCAAGGCGCGGGCTTGTTTTGGTAATTTGAGTTTAGGATTTGAATTTGTTTCGGATTTCGGGTTTAGAGCTTCGGATTTTGTAACTGTAAAAAATGGAGGGCACCATGTCACGGAACATAACCGGCATAATCGGCGGCTCAGGCCTGGGCGATATACTTGGCGAGCACATCGAAAATCCCAGATCCATCGAAGTTGACACCCCATTCGGCAAGCCAAGCGGCCCTGTTCTCGTCGGTACCCTCGGGGCCAATGAGGTAGCCTTCATAAACCGCCACGGCACCGGCCATGTATTTAGTCCATCCAGCGTCCCTTATGCTGCGAATATCTATGCACTTAAGAAGCTCGGAGCCGTCTCGGTCATCGCAACCGCTGCCGTCGGCTCACTGCGAGAAGAGATCGTCCCCGGCGACCTTGTCATCGTCGACCAGGTGATCGATAAAACCTGGCGCCGGCAAAACAGCTTCTTCAATGATTCCAGCATGGTCGTACATAGCGAACTTGCATATCCGTTTTGTCCCAGGTTGAGCAGCATATTGATCGATCACGCCGGCTCAATTAACGTCCGCACGCACTCCAAAGCGACCTATGTATGTATGGAAGGCCCGCAGTTTTCCACCCGTGCGGAATCCCTGATGCACCGCACCTGGGGCGGCGACCTCATCGGCATGACCGCAAGCCCGGAATTCAAGCTCGCCCGCGAGGCCCAGCTTTGCTATTGCCTAATCGCCTTTGCAAGCGATTACGACTGCTGGCGCCAGCGTAAAAATGATTCGGATAAACACGAGCTTCTCAAGGAGATATACTCAAACCTCACCGGCGCCACCGAAAACGCCGTAAAGCTTCTAAAAGCGGCCCTGTCCTCGCCCGTAAGCCTTTGCGAGGACACCTGCCACTGCCGCAAAAGCCTGGAACTGGCCCTGTGGACCCGCAAAGATTGCGTCGCCCAGAGCGATTGGGACAAGCTCGGGATACTTTTTGAATAAATGGCAGGTTAAATAGGCTTGCCCTTGCTGGTATATTTATTTAGACTACCACTATATGAATAGACGCAATTTGATAGTAAAAATAGCGGTAGCTGTTGTTTCAGCCATCCTCATCGGCTTTGTCGTATTCCAAGCCCTTATGACGGACAGGGCCGCAGCGGCGGATAAGTCTATTTTCGGACAGTTCGTCCTTGCAGGCGGCATGATCGTCTGGTTCATCCAGATACCGCTGTCCATAGTAATGCTGTACTTCCTGGCTGAACACATAATCGTGATACGCAAATCCAAGCTTGTTCCCCCGGAACTTGCGAATAACGTCATTGCCACGATACGTCAGTTCGGCATCCGTCAGCTTCCTGCCCGCATAGCCCGCAACAGTGATATGGTCTCGATCGCACTCAAGAAAGTGCTCGCCCATACGCCCGCCGATCTCAATACGCTCGAAAATATCGCCGCCGAATCTCTTCAGAGCCAGGGAGCGACCCTGATGCGTAAAATAGAATGGCACAATATAATCGGAAATATCTCGCCGATGCTCGGGCTTTTCGGCACTGTGCTTGGCATGATCGAAACTTTTTCCACGATGGGCGCCGCCCAGGGCCAGGCTCATCCCTCCCAGCTTGCCCACGGCATCTCGATAGCCTGGGTTACCACATTCTGGGGCCTGATGACTGCCATACCAGCCATCGCCGCGCACGGTATTCTTCGCAACCGCGTTGAATTCATAATGGGTCAGGCCGCCGACCAGACCGAGAGCGTTTTTCTCGAACTTCGCCGCGTAGCCGCATCGGCCAATGTCGAGCCGGGAAGAACTGCTGCCCCGATAACTCCCGCGCAGCCGGTTTATAATCCTATATAAGGCACGCGATGAGACCTGTCATAGCCGTAAAACCCACCTCCGTGCCCAACATGATACCGACTATTGACATTCTGTTTCAGTTGGTGATCTTTTTTATGCTGGCCTGCCAGTTCGCTGTTGTGGAACAATTCCCCATTTCGCTGCCGGAAAATTGTGCAAACGCCTCCACCGCGCCTAACGCCAATACCATCCCGCTTACCATGATCGCAGCGGGCCAAAAAGGCGAATATGAATTAGCAGTCGGCGCCGAGAAGATCGGCACCGGCGAAAGCGCAGAATTAGCCGACAAACTCACCGGCTACCTGGACACCCACCTTGCTGGTGCAAAATCAGCAGATGTAACAATCAATTTGCGGCTCCCCAAAAACCTTCCCTATAAGGATGCCCAGAACATCCTTGTCGCCGTCTCCCAAAGCCCCGCCAAAAATATCCAAATGTCCGTCCTGCGTGAGACCGATTTCACGCAAAAATGACAAGTTGATACAAAACAGCGTAATGGCATTTAATTTCTTCGCCGTTTTTTTGAATTTTGTGTTTTTAAATTCGAATTTGTTTCGGATTTCGAGTTTAGTGCTTAAATGATCGCCACTGTGCCATTGCGATTTCCACAACCTGCTTTAACGGCAAATTCTTTTCCTTTGCTATCCGTATGCAGTCGGCGATCTCAGGCTTGGCAAATACGATCTCGCCGTTATAGAATCCAATTTTGATATTGATCGCGCCAACTTCGGTAACGATCTGTTTTACATCCCGATTGAGTTTGGCCCTGGGCAGTACTTGTTTGCGTATGCCCAGCGTAACGCCCTGCGTAAAGAGCAGCTTCTCAAAATCACCTGCTCTATCAACAGGACAGATCACGCTCAAGATCATGGCAGGGCGGTTGTGCTTCATATAGATAGGCGTAATAAACGCATCGAGCGCGCCCGCTTCCATTGCCATATTCAGTATCTCGCCCGCGGTCTCGCCGGTGATGTCGTCGCAGTTTGTTTCCAGCAGTACGATCGTATCCGCGTCTGTCTGACTATCCTGCGTCTGCCCCACGCAAAGCCGCAGCACGTTAGGAGCCTTCAAAGAATCCTTCGAGCCTGCCCCATACCCAATCTGTTCAACTGCCATAGCCGGCATAGGCCCGTATGATTTCACGAACGTCGTCAGTATCGCTGCCGCCGTCGGAGTAAGAAGTTCCATTTCAACTGGCCCCGGCGTTATCGGCACACCTTTTACCAGTTCCGCGGTAGCCGGGCAAGGCACCGGCAAAATGCCATGCGCCGTCTTAACCGTTCCCCAGCCTACCGCAAGCGCACTGGCCATAATGTTATCGCAGCCCAGCATCTCCAGCCCCGCACACGCCGTCACAACATCTATTATCGAATCGACCGCGCCCACCTCGTGAAAATGCACCTCGTCGATATGCTTGCCGTGCATCTTCGCCTCAGCCTGGCCCAGCCGCTCGAATATGCGTATCGCGTTTTCTTTTACATTCTGTGAAAACTCGCTTTGCCTGATTATCCCCTTGATGTCCGGCAAAGTGCGATGATGATGGTGATGGTGTTCTACTTGGTCATTATCGTGATGGCCTGCCGTAGTTTCATGGTTTGCATGTTTATGATGATCATGGTGGTGATGTCCCGCCTCGATCACTTCTGATCTTTATTTCAGCCCCAAGTCCCAGACTATTAATCTTGGATATAAGCACTTCGCCGTCAATACCCGCATCGAGCATCGCCGCGATGATCATATCCCCACCAGCCCCGCAAAAACAATCAAAGTATGCTATTTTCATTCACAATACCCCCGTTCTTTAAGAAGCCGTGCAGCTACCTCTTTAAGGTCATCTAATTTAGTAGAAATGATATTCCATACAGTTTCAGGATTCAAGCTGTCGTATCCGTGCACTAAAACGTGTCTAAATCCAATAATATTACGGTGGTCCGGAATTTGTTCCGATATGTCTGGAGCCAGCCGGTCGATCTGGATCATGGCTTCCCCGATTATCTGTAATTCGCGTTCCACTGCCGAGCGGAATGCACGGTTACTCTTGT
>Ga0209417_1005015_pt1 | contig 15064 bp, 8 predicted proteins | sample RifGroF2_FD_184002 | JGI IMG/M metagenome (GOLD analysis project Ga0209417, IMG submission 184002) | Groundwater microbial communities from Rifle, Colorado, USA - Groundwater F2 (SPAdes) (version 2) | ecosystem: Environmental > Aquatic > Deep subsurface > Groundwater | place: Rifle, Colorado... | reverse complement strand
CGACGGGAGCGTACTGACGTACGTGACCTAGCCCGATCGACGAGAACGAAGCTAGAGACCCCTTCGGCACCCTCTATCGCTGGGTTTACGTTGGCTGAAGTGATTATAGCCCTAACCCTTGGGAGCATGTTTATTTTGGTAATTGCGCAATTTCTGATTTCGCAGGTGGAGACGAGTTACACATTGATGGCGAATTTCAAGCTGATTGCCGACATGCGTGGTTTGTCTGCGTCTTTGGAAAAGGACATGCGGCAAAAGGACACCTTTGAGGTCAAGTATGAGAATGGCTCGTGGGCAACAGCTCCAGTCAATGAGCCCGGCAATCGTTTGATCGTGACCCTGATTGACGGTGACACCATCCAATACGACGTGACACCGGTAACGCTCAATGGGCTGACGTACAACCGGGTGACTCGCAAACGTTTCTACAGCAGTGCGAGCAAGTACTTGACGGAGGAGCTCTCCCACGACGTCACTGGACAAATGACAGGCACGCTCGAAAATCAGCTATTTATGCTGGGATCCAATAGTGAACTCTACATCAGCGGCGTTTTGAACCGATCTGGCAAGCATGGTGTCACGCGACAGAGCACGTTTCAAATGGTGCTGTATTGATTATGAAAACTTTTATGAAAAAAAACGCTGGGAATGTGTTGATCATCATACTGGTCAGCCTCTTCGTCTTATCGACAATGTTGGCGATTACGTTCAAGGCGAGCACGACGCAGCGTAATCTCGTCGATCGCGGCCTCAAGGCTGAAAAGGCAAAGACGGTGCTGGAGGCCGTTTTCAACCAGGCTATTCAACAGCTGCGGTCGAAGTCGAACACGTACACCCTCTATAGTGACCTCTTGCGGAGCACTGCAACGGTGTCGTCGCCTCTGAGCAACCCTGACTTTTCTGGTATCACGATCGACGGGCTCACCCTCAACAGCGTCAACCTGCGCGGCGGGCCCATCTTTTGGAGTCGACTCACCAATGGCACCGACAGATCTGACGTCTTGCTTTTGGCGTCCATTCAAGTGACAGACTCGTTTGGCGAGACCTCTACCCACTACGGATATGCCATGTGCCGCGTCGAAGACAAGCCGCTGACCGACTTTCTCTTCTTTTCACAAGGCGACGCCGCCATCAATTTTCAACATGCGCACACGTGGAGCGGCCCCATTCACGTCAACGGTGACCTACGATTTGGCCCGTCAGCTACGCAGACATTTTCAGCGGCCGTGAGCGCTTCTGGCAACATCATGCATGTCCCAGGCAGCAGTGCCGATGACATGGCTGTCATGAGCAGCGAACTTCTTCCCTATAACGACTCTACCATTTTGCGCAATTACAGTTACGACCTCTACAGATACTTCTCTTTTTGTGGCACACGGGCGACCGATGGCAACGTTCTCTTTGTCAATGCAAGTGGATCTGGCACAAGCAGCTACAAGAACGGTTCTGATTATTACACCAGCAACGCTTCCAGCTTCGGCTCCTATGAAAGTTTTGCCCAATACGCAAATGCCACATGGGGCGATTATGTAAAAACCGAAGAGACCGGCATGCCGGAACTCTTTATTCCAGGTATCGATGCAAGCTTAGGCTATATTCCTCATTGCACTAGGCCAATAAGTGGTGGGCATACTTATAACGAATTGAACATGGAAATGGAAAACTTTCTTGGCCCGCACGCACTCATTGACCCCCCGTTGGAGGCACCCAGCACAACGGGCCGTTTCTACTCGATCAGCGACTTGGCCGACTATTTTGGATCGACAGCCGGCAGCGGTTTTTCGTCATCGACGGAGGCCCTCGAGCGTTTAAAGCTCATCGAAGGTCACAAGTTCGCCAACAATTGCGGCACCTATGTCTGTGTCGCTCACAACACCGACCATTGCACGTATCCGCCATTTTTGTCTTTTGAAGACGCTGATCGCAGGGATTACGCTGAAAAGCAGACTTTTAACCTCGGTTTTGACACGCGTGAACGTTCATTTAACAGCATCGTAGGCCGTTATTTGAGCGTCTTTGACTTCCTCAAGGCCGACTATACCTTCGCTTCGAACACGGAATCAATCACGACATTGTCTGTCAAGTACGCGGCGAGTGGCTCTGGATCAGATTCTTTTTACAGACTGCCGACAAACTATTTCAACAACGCCAGTAAAAGCTACACAGTTGTTCGCCAACTGACGTCCAATGTCGACGGATCTGATGTCCCAGAGGAGCCCATCGATTGCACTGAAACGGCCTTGCCAAACATGCCCATTCGCGTCTACAGCGAACACTCATCGACGGATACCCAGCTTCCATTCGTTATGGAAGACGATGGCGCTGGCAACCTCACCATTCTGTCATACCGAAGCGGCCTCGACGCAACTGGCTATAACCTCATGTGGAATGAGCGCGCCAACCTCTGGCAAATCATGGTCGATGTCGATGTCGCTAACTTGTCCAATATCTCTGGCTTTGGCAGCAACGGAACTATTTATTTCGAATTGCCGAAAAACTTTTATTACAACACGTCTTTTGCAAACATCCACTGGGAAAACCTCAACGCGATGCAGAGCATGTTGGTGTTGAACACTCCTTACGTCCGCATGATCGACTCCGGTGACAGCACTTATTCTGGAGACAATTATAAACAATATTGCGTTACGAATTCTTGTGCTTTTTATACCCGTTTCCGTGAAAGGCTCATCGATTTTAAAGATGTTTATGATGCCAGTCTCTATATCGGCAACGACAGCGCAGCCGGATCGCCTCCTTACGTCAATTACTTTTTGGCGCCCGTTTGCTACGCCGTTCGCCTGAAAAATGCGGCAACGCTTCCAAGAGACGTCGTGATCGCCACCAACGGCGCCCTCTTCATTCAAGGCGATTTCAACACCAACAGCACGCAAATAGCCCTCATCGCCGCCGACTCCATCACCGTCCTCTCGTCGCAATGGAAAGATTACCTCAGCTACGGCGACCGCGAAATGAGCACTCCAGAGGATATTACCATCAACGCCACGCTGGTTACTGGAACGACACACCCCGGCTATCAGCTGTTGGGCGACCTGTCTGGCTCTAATTGGACTTGGGAAGAGTCAAACAGTGACCCAGATGCCGTTGATTGCGGAGGTGACTCACGCGGCGTCGAAGACTGCATTCGCATTTTGGAAAAATGGCCAACGGGCTCGACCATCACCGTCAACGGCGCCATTCTCTCTCTCTACCGCTCCAAAATGGACTGGCAGCCCTGGTCCAACTACATCGGCTCCTACGACAACAGCGTTAACCCCAATTGGAACTACAACACCAATTACCGCGCATCCAACAACCGCAGCACCGTTCAACGCTTTACGCCCCGCTACCGCACTCTCGAGAAAAAGGCCGTCACTGCCATCGGCCTCACCAAGTACAATACCCTCACGTCCTTCCTCGACGACGAGAGCACCTGGGGCACCGACGGCACCACTTATAATTCCACACTCGACCTCAACGAAGTCGCGATTCAGTGAAAAGGCCGCTTACTCACAGGGAAACCTTTTTTATAGAATAAGAAGATTTCCCAAACCCTTTCTAGTGGTCCAATGAATGTAATAAGTTCGTTGTCCATCGGAGTTTGCTTCGGTCGAGCACGTTCGTGCACTCCCTTCATCAAATCCTTGGACGCCTGCTTCTTACCTCCATTAAACCACTAGAGCCCCCAAAAACACTTTTAAAACGAAACACAAAAATGCATGCATTTTTGTGTTTCGTTTTAAAACTGGAAAGGCCGGAGGACTGGCCTTGCCACGTTGACAGGTCTTAATCTTTATCTGTGATGAAGTCCTTCGGATCAAGACCTAAGAGCATCGCGAGATCGTGGAACGCACCAACAGCACCTTCAGTCGTCGTGCCCCATTTCATCAAGGTCTCGTGGGCGACGTCGAGAATGTCGGTCTTCTTGCCTATGCCGAAACTGACTTCATCCGTACTTCTATCTCTGTAGCTCAATTGCTTCGCATCCAAATCCTGATAGTCTCCAGGAATGAGAATGTGGAAGGTCAGGATTTTTGTCTTATCTCGAAACATGAAGCTGTAAAAGCTCTTTGCTTGCGAATTATCGCTGTCTTTAAATGTGAGACCTGGTATTTCCGTGGAAGCCTCGTACATTACTTTTTTTGTCTCTGTTGAAAACGTCTTGAGTGTGTCTCTGTCTAAGGATGAAATGGTTTTTATATTCTTAATAATATTATCAACTTCTGATGACTCTATGTTCGTTTCATTTTTCAGTGTTTCTTCCAACTTGCTTTTGTCTGTAATTAAGTTGATGCCATAATTGTATGGCAAAAAGCCTTCTCCACCAAAGCTTCTTTCTGGAGAAAACCCTTGAGCTGCAAAGATGCCGACCATGGCGACAGCTCCACTCGAATCGACTTCTGGAACCATTTTGTCGAGATCAAGATAATAAAATCCTTCTTTAGGACAGGATTGACATACGATGTGAAATTCAACATCTGTGGAATCTTCTTTTAGTAAAGCCGACCGCAGCGGACTCTTTTTCCCACGAACAATGTTTCCATCTTTATCGCGCGGCATTGTGACGTAGAGAGCGTTGTTAACGAAGTTAAGAGTGTCTTCTGGTTTTGCCTTCAAACACCAATAAACACGGGCGGGATTGCCTTTCGTCGAAGCGACTGAAATGACCTTGGGGTCATCGCAGCCTACAATTTCTGTATTATACAAATAACCTGGATTTCTCAACTGACCTGTCTTTTTGTATTTGCCCAAAATCTCCTGCAGGCCCTGAGTGCGTTCACTTTCGTAGTTAAAGTCAATCGGCGCTGTTTCTTTAGAAACAATATCTCCGTCATCGAAAAGCGACTTCTCATAGTTCTCGTCGGTAAAATCGATATCATCTGCAATCTTTTTACCTTTAAACGTGGTTTTTTTAGAAAGCGTCAATTGGGCAAAAGTCAGTGATTTAAAGCGGCCATGCTTTTTGGTGGTTTCGACAGAAACCTTCACATCATCCTCGGTGTCGGATAAATTCTCTTCCCCAGTGTCGGAGAAATTCTCTTCCTTAATACTTGACGTTTCTGAGCCACTCTCTTCGGTTTTTTCATCCATGGAGGGCACTACAGACGGCTGCGTTGTCGTTACTACAGGCGTTGTCGTTACTACAGACAGCGGCGTTCCAGATACTCCAGACAGCGGCGTTCCAGATACTCCAGACAGCGGCGTTCCAGATACTCCAGACAGCAGCGTTCCAGTCGTGGTCGTTACTGGCACTACAGGCGTGGTCGTTATTCCAGTCAGCGGCGTATTTCCAGTCAGCGGCGTATTTCCAGTCAGCGGTGTTACAGGCACTACAGGCGTTGTCGTTACAGGCACTACAGGCGTAGTCGTTGTCGTTACTACAGGCGGTGTTGTTACTACAGGCGGTGTTGTTACTACAGGCGGTGTTGTTACTACAGGCACTGTCCCCGGGATCTTCTTTAAAGTTTCAAGGAGCGTGTTCCAGTTGTTGACATCTTCGATGTATTGACCATTTGCGCGCCATAAAAGCTCAAAAAGGGCACGGAAGATGCCAGTCTTGTTTGTGTCACTTAATTCTGTTGTTGACTTGTTCGTAAATGGATTAACAAAGCTAACAAAGGCTTTGGTCATTTTCTTATAACCGATATCAGGTAAAGAGAGGTACTTCTTAAATTTGGGATCATTACGCACGGCATCCTCGCTGAAGTCAACGCTGGAAGAATCTTTAACAAGAGTACTGCTTATACTCATCTTACCCAAGCTTGTCTGAATTATTTCACTCAGCTCTTGAGTCGTTCCAACATCCTTAACAATTTTATTGATCATAGCGGCAGGATCCGCAAAAACAGTAATGGAAGCAGTAAAAAGTAAAAAAATATTTTTTTTCATAATATAAGTTCTATTCTCAGGTATCTTCGATTTATGTAATTAAGAAAGTCAAGTAAAATTTTACAAAAAATCTATAGTGGCTCTAAAACGGAATGGTTACTTTCAATCGCAAAGTCGCCACACGCGGTTTGAGCAAGACTTTGTCATAATTATCTTCTGGATTCGAGAACGATGTTGTCGTCAAGGTCCGCGTGCCGTAAAACGCACAATCGGCCTCGAGGCCAATGCGGCACTTTTGAAAAGCTTTTTCGAGACCTAGGCCTAAAATCAACCCAGGATAAAAGGGTTTGGCCGTGTCTAGCAAAACACCGGATGTTCCTGATTCGACATTGTAATAAAAGCGCGTCAATTGGGCGCCGAAAATGCCATAGCAGAGGAAGTCTTCGCGTATCAGGTAACCCGGCTTGAAGGTGATACCAAAACTCCAATCCCTCGATAGAATAAAGCGGTCGTTTTCGTTATTTACATAAATGTTCTCTACTCCAGCGTCTTTACCTTGATTTTTCTTCTTTCCGCCTTCGTAGCGGACAAAGGGCTCGATTTTGAGGACCCATTTGTTGTTCAAAACCCAATCGTAGCCAACGTAGACGCCAAAGGGAACCTGGGTTTGCTTGAGGCTGTTGCTGTCGATGGCGTAGACGAGAGGTGGCGCTAGGGTTATGGCATCGTCAGCGTAGTGTTGATTCTTCGAAAAGTCATAGGAGAGGCCGACATCGGCCCCGGCGTAAAAGCCGTTGGTGTAGGCAGCAAAGGACTGAACGGCCACAACGAGAAAACTGATGCACGCAATTTTTTTCATAATGTTCCAAATGTTGACTTTATCTTCAACTAAATGGGTGAAAAAAGTCAAGGGTAAAACATAAAAAACAGGGCTATGGGAGATTATCCCGAAAAGACACTGTTTAGTTTAGGTCTCCTTTCGGCTCGCCTGTCAATCCATTCTGGCGGTATGGAACAGCTATGGTTCAATCTTTTTGTTTCAGGGCCAATTGCCCGCAAGCGGCGTCGATGGAAGTGCCCTTTTCTATGCGGAGGGAAGTTGGTACGGCCGACTCTAAAATGGCGAGAAACGCGCGTTGCTTCTGTAGAGAGGGGCGTTTCCACGGCAGGTCTTTGACTGGATTGTATGGAATGAGGTTGACGTGGGCCGAGAGCTTTTTGGCGAGTATGGCGAGTTCGGTGGCGAGAATAGGGGTATCGTTGAGGGAGTCGATAAGGATGTATTCGAGCGTGATGCGGCGTCCCTTGGATTGGAAGTAGTTGGCCGCCTCGAGGAGTGTTGCGAGCGGGTACTTTTGATTGACGGGCATAATTTGAGAGCGAATGGTGTCATTGGGCGCGTGGAGGCTGATTGCGAGGCGGATAGGTAGATCCTCATCGGCGAGCTTTTTAATGGCTGGAGCGATGCCAGAGGTGGAGAGCGTGATGCGACGCGGGCTGAAGGCAAACAGCTTTGAGTCTGTTAGTTTGCGAATAGATTGGATGACGTTGTCGTAGTTTGCGAGTGGTTCGCCCATGCCCATGTAAACAACGTTATCGACCTTTTTGGGGTACAACTTTTTTGAAAAGAATAGGACCTGTTCGACGATCTCGTGAGCCTCGAGATTCCGTTTAAAGCCATGAAGGCCGGAAGCGCAGAACTTACAGCCGTAGGCGCAGCCTAATTGTGACGAGACGCACACGGTGTGGCGTTTGTGAGTCTTCAACAGGACGGTTTCAATGGCTCCCCCGTCGGCGAGTCGAAAGAGTGCCTTTTCCGAAAACTTTCCGGTCGCGCTCACGACCTCGCACCGCATGGAAAACAACGGTAGGTGTTCTTCTAGCCACGTTTTCAGGTTTTGCGGAAGGTTGCTCGCCTCCTTCCAATCAAAAATGGGCTTACGGTAGGCCCAATCGAGCACCTGCTTGACGCGAAACGACTCAAATCCGGCTTGAGCGAGCCGGTCGTCGATATTTTCTGTGGCAAAAAAAGCAGTCATTCAATAATAAGCGGGACAACCACCTGCGAATCCCGCCGTTCAGGTGCGTTCGAGAGCGCCTGTGACTGCGTAAAACAAGGCGTTGGTGTGTCTTCTTGCCAGACATTGAAAACCGGGTAAGCGTGCGAAGTTGGCTCGATGCCAGAGACGTCGACCTCGTTTAGCTTTTGGCAATATTCAAAGACTTGTTTTAATTGTTTTGTAAAAGTGGCCTTTTCGTCCTCAGAAAGCTCGATGCGGGCCAATTTGGAGATATAATCGATGTCGATTTGTGTGCTCATTCTTTTCTTATCTTATAGTTGGTTGTTGCCTCTATATCGCTCTGAATTTTTTGAAAGGCGGCATTGACTTCGTCGTCTTTGAGTGTGCGTTCAGGTGATCGAAAGGCGAGGCTAAAGGCGAGGCTTTTTTGGTCTTCTTTGTTGTAGACGTCGAAGAGAGTGATTTTTTCGAGGGAAAATCCTTGGACCTTCCGGGCGATTTTTTCGATATCAGCCGCGACAACGTCGGCTGGTACACTGGCGTCGACGATGACAGCAATGTCTTTAGTGCTCCGTGGGAACGCGCTGAATTTTTTGTATGCGTAAGGTTTAGGTGCGACAATGCTAGATGGCAACAGCAGACATTCGCATCCCAAGAGGGTTTTGGGAATATCAAAAGTTTTCTCTAGGTTCAAGGTGCCGAGAGATAAGGCATAGCCCCTGCGAATGTCGCCGCACTTGGCCGCGTGTTGAGGCTGCCAGAGGGGGCTTGTCTCGGTCGAAAAGTGCCCGAGTGAAATGTCGTTCAATTGCGCCAACTCGATCGCCAGTGCCTTTATGAAAAAAAAGTCGACCTCGTTGTCGGGCGCCCAGTGACGTTCAATCGACTTTTGTGGCGCGACAAAAGCAACTGACAGCAATTCAAGCACCTGGTCGTCTATTTGTCGGAAAACGCGGCCAGTCTCAAAGAGGCCATAGGGCGTGTTCCCGTTGCGCAGATTGAAGCGAAAGGCTTCCACGAGGCCAGGCAGCAGGGAATCGCGGACGTGCGTCATTTCACTTGTCAGTGGGTTGTTGAGCACGAGGGCGGTGGCGGTCGTCGAGAGGCTTTCCGCTTGCGTGAGACTGTAATTGTAGCATTCCACAAAACCCTTATCTGCGAGCCATTGTGCAGATCGGTTTGTAAAACGCGATAGCGGCGCTTCCTCTTGATGAATGGCTTGCAAAGAGACGCGCGATGCGGGAAGTTTATCAGTGCCGTAGAGACGCAAACACTCTTCAACGAGATCAATGGGCCGTTGAATATCTGAGCGAAAAGATGGCACGGTAACGCTCCACGGCACATTATTACTGTTGACTGCAAAGCCCAATCGGACCAAAAGACTCGCGGCAAGCGTCTTGTCTACGGATATCCCCAATACGGTGTCTATCAATGCGGGGTCGAGGGCGATGGTAACGTCGCCACGAGGTGCTGAGCCGGCAACAATGGCCTGTCCGCGCACGCCTCCAGCGATTTCTGAAAGGAGCGAGAGGGCTCGTTGAGCGGCAAAAGCGACTCCAGCTGGGTCGACATCGCGCATAAACCGATACCCGCTGTCAGAGGCGATTGCGTGGCGCTTACAGCTGTTGCGGATGGTGCCGGGGTGGAAATAGGCGCTCTCCAAAAGGATGTCCGTTGTCTGCACGTCGACTTCAGCCTCGATGCTGCCCATAATGCCGGCCAAGACGATCGGCTTTTGTTCATCTGCTATGACGATGTCTTCTGAGTGGAGCTGGCAGGTTTGGCCGTTGAGCAGCGTGATTGGCCCTGTTCGCCCTTGACAGATGTGTAGGGTTGCGCCGACTACTTTTTTGACGTCAAATGCGTGTAATGGCTGCCCCGTCTCGAGCATCACCCAGTTGGTGACGTCGACAATGTTGTTGATCGGCCTGAGGCCAGCTTTGCGCAAATCTTGCTGTAACCACTCGGGACTTGGCCCCACTTGGACCCCGGAGACCGCATGTAGCGTGTAGAGTCGGCAGGCCTTTGTTTCCAGATGAACAGAAAACGTGCCTGTGGAGGTCGTGATCGCCGGCATTTTTGGAAGCTGCAACGGTAAATTATAATGGGCCGCCAGCTCTCTTGCAATGCCGATGTGCGAGAGGCAGTCGCCTCGATTGGCCGTCAATTCTACATCGAAAATCGTGTCGCGATCGGTGTCGATACAGTGAATGGGTAGGCCGATGTCGGGGTTGTTTTTTAAGACCCAGAGGCCATCTTCATCGCTCGCACGGCCCAATTCAGACGCGCTGCACAGCATGCCTTCCGACTCCACTCCGCGCAATTTCGACGCCTTTATCTTAAAGCCAGCCGGCATCTTTGCTCCCGGAAGAGCCACAGGAACGCGATCTCCGGCCTTGTAGTTGTTTGCGCCGCACACAATTTGCAATGGAACACCATCATTTACTTTTACCTTGCAAACACTGAGCTTGTCGGCATTGGGATGCGGTTCGCGGCTTAAAACCTCACCAACCACGACGTGCTCTATAGGATCCATGCCCGTGTGGGTGACCGATTCCACCTCGATCCCCAACATCGGCAAAACCTTTGCAACCGATTCGGCTGATTCTTCAAAATGAACGTAGCGCTTGAGCCAGTTTAAACTGATTTTCATCGCTTTTCACTCAACAGTATTATCAAAATTTTGCAAATAAAAATCAGTGTTTTTCAACGGGTGAACTTTTGCGGTCGCGCTTGTTTGTTGAACTTGCCCTCAATCATTAGCGAAATTTTCATAGTGTCCTCAAGCGTGTCTGTTGTTTTATTACTCAATGTATGTATAATCACCTCGCATCGGTTTTCCGATGCCCCTGGATGCGCCGTTAGAGAGCTCGACGGATCTAGGGAGCTGTTGGTGGCGCACTCCTTCTGCCTCCGAAAGCGGTGTTGGTTGATGTTTTTAAAAATATCTGATATTGATGAGGATTTTAAATATTCAAATTTTTGTATTTAATATCTAATATAATTTTTAAACAAAAAGTCAAGCTTTTTCGCAATAAATCGTCGAGGTTAGATTCCGAACAGACATACACAGCTATATAACGCCCAACGCAGCATCAAAGCCGTTGAATTATAGCGTATAAGCTAGCTGCGGCACGAAATGCGGGAATAAAGCCGTTTAGCTATAACGTATAAGCTAGCTGCGGCACTGCTGCGGGAATCGAGATTATTCTTGATTACACGCCAAGAACAGTTGCACTGCAGCGCAAAAAAATCACGAAAAAGCTTGACTTTTTGTAAAAATACCATATTTGAAAATTTTTTTCTAAAAACAGCGACAAATCCATTCCAATATCTTGTTTTTTACAGCCAAAGCCGCTCCAGAGCGCAGAAGGAGTGCGCCACAAATGACCCCCTAGACACGCCGAGCTCTCTAACGGCGCATCCAGGGCGTCTTGCAGACGCGGACCGATTAAAAACTCAGGAGAGCGTTTTCACCATTTGGTGAAATTTAAATTAGAGCACACATGGCCATGCAAGCCTCAATTAGAAAGGAAAAACTGTCGGCATGACTTGTTCTTCGCTAAGGATTGAGCGAACTTGCAGATAGAAACAGCGCAGGCTTGCTTTTTTGAAAAAAAGTCATACACTGCTTGCGTTATGGGAAAAGCAATCGAATATAAGCCAGAGGAGATCTGGGAGACGATCAAGAAGACGGTGCGGGAGGCCTATTTTCTGCATCAAGAGGGGTCGATGCGGGAATACGACGATCGCATGCAGAAGGTTTTGCCGGCGTTGATCTCGAGCTGGTCAGCGGCCATCAAGGACGTCGACTCCAAGACCAAGCAGGCGCGGCTCAAGCAGCTCTTTGACGACGAAATTCGGCGCACCGAAGACGCGTGGGTTATCAGTCATTACATTGAAAAGAAGGTTAAAAAACTTCTCGACGAGGAGCTAGACACCGTTAAAACGCAGATTGCCCTGCTCCGCAAGCAACGCGCACAAATCGACACCACCGAGAAAAAGTCCTTTTTCAGCCGCTTCCGCAAGGCCACGCCGATGCCTCAAGTCGCCCAAGAAGTGATGGAAAAGACGCAAACCGAGTCGCCCTTTCAGGACATCGCCTCGATGATCGACAAGGTTATTGCTGATCAAGCCCAAGCCAAGAAAAAATAGACCTATGCAAAATGCCATGAAAGCTCGTTTCGCGCTCCGCCGACTGCCTCACGTACGTTTGTCCGATCAAGCCCAAGCCAAAAAGAAATAAGACTATCGCAAAATAAAGTCTTTTATGTCATCTAACTCCTTCATTAATGATCGAAAGCCAAGACCTTTGCAAAATGAGCCTATAGCCAGGCCCGAGGAGCGAGGGCAACAGGAGCGTACACCGGTACGTGACTTAGCCCGAACGACGAGAACGCCGCTAGAGGCCATTTTCCAAAGGTCTTCTTATAGTTGGAACGAGCCGCTTATTGACGAATACTACCAACGCTGGCGGAAGCATCCGGAGAGCGTCGATGGCCGCTGGCGGGCATTTTTCGAGGGCTTTGAGCTCGGTAAAGATGTGTCGATTCCAGATGTAAAAAAAGAGGAAACAGCTGTCCCTATTGACGTAAATTTGCAGGCCAAAGCGATTGCAATGATCCAGGCTTACCGCGCGCGTGGCCATCTCGAGGCCGACTTTAACCCGCTCCAAGACAAGCAGACGCTCTTAATGTTGGCCGATTTCGGCATAGTGGACGAGGATCTCGACAAGGTTGTCATGACTGCCCCCTTTCTGCAACACGAAACGATGACCCTCGCCGCTCTGCAGACGTTCTTAAAGCAGACCTATTGTGGCATCATCGGCTTCGAGTACGACTTTCTAAGCGATAAACGCAAGCGCCAGTGGTTTTCAAAGGCCACAGAGGCGGCGGCTGGCAAGTTCAATTGTTGCTTGGAGCGGCAGCGGTCGTTTTTAGAGACAATTGTGAGAGCAGAAGTTTTCGAAAATTTCTTGCGCACGCGCTATGTCGGTCAAAAGCGCTTTTCGCTAGAGGGCGGTGAGGGTCTCATTCTCGCACTGAGCAACCTGATCGATTTGACGGGCGATGTCGGTATCGACACGGTTGTCCTGGGAATGACGCACCGGGGCCGCTTGAACGTCTTGGCAAACCTTTTAAAAAAGCCGCTGCAGGAGATTTTTTGGGAGTTTGAAAAGGGCGCACCAGACATCGGTCAAGGGAAGGGCGATGTGCGTTATCATTTGGGCCACACAACGGCCATTAGAAACGTTGCTGAACTCAATGTGAATGTCATTCTCGTGCCGAATTCAAGCCACCTGGAATCTGTTTGCCCTGTGGTGGCGGGGCGCGCGCGTGCCCTCCAGCGCGATCGTGACCGCAAGCGCGTCTTGCCGGTTCAGGTCCACGGAGACGCCGCTATCGTCGGTCAGGGAGTGGTCGCGGAAACCCTCAATCTATGCCATCTGGAAGGCTATACGACCGGAGGGACGCTTCACATAGTGCTCAACAACCAGATCGGCTTCACCACGACACCGAAACAGGGCCGCTCTTCGCGCTACTGCACTGACATCGCCAAGAGCATCGAAGCTCCGATTCTCCATGTTCACGGCGAACACCCGGAGGCGATCGCCTGGGCAACGGCTCTAGCTCTCGAATACCGGCAAACGTTCGGTGAAGATATCTTTATCAACCTCTGCTGTTATCGCCGGCTGGGCCACAATGAGGCCGACGAGCCCATTTTTACTCAACCAGAGTTGTCACGCAAGGCGCGCCAAAAGCCCCTCATCGGCGATCTCTTTGGGAAAACGTTGTTTGATTCCGGTGTCATCGACCAAGAGGCCGTTGCGTCTATGCGGCGTTTTTTTTATGGTGAATTTGAGCGCGTTGTGCCAGCTCAGGAAAAACGTTCAACTGCGCCCATTCGCAGCACTGAAAAAGTGCGGACGGCCGTTGACAGCGTTGTCCTACAATCGATCGCCGACCGCCTCGTCAAGTGTCCGCAAAACTTTTCCATGAGTGAAAAGATTCGGCGCCAACTCGAAGAAAAACGAGAGGCCTTTGAGAGAGGGCATGGAATTACTTGGTCTTTTGCGGAGGCTCTGGCCTTAGGTTCCATGCTGGTTGAAAACGTCCCAATACGTTTTTCCGGCCAGGATTGCGAGAGAGGCACATTCAGTCAACGCCACGCCGCCTACTATGACTCTGAAACGGAGGCCCGCTACGCACCCCTCAGCCACCTTCATCCGACTCAGGCCCCATTCTCCATCTACAATTCCAGTCTTTCCGAGGCCGCTATTCTCGGTTTTGAATATGGGTATTCGGTTGACGCACAGCAGTCGCTCTGCATCTGGGAGGCGCAGTTCGGCGACTTTCTCAACGGCGCCCAGGTGATTTTTGATGCTTACATCGCGTCCGGTGAGGCTAAATGGGACATTCTCAGCAAGCTCATTCTGCTTTTGCCGCATGGGTACGACGGCCAGGGCCACGATCATTCTTCGGCCTACGTTGAGCGTGTCCTGCAACTCTGCGCCCAGAATAACTTACAAGTCTGTCAGCCGACGACGCCCGCCCAGTATTTTCACCTCCTGCGGCGACAGGTGTTTGCCTCAAACCCGCTGATCATCTTTACGCCAAAGAGCCTCCTGCGCGACTCGCTGTGCACATCGGCCATCAATGACTTCCTCAATGGCACATTTGAAGAGGTCCTCGACGACCCATTGGCGCCAGAAGCACCAGAAAAGGTCATTCTGTGCACGGGCAAGATCTATTACGACCTCTTTCGCCATCGCCAGGCCCAGGGCATCAAGAACACCGCCATCCTGCGCGTCGAACAACTCTATCCGCTCTCACCCAAGCTCCGCGCGCTTTTGCAAAAGTACGGCCCGTTCACGCCCATTGTCTGGTGCCAAGAAGAGCCGCAAAACCGCGGCGCCTGGGCCACCATTGCGCCTCTCCTCGAGTCCCTGTCAGGATCAAAGCCCTCATACGCCGGCCGGCCACCTTCCCCCTCCGCCGCCGATGCCTCTCCTCAACTCCACAAGGCTCAACAGGAACAACTGCTCACTTTTGCGTTTAGTTAACCGCCCTCACGCGTTTAACCAATCGCCCTTAGGTTTTTCCGTCCGAGTGTTGCACTTCGATGTTGAATGGGCCTTTTTCGCTAATGATCGAGGGACAAAGGGCAGATTCAACCTCGAAGTGCAACACTAGGATGCGGATTTAAGGAGAGCAAAG
>Ga0209417_1005014_pt1 | contig 15064 bp, 18 predicted proteins | sample RifGroF2_FD_184002 | JGI IMG/M metagenome (GOLD analysis project Ga0209417, IMG submission 184002) | Groundwater microbial communities from Rifle, Colorado, USA - Groundwater F2 (SPAdes) (version 2) | ecosystem: Environmental > Aquatic > Deep subsurface > Groundwater | place: Rifle, Colorado... | reverse complement strand
ACTTGCGCGGCTGTAAGCCCTGCCGTTGCCGCCGTCTGAGCCGCCGTTGCTTGTGCTATCCCTTTGCCCGCCGCCGTTACCGCTTTCGCCGCATTAACCTGTTCCTTGCCCGCCATTTTCGCCGCATTCGCCGCGACTGTATATTCGGCTTTTAAACTTGCCCCAACCGAGGCCGCGCCGATAGCGGCGGTAGATGTTGTTCCCGCTATAGAGGAGGCTTTTGCAACGTTCGCAGCCGCTACCGCTTGAGACTCCGTAGCGATCTTCACCATCTTAGCCGCCCGGATTTTCTGGCTTTCGGTACTAGCTTGCGCGGCTTGTAATGCTGCTTTTTCTGACTTTGCGCTCGCGTTTATCATCGCAACGTCCGCCGCCGTTTTTGCGGTCATTGCCTTTCTTGCGGCTGAGGCGGCTATTTTTTCCTGTTCTACCGCTTTCTGCATACTCGCTTTTAACGCTTCCGCGCCCTGCGCATTCTGCACAACCATCGACGCAACAGCCGCCCCTACATTCGCTTGTATCATCCGTGCGTTTGCCGCTGACATTGCCCCCGCCGCTGACTCCACATTATATTTTGCTACCTGCACCGCTTTTATTGCTCCGCCTCCTCCTCCTGCAAATGCAACAGCCCCCATAACCCCCTGCATTGCGGCCAAACCCTTCAATGAAGCTGTCAGCATCCCTATCAAATGAATAAAGTTTTTCAGCCAGGAGAATATCGCCGCATATGCAGCAACCTTGACTATCATTATTATCGTGTTTCGGCATGCGTATAGTGCCTTTGACACACTGATGAACGATTCAATAACGCCGCCCATCCATTCAGCGATTTGCTGCTTGTTCTGTTTTATCCATTCATTGAACTCCTTCAATTGCGCTATGATATTCGGGAAAGCAATGTCCCCCATAATTCGCTGTAAATCCATCCAGTTGTTTTTCATAATCTGGATTTGCCCCACATAGGTATTCTTCATCCGTTCAATTTGGCCACCATACCGCTCTTTCATGCCTTCAAACATTGCATCAACAGCTTTTCTCCCATCAACACTTATGTTTCCGATATTCGCTATCTGCTGGCCTGTTAAATGCAGTTTTTCCCGGAGAATATCATACGCCGGAATACCGCGCTCTGTTAATTGCAAAAGCTCTTCGTAATAGACCTTCCCTTTTGTGATGATTTGCCCGAGAGCGCGGGAAATACCGATTAGGGCCTCTTCTCCTCCAAGAGAAGAGGAAGCGTCCACAAGAATTTGCATTTGTTCAACGGTGGGCTGCAGGTTCATTGCGGTCATACGGCGGAATGAATCAATCGTAGCGGAAAGATTTACGGGTAGGTCAAGAGCAAATTTATTCAGTTTCCCAAACCATTCCTCACCATGTCCTTTTGTAACGGTGTCGAGTGATATTTTTAGGACTTGGAGATTACCAGCAACATCGAGGAGTTTCTTGCCCGCATAAACGGCACTTGTCCCAAGCGCAATCAATCCGAGATTCGCGGCGGTAGAATCCATGAATTTAGGCATGAGCGACTTGAAAGATAGGGAATCAAGCGTCCGTTGCATCTCGGAAACTTGCTGTCTGGCATACTTATTCGCCGTTTTCAAGCCCATATTGAGCTTAGTGTCTCGTGCACTTATTTCCACCCATGTCTCTAAGAGGCGCACTTTTGTGCCTCCCTTTCTTCGCGCTTTCGTGCTTGCGTCGTTCTCATTTTAGCCTTAGTTTCCTCACTATGCTTTTTCCCAAGCCATAGTTTATTCCATGAGCGTTGTAATATTGGGTTATGATGTTTTCCTGTCCTTAATTCTCTTTTGTGCTGGTTTATTCTTTTTAGAATATCAACGGAACTTCCTATGTATATTTTTTGGTTTCCATTACACCAAATGCATATACTCCGCTGATATTCATTTATCCGCTCTCATTTCCTGAATTTCTTGGAAAATAACTTCTATCCGCGCCAAACAATCTATCTTGTCCTGCACTCCACATAATTCCATCACCGGAAACACCGCTGAATAGTCAAGCCCGATGATTTCCCCCATGCCCGCCACTCTCACCTGATGCGAAACCAATCCGTATACCCTGACCGCCTCCCGGTTCGCGGGAAGCGGGTTCGGGTAACACTCAGAACACGGGGGGGAGCCACCGTCGAGAGTGTACATGTTTTGACACGTTTCCCCGCACTCCTTCCCCTTGTGGAACATCCAGGAGGCGAGGCGCCTCAGTTTTTTTCTTCGGCTTCCTTCTCGGTTGCGTCAAGTTCCGTGAGCTTTTCGAGAAATACACGAACCGTCCCGGCAAATACCGGGGATTCCAGCATGAGTTTCAGCTTGTGTTCCGTGGTACATTCCAGCGGTTTTCCATCAGCGGTTTCGATACCTTCCCATGTAACGATTACAGAATCCCACATGAGCGAAAACGCTTTGTCATTGTCTGGTTCATCGAAAGAGAACCGCTGTCCAACCTTGTACTCAACCTTAGGTTTCATTGTTTTTTTGGTAATGGAAATGGCTTCTCTCGTGGAAAGGGAGCGGAGACATATCCGCCCGCCATCCTTGAAATCGAACCATGTTCCGGGATTGAGATTTTCGAGATCAAATTTCATTTACTCCCCCTGTGGTTTTACCATGCGGATGTTTTTGCAACCAGCGTCAATACCCCGACGCCCTGAATATCGAACTTCTGCGTTACTATATCACCGGAAGGCCAAGTGATATTCGATGCAGTTACAAGAGCCAACCCTTCATAGAAATAAGATGGGGTTCCGGCGGAAGGAATCGCCACATAGGGCTTGAAAAACCGTACCCATTGATATGTGCCGGTTACGTTACCAGCCCATATGGAAGTTGTGCCCCACAATACATCCGATTCACAATACAGCCGTTCTGCCGTCCCTTTCCATTCGGTTGTGCCGGGGATAAAGGTTTTTACGCCCGCTTCGGTTAAACTGGTAGATTCCGCCGGATTCATTACAACATCCAGCGTCCATGCCGTAAATCCGAATGGAGCGCCACCGGGAGCGTTCTGGTAAATTAGAATCAACGGCCCAGCATCCCCTATTGTAGGGGGTGCAGTGAGCGTAAGTGCGCCCGCCGCTACCCCACCTGATGCGATAGTCAGCGGTGTCCCGTTTGTATCATTCGCTACCGACCCGACTATCTCAATCTTTTGATCTTGAATAAATCCGGCAGTGACAAAACCGCTATCACTATCGGTAATTCTAGACGGAGATATGGCGAATGCAAGCGTTCGCGCCCTTATGATTCCTTTGGCCGCATAAAAGGCCCCGTTTTTGCCGTGTTGAGGTGCTGCCGCCATTTTGTCGCCCCCTTTCTTTGATTATGCCTGGGCGATAACAAGAGCGCCAGTCCCCTGAAACGAATAATCCACGGTGGCGATATTATCTTTGTTCACCGATACCGACATATTGGTAATCAACACGCTTCCGGTGTAGGTGTTCGATGCCGCGACGGTGAGAACCAACTCCGCCGCCGCCTGCGTTACAACCGCCGTGTTTGCGGGGTCGTAATTGGTTTTGAGTGTGCCTTTCCATTCGGTTGTACCGATGATAAACGCCTTTACACCCGCCTCGGTGAATGTAGTACTGTCCGCCGGGTTCATGGTGTAATCGAGCGTCCATTCAAGTACCCCCTGAGTAACCGTGGTGAAAGTTATGCTCCCACCTTTTCCATGTTTCGGTGCTGCTGCCATTGTGTTGCTCCTTTCTGTTGTGGTTCCGGGCAAACAAAAACGGGCAAGCATAGAAGGTATAGGCTCCTATACTGCCCGTTTTTGCTTCTTGATCGTGTACTTAGGGTGGCCGCCCACCGCACAGACCCGGAATGTTAATTGCGCGTTACTGCGTTATTCTATACTCCGTAATCCTCTCCGTATTCTCCCATTGTGTCATATTTACACCCGTTCGGTATACAGAACCGAAACATAGTTTTTTCATTCATTTCTTTGCAGATATTCGGGCGGTTTTCATAGTCCTTACATTTGCCATCTTCCGTGAGATTCGCACATGGAACCGGAAGTACAACTAGTTTTCCTAATCGCTTAAAATCCACCACCGTCCCGCGCAACCGGTAATATTTCTCTTCATCGGAAGTATGCATCGGGATGACAAGGAATTTACAGCACTTCCCGCCGCATTGTGCACAATCGAAATATCTCATGGCTCCCCCTATGGTGTCTTTTGAATCTGTATCCGATATTGAATTACGTATGTCCAATTTTTGAGTTCATCATTCCAATAGCATGTCTGAAATACCCTGTGCATGTCAATGAAATAATAGCCGGTGACAGTGAGCGTACACCAATCAAAAAGTGTCATGAACGCACTTGCTATTGTGTCAAGCGTTGTCGCCGACGTCGTATCGGTATAGATATTGAACTGGATGAGATATGTTTCCCCTCGCTCCGTAAAGGTATCTTCCGGGTTTCCGGAAATGTGGTGCATTACCGCATATGGCATAACATTTTTTTGTGGTGCAAATTCTCTATGAAGGCCCCCCGTACAGGCCACCGATGCCGGTGTCCACGTCGGCGTTACGCCGGTATATTTTACCATTATGGCGTCGAAGAGAACTTTCATGTGCTATCCCCATCCGTCACCTGCTTTATGGAAAGAAACGTCTTTGGATTGTTTTCATCCCGTATAGGTTCGCCGAGTATTTGTTTCAACTTCCCAATGTTCTGGTCAATCGAACGTTGCATGAAATTATCAGGGGAGGTAGAGCCTCTGTCCTGTCCTGTTTTTGTAATCCGATTTGATGTTCCAAATAAAACCAGATGGATATACCATGCTTTCTTATCCCCGGCGATTACTCGGATATATTGTCCTTTTTTATCCCGCCTTACCCGGATACTCTTTTTAAGCGCACTTGTTTTTACCGGGCATTCCGCCTTCATGGTATCGCGTACAAGGTCGCCAGCCTCATCGAGTTTCGCGGCCATATTCGCCCGGACAACCGCCATAACTTCATGATGAAAATCTTTGAATTGCCTCTCAAAGTTTATACCGGCCATTATGGTAAAAGCTCCTTTGCCCTGAGAATCATTTCTTCGCTGCGCTCATCGACGTTTATCACTTCCAGAATATTGAACGTCCGCCCGCCCCACGACACCCTGTCCTCCGGGGCAACGCCGGGCGTGTACCGGGCGTAGATGTTATGCGTAAGTTCCGCTTGTGTCTGTTGCGCTGAATAGTATTCCCGCCCTGAGATAGGATGAATTTTAGCCCATAACGATATTTGCGTTGTCCACGTTTCGGAACTTGACCCATCGCTCAATTGCGTTGTGGCAAGCGTCTGAATTGTAATATAATTCCGATATTCCCCGGCGCGAACAGTCATCAGAAACCCCACTCATGATAATTCCCCATCAGGTCATAGAACGTGCCGGGTATTACCGCCATTTGCCCTTCTATCATTATTTCACGATGATCGTACCAATGCCCGGCCAAAAACAATATCGCCTGCTTCAATGCCTGTGGAACTGCCGCCGCGTTCGCATATCCCGCGCTGAATCGTATCACTATCGGATTCATAATTTCCAGTGTATCCGTAGGCCATGCCTTATCCCATTTCAGGCGTATTCTGGCGTAATATGATACATAGTCAGTCAAGTAATTAGAGGAAGCGAATGTGGACGCCGCCGATGCGTCAAGGATAGTGTATTTCACGGTCGTTATCGCCGTCACGCGGGGCTTTTCGACAACGATTATGTCATCCGCTGGCCATTCATCCAGATACCCATCCCATGCCTGAGTTATGATAGGCCCAACAAGGTTTTCCGCATACACTCGCGCCCCGGTTATGAGGGTGGAGATATACGTCGCTTCCGTTGTGGCTTCCGCGCTGTTTATCCGGCATTGAGAGACCAGTTCAGCAGATGTAACCGGTTCGGTTGCCGGGGCTGTGGCGATAACAAAGCGCATTGATTCCGACATTATAACTCCATAATTGCGATAGCCATTATTTCCCCAAATTGCACACCCGTAATTAGTTTCGAGATATATATATTAGAAGGTTTCCCATTTTTTACAAATTCACCATTGCCGTGCGAATAGACGAGCCCTTTACCTTTTACCATGAACGTATCTGCAATGAATTGAGGGTTTTTCATAATCACAATCGCATCAAGATTCTCTTTGCGCTGATATGCGGCCAAAACATCTTTTGAAGTCAGTCCAATGAGATCGATGAATCGCACATCCGGCGCGTGGTAAGCGATACTCCCGATGTCACCTGAGAGTACCGGACGGGCGCGGTCGGCATTAGCCTGCAACCATTCGCCGCAACGGGCGCGGGCCTCTTGTACCGGTGCGAGGCGGGCCGCATGAGAATGCATCCAACGAACAGAATTGAACCCTTGAAAGAGGAGCACGGATAAAATGAGCGGCGCGAAGTACCACCGCCTAAACACCGGAGCGCCCGCAATAAGCATGAGCGGGAGAAGCGGCCCCGTGTAGCGTACCCAATCCGATCTCGGGCCGAATAGACAGGCAATCGCCATAATCCCGACGAACAGCCCAAGCCATCTCACCCGGCGCTCCATAATACACCCGGCGATTGCGATAACAGGAGCGGCCAAAGCGAATGTTTTCCATGTCATAAGAATATCCAATGGCGCAGGCGAGTAGTATGTCAATATCCCTTTCGCCGCGAGCGCATGGGAAATCCAGACGCCATAATAAGCGTATTTTGCCAGGTAAAAACATACGGCCCCGGCTATGAGCGCAACGAGTCCCCGCCAATCCCGAAACGCCACAAACCAGAAGGGAATAGACAGCGCCCCCTCGATTCGCATCAGCACCAGCGCAGCGGTAAAAGCCAGCGCCAGCCACTTCCGGGGAGAGATGAAGGTGAAGTATGTCCATATCACCAAGAGCGCCGCGAACGGAACGGTATCCATTCCAAGGCAAGCCCAAGAGGACGTAAACCCATGAAGTGAGGCGATCAGCCCAAGCACGACCGCCGCCCACCATTGTCCTGATAACCGGAACGCTGATAGACACACAAAGGCCGCTATCAGCCCCAGGGCGAGCATATTGAGTATGAACGATACTTTCTCCATATCATCCATCCCGCATGAGTAGAACCCCGCCAGAACCACAACGTAGAGGAACGAGGACGCCGCATCTACTTTTTCGCCGGGATTGAACACCAATTCATTGTGCTCGGAAAGATTTACCGCATAACGGTACGTAACGTAGGAGTCATCATACTGGTTTTGCCAGAGCGTCCCGGTGTTCCAATAGACCGCCATCACCGCAATAACGGCGATTATGGCAATCATATAGGGGATGAGTTTTTTCATCAGTACGCTTTCCGGCTTTGGATTGTGAACACCGCCGTTGTACTATCACCTTCCGACAGGAACTTTACCCGTACCGAATCCAGCACCGCCGCAGTCGTATAAACGAACAGGGTATCATGGTTCGCTACCCATCTCAGGGAATCGCCAGGCATAATTGAAAACCAGTCGGATGTATTGATTTTCCCCTGAAATTGGAGAGTCGCCGCCGTCCCTACTGTGGCGAGCTTCACCCAAAAAGCAACTTTTTGAACACCTTTAGTCAAGACCGTTGAGGACTGGCCCGCCGCTGTGAGAGAATCCGCGCCAGCCCACGAAATGGCGGCGAGGAGAACGCCAGCCGCCAAGATGATACAAAGCATACTTTTCATGGCGTTCTCCTTTTCAGTAACTCGTCCATGTGCCAACGGGATACATCATAAACCATTTTCCGGTCGCGTCCAGGAAGGTGCACTTCACAGACCCAGCAACGCTCGTTGTGGTTTTCCATGCCGCGCCGGTATTGTCAATCAGGGAATCCGAGCCAGTAGCTACAACCCGTAGGGAATCGGTATCAGCGACAAAGAAGCTGTAATTCAGTCCCGCCGCTCCGGTGGGTAATGTCGCCGTGGCTTTCGCCGCAACCGGGCGGGCGATATAAGTTTTCCCGGACGTGTAGGACATGAGCGTAGAATCAGCCAAAAGAGCCACAACCCCTTCCGCGCCTGTCCAAAGATTGGAGGTTGTAACCGGCGACCCATTGATAGTCATGGCCCCACCGGAATCGATTTGAAGCGTACTCCCGGTAGTAACTCGAACAAGCGCGGAATCAGTGTACAAAGTATCAGTCACCGCGAAATAGTTCGCATCTCTACTCGCTCCTAACCCCAACGCCTTGCTCGCTACTGCCGTTCCGAGGATAGTTCCGTCAATGTAATTAAGCTGTCGGCGGAACCCGAAACCGCTGTACCAGCAATCTTTAATGCACCGCCGCTCTCGACATCAAGCGTACTCCCCGTCGTAACACGAATGAGCGCCGTATTAGTATAGAGAGTGTCGCTTACGCCGAAATAGTTTACCTCCCGGCTTGCATCAATGCCGAGGAACTTGCTTAATGCAGCCGTTCCGAGAGTAACGCCGTCTGTGTAATTCAGTTCGGCGGCGGAAGCCGTTACCGCTGTTCCGGCAATCTTGAATGCACCACCGGTTTCTACATCCAACGTACTCCCGGTTGTTACCCGGATAAGCGCGGAGTCGGTATAGAGCGTGTCAGTCAGAGAAAGATAGTTCGCTTCCCGACTTGACCCGAGGCCGAGTGCTTTACTCGCAACCGCCGTACCAAGAATTGTACCGTCAATGTAATTCAATTCAGTGGCAGATGCAGAGACGGCACTCCCCGCGATTTTCAGCGTCCCACCGGATTCTACATCAATCGTGCTTCCGGTTGTTACACGAATCAATGCTGTATTCGTATAGAGCGTGTCCGACACACCAAAGTAATTCACTTCCCGGCTCGAATTAAGCGCCAGTGCCTTGCTCCCGACCGCTGTTCCGGCAATCGAGCCATCAATCAGGTTCACCTCAGCCGCGGAAGCCGTCATTGCCGTCCCAGCGATTTTCAGATACGAGCCGGACTCGAAATCCTGAATGCCTCCACTCTTTACGGCGATTGTTCCGCCGCTCTGAACGTAGACGTAATTCCCACCCGCCTTAAACTGGATTTTCCCGGCCTGTTGCGAAATTACCGTGCCCGCCGCAAACAGGAGAATTAGACCGAGAACCCAGATGATGTATTTCCGTTTCATCGTTTTCCTTTCATGGGGGAAGCCGAACAACAGCATCCCCCTTTGGTTTCGGTTATCCCCGATTAATTCGAGGGCGGATTCGGAGTAGGAGCATTATCGGGATGACCAAGCACCCACACGGCGCTCATCAGAATCGCGCCGGTATTATCCGCCGGGGTGATCGTCCCCTGAATGTACCGGTAGTTCCCGATGTAGCCCAGTTTGTAAACCTTGTTGTCATCCGAAAACAGCGGAGTCGCCAAAAGCTCTGTTCCGAGAAGGTCTGTGTCTCCAACCGCGCTTCCGCCACTCATGCCGGAATCGGAAGATTCGGCGAGAGCAACCGTGAACGTGGCGTCGGTATCGGCAATAGATCCGAACTGGAGAACAAGTTCCACTGAGCCATATCCCTGCCGGTCAAGAATTTCCGTGGTTTTTGCGGCATCTCCAGACCCGTGGTCGTAAGGGTCGATTGCAACCCTCACGTCGATGTTATTGTGCAGATCGCGCATTTCATTTTTCCTTCTTTTGTCGTTTATCTTTGGGGCGGAGCGCACGGCCCCGCCCCGGTCAGGTTCGTTTGTTCTTTTTCATCATTACGTGGAGAACTTCATGAACTTCACCGCCTCGAAATTCTTGATCCCCCCGCCGAGCCGTTTGCTGATGTAGAAGTACGTCAGCCCCTTTGTGGTATACGGATCGCGGAGAATGGTCATCCCGCGCCGCGTCACGATACGATAGGCGGCCCGGAAATCTCCAAAGGCAATGGAATACGTACTGGCGCCGATAGTGGTCATGTTGTCGGAAATGGAATACGGATAACCGTTCACGAGATTCGGGACACCGGCTTGGAGGCCCGGTTGCCAGAGATAATCCCCAAACCCGTTCTTGTTCTTCCGCACAGCGGTGAGCGTGGAGCGGTTCATGAGATACCGGGCGTTCGCGTGGTACTTGGTTTTGAGAGCGCCCTCAATGTCCATGAACACATCCGCAGGATCGGTATCCGCAAAAGCCCCGCTCTTTCCGGTGACCACATACCCGGTATTCCCCCAGGAATATGACGCATCGGCCACCATCGTATACGCGGCAATCCCACGCGCGGAATTAACCCCCGTTCCGGTGATAAAATCGGCGTCGTCCAAATCTGCATAGGAATATCCGGCCTCATCGACAAGCCACGTTTCGATGCCAAATTCCGCATCATCCAGCAGCCTATTATACAGAGGGAGATTGACATACGTTTCTTCCGCCTGAATATCAACTTTGCTGATAGTGGGGGTGGAAGTTGCGCTTCGGGTTCCGGTTTCCCCTACATGCCCAGCAGTCATTCCAGACGTTACAACCGGTTCGGACCATCCGCCTCCACCGATAGGAGTTACGGTAGCGAGGCCGTACATTGCCACCTGTGCGATTGCAACGCGCTCAATAGCCCCGATAGTAGGAGCGGGGAGCACATACCCCCCGTTGGGGTCGTTCCCGGCGAGCATAGTCTTGTATTCCATCATTGCCTGTCCGTTTTCACCCTTCCGCGCATATCCTTCCGGCCCGAACAGTGCGGCCTTATGTTGCATCTCCTGCTCGGTCGTTTGCGAATCTCCACCAGCAGGCGGGCGATTGGCTTTCTTTTGAAGGGTCTCGACAACTCCGGTAAGCCGGGTGATTCCCGTATCGAGTCTGGCAAGTTTAGCCTCATACTCGCCCGTACCGGTATGCTTGGTTTCGAGCACCGCAAGCCGGTCATTGTTCGTTTTCTTGAACTCATCCCAGGCGCGGCCCTGGTCTTCAATTGCCTTTTTCAGTTCCGGGTCCATTTTTTGTTTTCCTCATGCTATGAGGGTTGCTGTGTTACGCCGATATAATTCAACAAGTTCGGCGGCGATTTGCTGTTGCGTCTGGTCTTCGCCCTCATCGTCAGCATCCCGCAGAGAAAGAGCTTTAAACCCTTTTGCTAATATAGTTTTGGCTTCGGTTCGCGAAGCTCCTGCATCCCGCAGGGCTTGCTCCGCCGCCCGTTCTGTAAATTCCGATTTTACGCTATGCACACGCGCCCCAAGATTCGCCGGGAACGTCACCAGCGATACCTCTCCGAGCCATATTTCCGTAAGCGTCCGTTTAGGGTCTTCTGGATTGATTCGGGGCGTAGAATGAACCACCCTATACCCGATGGAAAGGCCGTTTATAGCAGGGCGCGGTTCCATTTTAAGAAGAGCATACGCCTCTTGCCCGCGTTCCGTCGGGGCAAGTTTGCCCTCGACAAACAGACCGAGCGAGTCTTCATGCATGTCCGTCCATATCCCGATAGGCATGTCCATATCGGAAGTAAAGCCATGCTGAAGAAGCATCGATGGCCATTGCCCGGATGCTTTGGCCTCCGCAAGAGTATTTGTAAACGCCCCCGGTTTTATGCTATCTCCATACCAATCCACAATGCCGAAGATCGCCCCATACCCGGAGAATGTCATTGCCCCATCCGCACCCGCAATTTTGAGTTCTCTTAATCCGCAAGCATATCTTTCCATAGTTCCTTCTTTCGTTCAGTCTCCGATTTCAAACCCGTCATATTTTTTTTAAGTTACCGCTATCGTTGTCCCTACATTGCTCGGTTCTCTTAATATGGCCGCATTCCCGCCCATAGGATTACTGTCTTCCAAGTCCCTGACTTCATCCTGCGTCATCCACGGCGAAGACCCGCCCGTTCCCAATGCCTTGCTGTAATAATTTGCTCTCGCTTCAATAGAACCGCGCATTAGCCCATTCGCGAGGAATTTGAAATACATCCCGTTCGCCCGGTCTGTATCCGTCAAAAGATTTTTGCTCGCACTCATCTCCACGCGGACATACCACGGCATGAGGTCATGAATTACATGGCTTGTAAAGAACTGTTCCGCACTCGCATAAGTGCTCGTTTTGTCTGAGTAATATACCCGAAGCGGATTCACCCCGAACATCCGGCATACTTCCTCTATTTGGAATTTACGAGATTCGATGAATTGAGCGTTGTCGTTCGGAATTGTGACTGTTGCCCATTTTAAGCCAGCCCACGCTATCGCCGTCTTCTGTGAGTTTTCTCCTCCAAAAGCATTCTCCCACGCTTCCCTCATCGCCTTTGCCTTTTCTTTTCCGGGGTATTCTTTTTCACTTTGCAATACTCCGCTCGGAATAGAATTGTTACGGAAGAATTTCGTTCCATAATTCTGTTGTGCCATACCGAGACTGAGAACATTCCTCGCGAGCCTCACCCCGTCCATCCCCATCCATCCATTCCAAGACGGCCCCCTGATGTGCCACATCTGCTCTTTCGGGATAGAAATAGGGCTTCCCTTTTCCGGGGTGATTCTATATGACAATTCCCAATCATTTCTTTCCACCGTCACCATGCCGGGGTCATATGCGAGCAATTCAACGATTTTCCCATCAACAATATTTTTCCATACAAACGCATTGCCGCAAAACACCAGGTGATAGCCAATCATTTCCATAAATTCCGGGGCTGTCTGAAAGTCATTTGGTGAATCATGGAGAAGGCCATAACGGTTATCATCAGTCGCCGGGAGTTTAGAGCCATCTTTGCTCCGGAATAGTTTAAATGGAACCATAAGCCCGGTTGCTATAGCGCGGGCGCAAGCGAGTGAAACCGAGAACTCCATCGCGGTACGCCAATTCACCGCTATCCCGCTGGCCGTGTCAAGCCCCAGGTATTCGCGCAATAATTGATCCTCATCAGGAGTCATCTTGCGCTCTAAATACCACTTAGCCACGCGGGTGAATAGATTCTGTTTCACCATGCCTCCACAACCTGTTCGCCGGAATTGTCTTCCGGCAAAAACGCCATCGCCACGTTCGCTATCAATGTAATAGCCCCGTCTATTTTGTTTTCAGGTCTTTCTTTGTTCGGGAATACGTTGTCCTTTTTATCATGGTGAGCTATGACATTACTCATCATCCACATCAATACAGGATCGCCATTGTGATGTATTCTCCCAGCAATTATAAGCGCATCAAGTTCTTTCATCGGTTGAGAGAAATGTTCCACCGTCGCCCCATATTCCACCATCGGGAACCCTTCGGCGAGCATTTCTGTTGACAATTGCGTTGCCTGGAAAGGATCGTATGTTATGCGCTCTATTTGGAATTGGCTTTTCAAGTCGCGCATGTCGTCTTTTATATATTCATAATCAATGATATTCCCAGGAGTCAGTGTTATCCACCCCTCTTTAGCCCAGCCCGCGTAATGTGTATTTTGTTCGCCTTCCGCCGCCTCTTCATGGAGGTAATATCTCCCGAACGCAGCGTAATGCGTTTCGCCCTTATCGTTTTCGTATGGGAATAATTGAGTCATTGCGGCGGGGTCGTGTTTGCTTGATAGGTCGAGAGAAAGAAAACATCTTTTTCCAACAAATTGCTCAAGCCTTATATTCACATCTAAGCACTTTGTGCGCCAGGCCAGCATATCAAAGAAAGCGGTGTCGGCGTTCATCCATTGGTTTAAATGTTTACACCGAGTAATGTTTTGCCGGGAGGCCCGCTGCATGGCCTCCTTGTGCCGCGCCCGTAAATAATCCTCAAATACAGACACCCCATAATTAGGGTTTGCCTTTTTCCAGTTTTTAAAATCAGCCCAGTCATCCTCATCGTCAATCGTATAAATAATTCCGAATATTTCATCATTCTCAAAACCAGGAATACTTTCCAGTATTTTACATATTTGCCCGCGTTTGTCATAACACGGCCCGGCAAGATTACTTCCCGATGTTGTAATGATAAGCATCAGGGGTTGCGTCCGCGCACCCATACCAGTAATCCCGGCATCATACTGCACCGGCGTCTTGTGCTCATGAAACTCATCAGTTATCCAGCAATGCGGGCTTGCCCCGTCGCCAGGATCGCCAACTATAGGCTCAAATTTAGACGCCGCATCGATGATGCTTAGATTCGATGCATTTACGGAAAGTCCATAATGTTCCGCAAATCCCTCAGCTTTTTTCGCCATAAGCCGCGCCGGACGAAATACTTCCCATGCCTGTTTCTCAGTCGTAGCTCCAGAATATACCTCTGCCCCCTTCTCGCCATCCGCAACGAGCATGTATAACCCGATTGCCGCCGCAAATATTGACTTCCCATTCTTGCGGGGAACTTCTAAATACATTTCCCTGAAACGGCGCATCCCATCAGACTTGTGAACCCACCCAAACAAAACCGTCAATATAAATTCTTGCCACGGCTCCAGTTTTATGAGTGTTCCCGTCCATTTTCCTTTTGTGTGGGGCATTAATTCGATGAAATTGCAGACTCGCTCCGCCTTCGCCCCATCAAACCGGAAGGGATATTTGGCCTTTTCGGATTTGCGTAGGTCAGTAAGATGACGTTGACAGGCAAGCTTTACCCACTTACATGCCGGTATCTTCCCGGAAACAACCCCCAACGCATACCCCATACCCCGCGTGACATGGGATTGCTGTTGCTGCTTCTCCTTGCCTGTAGCACTTGCTCTCATCCGATTTTTGCCCATTTCGTCTTAGCGGTATCATTTTGGGGAGCCTTCACCCGCGTCCGGGAAGCCGGGGATAGCCCAAATTCAGTAAGAAATTTGTGCATAACAAGTAGCGCCTGATTGGAAATCCCAACATGCGGAGATTGTATTCTATTTCCCTTTTCAGTTATCGTAACCGTACCATTTTCTTCAATATCCTTTTCCGCTTGAACATATCGCGCCCATGCGGAACAATACGCCGATAAAGCCGAACGGTCACACTCGGATAACAACGAAAGCTTGTCAAGCTCCACGGATATACGATTCCATTCCGCTAATGCTTCCCCCCGGAGATGTCCCGGCGCTATCGGAATGCATAAATCAGGCTTCGGTTCATCAGGATTCAATCGCTCTTTGCGCCGTTCCCCTGCATTGAATTTTATTATTGATGGCTTACGTGGCCGTGCCATAATATAGACCGTTCAAAATTATGGAGATAGGTAAAGAAAGT
>Ga0209417_1005005_pt1 | contig 15090 bp, 15 predicted proteins | sample RifGroF2_FD_184002 | JGI IMG/M metagenome (GOLD analysis project Ga0209417, IMG submission 184002) | Groundwater microbial communities from Rifle, Colorado, USA - Groundwater F2 (SPAdes) (version 2) | ecosystem: Environmental > Aquatic > Deep subsurface > Groundwater | place: Rifle, Colorado... | reverse complement strand
TCTCAATGACAGCATATATCACACGACCCCCAGTATCGGCGTTGCGATCTTCAAGGGGGCGCAATACAGTGTGGAGGAACTGCTCAAGTCGGCCGACATCGCGATGTATCAGGCAAAGGATGCCGGGCGCAACACGATACGATTCTACGATCCGGAGATGCAATCGGCCATACAGGCGCGTGCCGATCTGGAATCGGAATTGAGGCGGGCGCTGGAGGACCGCGAGTTTCAACTGTACTATCAGGTGCAGGTGGACGGACAGGGGCGGCCGCTGGGAGTAGAGGCGCTGCTGCGCTGGCAGCATCCCAAGCGCGGCATGGTATCGCCCGGTGAGTTCATCCCGCTGGCCGAGGAGACCGGGTTGATCGTCCCTATCGGCCTATGGGTCCTCGAACGTGCATGTGAGCAACTGTCTTCCTGGCAGCAAAACGGGCCGATGCGCGATCTGGTGCTGGCGGTCAACGTCAGCGCCCGGCAATTCCGGCAGTCTGATTTTGTTACTCGGGTAGCGCGAGCACTGCAGGAGAGTGGTGCAAAGCCTTCCCACCTGAAGCTGGAACTCACCGAAAGCGTGGTGCTGGAGAATATCGAGGAAACCATTGCGAAGATGCGCGAACTCAAGTTGCTGGGCGTGAGTTTTTCGATGGACGATTTCGGCACCGGCTATTCCTCGCTGCAATATCTCAAGCAACTGCCGCTTGATCAAATCAAGATCGACCAGTCCTTCGTGCGCGACATCACCAGCGACACCAACGATGCCGCCATCGTGCAGACCATCATCGCGATGAGTGTGGCGCTGGGTTTGAATGTCATCGCCGAAGGCGTCGAAACCGAAGCGCAGCGTGAGTTCCTCGACAAGCACGGCTGCCACGCTTTCCAGGGCTATCTGTTCAGCATGCCTTTACCGCTGGAGCAATTCGAAGCGCTGGTGCATCAATAAATCTGACTGACGCCCACCCTATTGTGCGAGCGGCACCGCCGAGCGCAGCGCCTCTTCATCCAGACTGCCGAGTTTCAAGACCCTTGCGGTATCGAGGTGGATGAAGTTATTGCTGGTGGAACGCAGGTAGGCGGGGTCGTAGTGCTGGATCAGCAGCTTCTCCACCAGCTCGGTCCAGAGGCCCTGTTCTGCCAGTTGCTGCCAGTGATCAAGCACCTGGCGACCGTGCAGCGGCAGCAGCGGGGTGAGGCGCCGGATGAGCAGGGCGGGGTCTTTCAGGAAATGGGCATAGTCTTCCATCAGCAGTTGCACGCGGGCGTGGACCGGTGCCTCGATGAGCAGGCAGTCCGATGCGCGCATCTTGGTCAACAGCGCTTCCGGCGTGCCGAGCATGCCAATCTTCTTGCTTTCGGCTTCCACGAACACCGGGCGTTTGCTATCGCAGCGGTGCAACACATCCCAGATGCGGCTCTCGAACATCTTCTGCGAGGGTTGCGGTTCGTCCGGCAAATTGCCAAGCAAGGAGCCGCGATGTTGCGCCAGCGCTTCCAGGTCGAGCACCTGTTCGCCCTGCTCATGCAGCGCATGCAGGAAACGGCTCTTGCCTGAACCGGTGGGGCCGCACACTACGCGGAATTGCAAAGTCCCGGGCAGGGTATCCAGATCGGCCAGCACCTGGCGGCGGTAGTTCTTGTAGCCGCCTTCCAGCCGGCTAGTGGACCAGCCGACCTGGGCGAGGATATGCGCCATCGCGCCGCTGCGCTGGCCGCCGCGCCAGCAATAGACCAGCGGCTTCCATTGCTTGGGCTTGTCCTTGAAGAGGTTCTCCAGATGCAGGGCGATATTGCGCGCGATGAGTGCCGCGCCGCGTTTCTTGGCCAGGAAGGGCGAGTCCTGCACATACAGCGTGCCAACCTCGGCGCGCTGCTCGTCGTCCAGCACAGGCGCGCTGATCGCGCCGGGGACATGGTCTTCCGCGTATTCTGCGGGCGAACGCACGTCGATGATTTCGTCGAAATCGGACAGTTGTGATACGGTGGCGACCCTCGGATTTTGCATGGAATGTTTTAGTGATGAACGACGCTATCAAATTGACCCAATACTCACACGGCGGCGGCTGCGGCTGTAAGATCGCGCCCGCTGTTTTGCACGAGATGCTCGCTGCGCTGCCACGCCCGCCATCTTACCCGAACCTGCTGGTCGGCACCGAGAGCAGCGATGATGCGGCGGTCTATAAACTCAACGATTCGCAGGCCATCGTCGTTACTACCGACTTCTTCATGCCCATCGTGGACGATGCGCGCGACTTCGGCCGTATTGCCGCCACCAACGCGCTGTCAGATGTGTATGCCATGGGCGGCACGCCTATCCTGGCACTGGCGGTAGTGGGCATGCCGATCAATAAGCTGCCTTTGGACACCATCCGCGAGATATTGGCGGGTGGCGAATCAGTGTGTCTGGAAGCGGGCATCCCGGTGGCGGGCGGCCATTCCATCGACGCGCCTGAACCGATCTACGGCCTGGTCGGCGTCGGTGTGGTGCATCCCGACAATCTCAAGCGCAACGACCGTGCACAGGCTGGCGATGTGCTCATCCTCGGCAAGCCGCTGGGCGTGGGCGTGTTGAGCGCGGCGCTGAAGAAGGGTGAACTGAGCGCGGAAGGCTATCGCCAGATGGTGGATACCACCACGCAACTCAACCGCGTCGGAGCGACTTTGGGAGGAATGAGCAGCGTGCATGCGATGACCGATGTCACCGGCTTCGCGCTGTTGGGCCATCTGCTGGAGACTTGCCGCGGCTCGAAACTCGGCGCGGAAGTGGATTTCAAATCATTGCCGGTGTTGTCGGTGGCCCTGCAACTGGCAGAGCAGGGCTACAGCACCGGCGCGGCCGACCGCAACTGGACCAGCTACGGTGCCGAGGTCGATCTGCCGCAGGGCTTTCCGGAATGGCAGCGCAAGTTGCTGTGCGACCCGCAGACCAGCGGCGGTCTGCTGGTGGCTTGTGCCGCGAATGAGGCGGACAAGGTGCTGGCGACCTTCCACGAGCAGGGCTTTGCGGCAGCGAGTGTGATCGGCAGGATGGTTGCGGGGAACGCGCGCGTCAGGATCGCCTGAGACCCTAGAACGTCTAGATGATCGACAGAGGCCCGGACCCGTCAGGCTTCTTGATATCGACATGCTTGTTGAGCATGTCGACGATATCCAGATGTCCCGCCTTGATGGCGAGGTCGATGGGTGTGTTGCCATCCTGATACAGGGCAAAACGATTCGCGCCTTTATCCAGCAACAGCTTCACGATCTCGATATGTCCGTTATTGGCTGCCTTGTGCAATGACGTCCAGCCGTCAGAGGTTGCCGAGTTGACGTCGGCGCCGCGGAAGATCAGGTAGGCACAGGCGAGCAGATGGCCGCGTGTTGCGGCCTGCATCAAAGCCGTCCAGCCCATCTGGCTGGGGACATCCGGTTCGGCCCCTTTTTCGATTAGGAACTTCAGCACGTCAGAATGGCCGTTGTAGGCGGCCCAGTGCATTGGTGTATAGCCGTTCTTGTCGCGGGTGGTGAGGCGTGCGCCGCACTTGAGCAGCAATTGCACGAATGGCAGATTGCCATTGAATGCTGCGACCATCAGCGGTGTCCAGTTGCGGTCGTCGCGCACTTCCAGATCGACGCCACAGGACAGGAACACCTGCACCGCGTTGTGGTGGTTGTCCTCGACCGACTTTATCAAGCCCTTGGAGGTGAAGTCGTAGCCATAGCGCTCCAGTTCGTGGCGCTTGTATTCGGGGATGTCTTCCCAGGCCTGGACTTCCTTGCCTGCATTGTGCAACTCGTGCAGGAAATTGCTGAGGTGGATGATCTCCATTGCCGCTTCGGGCGGGAAACCGTCGCGGTCGCCACCGCGTTTGTCGACCATCAGGTCTTGCAGATAGGCGTCGATATGCGGCGTTTGCCAAAGTTCGAGCAGCTTGTTGAACACACGCGGGAAGCGCGTTTCCAGTATGGTCGGGTAGAGTTCTTCGTCGCCGTTAAGCAGATTGAGCAGTCTTTTGTTCATCAGTCTTGATACTTTCCGGCGATCTGCCGGAATTCCTCCTGGATGTTCTGGAACGCATCCGCCACGTCGGGATCGAAATGCTTCCCTTTTCCTTGCAATATGTGTGCCACAGCGTCCTCATGCGGGAACGGCTGCTTGTAAATGCGTTTGCTGATGAGCGCGTCATACACATCGGCCACCGCCATCAGGCGTGCCGAGATGGGGATTTCATCCCCTTTGAGCCCCTGCGGATAGCCGCTGCCATCCCACTTCTCGTGGTGGCTGTTGGCGATCTCGCGCGCGATGTGGAGGAAGCGGTTCGGTGTCGGCAGTCCGCTCTCCGCTGCAGCGATGGCGTTGCCGCCCAGGATCGGATGCGACTTCATGATGGCGAACTCTTCCGGCGTGAGTTTGCCCTGTTTGAGCAGGATGGCATCCGGGATGCCAACCTTGCCGATGTCATGCAGGGGGGCCAGCTTGTACAGCGACTCGATATTGTCGTCGGTGAGGAAATCGCTGAAACGCGGGTTGTCGCGCAGTTTTATGGCCAGTGCACGGATATAGTTCTGTGTGCGTTTGAGGTGGTTGCCGGTCTCGTTGTCGCGTGTCTCCGCCAGCGATGCCATCGCCATGATGGTCACGTCGCGTATCTGCGAGACCTCGTCGGTCTTGTGCTGCAACTGGGCGGTGCGCTCCTGTACCTTGAGTTCAAGGTCGTCGTTCATCGCGGAGAGCTGGTGCGCCAGGGAAAGGTTCTCGAAACGCTGGCGCAGCGACAGCATGATGAACTTGCCGAGGAAATGCCCGGAACTCAGCATCACCAGCAGGAACAGCAACAGCATGGCGCCCAGCGCGAGGTGCGTCTCGTCCTGCTCCACCATCACGCGGAAGGTGAGCGGTAGCATCAGTCCGAGTACATAGGCATACAACGAGGGCGGGTGCATCGAGTTCATGGTGGTGGCTACCGCCGCGAGGCCGAGCAGCACGCACACCAGCAGCACCTGCGCGAGCAGTTCCTGCGGGAAGAAGAATAGTGTGCCGAAGCCCCACATCATCCCGACGACCAGTGCGAAAGAAAAGAAGTGCCGGCTCCATTCCTCGCATTCGTGGATGGTGTGCGTGGCCGCCCTGGCGGAAAGCCAGGTGACGAAATCGAGCGTGTGCAAGAGATAGGCGCAGCCCAGCCACAGCAGCAGTTGCCAGTGCGGCGAGATGCCCCACATCAGCCAGACGAAGAACGGCTCAACCGCCATCTGTCCTGCCAGCATGGTGGGGTAAAGCTTGAGACGCGCGCGCAGCTGCTCCGCGCGAACGGGCAGATTACTTTCGTCAATGACGAATCTCAGATCGTCGAAAAAAGTGCTGGCGGAGGTCATTGTTTCCGGGATATTCGAAACAGGTTGATGCAGTGGACAACAAATGCGCTGGGCAGTCAACATCCACGGCACTTTAGCGACCGTTTCCCATGCGGCAAGGTAGGGACTTGACTCGGGTTACAATGCGGCTGGTATCGCGGTACCCGAAGACAAGATGGATCAGGAGGAGTGATGTTGAAGCAGAATAAAAGCGAGGAATTCGCGCGCGAATGGCAGCGGCTGCACGAGCAGGTCCCGGCTTCGACCCGGCAGTTGGTCAACGACACAGTCGAGCACCATGCCGCCGCGCTGGCCAGCCTGTTCTACGATCATATGCTGGCTGACAAGGATGCGAAACCCTTCATCAACAACGAAGTGGTGAACCTGCGGCTGCACGCCTCGATGCAGGGCTGGCTGCGCGAACTGTTTTCGGTCAAGCAGCCTGAAGCCGCGGAGATATACAAACACCAGTGCCATGTCGGCGTGGTGCATGCGCGTATCCAGATACCCATCGGGCTGGTCCTGCGCGGTTCGCGCCTGCTGAAACAGGGCATCACCGAACATCTGGTCGAGAGCGAACTGGATCGCGCCGGACTGGTGCAGGCCACGCGCTTCATCTCGGAAGTGATGGAACTGAGCATGTCGGCGATGACGGACTCCTATATCGTCAACGTCGGCAAGAGCGTACGCAACGACGAGTCCTACCGTATGTTCGCGCTGGGGCAGAACATGCTGGCCGAGCGCGAACGCCAGCGTGCCGCCCTGTCGGAGTGGGCGCAGGACATCCTGATGCATCTGCTGGGCGACGGCGGCAGCGATGTCCCCGAGATGCGCCATTCCGAATTCGGCATGTGGTTGCAGCACAAGGCCAGCATCATCTTTCACGATGCGCCCGAGCTGGAACGCATCCGCGGATGCGTCGAGAGGCTGGAGCATGTTCTGTTGCCGGAGCTGATCGGGAAGCGCAGCAAAGGGGGCGATGTGCGCGAGGCGATGAAGCAGGTCGAAGCCGACATCGGGGAGGTGAAGTTCCTGCTGACCGGTCTGTTCGACCGTTTCATCGAGGTGGAGAGCGGCCGCGACACACTGACGCGCCTGCTCAACCGCCGCTATCTGCCCACCATCATGATGCGCGAGGTGGCGCTGGCCAGACGCAGCGATGTCCCGTTCGCGATACTGCTGCTCGATATCGACCACTTCAAGAAGATCAACGACAGCTATGGACACGACGCCGGCGACCTGGTGCTGCAGCAGGCCGCCGATCTGGTCACGGCCAGTGTGCGCGTAGGTGATTTCATCTTCCGTTACGGCGGCGAGGAGTTGCTCGTCGTGTTGGTGGAGATCGACAAGGAAAAGGCGTTGGTCGTGGCAGAGACCATCCGCGAGCGGTTTGCAGCCGAGCCACTGCGCGTGGGAGATTCCAGGACGGCACAGGTCACTGTCAGCATCGGCGTCGCTGCCTACAACGGACATCCCGATTTTGAGACGATCGTCAAAGATGCCGACGATGCGCTCTATCGTGCCAAGCAGAGCGGGCGCAACCGCTGCGAGGCGGCTTAGCAGGCAGTTGAAAAACTACTGCGGTGGTCATCTGCTGCGTTGCGCGGTACTCGGAATCCTCATGTACTGCATGTACATTCCGGTTCCTGCGCTCCGTGCGCCTTGCAGCCGACCATCCTCGCTACGTTTTTGAACAGCCTGCTAGGCGTTCTCGAAGAACTTCACGGCTTCCGCCTCGTCGCGTGTGCGCTTGAACGGCGGCAGACTCTGCCAGATGCGTTTGCCATAGTGTTTCGAGATCAGGCGCGGGTCGCAGATCATCAGCACGCCTCTATCATTCTCGTCGCGGATCAACCGTCCCGCCCCCTGCTTGAGGTTGATGATGGCGCGCGGCAGCTGGAATTCCATGAAGGCGTTGCGTCCCTGTTTGTTCAGCTCGGCGATGCGCGCCGCCAGTACCGGATCATCTGGCGGTGCGAACGGCAGTTTGTCGATGATAACCAGCGACAGCGCTTCGCCGCGCACGTCCACCCCTTCCCAGAACGACTGCGAACCCAGCAGCACCGCGTTGCCGTGTTCGCGGAAGCGCGAGAGCAATTCGTTGCGCGAACCTTCGCCCTGGATCAGCAGCGGATAGCTCAGCCCCTTGCGGTCGAATTCGGCCTGCAATATCTCGTAGGCGCGCTGCATCGCACGCAGGCTGGTGAAGAGCAGGAAGGCGCGGCCTTGGCTCGCCTCGATCAGCGGCAACGCCGCCTGCACCACCGCATCGGTATAACCGTCGGTGTTCGGCTCCGGCAGACCTTCCGGCACATACAGCAGCGCCTGCTCCGGATAGTTGAAGGGACTGTCCCAGCAGGCTGTACGCGCCTCGGTCAGGCCCATCTCGTTCTGGTAATGCGAGAAGTTCTGTTTCACCGCCAGTGTCGCCGAAGTGAATATCCAGGCGCGCGGGTGGCCGCTGATCTGCTTCTTGAAGATATCGGCGATGGAGAGCGGGGTGGTGTTGAGTTGCAGAGAATGGTGGAATATCTCCAACCAGCGCACCGTCTCCGGCACATCGCCGTCCTGCCAGTGCTTGAGTTGTTGCGCCAGCGCCTGTGCCCGCTGCCAGCAATTCTCCAGGCCCTCGCTGCGTTCCGCCTGCTTCTCCAGCAAGCCGGTGAGTTTGGACAGTTTCTCCCCCAGCGTCTTCAACGCTGGAGCGAAGTCCTTGAAATTCTCCGTCGCCTCCGCCGCCATGCGGCCTTCCTTCTTGAACACCAGGCGGAAGTCGCGGGATGCCTTGTCCAACTCGTCGCAAGCAACCGGCAGGGCCGCGAAATCCTTGGCGTTACTCAGCGCCTCGATGCGCGAGTCCTGCGACAGGTCGAATAACTGCGAAGTGGAAAGGCTCTCGCCGAAGAAAAGGCTCGCCGTCTCCGGCAACTGGTGCGCCTCGTCGAAGATCACCGTGTTGCAGGCTGGCAGCAGCTCGGCCACACCCTCGTCGCGCAGCATCACGTCGGCGAAGAACAGGTGATGGTTCACCACCACCACATCCGCCTCCATCGCCTCCTTGCGCGCTTTCAGCACGAAGCATTCGCTGTGCTGCGGGCATTCCTGCCCCAGGCAGTTGTCGCGCGTCGAGGTGACGTGCATCCAGATCAGCGCGTTCTCCGGCACATCTGCCAGACCGCTCTTGTCGCCGCTCTGCGTCACCTTGGCGTAGTTCACGATCTTGGCCAGATGCTTCACATCCTCGCGCGTCTTGAACAGCCCGTTCGATTGCGCCAGCGACAGGTGGTAGTGGCAAACATAGTTGGAGCGCCCCTTGAGCAGCGCCACCGATACCGGAGCCTTCAAGGCATCGCGCACCATCGGCAGGTCTTTCTGAAACAACTGGTCCTGCAGGTTCTTGGTGCCGGTGGAGATCACCACCTTGCCGCCCGCCAGCAGGGCAGGCACCAGATAGGCAAAGGTCTTGCCCGTGCCGGTACCGGCCTCGGCCACGAGAATGGCGTTATCGCGTATCGCCTCCGCCACGGCCAGCGCCATCTCGCGCTGCTGCGCGCGCGGGCGGAACGACGCGACTTCAGTGGCAAGCGGGCTTTGTTCGGAAAAGAAGCGTTCTACTTCGATGGTCACGGCAGGGATGGGTATATAGGCCAAACGGTATATGGTTATTCGCCGGGCGCGGCGTTATAGTGCGGTCGGGATTTTACGCGAGTGGGGTAGTGTTTAGCGTAGGAATTTTGTTTAAGGGGAAATCATGGCTTGGCCTGAACCGGAAAATAACAAAGAGACAATCAATGCTGCGGGTCGTGCATTGGTTAAAGCCAATAAGGAGGAATGGGAGAGGTGGGACTCTGATGACTGGCGAAAATATCATGCGACTCTGGCCGTCATAAATAACTGGCGTGGATCGCACGCATACCCACTGAACACGTTTCAAATGAACTTACGCAATACAGCTCGCAGATTTGAGAAGAATCCGCTTATAGCGCAGCGAATAAAACGACTATTTTCTATTGGGCATAAGCTCGATCGTTTCCCAACAATGAAGTTATCTCAAATGCAGGATTTGGGTGGATGCAGAGCTATTCTTGCACATGTGTCGAGTGTTAATAACATAGCCAAGTACTACGCTGAGCAAAGCGCAATTAAACACTCTCTGGCATCGGTTGATGATTATATTGGTGAGCCGAAGTCATCCGGCTATCGTGGTATTCATTTGGTTTACAGGTATTTTTCAGATAAGAAAAAGTTCATGTACAACGGAATGAAAATCGAGATTCAGCTTCGTTCGAAATATCAGCATGCTTGGGCTACAGCAGTAGAAACGGTTGGTATGTTCTCAGGACAGGCGCTGAAGTCTAGTTTGGGTAGTGAAGAATGGCAGAGGTTTTTTTCTTTGATGGGTTCTGTAATTGCCATACGCGAAGGAACAGCCCTAGTTCCGGGTACGCCAATGGGTGGGCGCGAACTTATTGCGGAGCTATCTTTTTATGCTACTAAGCTTAAGGTGGAGGAGAGACTTAAGGGGTATAGCAAAGCTTTACATGCTATCTCTCATGCACCTAATGGTGCTTACTACTATTTATTGCAGCTTGATCCGCAGTCTGGGGTTCTGAACGTAAATGGATTCAAGATAACCGACGGCGCTAATGCTGAAAATCAATATGCAGAAGCAGAAAAATTAGTACAACAAAGGCCCGGAACAGATGCTGTATTAGTTTCGGTTGATGACGTTAGCACATTGTGGAAAGCGTACCCAAACTACTTTGCTGACACACGTATGTTTGTAGAACTAATGAATCAGGCAATAAGCGGCCGCAGCCGAAGGATACGTATTGGAGAACTCAAAATTGCGCAAGGAGATTTATTCGGCTCATAGGAAAAACCGCCAATTGGAGTATTTCATTTGATGAAAGGAGGTGGGAAATGACCAAGAAAGCCTTTCCGTTATCGAAAGTCTACGGCCTCCTCGAACCCGGCCCGGTCGTGCTGGTGACGACCACGCACAAAGGCAAGGCGGACATCATGACCCAGTCCTGGCACACCATGATGGAGTTCGAGCCGCCGCTGGTGGGCTGTGTGATCAGCGGACGCAATCACAGTTTCGAGGCGCTGGTGAAAACGAAGGAATGCGTGCTCAGCATTCCGTCGGTGGAGCTGGCGAAGCAGGTGGTGGGCATTGGCAACTGTTCGGGCAGCAAGGTGGATAAATTCAGCAAGTTCAAACTGACCGCGTTACCTGCATCGCAGGTTAAAGCACCGCTCATCGCCGAGTGTTTCGCCAATCTCGAATGCAGGGTGGTGGACACGCGCATGGTGAACAAGTACAACTTCTTCGTGCTGGAGGTGGTAAAAGCGTGGATCGATCCCGCGCAGAAGAAGCCGCGCACGCTGCACCATCAGGGCAAGGGGGTGTTCATGGTGGCGGGTGATACGATCAAGCTTCCTTCAAAAATGGCGTGAGCAACAACCTATGTGGCTATTTCTCGGTATCGTTTCGTTCTCGGTGTTTTTTGGTTACGGGCTTTGGCGCAGGCTGAGTTGGGCAACCGGCTGGACGGACGACAAGGGGAGTTTTCGTACGGCGGGCGGCCAGCGCTACAAGTTTACGGACTCAACCAACAAGAATATCCGCAAGTTTGTGATTGCGGTGCCTTGTGCCCCCGGGGTGTCCCTGCGCATACACCGCGAATCCAGTTGGGACCGTTTTGCCAAGAAGATCGGTCTTTCTTATGAGTTCCAGTTCAACGATCACGAATTCGACAACCAGCTATATGTGGTCTCGAATGCTCCGGCATTTCAGCTTGAACTGGCCGAGACCAAGGCGTTGCGCCAGGTATTGATTCTGCTGTTTCGCGACGCGCGGCTGATCCGCATCGAATGCCACGGCCAGCATGTGCTGGCGAAATTCCAGGAAACCATCAAAGACGGCAAGGCGACCAAGCCGGAATCAGCCGAAGTGAAACGGGTGGTGGCCGCCCTGTACGGTCTGGCGGAAACGCTGGAGATCGCGAAATCGAAGACGAGCTCCATCTGGGATGTGTTCCAGCTGCGCGCTTCACTGCTGGCGGTACTGGCGACATCTCTGCTTCTGCTGGGATCGGTAGAGTTGTTTCGTGTCTACGCTTTCGAACGGGCGCAGATCATGATCGACGTGGGAGACCTGCTGACCTTTTCCACTATCTGCGCCGGATCGGTGTTGTTTGTATTGATGGCCGCGACAGTCGTCCTGTTGCGCGGAAGTTCGTATGCGCATGTGATCCTGGCCGAGGTGCTCATCTCCGGCGGGGCGGGGCTGGCGATGGGCAGTTATGTCATGGTGCGCGACATCAATATCTCGTTCGATCAGACCGTGCAGCGCAGGGTGCAGGCGGAGGTCGTGGACAAGCGCACATGGCGCGGTCGGAAATCAGGCACCCACTACGACTTGTATCTGAAGGGCCGGGATGGTTTTCAGGGTTTGCCGAGCAAGCTCGAAGTTTCGTCGGATGTCTATCGTCAGGTCCAGGCCGGCAAGCCGGTCACGCTGATAGTACGCGATGGCGCCTTGGGATACCGCTGGATCGAAGAGTACAACTTTAATTGACGACAAGATCGGGAATCGTGATGGTGCGTTATCTGGGCGGCTGGTTCGTGTTGCTTGCAGTCGCCATGATCAATGGCGCGTTGCGTGAATTCACTTACGGCAAATATGTCTCCGAGTTATCTGCGCATCAACTCTCTTGTGTGACCGGCATCCTGTTGTTCGCCGTGGTGATCCGCCAGTATGTGCGCCTGTGGCCGCCGGTCTCGGCGCGCGAGGCTTGGCAGATCGGCCTGTTCTGGATGGCACTGACGGTGGCGTTCGAGTTCCTGTTCTTCCATTACGTTGCCGGACATCCGTGGGAAGTGCTGCTGGCGAACTACGATATGTCTGCGGGCCGTCTCTGGCCGCTGATTCTGTTGTGGGTGGCGGTCGCGCCGTATCTGTTCTATCGCAATTCCTTGCGCGGCCGGAGATAGGCGATGCAGATATGGGTGGATGCCGATGCCTGTCCCAAGGTGATCAAGGAGATACTGTTCCGCGTTGCCGACCGCTTGCAGATACAGACCACGCTGGTGGCGAACAAGCTGTTGTATTGCCCGCCGTCGAAGCACATCCGTGCTCTGCAGGTGCCTGCCGGGTTCGATGTAGCCGACAACAAGATCGTGCAGATGTGCGAGACGGGCGATCTGGTCATCACCGCCGACATTCCGCTGGCCGCCGAGGTGATCGCCAAGGGCGGCCACGTGCTGAATCCGCGCGGCGAGCTCTACACCAAAGACACCATTCAGGAACGGTTGACCATGCGCAATTTCATGGATGGATTGCGCAGCAGCGGGGTGGAGACGGGCGGGCCGCCGACCCTGAGCCAGAGTGACCGGCAGATGTTCGCCAACCAGTTGGACAGGTTTCTGGCGAAGCACGCAGTCTGAACTCTCCGAGCGCAGGGGCTTAGCGCTGACTTTCCTTGTCTTGACGCTCAAGCGTTTCGCTGCGCTGTTTCCATATCGAGTAGCATTCCAGCCCGCAGAAATGCGCCACATAGTCCTGCGCTTCAAAGCGTTCGGCTTCGGAGAGGGGGATCTCTTTTTGGCATACATCGCAGGGGATCTTTTCGGCCACGGGATCGGGACGAGGATGGGTAGTCATGACACACCTCCTTCTATGGTGTTGACGCGAAACCAGATTAGTCCTGTTTGAGGTGGGCAGCAAGCACTTTGCGGGCATCCGGACCACTGTGCCTTAACGGATTTTTGACATAAGAGATCCGGCTTATGGGATAGAATCCGCGCCTGCTTCGCGCAGGCAATCGCAATCATCCTGCTTGTCCAATCGAACTAAATCAATTTGCCGCAGTCGGAAGGCGCGGCCGTGCCGGAACCAGGCATGGGAGTTCGTGAGCGGGATTTTTTGGCATTCCGTCCGGCAAGAATCAATCGACTAAAGCATGCGACAAGAGAACGACAACATCGAAGGCAGGACAGTGACTGTGAAGGTGTGGGACCGCTTCATCCGCGTGTTCCACTGGACCCTGGCTGCGGGTTTCGCCACGGCATTCATCTCCGGCGAAGTCGGCGCTGCCGCGCTGCATGTCTGGGTCGGGTATCTGTTGTGCGTGATGGTGGCGCTGCGGCTTTACTGGGGCTTCCGGGGCAGCGAATACGCGCGCTTCCGCTCTTTCTTCTTTTCTGCCGGTGAGACGCTCGCTTATGTGCGCGGCATGTTCGCTGGTCAGCCAAAACATTATTTCGGGCATAACCCGGCGGGCGCGCTGATGGTGTTCGCGATGCTGGCGCTGCTGCTATTGATCTTTTTGTCCGGCCTGCTGACGTTGGCGGCGATCGACTATGAGGGGCCGCTCGTGTTCCTGGCGAACCGCGTGAGCGATGAGGCCAGCTACGCGTTCCGCGACCTCCACGAATTTCTTCCCATCCTTGGCTTGATACTCGTCGTGCTGCACCTCATCGGTGTCGCGGCAGGCAGCATCCAGCACAAAGAAAACCTTGTGAGGGCGATGCTCACCGGGAAGAAAAGAAAGAACACGCCATCTATTCCAACAAAGTGAATGAACAAGAGGAGCAATCAATGAGAGGTATAAAGTCCCTGAGTGTTGCCGTATGTCTGGCAGCGCTGTCCGGAACGGCACTGGCGCAGGAGGCGGCGTTCGACCTGCCGCTGACATCCAGTGCGTATGTGAAAGACTACGAGTCGTTCAAACTCGCGGCGAACGATGCAGAACCAACCTCGGTGAAGAAATCGGGCAGCGCCGCGCCCGAGATCAAGAAGTCCGAGTTCGAGCCGGCGACTTTCTCCGGCAGCAACGCGCACAAGTATCTGGGGCTGGCGACCATCGTGGGGGCGGGCTTGACGGGCTTGACTGCCCCCGACGACAACGAGTGCGAGACCGGCGGCTGCGTGCAACAGCCGCGCCAGACCAACGGTACGCACGCCAAACTGGCGCGCGCCACCGTTGCATTGGCAGCGGCAACCGTGGTGACCGGTCTGGTTGCGCACTGGGATGATTTCCATCTGGAAGACGGCATCACCGATCCGGACAACCTGCACGCGCTGCTGGGTACGGCCGGTATGCTGACCATGGCCTATGCGGTGTCCAAAGCCGCCGATCCGTACAGCAGCAACGGCCACGCCGGCAAGGCTATCGCCGGTGCCGTGCTGATGGCTGCTGCGATCAAGATCACCTGGTAAGGGAGCCGAGATGAAACTGCACAAGATATTGATGACGGCGGGATTGTTGCTGGCAACGACCGCGGCACTGGCGACCCCGGCGACCGACGAGTTGTTCGCAAAATACAAGTCCGCAGGCGCGGCGGGCTTCGACGCTGCCCGCGGCGACAAGGCCTGGCACAAGGAATCCAAGGGCGAGGAAGGCCAGACGATGTCCTGTTCCACCTGCCACGGCCAGGACCTGGGCAAGGAAGGCAAGCATCACAAGACCAACAAGGTCATCGCCCCGATGGCGCCCAGCGCCAACAAGGAACGGTTGACCGATGTTAAGAAGATCGAGAAGTGGTTCAAACGGAATTGCAACGACGTCCTCGCGCGCGAATGCACGGCGCAGGAAAAAGGCGATTACCTGAAGTTCCTGCTCGGCAAATGATGATTGGAGAAATGAAGATGCGAACAAATATCAAGGCAGCACTGTTGGCCGCCGCATTGCTGATGAGCAGCGGACCGGCTTTGGCGGAAGGCAATTTCTGGTTGTGGCTGGTCAACTTCTC
>Ga0209417_1005000_pt1:2500-15113 | contig 15113 bp, 6 predicted proteins | sample RifGroF2_FD_184002 | JGI IMG/M metagenome (GOLD analysis project Ga0209417, IMG submission 184002) | Groundwater microbial communities from Rifle, Colorado, USA - Groundwater F2 (SPAdes) (version 2) | ecosystem: Environmental > Aquatic > Deep subsurface > Groundwater | place: Rifle... | reverse complement strand
GGGGGGGGGGGGGGATGTGTGTGGACTTGTTTTAGTTGATCGGGCCCGCGCAGCGGAACATTGGAGTGGCGGTCGTTGCTGTGGCGTAAATTCCGAATACGCCGCCAACATTGTTTGTCCAATTCCCCATTGTTAGGCCAGAAATACTTGTTCCCCATACACGCTCGATCCTGCCGACATTTTGGGCGCTGGTATATGTGCCTGGTTTTATGTCGGAATTTTCCGGCGGCAGGTTGTTGATGGTGCTCCATTCCGAAGCCAGGGCTGGCGCTGTGCCAAAAAAGGTGGCCCAGCTTGATGATATGGTGCCGTTTGCAAGGCATCCGGGGCGGCCACTGTCACAGGTGACCCATTGGCCAACAGGGCCGCTTGATGACAGAAAGCCGCCAAGATCCCAGATGACGCTCCCGTTTGAAAGGAGCCATGTACGCCTGTTTTGCGCCCCCGTGACGCCGGCATAACCCTGGGCATCATCGGCATTGGCGGCTGTGATGATTGTGGAATATCCGCCGATGAACTGGCCGTTTCCGGGAGCAAGTCCTGTCCAGTTTGCGGGTTGGGCCAGTGCATTGTGGGCAATGGCGAGATGTTGCGACAGTGTTATGAGGTCATATCCTTCGCCCAATGCCTGGCAGGTGGTGCGGGCATTGAAAAAACTGTAAGAAGGGCTTGGATACGATGGCGCTCCGACTGGCGTTGACGTTGCAACCCCGCCCACAAGCCGTGCCAGATGTTTCATGACGCGGAACGAGGGAACACTTCTTCCACTCCCCGGCAAGGTGGATGCTGGAATGGTTAGCCATCCGCTGTCACCGCCTGAGTCTGATACATCAATATTGAAGCTCTGGTCGGCGGTTGCGCCTGTGCTGTCGGTCACCCGCAGGGTGACAGGATAGGTATCGGCCAGCGCTGGCGCTGAAAACAGGGCAAGGGCTGTGGTGGCAAGAAGGGTTTTGCGCATGGGGGTATCTCCCTGTTTGGTTACAAAATGGTAATGGTGAAGGACTGCTCGGTTATAGCGCCCACGCTGTCCGTCACGCGCAGGGTGATATTGTGGGTTCCGGCTTCGGCAGGAGCTGTTCCCGTGATTTTCCCTGTGCGGAGCTGGTTGCCGTTGTCGGAAAGGGTCAACCATGCGGGCAGCGTGGGGGCCGAAAGCATGACCATGTCCACCTTGTTGGTATCTGAAAAGGCGATGTTATAGGTGTAGGGGACGTTTTGCGTGCCGCTGGTGATGGCCGTCGAGGTAAAGCTTGGTGCGGCATTGGCCTCTGGTGTCACGGAAGAAAGCAGGGGCGCTGTTCCATAGAGTTTTGCTGTACGCAGCTGGTTGCCGTTCCACACAAGTGTCAGCCACGAGGGCAGGGTGGTGGATGTCACCTGAACCATGTCCACCTTGTTGGTGTCGGTCACCGTGATGTCATATTGCGTGAATTGGCCCTCGGTGCGGGAGGTGACGGCTGCTGCCGGGGTGCTGGTGAAGCTTGGGGGAATGTTTTCCAGGCCGTTCATGGGAGCGGAGCCGGAAAGGAGCGCTGTGCGGTCGCCATTGTCGACAAGCGTTATCCAGGCGGGCGCCGTTGTTGCCGAGAAGGCAAGGGTGTCAGTGATGTCATCGTCACTTGCGACAACAGGGTAGGTATAACCGCCCATTTCCTGCGAGGCGGTGACAGGTGCGCTGGTGAAATACGGCAGGGCATTGACGCGGATGGTGAAATTTTGCGTGGCTTCGCCGCCGTGGCCGTCGGAAACCTTGAGGGATACATCATGTGTTCCGGGAGTGGCTGTGCTGCCTTGAAGCGTGGCGGTTCCGGAGCCGGTTGAGGCAAAGGAGAGCCAGGCTGGCTTGGTGGGAGCCGTGAGGGTGATTGCATCCCCCACATCGGCATCGCTGGCAGAGATTTCATAAGAGTAGATTGCGCCCGTATCGACGATGGTCCACGGCGCCGTGTCGAACATGGGGGCGGCATTCGCCGAAGGGATTTCATCATCCGGAAGGGATACATGCCTCACCTCGCCCATGAACTTGCGGATGACATATCTGGGCGATTCAGCAAAAGCCAGGGAGAAGGTTGTTAAAAGAACAACGCTTCCATAAAAAAATTTGTGTATCATAAAATTTTTCATCCTTTTATAATTTTATTTTTTATTGATTAAATTTATACATAAGTCAACCAAAAAGCTATGGATGGAAGTGCCGGAAGATGAAATCCATCTCCCCGTTTTGAGGGAAATTTTTTCGCGGGCATGGAAGAAGGGGAGGGGGAAAATCGATCACATACGCTGTCAGGATTTATGCGGCAGCTGGGTTGATCTCTGGATGGGGTTCATGCGCATGTTTCAGGAAAATAGCTGGCGCATTATTCCGGCAGGCGTGCCTGCATGCGTTCCACGGCGCGGGAGATTGTAATGCATCAGCTTCAAGTAGAGGCCATGCGCGGTTTTCGGGTGACAGGGGAATTTCCGCACAGCGCTTATTGCCCGCATAACGTGGCAAAGGTTCTGTGAGAGGCTGCGGGGCAGTTGGAGGCGTGAATCTCTGGCCAGATTGTTTCCGGTGAGGCGCTTGCGGAAAATTCACTTTCCCGGCACAGGAACCTCATATTGTTTTTTTGCGTCGGTGAAGTGGATGTTGTCCTTTGGTTTTGCCGGTTTTTGAGCGACAGGGAAGTCGAGTTTTGGCGTATCCCCACCTGTTCCCAGCATGACGCCGGCAAAACCGAGGCGCTTTGCCTCTTCCGCAAAGGCGGAAAGAAAAGGCTTTGCCAGGCAGTCGAAGTCTTTGCTGAGTCGTTCAAAGGAATCGAAGACGATGTGGTTGCCGGTTGAAAGCCATGCCCAGCTTTCGGCAACAATCATGTCGTTTTCCGTTATCTTGTCGCGGCTCTTGCGCTTCCAGACATAAAATCCACCATTTTCCGATGTTACCCCATGTTCCGCTGCGGGGGCACCGTTGGCGTTGATCGACTGGCAATTGTCAATGATCTCGCCGAGGACAAGTCCACGCGGGTCGCTGATTTCCAGTTTGGCCAAGTAATAATTGGGCATGTCAATATCGCTGCCGTCTATGAAAACCTGCGGCAGGTTTTCACGGTCCTTGAGGCGGGATAGCGTGTGGATACCCCTGTGATGTCCATATTCCTCAAGATTGTATTCGGTGGCAATTTCTGCCCAGCTTAGGTTTTCCATCCCGCGTGAATACTGGATGGCGCCGACAGCGCGGCGCACGCCGCCGGGATCCGTTGGCAGCGGAAAATTCCCAAGGATGCGATGGTGAAGTTCAATCTCTGGTGCGAAGTCCATATATTTTCCGACAGCGGAATTGCCATATCTCACCAAGAGATCGGCCCATATTTTCGGTTTCCAGTTACCAAATTTCGGAACCGTGAAATTTCCGATTTCCTTTATCCATTCCAGAGTTCCATCGCCATACCGTTTCCGGCAGGAGGTTATATAGCGGTTGACCTCCTGTTCATTGGCAAAAACGGTACCGAGCTTGTAGGCAACCATTTCGGGGTGTTCTTCACCGGTGAGGCTTGCGATCCTGCTGGTGAGCGGTAGCAGTTTTTTGTAAAGCTCAGGCTTGAAACAGTAAGGGGAATGCTCCGCCACTGGAGGCGGCATTCTTGCCACCTTCATCCATAGCTCTGCATATCCCTGTATGTCTTGAAGGATATGGGCTTTTTCCTTCGAGATTTCCCGCTCGTTTGCGAGGCGGCGTATTTCGGCAAGACGCGATGGGTTCTGGCTTTCGAGGTGTTGCGCCAATTCCGGAAGGTCGTGCGCCATGCATTCGGCAATCAGGAATTCGGCCATGTTTGAATTGGCGTTGAGAAGGCATTTTTCAAAGGTGGCAGGGCTGGTTTTTTCAAGCATTTTGCGCACAGCGGCAGGCCCTTCATGTTTTTCGCAGAAATCCATGAGGGTGCGCGCCATATCCGGGGATGTTCCGGTTGCGGCTATGCCGAAGAGGGAATCCCGTATTCTGGTTGAAATCTTGCGGCACATGGGTTTGTCGCCGTAATTTTCGGCAAATTCCACCAGTTGGTTGAATGTCTCCGGCGAATCATGGCATGCGGCGATTTCAAATGCGGGGAAATTGCCGTCATCCCCCCGCAGCATGGCCCGGACAAGCCTGCGTCCGCCAAATATTTTGGCAATTGAGGCAAGTGTGGAAATCGTGTCATGGCTTTTGTTCATGACTGCGCTGCGGAAGGGATTGAAGTCCCGATCCCGTATCCACTGGCGCAATTGTGTCGGATCGCCTGTCGAGTATGCATGGTTGATAAGGGCAAACATCAGGGGAATTTTATCGTTTTCGCAGCACCGGAAAAACCAGAACCAGCCGTTTTCATGGAGCAAGGTGTCCGCGAGGGATGATCCACTTTTTTTGCCGGGGAATCCTGTTGCCGAGCGCAGCAGGATAACCAGTGCTTCCGGCTGGTTCTCGTCCATGGCAAATTCTATCAGGTCGCCGAGGTAGCGGCCAATTGATTCCTTGGAGGAAAGCTTACAGCTCAGGTTCACTAGTTTCTCGTCCAGGTTTCCGGCTAAAATCGACTGCCGGAGGAATGACAAGGAAAGCGAGAGGATGAATGCGCCGCAGATGGCCGCCTGGTCCTCACTCCAGGCATAATGGTCGATCATGCGGGCCCTGATGGCAATCACCGACTGGGGATTGTAGGGATCTTCGATTGAGGCGGGATCATTTCCCCGGCTGGCGATGAGGTGGTTGACGGCATAGTCGAGGAACGGGGCATGTGTGTCATCTTCCACCCAGACGATGCTTTTGAAAAAATCGCGGGCGAGGAAATCGGTAAACCCATCCGCGCCCATGGCATCCTTCATGGCGTCAAGGCAGGGTTCGACCGCGTCCGGTGCTTTGGAGCATAAGTTCTGGATCACCTTCTGGTGGTATTGTTCCTGGCGGATTCCTGCCTTCATGATGCGCTGGGCAAGCTCAATGTCGCCGAGGGCGGCAATTTCCGCAGTAAAAGGGTATAGCTGGGCCAGTTCTGCAGGCTCCAGTTTTTCGGACGCTTCAAACGCTTTTTCAAGAATTCTGATCATGGGGGAAGCATAGCACAAAGGAACTTTATGCTTCCAGCTTTTGCCGTGAATCTTTTGTATCGTTACCGGACATGGTGAAAACCTTCGCAGCGATAGTTATGTGCGGCAGGTTCAGGGGGGGGCAGAAATGGCTCAGGTCCAAATAGCGAATCCTCTAGAAGACGCGTGCTATGGAGTCTGGCCTTGCTTTGCCATGTCCGGCAGGCGTGCCTGCATGCGTTCCACGGCGCGGGAGATTTCCGTGCGCATGATCTGCGGGTCCACTGGCTTGGAGATGAAGCCATCCATCCCGGCGTTGAGGCAGGCCTGAACATCGTCCTGCATGGTGTTGGCGGTCATGGCCACAATGGCAATGGTGGCCTTGCGCTTGTCGCTCATGTGGCGGATGTGTTTGGTGGCCTCGATGCCGTCCATGCCCGGCATGCGCATGTCCATGAGGATGATGTCGTAGACGTTGGTTTGCAGCTCATCCAGACAGAGTTGGCCGTTTTCTACAATGGTCACGCTGTGGCCATCCCGGCGCAGGAGAGCGGAAATCACTTTTTTGTTGACCTCAAGATCTTCGGCAACCAGGACCCGCAGGCCGTGAATGTCGGGACGGCTCCTGGAAGTGGAGGTCTTGTGGAGAGCTTCATCTCCCACAGCCATATCGACTTCAAACCAGAAGGTGCTGCCCTTTTTCCACTGGCTTTCCACACCAATGTCGCCGCCCATGGCTTCCACAAGGCGTTTGCACACGGCGAGGCCGAGGCCTGTTCCGCCATATTTGCGGGAGACGGAATTGTCGAGTTGGGAAAAGGGCTGGAACAATTCGGAAAGGGCCTCCTTGCGGATGCCAATGCCGGTATCGGTGATGCTGAATTTGAGACGCATGGGACGCCGGGTCTTTTGCAGGTCGGCAATCCGGATATCCACTTGGCCGGTTTCCGTGAACTTGATGGCATTGCCAACAAGGTTGAGCAGGATCTGCCGCAGGCGGCTTGGGTCTCCCCGCAAGGTATCCGGAACCGAAGGATCAATGTTGACCTTGATAGTGATTCGCTTTTCATCGGCGCGGGGCTGCATCAGGAGCGTGATGCCGCCAAGAAGCTCATCCAGGCTGAAATCAATCCGCTCAATGACCAGCTTGCCTGATTCCACCTTTGAAAGGTCAAGAATGTCATTCAGGAGCAGAAGAAGGGCCGCGCCGGAGCTGTGGATGGTTTCGGCATAATCTTTTTGTTCAGAATCCAGCTTTGTATCCAGAAGAAGGCGTGCCATGCCCTGAATGCCATTCAGGGGTGTGCGGATTTCGTGGCTCATGGTGGCCAGGAAATCCGATTTGGCATGGTTGGCTTTTTCAGCCTCATGCTTGGCGCGTTCAAGCGCCTGTTCAATTTCACGCCGCATGCTGATGTCCGTGAAGCCAAAGACGGCGCAGGCGCTTCCGGCATAAACAATCTTGTAGGCGGAAATCAGTACGCTGGGCTTGCGGTGGGAAGGGGTTTCCAGTTCAGCCTCAAAATTGAGGATGCGGCTGTCGCACAGGATGTGGTTGAGCAGGATGGTGCGGCGCACGACATCGGTCATGATCCTGTCAAGGACAAGGTTTTCAATGGGTTCCTGGCCAAGATCCACCAGTTCGCGGGCAGTCTGGTTGGCATAGAGGATGGAGGTGTCCGACAGCCGGATCAGCATGGTTGGAAATGGAACGGATTCAAACAGCATGGAAAAATTTTCATTGCTGTTCCGGGCGGCTTGTTCGGCTTTCTGGCGCTGGGTGATCTGCTCCTGGAGCTGATGGCTGAAATCGCGCTCGGTAACAAGCTCAAGATATTCACGGCGGCGTGATCGGTTGAGGGTTCGCGCCACATAAAAGCCAAGGAATGTGCTCATCAGCAATGTCATGGCTATGGGGGCCATGGTTTCAGCCGGAATGTTCAGCCAGTGCCCAAGGATGAAGAAGAAGATGGCGATGGCTTCAGCGCTGATGATGGAAATGATGGAAATCCGGGCATTGAGGAAGACATATCCCAGGAACAGCAGAAGCGCCAAAGGAATGACGTGGTAAACCGGATCGCCGCGGCTGAAACTGGTGGTCAGCAGAATGGCAATGGTGCTGGTGCTGAAGAAACCCATGCCCATGTATTCAGCCTTGCGGGAGTATTTTCGGGAGATGCTTGCAAGGAAAGCCGCCAACCCACAGAGGGCGGAGATGGCTTTGAGGGACAGAAGGATGAAAAATGGTGTGGTAGCCCCATGGATGAGGAAATCTATCCGGGTGGAGAAGAAATAGATGAGGCTGAACAGAAGGGGGGTGAGACCGATTTCCTGACGGATTCCAAACCATTGGTGCTGGCGGAAGGCATGTTCATCTTCGGTGTTCAAAAATTCCCCGGTCAGGGGGGAAATGGCATGCATTTTGTTTTTATGGGCATCCACAGGTCGACGCTCCTTGAGTTTTCAAGGAAAATGTATCGCAGCCAGCCGTTTGCTGCAACAGGCGATTCCAAAAAAAGGAAGGTCAGGGGGCCGTCGCTACAATGGTTGATTGGCTCAGGGCTTCCTGATACTCGCTATTGTGCTGGGCCACAACGGCCGAGAACGTGTCCTTGTCCTTGCGGGCGATTTCGCGACCGGTTGGCAGATCCACACTGTTGGGGTTGACCTGTTTCCCGGCCATGACCACTTCATAGTGGAGGTGGGGGCCCGTGGAACGACCGGTTGTGCCCACATAGCCGATGACCTGCCCCTGGCTGACGCGGGATCCCTTTTTGAGGTTTTTCCCGAATCGGCTCAGATGCGCATAAGCGGTGGAAAGGGAGTTGTTGTGGCGGAGGCGGACATAGTTCCCGTAGGAGCTCCATGGCCCGATCTGCTCGATGACGCCATCGCCGGCGGCAAAAATGGGGGTTCCTGTCGGTGCCGCGAAATCCACGCCCTTGTGCATCTTGGAATAGCCAAGGATGGGATGCTTGCGCAAGCCATATCCGGAGGAGACCCGCGCCCCGTCAACGGGAGTCTTGAGAAGGGCCTTGCGGATGCTCTTGCCATTTTCGCCATAATAATCGACGATCCCGTCGGAATCCTCGAAACGGTAAACCACACGTTCATCGTTCCCGACCTTGAGTGCGGCATACAGGATGTTGCCTGTCTTCACCTGTTTTCCGGAAGGGGTGTAATATTCCTCGAACAGAACCGAGAACTGGTCGCCGGCATGGATGTCACGCTGGAAATCAATGTCCCAGGAAAAAATCCGGATCATGTTGGCCATGACGCTTGCGGGAACTCCCACCTTTGCTCCGGCCTCAAACAGGGAAGAATTGATGGTGGTGCGGGCCGCCGTCACATGTCTTTCCAACGCAGCCTTTGTGGTGGACGAGGTGAAGTCACCGTTTTCCGTGCGGGAGACGGTCAGGATGGTGCCGGGTGTCGGTTCAATTTCGAGGCCGGCAAAATACGGGTTTTCCGGCAGGCCATCATAAATGAGGGTGATCTGCTGTCCCGGTTTCAGGCTTGTGGGTTTGAAATGGGGGCGTAGCGCTGCGGTGGCTGAAAAGATTTCCGAATTGGCCACAGAGCCAGAGGTCAGGATTTTTCCAAGGGTATCGCCCTTCTTGACGACGACGGGCTTGCGCAGGCTGCTGGATGCGACTTGCTGGGAATCATTCCCGGATTCCGGAAGGACAGGATCTTGCAGGGGGCTTTCTGCCAGACGGGGCTCCTCTGCCGGGGATGTATCAAGGTAAATGCGGCCAAGGCTATCCGTCTCAAAGAAGGAGGCAGATGAGGGTTCATTTTCAGGAAACATGGGAGAGGTAATGGTTTCCGTCAGGATCCTGTGCATGAAAAAAGCGGGGTTGGCGACACTGAACGTGATACCGAATGCCAGCGCGCAGGACAGAAGAAGACCTGCCGCAGGTTTGGCATAGGGTGTCTTTATGATGGTTTTGCAAAGATCGGTGTTCAAGCCGTTGGCCATCCATGTCCTGTTGGTACGGGAACCTCTAGATGGGGACATAATGCGCAACTCGGGGTGTGGTGTCAACTTTTCTGAAGGAGGAAGGCATGCGTGGGGCGCATGGGAGGGTTGCGTGGGGAAAATAATTTTTTTGAAAATAGGTGTTGACAGGGGGGATGGAGACCAGTAAAAGAACGCCACCTTGGGACGGCAGTTCCGCTCCTGGGGTTCAGGATAACGAATCAATCGCTGGTGCAGTGCCTTTTAGTTCTGCAACAGTTTTTTTTGCTCCTGCAGCATGTATGACAAGTAGATATGGAGAGAGAAAGGATGCGCGGACAGCCATACTGTTCTAGCGGCAAGCTAGGAGAAAAAATGGAGTCTGAGCATCTTGAAGTTTTTTACGCAAGTCAGCAGAGATGTTGAATTGGGTAGGGATTGAATAAGAAGTTCAGGCTTGTGAGCTTATTCATGTGTTTAGGCATATGGATGAGTGACCTCGAACCTGAGAGTTTGATCCTGGCTCAGAACGAACGCTGGCGGCAGGCTTAACACATGCAAGTCGAACGAATTATATAGCTTCGGTTATATAGTTAGTGGCGCACGGGTGAGTAACGCGTAGGGATCTGCCTTATAGTGAGGGATAGCTCTGGGAAACTGGAATTAATACCGCATGAGCCCTTAGGGGGAAAGGCCGCAAGGCCGCTATGAGAGGAACCTGCGTCTGATTAGCTAGTTGGAGGGGTAACGGCCCACCAAGGCGACGATCAGTAGCTGGTCTGAGAGGATGATCAGCCACACTGGGACTGAGACACGGCCCAGACTCCTACGGGAGGCAGCAGTGGGGAATATTGGACAATGGGGGCAACCCTGATCCAGCCATGCCGCGTGAGTGAAGAAGGCCTTCGGGTTGTAAAGCTCTTTTGGCGGGGAAGATGATGACTGTACCCGCAGAATAAGCACCGGCTAACTTCGTGCCAGCAGCCGCGGTAATACGAAGGGTGCGAGCGTTGTTCGGAGTCACTGGGCGTAAAGGGCGCGTAGGCGGTTATTCTAGTTAGGTGTGAAAGCCCTGGGCTCAACCCGGGAACTGCACTTAATACTGGATAGCTAGAGAGAGGAAGAGGATAGCGGAATTCCTAGTGTAGAGGTGAAATTCGTAGATATTAGGAAGAACACCGGTGGCGAAGGCGGCTATCTGGTCCTTTTCTGACGCTGAGGCGCGAAAGCGTGGGGAGCAAACAGGATTAGATACCCTGGTAGTCCACGCCGTAAACGATGTGTGCTCGCTGTTGGGGGACGAGAGTCCTTCGGTAGCCAAGCTAACGCGGTAAGCACACCGCCTGGGGAGTACGGCCGCAAGGTTAAAACTCAAAGGAATTGACGGGGGCCCGCACAAGCGGTGGAGCATGTGGTTTAATTCGACGCAACGCGAAGAACCTTACCAGCTCTTGACATACTGATCATGGGTTCCAGAGATGGGATCTGTCGGTTCGGCCGGATCAGATACAGGTGCTGCATGGCTGTCGTCAGCTCGTGTCGTGAGATGTTGGGTTAAGTCCCGCAACGAGCGCAACCCTCATTACCAGTTGCCAACGGGTAGGGCCGGGCACTCTGGTGAAACTGCCGGTGATAAGCCGGAGGAAGGTGGGGATGACGTCAAGTCCTCATGGCCTTTATGGGCTGGGCTACACACGTGCTACAATGGCGGTTACAGAGGGATGCGAAGTCGCGAGATGGAGCGAATCCTTTAAAAGCCGCCTTAGTTCAGATTGCACTCTGCAACTCGAGTGCATGAAGCTGGAATCGCTAGTAATCGCGGATCAGAACGCCGCGGTGAATACGTTCCCGGGCCTTGTACACACCGCCCGTCACACCATGGGAGTTGGTTTTACCCGAAACCGGTGGGTTAACCTGTCAAAGGGAGACAGCCGACCACGGTAATATCAGCGACTGGGGTGAAGTCGTAACAAGGTAGCCGTAGGGGAACCTGCGGCTGGATCACCTCCTTTCTAAGGAAGAGAGCCTAGTGAATTGTTGGAATGGATGGCTGTCCACGTATCCTTTTTCTCTTTTTGGCGAGTTGGTGACTGACTGTGGCACCTGAAAGTTTAGGGCTAGTAGCTCAGCTGGTTAGAGCGCGCGCTTGATAAGCGTGAGGTCGGAGGTTCAAATCCTCCCTGGCCCACCAGCTTTTAGGGGGCGTAGCTCAGCTGGGAGAGCGCGAGCTTTGCAAGCTTGAGGTCGTCGGTTCGATCCCGATCGCCTCCACCATTGAAAGATGGCTGGAACAAAAAGAGGAAGAAGGAAATGGATCATGATCTTTAGGGATCATGAGGATGTAGGACAAGTGAAGAGAGAAAAGTAAAGCAAGAAGGTCTTTGTCTTGCATGGTTTACGAGGCCATGCAGGAATATAAGGCTAACCGAGGCATAGAGTTGTGTGGCAACACATGATGATATGTTTTCGTTGAGTATAGCACCAAGAGTAAAAAGCATGCACGGGGGCTTGTCCCTGTGTGTGAGTGATCAAGCGTGACAAGAGCATTTGGTGGATGCCTTGGCACTGAGAGGCGATGAAGGACGTAGCACGCTGCGAAAAGCTGCGGGGAGATGCGAGCAATCGATGATCCGCGGATGTCCGAATGGGGAAACCCATATCCTTAGGGATATATCCTCTGCTGAAAAGATAGGCAGGTGGAAGCGAACCCGGTGAACTGAAACATCTCATGTAACCGGAGGAAAGGAAATCAAAGAGACTCCGTTAGTAGTGGCGAGCGAACGCGGACTAGGCCAGTGGTATTTGCGTAAGAACCGGAACTGTCTGGAAAGGCAGGCCAGAGCGGGTGATAGCCCCGTATGGGTAGAAAGCGCGAATATCCTCGAGTAGGGCGGGACACGTGAAATCCTGTCTGAACATGGGGCGACCACGCTCCAAGCCTAAGTACTCCTCAGTGACCGATAGTGAACAAGTACCGTGAGGGAAAGGTGAAAAGCACCCCGAGTAGGGGAGTGAAACAGACCTGAAACCGAATGCTTACAAGCAGTTGGAGCCCCTTTAGGGGGTGACAGCGTACCTTTTGTATAATGGGTCCGCGAGTTAATTTTTGCAGCGAGCTTAAGCCGAAGAGGTGTAGGCGAAGCGAAAGCGAGTCTGAATAGGGCGACATAGTTGCAAGGATTAGACCCGAAACCCGGTGATCTAGCCATGGACAGGTTGAAGGTGGGGTAACACCCACTGGAGGACCGAACCCGTATCTGTTGAAAAAGATTGGGATGATCTGTGGTTAGGGGTGAAAGGCCAATCAAACCGGGAAATAGCTGGTTCTCCGCGAAATCTATTTAGGTAGAGCGTTGAGTATTGCCGGTGGGGGTAGAGCACTGGATGGGCTAGGGGGGCGCGAGCCTTACCAAACCCAACCAAACTCCGAATACCACCGAGCAGGAGCTCAGCAGGCAGGCGTCGGGTGATAAGGTTCGGCGCCGAGAGGGAAAAAGCCCAGACCGTCAGTTAAGGTCCCCAAATCACGACTAAGTGTAAAAGGATGTGGGACATCCAAAACAACCAGGAGGTTGGCTTAGAAGCAGCCATCCTTTAAAGAAA
>Ga0209417_1004997_pt1 | contig 15131 bp, 9 predicted proteins | sample RifGroF2_FD_184002 | JGI IMG/M metagenome (GOLD analysis project Ga0209417, IMG submission 184002) | Groundwater microbial communities from Rifle, Colorado, USA - Groundwater F2 (SPAdes) (version 2) | ecosystem: Environmental > Aquatic > Deep subsurface > Groundwater | place: Rifle, Colorado... | reverse complement strand
ATACCTTTTCATTTCCGTTTATTAACATTAGTGGTCAACGCGTAAGCACACCAGAGTAGCGGAGCCTGTCCGTGCAAATCTCCGGTCAGTCGCTGGCGGTTAAGATAATGCTGATAATCGTTTTTAGTCCCTGTACCTTCACATACATTTCTTACATTGTAGTCTTCATCGAGATAAGTCAGCAACGTAAGCCATGCTTTACGGGCAGCGCTGCCATACTCCTTTTTGTCGAGCCAGCCGTTTTTCACGCCTACAATCATGGCATAGGTGAACATGGCTGTGGAGGAACTTTCCTTCCATGAGTTGGGGATCGTTGATGATCTGGTGCCACATCCCGTCGTAGTCCTGATAACGCAGCAGCGTTTCCATCATTTGTTTATATGCTTTTTCAATTCGACCTCTGTTTGGGTCGTTTTTGGGCATAGTCCTCAGCATCTCAGCCATCCCAACAGCCATCCAACCATTACCGCGTCCCCAGAAGAAAGGAGCATTCGGAGCATGATAAAATAATCCGTTGGGACGTTGAATGCTGTCAAGATACAGTACCATTTCTTCGGAAATACGGTGCATGTATTTTTCATCACCGGTTACCAGATATGCCTGCGCCTGTACAGCGGTAATCATAAACATGTCGTCGATCCACAGACGGGTTTGCCATGAGTATCCCTTGTTATGCCATTTCTCTTCGTCACCCCTGGGATCAGCCGGCAATATCCATTGTCCATCAGCATATTTCAGTCCCAGTTCTAAGTATTTCGGATCTTTATTTCTTTTATAAATTTCGAAGGGCACGGCACCAAAAACATACCAATCGACCACATTATGGGGCTTCGGACGCAGATCAGGTAATAAATTCTTTTCAGTAGTGAAAAGAGGTTCGAACCGGTCGACCAATTGATTGTATAATGCATCGTTTTTGATGCCCTGAGTGAACCACAGCGCTCCCAGCCAGGCACACACGTCGGGATAAGTTATAAAAGAAGCTTTGCGTTTGGTGTCGATACGGCCCCAGTCGGAATGTGGAGTACGCAGATATCTTTCCGTCAGTTTTATTCCGATTTCTTCAGGTTGACATCCTTTCGGGAAATGTTTTAAATCATAACTCTGAGAATAGACCTTCGGAGAAGTCAATAACAAAAACAAAGTCTGAACAATTAAAATACGAAATACCTTTTTCATGAAATTTGTTGATTTTTATGGATGATAATTTAACTAATGTCGGGGGAAGCTATTTTTAATTAACAACTACTTTAAATGTTCCGGCATTATTGGTTTTTACAATATATACGCCATTTGTCAGTGCCACAGAAGTATTGGAAACATTGGTTTTGATGTCGGCTATTTTTATTCCGTTAAGATTATAAACAGTAAAAGCTTCAACGCCTTGCACTCTCAGCCGGCCATTCTCAACTATGAGTTTGATGGCAGCGCTGGCATTTTCAAATCCGGTTTGGGGATCAACGTTAAAATTGACCGTATAACTTGTGGTAGCACTCCCATCAAGTGAAGTCGCTGTAATGGTTGAAGTGCCGGTACCTGAACTTACATCTAGATCACCGGTTCCTGTGATTTTTACATCCTGTACATTGGGAGTAGCAGCAACAGTTACTATGGTTGTTCCTAAAGGTAGCTGCACATTATAAGTTGATGTTTCGGGAGCGAAAACCAGATTTCCGGCGCTTAATGTAATGCCGGTAAGACTTGCATCAGCAGCCTTCACAGGATCAATTTTAGTTAATCTGAAGTAGTCCATTTTAATCCATCCCCACAAAGGATTCGCAGCTGCAGCGACGGTTCCGTCTTTCTTTTTGCCACCGGTACGTACTCCGATTTTCAGAGAATCATTGTCACTGATGGTAGTATAAACGACCATTTCCTTCAGTGCTCCGTCGTAATCGTCGGCAGCAGCGGCTACTGGTACCCAACCAGCAAAAGTAGCGATCTCGCCTGCTGTCTGGTTGTTTTCGTACCATACAGGAGTGGAGAAATACTGTACATTCTGGTTGGCAAATATACGCTGCGAGGTACGTTTGTTAGTTTTTGCAGCCAACAGACATTGAACTTTGTAAGTACCAGCTGACAGATCGTCTTTGTCGATAACCTGATAAAATTCATACAAATCGGGAAATACATTGGTACCTCCGATCCAGGCGCCATAGGTTCCGTGTTGTGTCGCTACATTATTGAGTTTAAAATCCTGATTGATACCCTGAGAGGTACCCGTGATGATATTCAAATCGCACTGCCAGCCGAAAAACTGTGTGTATCCCTGATTAGTAGCAGCATCTTTAGGTTTCCATGTAACTGCTGTAAGTTGCACGCCATCGGCAATGTAATCGAAATCATTGTTCACAACTAAGTGGGTAAGATCAATGTCCTCCGCACGCAAATTTTGTCCTGAGAATAATAATACGGCCACTAAGAGCCATCCGGGTAAAAGTTTTTTCATAATAATTAAAAATTAAGTGATTATCAAATATTAAAAAATAAAAAACTACATTATTTGAAACAAGGTCAATTCTCGTTACTGTCACCGGCTTTCGCCTGAAGGCAAAGCCACTGCCTCTCCCCATCCGACAGGAGATCCGAAATCAGGACTTCCGTCGGATTTCCATGTGAATTTTTGAATAAAGGTAGACCTGCCCGACGACCAGGTGTTGTCGTTACGGTTTTTTACATGGTACACAATCCAGTCTTCTGTACCGTCAGGCGATATTGTAAAACTGCAATGACCTACACCGTTTACACCATCAACAGTCTCGGTATTGTCGCAACGGAAGAATACATCACTGGCCGACTTTTGCCAGTTGGATGCGGTCAGAGGATTTGCCAAAGTGTCGTTGAGTGCTAAATAACCCAGACGATATTGTTTGGTCCATGATCCGTTGCAGGAATACACCACGAAGAATCGGCCTTTGTCCTTGTTCTTCAGAAATGCAGGGCCTTCATTGAGCTTTCCGGTGTAAAGTTCCCAGGCTTTATCGGGTTTCGAAATAGCCACTCTCGACGACGAAATAGTGTAGGGGTTTTTCATGGTGGCAATATAGAGCCACTGATCACCGCTTCCCGGAGGGTTGCCCGACCACACAGCATACAATTGCCCGTTCAAACGAAACACTCCCAGATCGATGGCATACCCGGTATTTTCAGCAGTAGCTACAATCCCCGCCTGATAAGCATCGCCGGTGTACAGCATCCCCATATCTTCCCATTCTCCCATCGGATCGTCGGTTTTGGCTCTGAGTACACCACTTCTCTGAAAACTGTATGAATTTGTTTCGGAATGAGGACGTCCTGCTGCATAATAGATATACCATCTTCCGTCGACATAATGCAGTTCGGGAGCCCAGACATTGGTTGGGTTCCAGACCTTATTATTCCCGATGTCGTAGGGGGCACCCCAGATTTTCTTTGTGGCGGATATTACCGACAATTTATCGGAACGCGACACATTGATACCATTGCCCTGAGCTTTACATACATAATAGTAATCACCGTATTTTACGATCCAGGGATCAGGGATTCCTGCTATCGGATTGGTAAAAGTGAGTTCCGATTGCGTGATAATCAGTTCAACCGGATTAAGACCTTCGGCCATAAATCTTACTACGCCCGAACGTTTAGTGGTGGAGTTTAGATCATATTGAATCTTTACCGACATGTCGCCGTTGCCATTTGTTCTTTCGGGGCGGAGCCACGCGTTTTTCGATTCAATAGTCCATGTTGTATTGGAAGTTACCACTATGTTGATACTGCCGGCAGCATTTGAGACTGTTTTCTCTCTGGCACTTATCCTCAGGGAGGGTGTTGGTTTGTTACCCGGATCATCGCCGCCTTCGCAACTGATAAAGCAAATGATTGAGAAAAGAAAAATTGTGAGTGTGTATTTCATATTCATCAGAAGTATTGTTATTTTATTCGTACCTTAAATACCTGTTTGTCGGCATTAAAGGCCTTTACAACAAGTTGATATTCGTTTTTGGTTAGTATATTCATGCCGGTTTCAATCCTGATATTCCGCGTTTCTCCCGGCATCAGACACATAAAATTATCCGTGTAGAACGACGGTCTTACTGGTTTACCCTCCATATCGAGCCATTGAATTTGGGTGAAGAATGCAAGCGATTTGTCGGCGTTCTTCAGTTGAAGATCGATAAAAAATCTGCCATCGCGCATTTGTGTGCTGTGTTGCACGGCGATTTTTGTTTTTGCAAGCTTACTAATGTCTTGAAATCCTGCTGTTGCAGGTCCTGTAAGTGTTTTAGCTCCTTTATACTCATTGTCGGATCGCCAGTAGAAATTACTTCCCACCTGATTATTCTTATCGTCGAACAGTCTTAATTTAATAAATTGAATGGAAGAAGTGCTCTCTGAAAAGCTCAATTCGAGAATATCATTCACTACTCCATCAGCAGGCAGATGGATGATTGCTTCTTTCGAAAATATCTTTTTCATATTCAGATCGTATACTTCGGCGGTAACTTTGTAGTTGGCAAATGCCTGATAATAATCATTGATGACCGATACCGTGTTTTTCAGATAGTCGAACTGCGGGTGCAGAGGCTCACATGCATTTTGCGCAGCATACAATGCGGCTGTAGGCTCAAGCGACCAATCCCACATACGGCCGCAAACCTGCCTGATCGGGGAATTGTGATACCAGAAGAGAAAGCCCGAAGTATAACGGTCGCCATATTGAAGTTTATTGTAATTCCATACTTCCCAAATGCTTTTGTAGTTTAATGCTCCTACAAACTGCGCTTTTTGGGCAAATTCGTCAATACTTTTTGAAATACCGTATTCGTTAGTCATATCGGTGTACATGGTGGACATAAAATGGAACCCGTTGCCGTCGGAATAATCCCATACCTCCTTATTTATCGGCCAGAGATCCTTTTTGTCCATCATTTCGCTCAAACATTCAACAGTAGGAAGACACGGTGCCCCGTATTCAGGGTTGAAACCATCGATACGACTTCCCCGTTCGGAAGCTTTGTTTTCGTAATGTGCCATGATATTTACCTGCTTGTACGGACTGCCATCATGTATACCATCACTTTCCGATTCCATCTGATACCCGCGGGTATCATCCAGTTTCAAAATCGTCTCTTTTGCGCCGGGCATCTCGGTGTTTTCGTTCGACGACACATAATAGGCCAGACTGGGGTGGTTGCGAATGCGTTTTACGGTAGAAGTCAGGTTGGAGATATATAAGCCCTGATCAAAAGGATGTTTCGTGTCGCCGGTCAGCCAGAACTCCTGCCAAACCAGAATTCCTGATTCATCGCATAATTGAAAGAAATAATCGGACTCGGAGATCCCGCCTCCCCAGAAACGAATCATGTTGACTCCGGATTGAGCGGTATACCTTAGTTCGGCGTAGGTGCGTTCATCGGAGGTACGAAGCATGTTTTCGGGCAACCAATTGGTTCCTTTAATAAATAAAGGTTTCCCGTTTACATAGAATGTCCTCGAGTTATCAGGCGTATCCGTTGTGGAAGTGATTTCGCGTATACCGAAACGAGTTGAAATGGAGTCTGTTACTTCACCGTCGATTTCAGTTTTAAGACTAAGATTGTACAATGCTTGATTTCCTTTGTTTACCGGCCACCACAGGCGGGGATTATTGATAATAAGCTGAGGAAATTCTTCAGGAGTAAATACCACTTCTTTTACTTCTTCCCTGAATAAAAACACCTCTTTTTCGAAACGAATATTTTCTTCCTTTATTTCACCGATCACTTTTACTTTTTGCCGTCTGTTTTGCGGGAGATAGTTGGGGTAAGCCACTTCTACCGATATCGTTTGGCGCGATTGATTGTATTCAGGTTTATTTAACCCCGATTTCACAAAGGGATGACCCAGGATGGCTTTTCCGGTAGTAAAAATAGAGATGTCTTTCCATATTCCTGTGTTTCTGTCTCTTATTCCATCTAAAAAAGTAAAATCCCAACCCACTGTCATGAGCTGTGTTACGTTGCGGCCAATATCACCATTACCTCCATTCTGAAACTCTCCGGTTGCCCCGAAAGGTTTACCATTTTTTGGTTTTATGGTACCGGGAATATCCACAGGATAAACTTTTACGGCCAATATATTCTTCTTATTAAAAGAAACATAATCAGTAATATTGATTTGGCTTTGTAAAAACATTCCCGCGATATTTCCCACCATTGTTCCGTTAAGCCAAATTTCGGCACGATAATTAATGCCGTCGACCTGCATCCAGATTTTTTTATCAGTATAATCAGCTTTGTTGAGGTTGAATTCTGTACGAAACCAGTAAGTGTAAAAATCGCGACCGGCATGGTACAGATCAGGAATAAGTCCCGATTCCAGCTTATTGTTTAATCCGTAATAGGGCTCAGGGTAAACTTTATTATATACAAGTGAGTTTAATACTGTTCCCGGTACAACGGCAGGCATCCAGTTGTGAGTGTTTGTTTTTTCGGTTGAAACATCTTCGGAACGTACATTTACGTCGCCGGCTTTTTTCATCTTCCATACAAATGCTCCGTGATGTCCATCAACCGAAGTCAGTGTCTGGTTATAACAACGTTCTTTTAATACTCCCTGCGCCGACAATATCAACGGAAAAAACAATAAAAATAATACACTTTTTCTCACACCTTTGACTCTTTTATAATACTAATTTAATTCTGTCGGCAAATGTAATCTTCTACCTTTATAAGAGGGTGTTCGATGTTGCCAAATACATTCTCATATTTGCCATCATCGGGATGAGTACACTTTTGGCAGAAATGAGGACGTTTGGAAATATGCTTTTAATGCTGTGAAATCAACATGTTCAAAACAAATAATATATCTTTGTAATAAATTTCAAAAAATATGAAATACCTTAAACTGATATTGTTACTGCTCGCAACAATCGGATCGTCACTCTATTTAAATGCCTATAATATCTCGCGGATAAGCAGCAGGGACGGATTGTCGAGTAGCGCGGTCATCTGCCTGCTGCAGGACAAGGAACGTTATCTGTGGGTAGGTACTTACGATGGCCTCAATAAATATAACGGAACCGATATACAGGTATACAAGCCCGACATCAGAAACGAAAACAGTCTTTCGGGAAATGTAATCAGAAAAATTGTAGAGTCGAAGGACGATTACCTGTGGATAATGACAAAAGGAGGACTGAATAAGTTCTCGAAAAAGAAAGACCACGTCGAAGCTTACTTCAATCAATTTCAGGAAGACTGTTCGATGGCCTGCGATAGTCAGGGCAATTTCTTCATACTGACACAAACCGGCCAGCTTTATTATTATGATTTTATTGAGAAGAAATTTAAAGAAATCAAAGTTTTTGGATTTCGTCCTACCAGAAACTGGGTGAGCCTGATTATTGATTCGGAAAATAATGTATGGATAACAAACAGTGGAGTGAGCCGGCAATACTCCATCAAGTATTTGGATGATCAACAGATACAGTTGCAACGGACCGGGATTTTCAATCATCCTCAGGCGATTAACTATGTTTACTATAACCATGGAAAGTTGATCTTTATCGACAGCCGTGGAGACATGTTTGTTGTTGAGTACAAAAAGAAGACATTTATAAGCAATATCAGTGACGCCATTGCCCGCAACGGCGATATTACATCAGTAGTGTTTGATGGCAATGATATTGTGATTGGGTTCAGAACCAGTGGAGTCATCAGACTTATCAAAGAGAAGGGGTATGCCATTGAGAAAATTCCGATCAACTGTGGTGTTTTTTCACTGTTCAAGGATGATACGCAGGATATCCTTTGGGTTGCTACCGATGGACAGGGCTTGTATGCCTGCATACGGGAAGGATTTGTGTTCGGCGGTATCAATCTCGACGAACTTCCACTGAAAAGACACAGGCCGGTGCGTGCTATATTTAATGATTACAATGGCGATTTGTGGCTTGGAACCAAAGGCAATGGGATAATAAAAATCAAAGATTTTGAAAATACGCAGGAATTTGACCGTCAGAATGTAGTTCATTATTCAACTGAAAACGGACTCAGTAATAATGAGGTTTTCTCTTTCGAAATGAGTAAGAAGAATAATGTGCTCTGGATTGGGACAAGTGGTACAGGGCTTAATTACTATTCATTCAGCGACAACAGGATCCACACACTTAAAAACAATAGCTCCAACGCATTTATCGAGGTGCACAGTATGCTTGAAACCTCAGATACAACCCTCTGGGTGGCTTCGTTGTTTTCGCTTTATAAAGTTGGCATTCATAAAACAGGAAACATTATTGAAGCCCGCACTATCCGCAGATATGAGTTTGATCTGAAGAACAAACAGCGGTACAATAAAATATATTCAATATGCAGGGAGAACGACTCCATTATGTGGCTTGCCATGCGGGGCAACGGAGCCATACGTTTCAATAGTAGCACCGGAGCACATCGTCTTATTACCTTTAATGAAAATGGTATTGCGCCGATGAATGACATATTGAGCATACATATAAGCAAAGGCAGAAATTTATGGCTGGGTACCAGTTATGGTGTCAATATCCTGAAAGTACATCCGAACGGTAAATTTCAATACCAGAATTATAATGAAAATGATGGGTTAATCAATAATACCATCCACGGAATACTCGAAAATAACGACGGTAAATTGTGGCTAAGCAGCAATACCGGTATTACACTTTTCGACCCCCAAAATAAAACATTCAGGAATTTTAATCAGAAATCGGGGATTAAAGTGATTGAATTCAGCGATAATGCTTATTATAAAGATGAAGTAACTTCAAAATACTTTTTCGGAGGTATCGATGGAGTTATCTGGATTAAGCACGGGGAAAGGAGTAAAAATAATTTTGCACCCCCTATTTATTTTACAAAACTGCGTATTCTGAATGAAGAAGCCAATATCAACGATTTTCTTGTCAGTAAAAATGACAGAAGTTTCCTGAGATTTAAACACAATCAGAACTTTTTTACAGTTTCGTTCTCAACGAATAACTTTATAGAAGGGGCAAGCATCAAATTCTCCTATATGTTGGAAAATTTCAATAAGGTGTGGATGAATTCTAATTCGCGTGAAGCCCAGTTTACCAATATTCCTCCGGGGAAATATGTGCTTAAAGTTAAATACAGTAAAGAATTCGAAAAGGAGAGTCAGGTGGCTGTTTTGAATATAGAAATACTTCCTCCGTGGTACCTGACTATTTATGCCAAGTTATTTTACGTGCTGGCTATCATTGGATTACTATTTTATTTATACAGTTATCTTACAAGAAAATATGAAAGTAAGAGATTGCAGCTGGCACATGATCTTGACGAGAAATACAAGGAAGAAATGTATGAGAATAAATTGCGCTTCTTTACCAACATCACACATGAGTTTTGTACGCCACTTACCCTGATTCATTCACCCAGTGAACGTATACTCAATTATCAAGGAAGTGATCAATACATAAAAAAGTATGCGCAAATCATCAAATCGAATGTTGAAAGTCTCAACAACCTTATACAGGAGATCATTGATTTTCGCCGAATGGAAACGGGAAATAAAACTTGCAAAATTGAGCAATGCGATATCAATGAAATATGTGGTGACATGATGGAGGCTTTTACCGACATTGCTGAAGAAAACCATATTAATTTTAGCCTTCAGATTGCGCCTGCTATTACATGGAATTCAGATAAATCATGTATTACAAAGATTTTAAATAATCTGATTTCCAATGCTTTCAAATATACCTCCGCTTATGGAGATATCAAAATCAGCGTTGAAGTTAAAAATAATGAGCTGATAATGAGGGTCTATAATAGCGGAAAAGGAATACGGGAAGAGGATATGCCTTTGATATTCAACCGGTATTCGATATTGGATAATATAAAGCAAAATTCAATCAAAGGTCTATCGTCGAGGAACGGACTGGGACTCTCCATTTGTAAAAGTATGGTTGAGTTGCTTGATGGAAAAATTGAGATAAAAAGTGAGGTTGATAAATTTGCGGAGTTTATAGTAAGACTGCCGGCCATTGAAACTGATGATACAGAAACTATTTCTCAGGAAGAAACAGGTAAGGGAAAAGAAAAACAGATCTCAGAAAGTGATGCAGGTTCCGGCAACCGGCTTGTTGATATGAGAAGGTTTGAGGAGGCAACAAAACAGGGGACTGAAATTCAATCGAAAATATTAGTGATTGACGACAATGAGGAGATCTTGTGGACATTAAAAGATATACTTTCGAAAGATTATGCTGTCTATACGGCCGGTGATGGAAACGAGGGCTTTGAACAGTTAATTAATAATATGCCCGACCTCGTAATAACCGATATCATGATGCCTAATCTGGATGGCATATCATTGATAAAACGGATCAAACTCAATCCGAATACAATGCATATTCCTCTTGTAATTATCTCTGCTAAATCGGCCATCGACGACCGGATTCAGGGGATTGGATCGGGAGCTGATGCCTATGTTTCGAAACCTTTCGATACACCGTACCTTAAAACCGTTATTGGGCAATTGATCGAAAAGCATAAGAAACTCAAAGAATATTATAACAGTTCCGCAAGTGCGTACGATTATGTGAACGGGCAGTTAATGAGTAAAGAAGATCGCGATTTTATTCAAAATGTATTACAAATCATTGATCAGAATATTAGTGAAGTTGAATTCAATCCGGAGGATCTTGCCGAGAATCTGCGGATCAGTCTGCGCAGTCTTTATCGTAAGTTTAAAGATCTCGAACTTCTTCCTCCTAAGGATTTTATTAAAAAACAACGTGTCGAATATTCAGCTAAACTATTAATCAGTACTAGTCTTACTATACAGGAAATAATGTACCATGCCGGTTTTACTACCAGATCGCATTTCCATAAGGAATTTACAAAACGATATAATCAGTCTCCTAAGGAGTACAGGCTGGATCAGAGTAAGTAAAAAAAAGGAAAAATAATATCTTAAATTTATGGAGATAAACTAATTTAAAAGAAAAAACAGGATAGCCGTATAAAAATTCAATAATTTTGATTTCTTTTGTACTCAAATCTAAATAATTATTGATATGAAACAGTTTTTAAAATTTACACTTGCGACCATTGTAGGGATTATCCTTACTTCAATATTGGGTTTTCTTGTTATGTTAGGTATTTTTGGGGCGATAGCCGGTGCGGGTGATAAACCCACGAAATTATCTCCGAACTCTGTTTATGAGTTGGAGTTGACAGGCCAGCTGGTCGATAGATCGGAAGATGACCCTTTCAGCAAAGCTTTATCAGAAGCTTTCGGACGTCCTGAAACAAATGTGATTGGTCTTGATGATGTGTTGTCGAATATTCAGAAAGCCAAAAGCGATTCGAATATCGTGGGAATCTATTTGAAGGGAGGTATCCTTTCCGGAGGCTTTGCATCTATGAAAGAGATTCGCGATGCGCTGCTTGATTTCAAAGCTTCGGGTAAATTTATTGTTGCTTATGCCGATACCTATGCTCAAACAAACTATTATCTGGCATCCGTAGCCGACAAAATCTTGCTGAATCCCTATGGCATGGTTGAATTCAAAGGGATGTCGGCTGAATTACTCTTCCTGAAAAACACTTTCGATAAATTAGGAATTGAAATGCAGGTGGTGAGGGTTGGCACCTACAAATCGGCGGTCGAACCTTATATCAACACAAAAATGAGTGATGCCAACAGACTTCAGATTACCGCTTATGTAACTTCCATCTGGAACTCGATGTTGACAGGCATTTCAAAGTCAAGACAAGTACCGGTGGATAGTCTTAATGCTTATGCCGATCAAATGATGTTGTTTCAACCTACCCAAAAATTAACAGCCTATAATTTAATTGATTCTTTGGTGTATGCCGACGAAGTGGACAGTATCATGAAATCCTATAATAAGGAATATAAAATTGTAAAACATAATGCGTTGACTAAAGCGCCAGACAATCAAAAATTCCAGAAAGATAAAGTGGCGGTAATTTATGCTGTTGGAGGAATTGACGGGGGTGATGGAGAAGGAATTGTTTCAGAAGATCTTGTAGAAACAATTGATAAAGCAGCTAAGGATAAATCGATAAAAGCAGTGGTGCTCAGAGTAAGCTCTCCCGGAGGAAGTGCTTATGGTTCTGAACAGATTTGGCGGGCTCTTACCAATCTGAAAAAGAAGAAACCTCTGATTGTTTCTATGGGCGATTATGCAGCATCAGGTGGTTACTACATTTCCTGCATGGCTGATAGTATTGTTGCCCAGCCTAATACGCTGACCGGATCTATCGGTATTTTTGGGTTGATACCTAATATTGATGGACTTAATAAAAAATTAGGTCTGAGCTATGATGGCGTGAAAACAAATAAAATGAGTGATGCCATTTCTGTAAACAGAGCCTTTAAACCTGAGGAAAAAGCCCTGATGCAGAACTACATCAACAGTGGGTATGAATTGTTCGTAAAAAGATGTGCTGATGGCAGAAAGAAAACCGTTGAAGAGATAAAATCCATTGCTGAGGGACGTGTGTGGACAGGTGAAGATGCCCTGAAAATCGGTTTAATAGATGCAATCGGAGGTTTGGATGAAGCCATTGCTATGGCTGCTAAAAAAGCAGATCTCAGTGAATATCAAATCAGGGAGTTGCCTGAAAAAGAAGATTTCGCGACGAAGTTAATGAAAAGTCTGGAAGAAGACATTGAAGTAAAAATCATGAAGTCTCAACTGGGTGAGCATTATAATATCTTACGTCAGGTGAAACAATATGAGCACCTGAATGGCATACAGGCCAGAATGCCTTACGATGTGATTTTCAGATAAGATCTTATAGTTTCGATATAATATTCACTGTGAGTAGAAAGAAAACTAACTTTTCTTTCTACTCACAGTTTTTTTTAAATTTCTTCCACCAACTCTTTCATAATTTGTGTCATCAGAGGTTGAGCCTTGTTCCCAATCTCCTGAACTTCTTCATGGGTTACTTCCACAATCTTTCCCTGTACCCCGAGGTCGGTTATTATTGATATGCCAAAGACTTTCATACCGGCATGGTTGGCCACAATGACTTCGGGTACGGTGCTCATACCAACGGCATCACCGCCGATTATATGGAAGTATTTGTATTCCGCAGGAGTTTCAAAAGTAGGTCCGGTAGTACCCACATAAACGCCTTCAACTACTCTGATATTATTTCTTTTCGCAATGGTTTTTGCTTTTGCAATGAGCTCTTTTGAGTAGGCTTCACTCATGTCGGGAAACCTTGTCCCTAATTCGTTATAATTCTTTCCACGCAGGGGATGTTCGGGGAAAAGATTGATGTGATCGGTAATAATCATCAAATCACCGATTTCAAAATCAGGATGCATTCCTCCCGAGGCGTTTGAAACCAACAGATTCTTGATTCCTAATGCATGCATCACTCTTACGGGGAATGTCACTTCCTTCATGTTATAACCCTCGTAATAATGGAAACGCCCCTGCATTGCCAGGACATCTACACCACCGAGTTTTCCGAAGATGAGTTTTCCACTGTGACCTTCAACCGTTGATACCGGAAAATTTGGAATTTGTTCGTAGGGAATTTCCAGAGTGTCGGTCAGTTGTGTAACAAGATTACCTAATCCTGTTCCCAAAATTATCCCTGTTGCAGGGCGGGTATTAATTCTCTTCTTTATGTAATCAGCGGTTTCCTGAATTTTCTGCAACATAATCGGTAATTTTTTTAATCAGTGATGTTTCTTTATTGTTCAATATCTTCACCCTTATGGGTAATACAAAGATATGATATTTTAATGAATCCGGGATATTTTTGTTGCGTATAAGTCTGGCGGCATCTTTCTCAGTAACTAAGATCAACTTTTCTGAATGATTCATTTCCTTGAATTTTTTTTCAATCATGATGATGTCTTTTTTTGTAAAATCATGATGATCATTGAAATTCATACATTGAATGTTGGTGGTGTATTGCGATAGGTGCTCATGAATCATACGCGGGGAAACTATACCCGTTATTAACAGAATTCCGGCAGTGCGTTTCTTTATTTTACTGAAGAGCCAGTGTTCATCTGCATATTTGATAAACAAAGCCAGCGGTTCATCATAAACATAACATGAGAAATAAACTTCGTGGAAAAGATCAGGTCTTACTTCATGTTCAATAACGCGCATGTCAATGGGTTTAATGTCGATAGGACATTTTGTCACAATAATGATATCAGCCCTCTTGCTGCCTCTAGAAGATTCTCTTAAATTTCCACCCGGGAGAATATGATCGCGTGTATGTAAACGGTTATAATCAGTTAACAATACAGATAAACCAGCTCTTATCTTTCTGTGCTGAAAGGCATCATCCAGAATTATTGCATCTAATTTTGGATAGAGCTCAATTAATTTGTCTATTCCCTCGCTTCGGTTTTCGCATACGGCTACGGGAATATTCCTGAATTTTTGAGCTACCTGAAAAGGCTCATCGCCAATTTTATGTGCATCGGAATGACTATCTGCCAGGACGAATCCTTTGGTTTTTCTCCTGTACCCACGACTCAGCATCGCAACCCTGAAAAGAGATTGTAACTCGGATAGTATGAATTCTACATGTGGTGTTTTGCCTGTTCCCCCGACAGTTAAATTTCCAACAGAAATCAATGCTACGGGTTTCTCTTCTATTGAAATAAATCCTTTGTCGTAAATCCAGTTGCGTATAGAAGTTCCGATACCATATAGTATGGAGAACGGGAGGAACAATATGTATCGCATCTTCTTTTTCATCCTAATCCTAATAATCAGATGTTTAACCTTTGCAAAGGTAATAAATTATGAATTAATCACAATCTATTGTCCTTTTTAAAACAATTTATAATATTATTCTGGCAGCTAAGGTACTGGATCATAGCCACTGCCTCCCCATGGATGACAGCTAAGGATTCGCTTGATTGCCAACCATCCACCTTTAAAAATACCATGTTTCATCACCGCCTCAACGGCATATTGTGAGCAGGTTGGAGTATATCTGCAACTCGGCTGTTTTAAAGGCGAAATGGCATATTTATAGAAGTAAACAGGCAGTAGAAATATATGGCGGATGATTTTTTTGATCATTTTCTTTCTTTCTGGTCATTGATGGTACTAAGTATCCTTGGAAAGGCAAGCCTTATTTTCTCCTGAATCAGGCTAA